>JGI20195J14853_1000053_pt1 | contig 25016 bp, 30 predicted proteins | sample NGESurdeep092012_3_FD_14853 | JGI IMG/M metagenome (IMG submission 14853)
CTCGCTCGGGCTTAAAAAGATCACCGCCCAGATGACCACCGAGCAGACCGCCGCGCGCGCCGCCTTCGAGCACCTGGGCTTTCAGGTCGAGGCAATGCTTGCCGACTGGGTCGAGGACCGCCGCGGCCGGGCCCGCGATCTCCTCATCATGACCCACGACGTCGCCGGCTTCTCCGACCGCATCGTCGCCTGAGCAGCTGAAAGGGCGGAACGGAGTTAGCAAAACCCACACTGCGTTTCGCCCTTCCTGTGTGAATCTTCTTTCCTGGCTAGGGTGCAGGAACCGGCCCCTGCCCACTGCTCACCACCAAGATCCTGAACGTCCCCGCAACCGGCTTCGGCCGTGGAGGTTGCCCACTCGCGCTCGGCGCCGGAAACGTCAGGTCCGCGGTCGGCAGATAGACCGTCCCGGTCCGTGCATCGACAGCCATCGTCCGCGCGCCCGACTCGGTCTTCACCACCTGCGCAAGCTCGAACTTGTCCGCTGACACTTCGCGAATAATCGTCAACGTTCCATCGCCGCAACTGGCCAATGCCAGCCCGTTGTAGAATGCGGTCGCGTCGACGAACGCGCCAATCGGAAAATCCGAAACGATCTTTCCGTCGTCGGCGTTCATCACAATCAGTTTGTTATTTCGACAACCCACGAACAGGCGGCGCGTCGCGCGATCCATCGACATCCCGGTCGGCCGGCGACCCGGCCCAGTCGGCCATCGCGCGACGACTTTCATCGCCTTCGTATCGACCACCGCCACTTCGTCTTTGTCTGCAATATTGACATACACCTTGCCGTTCCCGTCCGCGACCGCGAACTCCGGCGAACCGCCCAAATCGATTGTCGCCGCCGCTTGCCCNCCGGCTGGATTCACGTCGGGCGCTATCGCAACCATCTGATGCGCATCGCCGCAGAAGACCAGCACGCGCTCGCTGGCGGGGTCATAGATTATTGAGTCGGCATCATCCGACGCCGCCACTTTGCCGATGGTCGCGTTGGTCTTCAGATCGAAGATCAGCACCGAGGCCCCCTTGCCATCGCTGATAAATCCGCGCCCCGCATCCGGCACGAGAGCTACGCCGTGAGATCTTTGCTGCCCCCCGATATCCGCGACGATCTTGTCCGTCGATACGTCCAACGCCATCGTATGCGTCGTGCGCGTGACGTATAGCAGTCGGCCGTCAGCGCTGAGGGTAGCGAAGTCCCATCCGCCGTCGCCGCCGACCTTCAAAGTCGACGTCAACTTATATGCGGCCGCCCCCGCATCCGCCGCAAACGCCGGACCAGCCGCGAAAGCCACACCAATAATCGCGAGAACAAAAACTCGAAACGAACTCTTTTTCATATCTTCCCCACCGAAGCGAAACCGCTGGCTGGCAGCTGGCCCGCGCTGATATAAGTTCGAACAGGGCAAGTGGTCCCTTCAAGGGACGCCCTCCGCTATATTCTGCCGCGATGCGGAAGCGATCAACCAACCTCGGCCTGAAGGGTGACCGTCCGATTCGCGGCGCGCCCACCCGCGCGCTCGACGACCTCTACCATTATTTGGTGACGGCTTCGTGGCCGTCCCTGGTAGGCATAATCGCTTTGGCGTTCATCATCGCCAACCTTGTGTTTGCCATCGGCTACTACTTCGACGGCGGCGTGGAGAATGCCCGTTACCGCTCGTTCGCCGACATGTTTTTTTTCAGCGTACAGACCATGGCGACGATCGGTTACGGCAAGATGGTGCCGGTAACGCTGTTCTCGAACCTCCTGGTCTCCATCGAGGCGCTGACTGGACTGGTCGCGCTGGCGCTGATGACCGGGCTGGTATTCGCGAAGTTCTCGCGGCCCACAGCGCGCGTCAGATTCAGCCGCTATATGGTCGTCGGCCCGCGCGACGGCACCACCAGCCTGATGATCCGGATGGCGAACATGCGCGCAAACCGAATCGTCGAGGCGAATATTCACGTCGTTTTCACCCGCTGGGAAACCACCGTCGAGGGCGAATCCATCCGCCGCTTCTACGATCTGGCCATGACGCGCAACCGCAGTGCGATGTTCGTGTTGTCGTGGACCGCAGTCCATCGCATCGTCGAAGGCAGTCCGCTTTTCGGCCAGACGCACGACTCGCTTGCCAATAGCCAGCCCGAAATCGTTGTGTCGATCACCGGACTCGACGAGACGTTTTCTCAGACCATTCATGCCCGGCATACCTACGAACTTGACGAAATCATTTGGGCCGCGCGCTTCGCCGACGTGCTGATTCTCGACCCTGACGGCAGTCGAAGCATCGATTACACGCGCTTCGACGACGTCGAAATGCTTGCGCCTTTAGGTGGGGCGAACTGACTCCTGCATCAGCCGGAACATCGCCTGTGTCGTCGCGCTGTCGTTGAGCCGCGGAAACGGTTCGTCGGGGATTGGCGCCTCGAGGAAGCGGCACAGCGGCGCCCATCCTTCCCGCACGTCGAACACCAGCAGGCGCTCCGAATCGATCGCATCGCGGACCTCTTGATTGTGCCGCTCGAACACCTCGATCGCGTGAGCCTTGTCCTCGAAGCGGTTGTCGAACGTATCGGCGAGAATTGCCTTTCGGACCATCTCCTGCTGGAGCCGAAAGTTTTCGGGCACGTCGTCGGGCAATTGCAATTTCATCGGCGGGTAAATGGTATCCCTCACGCTCTTGTACCAGGCTTCCGGATCGCGTACCGAGAGCAGCACCTTCGCATCCGGGTAATGAGCGGCGATTTCGCGCCACCATCGCGCCCCCGGCCAATCGACCGTCGCGCGGAAGTCGCGGAATATCAGGTCCCAGTCCATCGGATGCCCGAATGCCAGCCGATGCCACAGCGCGGCGTGATCGGCTCGCGGAAAAACTTCCATCATGTGATAGCAGGGGCCGAAGCCGAGTTTTTCAAGCGCGTTCTTTAGTGAGAGCGTGCCGGTTCGTCCAAATCCGGCGCCCACGACCTTCAATGCCATCTTAAGACTCCTGGCCGAGCATTCATGTCCGTTTACAACAGTTTGGTCCTCAATGTCGACGCGCATTGGCATGGCAGCGCGCCCCCATCGATCTGCGGGGATGGGAGCCGATCACGGACGTAACACGAGGCCGTCCAAGAGGCGCTGCGTCACGCTCCTGGCCATCTCTTCCATCTTCACCGGATACAGCTCGGATAGTTGGCGGTCGACCACGAGCGCCGAGAGCCCATGAACAACAGACCAGGCGGCGAGCGCCAACTCCTTCGGATCGCCCTCTTTCACCTTACCTGCCCTCTGGCACTCCGCGATAACATCCACCAGCAGGCCAAAAGCTTCCGCCGCCGCCTTCGCTAGCGTGGGATAAGCAACCTTGTCGGCTACTTCGGGCGCGAACATTACCCGAAAGTGGGATGGATGGCTGCTCGCGAAGCCAATGTAGGCAAGTCCCAAGGCCTGAAAGCGCTCGATGGGGTCGCCCTGATGGCGCGCGCTATCCCGCTGCATTGCAGTCAGCGCTCGAAACCCCTCCTCTGCGACGGCTGCAAGCAATGCTTCCTTGCTGGCGAAGTGCCGGTAGGGAGCGGCTTGCGAGACCCCGGCCAAACGCGCCGTGGCGCGAAGCGTGATCCCGCCGGGACCCACGGTCTCGACGAGCCTGAGCGCCGCTTGCAGGATCGCTTCGCGCAGGTTGCCGTGATGGTAGGGGGCGCGCGGGCGGCCCGTCTGGGGGCGGCCGCGCCGCGCCCGAGAACTCAAAATCCGTTTCGTCACGCCCGATAAGCCCTCTTGGCAGCGATGCGGGCAAATGTTGACAACGTTAACATTTGATGTTAACAACGTTAACAAGCAACCCAACGAAGCGCAAGCGGCTGCGCCGGCTAACCCATGAGGCCAAAACCATGATCGATCGCTATCGAGAACTCAACGACGAACGCTTCGACGTTATCGTGGTGGGGGCGGGCACGGGCGGGTTGACCGCCGCGGCAATCCTCGCGCGCCGGGGCAAAAAAGTCCTGGTGGTGGACCAGCACAGCGTGGCCGGCGGCAACGCCACTATCTTCCGGCGCAGAGGCTACGAGTTCGACATCGGGATCCACTACCTCGGCGCTTGCCAGGCCGATGGGATGCTGACCCGGGTCCTGCGGGCCGCGGGAATCGCAGATCTGGAGTTCGAAGAGTTGGATCCAGACGGATACGACACGCTGGTCTTTCCCGACTTCGAGTTCAAGATTCCCAAGGGGATGGAGGTTTTTCGCGACCGCCTCTGCGAATACTTCCCGCGCGAGAAACGTGGGATCGACCGCTACATCACGCTGCTTCGCCAGGTGGATGGGTTTTCTAAGCTCATGGGAAATCCTGCGGCGGCGCCATCGACGCTGGTGCGCTCATTGATGCTCCTGCGCTGGAGAAATGCCACCTTGGGCGAATTCCTCGACTCCTGCACCAAGGACACGCGGTTAAAGGCGGTCCTGACCGCCCAAAACGGCACCTACGCCCTGCCGCCGAGCCGCGCTTCGCTCCTTATCCATGCGGCCATCGCACTCCACTACATGGAGGGCGCCTACTATCCGAAAGGCGGCGGACAGGTCATCTCGGATCGATTGGCCGACGCGGTCGAGCGCTACGGAGGCAAGGTTCTACTGCTCACGAAAGTCGAACGCATCGCCGTGCGCGACGGCAAGGTCGAGGGAGTCGAACTAGACAGCAGGCACCTGGGGCGGCGTTTCATCCAGGCGCCGATCGTGATCTCGGATGCGGACCTGAAGCGCACGATGATCGACCTGGTCGGCGCCGAGCACCTTCACTCCAAGACCGTCGATCGCACCCGGCGCTTCGAGATGTCCCCGGCTTTGGGAGTCCTGTATCTCGGTGTACGGCGCGACCTGAAGGCCGAGGATCATCCGCGCACCAACTACCTGATCAATCCCGGCTACGACTGCGAGCCCGGCTATGCGGCCGCCGCTCGTGGTGAGTTTCCCGAACAGCCGTTCGCGTATGCGACGATCGCGTCGCTCAAGGACCCGACCAACGCGCGCCTGGCTCCGCACGGGATCACGAACCTCCAGGTCATGTCTATCGTGCCGTCCGATCCAACGGCGTGGGGAGTAACCGAAGAGGAAGCCGGCAGCCGCAATTACCGCCGCAGCGAAGGATACCGGCACCACAAGCTGGTTTACGCTCGCTCGCTCATAGCGGCCGCCGAGCGCGTTTTCCCCGGACTGTCACATCAGATTGAATTTGAGGAGGTTGCGACTCCGCTTACCCAGTCCAGGTACACCGGCTCGACGGGCGGAACGTCCTACGGGATTGCGCCCACGCCGGATCAATTCCTGCTGCGCCGGCCCGGCTCGAAGACCGAGATTGCAGGCCTCTATCTGTGCGGCGCGAGTTGCCGCACCGGCCATGGCATCATGGGCGTAGCGCTCTCGGGTCTGATGGCGGCCGCTGAAGTGACAGGTGATGGCCTCGTGCGTGAGGTGCTAGGTCCGCCGCGCCAAGCTTCGGCAACCGGCGCCTAAAAACAACCTGAACCACGGGCACTGGCTCAATTGAGACACTGCGTGCGAAAAATTAAACACTGGACTGGGAATTATGTGGAAGTTGACAGCAGGGCTGTTACCCGGCGTGAAGAATTATTTGGGCGGCACCAGCCTTCGATGTTTGCGGTCTGATTCAAGCTTTTTGATCGATTCTTCAGGCTCCAAATCTTCAGGCATTTTGCCGCCGATTTTACGAATCGCAGTGCGAATTTCCTGACCGACGCGATGATGTGTGTCCATCGCGTGCTGTTCGGTCTGAACCTTCAAACTGATTAGTTGTTCCTCTGTCGTGGCGTTTTTGAGTTCGATGGCAGCGAGTTCCACTCGCCCGGCCCGGTCAAGCAATTCCTCTTTTTGGTCGATACCCTTTTTTGCCTTGATAGCCGAAAGGCCCAAGCCGCCGTACAGTCCCCGATACCCGGCATCGTAGAAAAGCCCGTATCTTTGAACGCCTGACCTTTTGGCGGCGCTGCTCAGCGCTTTGACTGTAGCTGTTACGCGTCTTCGGTGAGCGACACGGTCGTACTCGCCAATTTGTTGGGCTTCCTGTTCTCGGAGCCGGGTTTCAACTGCAAAATACTGCTGCGCATACGCGACTNCCTCTATTTGAGGGTCGCCGTTCATCGCGATCAGATAGCAGGCATATCTACTCAGAAACCAATCACCAATCTCTCGCTGCGCTCCCTTGCCGTGTGTGATGAATTTCGTTGTACGGCGAAATTGACCATTGGGATCTACGCCCGAATTAGCACATGCCGTTTTGGCCTTTTCGATCAACGCTTCAAAGTTTTCCCATCTAGCGTAATTCAGCACGCCTTGCAGAGTCCGGCCCATCCAATACTCTTGGCCGTTCGGGGCTTGCTGCCTTACGTTGTCTAGAGTCTTGGCGAAATCACCGTAATTTACGCTACCCATCCTGCCCCAACTCCTTTGAAAGGATTCAAAAACTCTAGCATGGATTCACTTCGGATGCTATCGTTTTTCTCGCGCTCCTCTTTTTTTCCTAGCGTTTAACTGCTACCTTCATCACAAGAGGAACCCAAGATGGACCTTCGGAAAGAATTAAAGAGGAAAATCGAGAGAAAACAGGGCGAGATTCAGCAATGGCAGGGCGAAAGTCGGGAACTTGAGACGAAGGTGCGGGAGGCCATTGCTTACGTCAGCGGACTTGATGAAACGCTCAAACTCCTTCCCAGAGAGACGCTCTCGGAAGCTGCGACCACATCGCTGCGAGCCGACAGCGCTGTAGCAATGGCCCGTGAAGCAATTTTGAAGGCTGGAAAACCGCTTCACATCAACGACATACTCAAGGCGCTCGGAAAAGCTGTGAATCATGATTCCAAGGCATCACTGAGCGGGAGCATGGGGGCGTATGCGCGCAAAAATCAGGTGTTCACCCGTCCAGCACCGAATACATTTGGATTGATTGAGTTTCAACAAGAATCGAAGCCTGAAGATGAGTTGCCGCCAGATTTCGGCGTTATCAATGGAAAGGCGAAAGAGACGGCGACTTAAAAATGTTGCGCCGGAGCGTGCTCGCGACACGTCCGGCAGCCGGCTGAAGCCTTGCAGAGGAAGGCCGTCCGGCCTATACGGGAGTTGCAATTGGAGGATCAAAACGGAAATTCCGGTTGACCGGCGATCGAGACCCGATGATGCGGATGCGAGATTGAGGATTGTGACTCCGTGAACAGCGCCGGGTCATTGCGCAGGACGACATGAGCCGCGTAGCGCCGATTTCAGAAGCCCAGGCCCAACCGGCCGCGCGCGAGGAGTTGCAACGCCAGCGCCTCGCGCACGGGCGCGTGACCAACATGAAGGTCACGCTGGCGCACTCGCCGATCGCGCTGGACGCGCTGATGCAGTGGTATCCGCTGCACGGCGCGGTCGCGCGCTTCCTCGGCGAACGCGCGACGACGCTTTTCGTCCACGCGATCTCGGCCCAGACCGATTGCCTCATCTGTTCCACGTTCTTCCGCCGCCTGCTCATCGAAGCCGGCGAAGACCCCGATTCGCTGCAGCTCAACGAGACCGAGCGCGCGGTGGTTGACTACGGCCGCCAGCTTGTCGTGGACGCCAATGGCGTGAGCGACGAGCTCTACGCGCGGCTTGAGAGTTTTCTTAAGCCCGCGCAGATCGTCGAGCTTACGGCGTTCGGCGCAATCATGATCGCGACCAACGTCTTCAACAACGCGCTGCGCGTCGATCTGGACGAATATCTCCAGCCGTTTCGGCGCAAGGGTACCCCCGCCGACGGCTGAACGGCTCCGGCCGACGCATCATTGGGCGGAAATCCTTCGGGAGCGCATCGTGTACGACGACCTTCGAGACAAAGTGGCGCTGATTACCGGGGCGGCTCACGGTCAGGGTCGGGCCTGCGCCATCGCGCTCGCCCGCGAGGGTGTTCACATCGCTGCGCTGGACGTGGCCAGCCAGCTGGCTTACCCCGGTTACGCGCTCGGAACCGCGCACGAGCTGGACTCCGTTGCGGCCGAGGTCCGGGGCCTCGGCGTGCGCGCTCTCGCGCTCGTCGCCGACGTGCGCGACGGCCGCGCCGTGGCCGCCGCGGTCGGGGAAGCGATCGAGACTTTCGGACGAATCGACATCCTCTTCAACAACGCGGGCATCTGCGCCTATGGTCTCGCTCAAGAGCTCAGCGAGGAAGCCTGGGACGCGATGTTGGACATCAACCTGAAGGGCGCGTGGCTGGTGGCGAAAAACGTGATTCCGCAGATGATTTCCCGCCAGTCGGGCGTGATCATCAATAACTCGTCGATTGCCGGGCTTCGTGGCATGGCGCGGTTAAGTCACTATGCCGCCTCCAAGTGGGGACTGGTCGGATTGACGAAGTCGTGGGCGATCGAACTGGCGCCGCACAAGATTCGCGTGGTTTCGATTCATCCCACCGGCGTGAACACGCCAATGAATGATGGCCTGGCGGCGCTCGAGGGGAGTACGCCGCTGGAAATCGCCGAGCGCTCCGCCGGCAATCTCCTGCCGGTGCCGTGGATCGAGCCCGAAGATGTGGCCGCGGCGGTGGTGTTTCTCTCCTCGCAACGGGCGCGATTCATCACCGGCTCCCAGTTCGTAATCGACGCGGGGTTGCTGAGCCGATGAGGCACCGCGCGCCGCAACCGCGATGAAGAAATCCGCGCTTAAAAGCAAATTGAACCACTAGCCGCCCTTTGCCCCAGGCTGGAGAACGTCCTAAACTGTGTGATCGCAAAATATTGGCATCGGAGGACTCAATCATGTCTGGCGAAGACGATCCCCGCGCTCAGGTGTTCGACGACGAACATCCCGGACCCATTCTTGAATCCGCCCTTGCCAACACGGAGCTGAGCGAAGTTGTATCGCAGCCGGCGCTGACTGTCTCCGCCTCGACCACTCTGGCCGACACGATTCACCTGATGCAGAAGGAGCGCCGCGCGTGCATCCTGGTCATGGAGAACGACCGGCTCGCCGGCATCTTCACCGAACGCGACATCCTGATGAAGGTGGCGGGCCAGCCGCTCGACCTCGTCCACACTCCGGTGTCTGTGTCGATGACTGCCGATCCGTTCACGCTCCCGGCCGACGCAAATGTGGCGTTCGCGCTGAACAAGATGGTGCTCGAGGGATTCCGCCACATTCCGCTGGTTGACGACGCGGGCCGTCCGACGGCGGTAGTCTCGATGCGCAATCTGATCGAGTATCTCGGCGGGATTTATTCCCGCGAAATGCTGACTGTACCGCCCGATCCGAATCAGCCCCGTTTGAAGAGTCGCGAAGGCGCCTGACCACGCCCGGCGCGCCGCTGCTGCTGCCGCTGGGGCGCATTAGTTCCCTACTTCTGTTGACGCGGCGCACGCGCCGGCTCCAATGCCGCAGCTTCAGGAAGGAGTTGCTTTGATGCGGTTGAAATACTTTCGAGCGCTGACTTGCCTGGTGGCTCTTGGGTTGGTGCTCGGCGGGCTGGCGGGATGCGGCATCAACAAGATCCCGACCCTCGACGAGCAGGTCAAGGCCGCCTGGAGCGAAGTGCTGAACCAATATCAGCGGCGCGCCGACCTTATCCCGAACCTCGTGCAGACGGTCAAAGGCTATGCTCACCAGGAGCAGCAGGTGCTGACTCAGGTTACAGAAGCGCGCGCGCATGCGACCCAGATGCAGCTTCCAGCAGACATCCTGTCGAACCCGCAGGCGTTTCACCAGTTCGAGCAGAACCAGGCGGCCGTTACTGGCGCGCTCGGCCGACTGCTCGCGGTAGCCGAGGCCTACCCTGACCTCAAGTCCAATCAGAATTTTCTCGCGCTTCAATCGCAGCTCGAGGGCACCGAGAATCGAATCGCCGTGGCACGCCGCGACTACATTCTCGCGGTGCAGACCTACAACACCACACTCAGGACCATTCCAGGACGATGGGTAGCAGCGATCGTCTACCCTGATATGAAAGTCCGCGAGACTTTCACGATCACCGAACAAGCCCAACAGGTACCTCAGGTCAACTTCTGATGCGCATTCGGTGCGCACGGCCCGACGGCGGCACTGGAGCGCGATGGGCGCTGCTCACTCTTGTGCTGATTCTCGCGTCGCCGGCCCTCGCCTCCGAACCGAAATTTCCGCCGCTCACGGGCCGAGTCGTCGATGAGGCGGGCGTGCTCAGCGCTTCGACGCAGAGCGAACTCACCGGCATGCTCGACGCGCACGAGCGCGCAACTGGCGAACAAGTCGTGGTGGTCACGCTCGATTCGCTCCAGGGATACACCGTTGAGGATTACGGCTATCGGCTCGGCCGCTACTGGGGAATAGGGCAGAAAGGCAAGAACACCGGCGTGCTGCTTATCGTGGCGCTCAAGGAGCACAAAGTTCGAATCGAGGTCGGCTACGGCCTAGAAGGAACACTTACCGACGCGACCAGCCGCACGATAATCGAGAGCAATATCCTGCCAGCCTTTAAGCGCGGAGACTTCAACGGCGGCGTTGTGGCCGGCACTACGTCGATACTGAAAGTTCTGGCCAGCAACGAAAGCGCCGAATCGAGTGCGCCCGGAGATGCCAACGATGGTGTAGTTGGCTTGTTTATCCCCTTTTTCCTGGTGGTAATAATCCTTGTTGTCATCAAAATTCTGAGGCGCCAACGCAACGACATTATCCGTCGCATGGGGCGAGTCGTCGGCCCAGGGACTAACTATGTTGGCGGTGGTTGGGGCGGCGGCGGGGGCTTCGGTGGCGGCGGCGGCTTCTCTGGAGGTGGAGGATCTTTCGGCGGCGGAGGCGCTTCAGGCGGTTGGTGACAGTGAAAGAGTGAAAAAGTGAAGAGTCCATTCACAGCCGAGGAGCACAATCGCATCGACGCTGCGATCGCCGCGACCGAGCGGGAGACGTCGGCTGACCTTTGCTTGGTAGTGACTCGCGCCAGCGATCGCTATGCTCCCTATCCATTTGCATGGGCTGCAATCGCCGCGCTTGCGCTGGGCGCGGTCGCCAGTCTCGTCCGGCCCGGGATCGCGAGCCGCACCATGATCGTGATCCAACTGTGGTTCCTGATTGTGCTGACGCTGCTATTCGACTGGCTTCCGATCCGGCTGTCGATCGTACCGACGCGCGTCAAGCACGCTCGCGCCCAGCAACTCGCGCATCGCGAATTCAACGCGCATGCGATGGCAAATCCGAAGCAGCCGCACCGAATCCTGCTGTTCGTGTCGCTCGGCGAGCGTTACGTGGAGATCGTCGCCGACCACGAGACCCACGCCTTGGCGCCGGCCGGGGCCTGGAAGAAAATCGTCGACGAATTCCTGACCAGCGTGAAAGCCGGCCGCGTCGCCGACGGCGTCCTCGATGCCGTCGCGGCCTGCGGCTCTATCCTGAAGACACACCACCCCGCCCAGGACGCATCGTAATCCTTGACGCGGCGCGCACGCCCGCGCTAATCCCGCAGCTATGCAACACGTGCGGCGGTTTCCAACCGCACGATTCGCCGCTTAAGGAGACAAGTCATGGCTCGTCTGACGGGCAAAGTAGCGTTAATCGTCGGCGGCGGCGCAGACGGGCCTGCCAAAGCGGGTGAGAAACTTTCCATCGGCAACGGTCGCGCCACCGCAATAGTATGCGCGCGCGAAGGCGCGGCCGTGATGGTCGCCGATCGCTCGCTCGAACTCGCCGACGAGACCGCCGCCGCAATTCGCGACGAAGGTGGACGCGCCGAAGCGGTCGCCGCCGACGTGAGCATCGAGGAGCAATGCCGCGGCGCCGTCGAGGCGACGCTACGCGCGTTCTCCGCGCTCCATCTGATGGTGAACAACGTCGGAATCGCCGTGGGCGGCAACTTGTTGAAGACCACCACCGCGCAGTTCGACACGATGCTGGCGGTCAACCTTCGCGGCCATTTCCTGATGATGCGCTACGCGGTGCCCGAGATCGCAAAAGCCGGCGGCGGCGCGATCGTCAACGTTTCGTCGCTGGCCGCGCTGCGCAGCAACTCGCAGATTTCCTACGAGGCGACCAAGGCCGCGATTCTGGGGCTTTCACGCTCGGCCGCGGTTTCGCACGGCCGCGACAACATCCGCGTCAACACCATCCTGCCCGGCCTGATCGATTCCTCGATGGTGCGCCGCTTGATCGGCGATCGCGAGAGCGCCGTCGCCANGCGAATCCCGCTGCGCCGGCAGGGAACGCCGTGGGAGATCGCAAATGCGATCGTCTTTCTCCTCTCCGACGACGCGTCCTATATCACCGGCACGGAATTGATTGTTGACGGCGGTCTGGCCGCGCGTTGAGAACCGTTGCGACGGCACCGCAGGCTCTTTGCACGCTTGTGCTCATCTGCACGTTAGTCTGTACGTTCGGCCGCGCGACAACGGACCGCGTCTTAACACTGGCCCCCCGTGCCAACGGGCGCGCAGGCGAAATGGGGTAACGGTAGTGGAAAGCCCCTGAAAAAGGTGAATCGTGCGCAAGGTGAAATTCGGCTATCAGCTCGATTTCCGCAATCCTTCCGGCTCCCGGCTGTCTTTTCGCGATCTGTACCGCGAATCGCTCGCGCAGGCCGAGGCCGCCGAGCAGCTCGGCTTCGATTCCATCTGGCTCACCGAGCATCATTTCACCGACGACGGCTACCTGCCCGCTCTGATGCCCGCGGCGGCTGCCATCGCGGCGCGCACCACCCGCGTCACCATCGGCACCTTCGTCCTGCTGGCGCCGTTTTATCATCCGCTGAAGCTTGCCGAGGACGCGGCGTTCGTCGATGTAGTCTCGGGCGGCCGGCTCAGGCTGGGGATTGGCCTGGGCTACCGGGCCGAGGAGTTCGAGGGCTTCGGCGTGCCACGCGCACAGCGCTTGGGCCGCACGCTCGAGACCATCGAGATTCTCAAGCTGGCGTGGAGCGGTGAGCGATTCAGTTTCGACGGCAAATATTTCAAGTTCCGCGACGTGCGCGTGCTGCCGCGGCCCGTAACCGAGCCGCATCCCGAGCTGCTGTGGGGAGCAGGCGCGGCGAAATCGATTCGGCGCGCGGTAGAGCTCGACCTGTCGTTCGCATGCGTCGGCGGCCGCAGGGAAATCGGCATCTATCTCGAGGCGCTCAAAGCCGCCGGCAAGGATCCCGCCCGCTACAGCATCGTCAACAGCCGCGTGGTTTACGTCGCCGACAGCGAGGAGCAGGCGTGGCGCGACACCCGCGACGCGCTCATGTACCAGGCCGAGCTTTACGGGCTATGGCTCTCGGCGGCGGCCGGCACCACCGACCAGAGCAAGGTGCTGATTCGTCCCGACCCGGACAGGCTTAGACGCACCAGCGTGCTCGGAACGGCCGCCGAAGTCGCTGCAAAGCTCGAAGAAGTACTCGCTTCGACTCCGATGACCGAGCTGATCGTCGTGATGCAGTTGCCGGGACTCGATCCCGCCAAGGCGCGGCGCTCGCTCGACAGGTTCGGCGCCGAAGTCTTGCCGCGTCTCAAGTAGCTCCGTTTCGAGAACCGGAACCAGCCGCAGCGCGATTGCCGAATCGTTCGGCGCCGTCATAAACTGANAGTGAAAAGAGTGAANCACACCATGCCGGTCGCCTACATTCCACGCACTCGCGATCTCTACAGCGACTTCACTCCCTACCGATGGGTCCACAACGAATCGACCCCGTTCACGCCGCTGACCAAGCCTGTCGCCGAGTGCGCAATCGCNATGATCAGTTCGGGCGGAATCATGTATCGCGATCAGCCGCGCTTCCACCGCGAGGACGCGTCGTACCGCCGCATCCCCATTCACGCGCGACCCGATGAACTCAGCGTGTGGCACTTCGGCTATCCGACCGGCGACGCCGAGCGCGACGCCAACTGCGTCTTCCCGCTCGAGCGGATGCGCGAGCTCGAAGCCTCCGGCGTGATCGGCAAACTCGTCGATCCCGCGTTCAGCTTCATGGGCGGAATTTATTCGGCGCGCAAAGTCCGCGAGGAACTCGCTCCGCAAATCGTTGACGAGCTCAAACGCGCCCACGCCGACGCCTTCTTCCTCGTCCCTGCATGACCCGTATGCCATCAGTCCGTTGGACTGATCGCACGCGCGGTGGAAGAAGCGGGCATTCCCACGCTCTGCATGACCTCGGCGCTCGACATCACCCGGTCGGTAAAACCGCCGCGCGCAGTGTTTGTCAATTTTCCCCTCGGTCATCAGACCGGCCCGCCCGATCAACCCGAATTGCAGCGCCGGATCGTCGCCGATGCGATGCGCGCATTCGAGGCCATCACGTCTCCCGCGACAATCGTCGAGTTGCCCTATGTATGGGACGCCAACGATCGAACCTGGGAAGATATCGACTACACCAAGGGATGGATGCCCAAGCGTCCATCCGGGGAAGCGGCTGACGCACTCGACGCCCAACGCCAGGCCAGGTTCAGGCGCGATTGAAATCAGGCGCGGCGACGGTAACGCGCAGCGGGAAGAGGAACGTCATTGAATGCGAAACCCACCGTGGGTTTCGCACTTCCCTGGGCAGGGGTGACCCCTGCACCCAATGTTAAGAAAGGATGCGGGACTTCGTCCCTGTTAGAACGGGTAGAGTGTAGAGGCGTTTGCGTGGCTGGTTGACTGCTTTTCTGTGTGGTCCTTTTTTGTGTCATTCTGAGCGGAAGTTGCTGAAGCGAAGAATGACACGGATCACTGATCAAGCACTTCCTCCACTCACTTGCCGCACCAGATGGGTTTGCGCTTCTCCAGAAATGCGGCGATGCCTTCCTGCGCGTCCATCGCCATCGCATTCTGGCTCATGACTTCTTTCGTGTAGTCGTACGCGTTGGCCGTATCGAGATCGATCTGCGCGTAGAATGCCTGCTTGCCGATCCCAATGACGAGCGGGCTCGCCTCGACGATCTGCATCGCCAGCTTGCGCGTCTGGGCGACCAGCTCCGCGTCNGNCNCCACCCNGTTCACGAGTCCCCACTCGGCCGCCGTGCGCGCATTGACGGGCTGCCCCGTCAGCAGCATTTCCATCGCATGCTTTCGTCCGACCGCGCGCGTCAGCGCCACCATCGGCGTCGAGCAGAACAGTCCAATCCTCACGCCCGGCGTGGCAAAACTCGCGCTCTCGCCGGCGACGACGAGATCGCACGTCGCTGCAAGCTGGCATCCCGCGGCGGTGGCAATCGCATGCACGCGCGCGATCACGGGCTGCGGGGTCGCCTGAATCGTTTGCATCAGTTGCGCGCACAGATCGAATTCATACCGGTAGAATGCGAGGTCGCGCCCCTTCAGTTCGCCGAGATCGTGACCGGCCGAGAATGCGGGGCCGTTGGCTGCGATTATCACCGCGCGCGCGTCGCCCCGTTTGCCGATCGCGCGAAGCTCGGCTGTCAGTTCCGTCATCATCGCGATCGAGAGCGCGTTGCGCTTCTCGGGACGGTTCATCGTAATCGTGACCAGCCCGGCTTCTTCCTCGACGATCAGATTCTTTTGCGCGTTTTCATTTGCCATCGGTTTTTCACCTGTAATGCATTCTCTTACTTTTCAAACCGCCCCTATCATCTTGAACGCGCGCGCCCGCAAGCAAGCGCCGGAAAAGGAAAGAGCCCCCTCTTTCAAGGGGGCTCTCCCGTGTTGCGAGGCCTTTCAGCCTCGGCTTATTCCAGCAGCAATCCTGGCAGCCTTAGCCAGCCTTCGGGGTATTGGCCCGAAGGTAAACTCGTTAAGTGGTTACTTCTTTTTGGTCTTTTTGGCTGGTTTCTTTTTTGCCATTTTGCTCTTTCTCATCGGTTTGGACTTGGTGGCCTTTTTGGCCCGTATCTTCTTCCTCACTGGCATAGGTACCTCCTCTTCCTAGGCTGCTGCTGGACAAGCACCCTTTCTTATAGATGAGAGTTCATCCCTCATCGATTCGGGCCGATTATAGAAACATGTTATTCTAAAATCAAGGGGGCGCGAGGCGATTTATAAAGAAATTTTAAAGTCGAAAGAGTGCAACCGAACCGGTCTCTTTCGGGTATTTAGAATGGCGTTCAAAATTAGACCTCTTGAACTCAGGCTGACGCTTGAATTACGATTGCGAGGATGATCCGGTTAAGCTTTCTACTGCGCCGCGAGTGGCTCAGCCTAATCTTCGGCGGGGTTCTCGTGATGCTGCTATTAAGCGCGCTCCTCGGCAAGCAGGGGCCGCGCGACCTGGTCGCCCTCCAGAGCCATCGCGCCGCATTGGAGAAGCACCGCAATCAACTGGCAGCGGACAATGCTGCGTTCAGAACCCGCATTGCGAAACTTCGTTCCGACGACCGCTATATCGAACGCCTCATTCGCCGCGAGCTTGGCTACGCGCGCCCCGATGAACTGGTGTACAAGTTCGCCGACGAAGACGAAACGCCGTCGCGCTGAACTGTTCGCGAATATCAGAAAACGGCACGCGGGATCAGCCGATACTCGCGAGCCTGGCGTTCCAACTCTTCGCGGAAATCAGGATGCGCGATCGAGATCAGCGCGCGTGCGCGCTCCGGAACCGATTTGCCTTTCAGATTGACCATTCCATACTCGGTCACCACGTACATCACGTCGGTGCGCGGCGTGGTCACGATGTTGCAGTCGTCGATTCGCGCGACGATTCGGCTGGCGCGCCGCGCATCGCGCTCGTGGGTCGAGGCGAGGCATAGAAATGACTTGCCGCCGCGCGAGTCGTACGCGCCGCGCACGAATTGCAGTTGTCCTCCCGCGCCGCTTATCTGCCGAATTCCAGCCGACTCGGAGCACGCCTGTCCGGTGAGATCGATTTGCGCCGCGTTGCAGATCGAGATGACGCGGTCGTTGAGCATTATGCGATGCGGCAGGTTGGTGTAATCGACCGAACCGGCAAAGCATGCGGCGTTGCGATCGAGAAAGTCGTACATCCGTTTCGAACCCGCCGCGAACGTGTACGCCATCTGGTAGCGGTTGGTCGCTTTGTGCGCGCCGGTCACCTTGCCGGCCTGGTAAAGCGAGACGAGCGAATCGACGAACATTTCGGTGTGAACGCCGAGATCCTTGATCGGAGCCACCGCCAGCAGCTCGCAGACCGCGTTGGGCATCGCGCCGATCCCAATCTGGATGCAGGCGCCGCTGGAAATTTCCGCCGCGATTAGTTCCGCGACTTTCCGATCGACCGCGCTCGCGGCGGGATACTTCAGCTCCGGCATCGCGGATGCGCCGGCGTCCAGCACCAACTCGACATCATTTATATGCACCGCGTTTTCGATTCCGAAAACGTACGGCACGCTCGCGTCAGTCTCGACAATCATGGTCCTGGCTTTTTCGCTGATCGCCTTGTGATACGTGACCGACGGGCCGAAGTTGAAAAATCCGTGCTCGTCCATCGGCGCCGTCTTCAACACCGCGACGTCCACGTCGATTAGGCGGCGATAGGTGTCGGGCGCCTCGCCGAAGTTCATCGGTATATGATGCGCCAGGCCGCGATCGTACATCTTTCTTTCCAGCCCCGAAAAATACCACGACAGGTAAACGAGATGACGTTGCTCGGGATCCGCCTCGGCCGCCGCGCGCGGGCGCATCGCGAGGCATCCGCGGATCTTTACGCGCTCGAGCTTTCGCACTCGCCCGCCCAGCGCGCGATCGAACAAGTCCGGCTGCCCGAGTCCGAATCCGTACTCGACCCAATCGCCGGATTTGACTCGCGCCGCCGCCTCATCGGCGCTGACTTTTTTGCGCTTGAGTTCTCCCTGGTAGGAAGTCGCCATCGGTAAGCCCTCGTATTGATTCCGCTCGATTTGCTTGACTGCGCGGCTGGCGTAGGATTCTCTTCAACCGGCGTACTTCAATCAATGCCAAGTATCGAACCAGTCAAGCAAGCGGCCATCGGCGCCGAGCCTCCCGCGGCCTCGCGGCTGATACTTTTTCTGACCGTCTTCATCGACCTGCTCGGCTTCGGCATCGTCATCCCGTTCCTGCCGATGTTCGCGCATAAGATGGGCGTCGGCGCGGTCGGAGTGGGGTTGCTGCTTTCGATCTATTCGCTGACGCAGTTCGTGTTTGCGCCGATCCTCGGCCGAATTTCCGATCGCATCGGACGCCGGCCGATCCTTCTGCTGGGATTGCTCGGCTCGTCAATCGGCTACTTGGTTTACGGATTTGCCGGAACGTTTTTCTGGCTGCTCGCGTCGCGCGCGATGCACGGCGCATGCGCCGCAACGATTTCGACCGCGCAGGCCTACGTCGCCGACACCACCGATGACGAGCATCGCGCCAAGGGCATGGGACTCATCGGTGCGGCGTTCGGACTCGGCTTCGTGCTGGGGCCGGCGCTCGGCGGAATCATGGGGCATTCGAGTTTGCGGGTGCCGGTGTTCTTTGCCAGCGCGCTGACGTTCGCGAATTTCATCTTCGCCGCGGCCAGACTGCCCGAGTCGCATCATGCCGATCGCTCCGCGCCGCTCGACCTCGCCCACTTCATCGCGCCGCTGCTGGCAATTCCGCGCGAGCTCGTCCGCCATCGGCTGGCGCGGATGTTCGCGATTGCATTTCTGCTGACGTTCTCGTTGTCCGCGCTGGAAGCGACGTTTGCGCTGATGGTGCCCGCGGTTTACGGTTACGGCGCGTTCGGCATCGGCGTATTGCTCGCCTTCGCCGGCCTGATGCAGGCTCTGGCGCAGGGCTATCTGCTGGGAAAAATCGTGGCCCGATTCGGCGAGGTGTGGCTGCTGAAAGTCGGACTGCTCGCGATGATCGCCGGGCTGGCGCCGATGGGCTCGATTTCATCGCACGGCGGGTTGCTCGCGATGCTGGCGGCGGTCTCTCTAGGTTACGGTTTCGCAAGCCCGTCGATCGCCAGCCTCATCTCGCGCAACACCGACCGCGATTTGCAGGGTGAAGTGATGGGCGTGAATCAGTCTGCCATGTCGCTCGCGCGCATCTGCGGCCCGATCGCGGGCGGACTGGCGTATCAACTGCTGGGACCCGCGGCGCCCTACCTCGGTGGCGCCATTATCGTTATGCTCGCGCTGGCGACCACCAGCGGAATCGATGTCCGCGCATCCTGACGCAACGGGGAAATACGATGTACGCGCTTCGCGGCTACATTCTCGCACTTCATATCTTCAGTGTCGTTTTCTGGATGGGCGGGCTGATGATGATCGCCAGCCTGCTGGCGCGCGTGCCCGAAGAAGTCGGACTGCCCAAGGAACGCTTCCTCGGCGTGGCGCGCGGACTGTTCGAGACCACGATCAACCTCGGAGCCGCAATGACGATCGTTCTTGGACTTCTGCTGCTCCTGACGGATCCCAAGGTGCTGTGGCAGGGATGGTTCCACGCGAAGCTGCTGCTGGTCGCGGTGCTGCTTTTTTATCACGTGCGGTTTTATCGGCGGATCATGTTCCTCGAGGATCATCCGAGCGAATCAACGCGTCGCGAGTATCGCGTCATCCACGGGCTGGTGAGCCTGCTGTTGATCGCGATCCTGATGCTTGCCGTGACGAAACCGTTCTAGCAGCAAACGCCCAAATTTATTGAAACAAGCGAGCAGTCGCGCTCGTTGCTAAAAACGGTCCTTGAGTTCGCGGAGCTTGGCAAACATCGCGATCGGATCGTCGTCCACCGACGGATCGCGCTGTTTCAGATTCGCGCGCAGCTCGGGGCTGTCGATCCGCAGAAATGGATTGGTCTTCTTCTCGTCGCCGATGGTGGACGGCACCGTGAACTTGTTTTTCGCGCGCGTCTTCAGGCTCCACTGATGCTTCTTTTCCAGCGCCTGGTTCCCCGGCTCCAGCGTCAGCGCGAAGCGTAGATTTTTTTCGGTGTACTCGTGGCCGCAATAGACCTGCGTCGAGTCGGGCAGCGCCGCGAGTTTCTTCAGCGACGCGACCATCGTCGATGCTTTCCCCTCGAACACGCGGCCGCATCCGCCCGCAAACATCGTGTCTCCCGTAAACACCGCGCCGAGGGTTGGAAAATAGTAGGCGACGTGTCCGTTGGTATGCGCCGGGATTGCGATCACGCGGCCTTCGAGCGCGCCGATTCGGATTTGGTCGCCGTCCGCGACCGGATTTGTCAGCGCGGGAATCTTTCCGCCTTCCGCGCTCGCGCCGTACACTTTGATTCCCGGCGCCATGGACGCGAGGTCGTTGTTGCCGCCGCAATGATCGCCGTGCCAGTGCGTGGTCAGCACTGCGACGATTTTCGCGCCGTGCGATTTCGCCGCCGCGATTACCTTGTCGGGCTCGGCGCAATCGACCACCGCGCATTGCTTGCTGCCGTCGTCGATCACCAGGTACGCGTAGTTGTCCGATAGCTGCGGGACGGTGACGATTGGCATCGCTATACTCCTTGGCAGCTAGACGCCGACGATATTGTAGCCCACGTCCACGTAAACCGTCTGGCCCGTGACGCCGCTCGAAAAATCGCTCAGCACCGCCGCCGCCATCTTGCCGACTTCCTCGATCTTCATCGCCCGCCGCAGCGGCGAGCGCGCCTCGACCTCGTGCGCCATCGTATGGAAGTCGCGAATCGCCGACGACGAGAGCGTGCGCGCGGGCCCGGCACTGAGCGCGTTGACGCGTATATTTTTGGCCCCCAGATCGACCGACAGATAGCGCACGCAGGCTTCCAGAGCCGCCTTGGCCACACCCATCATGTTGTAATTGGGGATCGCACGGACCGCGCCGAGGTAGCTGAGCGTCAGGATCGATCCGCCTCCGCGCGCTTCCATCAGGGGTTCCGCTGCGCGCGCGAGCGCGACCAGCGAGTAGGCGCTGATTTCCATCGACTTCGCGAAATTGGCGCGGCTAACCGTCAGAAATCGATCACGGAGATCTTCGCGCTCGGCAAACGCGACCGCATGCACGAGCAGGTCCAGCCCGTTCCATTTTTTCTTGAGCGCCGCGAACACGGCCGCGATTTGCGCGTCGTCGTTCACATCGAGTTCGCCGATCACGTCCGCCTGGATTTGCGCCGCCAGCGGACGGACGCGCTTTTCCAGAATCTCGCCCTGGTAGGTCAGCGCGATCTCGGCGCCCTCCGCGGACAGTGTCTGCGCTATCGACCACGCCAGGCTTTTGTCGTTTGCGACGCCGACGATCAATGCCCGCTTGCCCTGTACTATACCCATCGGGAGTATCCTTCTCTGCGACGATGCGCGCGCGGGCTCAGATTTCGATCTTCATCCCGTCATAGCCCATTTCAAGAGCGATCTCCTCCGCGCGGCTCAGCACTTCGCGCCCCAGATGCGTCAGCACCATTCGGCGCACCTTGAACTTGTCGCGATTGGCCGCCAGCAGCGGGTAGTTGAGATGGAACGTCAGATGAGCGCTCTCGTAGTACGTGCATTCGCACAGAAACAGATCGGCGCCGGCGCTGAGCTCGACCAGCTCATCGTTCCATCCGCTGTCGCCCGAGAAGACTATCGACTTTCCGCCGCCGTCGATTCTGAGCGACAGCGAGATGTCGGGCTTGGTGTGCGGACTGCGGATCGCGCGCACCTTGAACTTGCCCAGCCGCGTCGAGCTGCCCGGTTCGAGCACCACGAACTTCAGCTTGCGCTTTACTTTGTCGAGTTCGAAATGCGGGAACATCGTGCGCATCAGCAGCCACGTCCGCTCCTCGAGCTTGACCGGGCCCGCAATGGTCAGCACCTTCTTGCGCGGCGTCTCCCACATGTAGTCGAGGATCAGAAACGGCAGGCCGCCGAAATGATCGCCGTGCAGATGGCTGATGAGCAGCAGGTCGAAGCTGTCGGGCCCGACGCCGTTGCTCTTGAGCGCCGGCAGCAGGCCGGGCCCCGCTTCCATCAGGATCCGGCCGCCAGGCGCGTCGATCAGATAACCTGATTGCGAACGGCCGAAACTCGCGAACGCATCTCCGGTGCCCAACAGAGTCACGGTTACCGGCGCACCGTTCGATGCAGTGCGGTTCGGATTCATTACGGCGACCTATGTTATATCATCGGCGGATGCGCGCAAACCAGGGAGCGCCGCCGATGAAACAGGTGAAGACCGCAGCCGCCCTCGCGTTCGCCGCAGCGGTCGTCGTCGCCACCTTTGCAGGATGCGGAAAATCCGCGCCGCCCGCAAAGGCGCCGCCGCGCATCTTCGCCAGCGCCGAGGATGTCGAGCTCAACTTTCGCGGCCGCACGTTCGTGCTCGGCGACAACAATCAAATCGCCGAAGTGCGCCCGCTGGATTGGCCCAAGGACAAGTTCCTCAAGCTGCCGTTCTGGTTCGGCGTCAACATCCTGGTACCCGGAGTCATGGCGCCCAGAGAAGCCGATTTTTACGTCATCAGCGAGGCGAGCCTCGAAAAGCCCTTGGACACGCCCGGCGAATGGATGATCGAAGCGGGTAGCTCGCTGGTCAAGCAGGAGACGGTGTTTGTCACGACGCGCACGCGATATCTGGCGCCCGGAAAAATTTTGCCCACCATCGTTCAGTACATCGGCAAGCGCGAATTCAAGCGCCCCGACGGCCAGACCGTGAATATTCCCGTGCTGCGCGAGGTCTCGTTGCCGATGAAATGGACGCTCGGCGGGACAATACCGGCAAGCTACGCGAGATACCGCACATGATTCGCTGGGGGATGGCGATCGTCGTCGCGCTCGCGCTTGCGCTCATGTCGATCGTCGCGGGATGCACGCCCGACAAGGCGCTCGACTTCGGACCAACCGGCGAAATTACCAGTCCGCCCGAGGATCAGTTGAGCCGCGACATCATGCGCGATTTCGCCGGCCGCGATTTCATTCTCGCCGACAACGATCACGAGGCGCACATCAGTCTCACCGATTGGAAGCCCGGCCGCCGCATCATCGTGCCATTCTGGCTGGGCGTGAATCCGCTCTACCCCGGATTTCTGCGCCCGACCGTCGGACATCTATATGTGATGAGCCAATCGACGCTGGTCCGCCCGCTCTCGAACAACGAATACCTGATTCGCGCGGGCTCGAAACTCTTCAAGAGCGATACTGTCTTCGAGGCGGCGCGCACCCGCTACCTCGATACCGGCGGGATGCTGCCGACTGTCGTCCGCTTCGTCGGCACGCGCGTCATCACGGTGCCAAAAGACGCGCCCGCCACCGGAACGATCACGGAGAAGGTCCCGGTGCTCCACGAAGTCTCGATGCCGATGCACACCACCGCGGACCAGGACGTGACAGGCTACGCCAAGTTCGTCGCGATAACTTCCGCAACCGCGTCGCCATAGGGTCTAGCCAACTCAACCAGTATATTTTCCTTCATTTAGTCTAATTCCAAGAAATGAAGGAAAATAGCTTGTTAATCTGGCTCTTTTCCTTCATTATATGAATAGGCAGAAATGAAGGAAAAATGGTCTGAAATTTGTCTCGAGCTCTCTTCGGAGCAGCTCAGAACCGTCGTCGACACTCAGCAGCTTTTTGAGGCTTGGACTGAGGCATTCGAACGTGCGCGGAATTTCAGTGGCGGGATGCATTGGAAAACCGCCGCAGGAAAGCAGTACCTCTTTCGCACTCGCGACCGCCGTGGCTATGGCAAAAGCCTGGGGCCAAGAAGCGCCGAGACCGAACAAACACTCGATCGCTTCAAGCGAAACAAGACGGAGGCCAAAGGACGCGAAGCCGCCCTGCGTGGCCGCTTGGCCGAGCAGGCGCGCTATTGCAAAGCAGCCAGAGTGGCGCGCGTTCCGCGTCTGAGCGCGGCGCTTGGAAGAGAGTTGTGGCGCTCCGGTCTGGAGGATGCCGTCCTGATCGTCGGCACCCATGCCCTGTATGCCTATGAGGCTGCGTGTGGCGTCCAAATCCTCTCGGCGGGCCGGCTTGAAACTCAGGACATCGACCTTCTGTTGGACTCGCGCCGCTCGATCAAGCTGATCGTGAGTGAAGTCCGGCGCGAAGGACTGATCGGCATTCTCCGCAAAATCGACAAGTCTTTCACCGTCATGGAAAAACAGAACTTCCGTGCCGTGAACGATCGCGGCTTCATGGTCGATCTCATCCGCCCGATGCCCAAGCCGCCTTGGAAGAAACAGCCCGATATGGTTGGTAACGAGGCCGATCTCAAAGCGGCAGACATAGAACACCTGGACTGGTATCTTTCCGCGCCCAAGCTTCGACAGATAGTTATCGGCGAAGACGGATTTCCGGCGCCTTTCACAGTTCCTGATCCCAGAGTTTTCGCTCTCCACAAGCTCTGGCTCAGCAAGCAGCCTGGCCGCGATCCTTTGAAGAAGCCTAAGGATCGCGAGCAGGCATTTTTGGTCGCCGAGCTGGTGACGCGCTATCTGCCGCGCTCCAAGTTTTCCAAACCCGAACTGCGGATGCTGCCGCGCGAGGTCGCGCAGCTCGCAGACGAGCTTATAGATCGAGCCAAGGCGGACGGTAAGAGCAAACTGCCATCAGGCTTCGAACCACCTGATCGTCACTAGCTGCAAAAGGCAGTCGAATCATCGGAGGTCGCCGCATGCTGTCGCATACGAAATATCTAACCATGAAGGTGCCCAATCGGATGGATTTCGTGAACATCACGGGCGAAGTTGAAAAGGCGGTAAACGAAAGCCGCGTGCGCGAGGGGCTCTGCCTCGTCAATGCGATGCACATCACGGCCTCGGTCTTCATCAATGACGACGAGCCCGGCCTTCACGAAGATTACAAGCGCTGGCTCGAATGGCTGGCGCCGTACGACCCAAGCCCCGAGCGCTATCATCACAACCGCACCGGCGAGGACAACGGCGACGCGCATCATAAGCGCCAGGTGATGGGCCGCGAGGTGGTAGTCGCGATAACAGCCGGCAAGCTCGACTTCGGCCCCTGGGAACAGATCTTCTACGGCGAGTTCGACGGCCGCCGCCCCAAGCGCATCCTGATCAAGATAATCGGCGAGTAGGTTCCGTTAAGTGTCTTCCGACTCCTGCAGCGTTGCGGTTTGCAGCAGCTCTGCCGGCACGTCTTCCAGAAAGCGCGACACCCGACCCATCACGAACCCGAAGCTGCGGTCGAACATGTGGGGATGAACTATTCAGCCTGACCCCGGCCGATTTTCTGTGCTACCCATACGGCATGGTCAACCGTCTGGATACCGCTACTCGCCAGGCTCGCCCGAAATCGTGCGACGCCC
>JGI20195J14853_1000054_pt1 | contig 24898 bp, 28 predicted proteins | sample NGESurdeep092012_3_FD_14853 | JGI IMG/M metagenome (IMG submission 14853)
GCACCATGCAGGGCTCGGTCAGCCCCGAGCATGTGCAGGCCTACTTCGACGAGTGGGTGTTCCGGTTCAACCGGCGGCACTCGCGCAGCCGCGGGCTGCTGCTCCACACGCTGCTGCGACAGGCAGTCGACGGCCAGCCGGTGACCTACCGCTCGTTGCGCAAGGCCGGACGGACCCGGCCAGCGCGGTGCGCGGCAGCCCCCGCCCAGCCTGGACGTGGGGCGGCCCGAACTACCTTGGCGGTAGCCCCTGAGGAGCGACCGTTCAAGAGTACCTAAATGGAGACCCCATTCCAGGCGATTCGCTACGTAACGCCCCTTCGTGAGGGCGGCTCCCTGCCGGGCATTGTCGAGGCCGACGACGACGGCACCTACGTCCTGAAGCTCCGAGGTGCCGGTCAGGGACTCAAGGTGCTGGTGGCCGAGGTCATCGTCGGCGAGATCGGCCGGGCTATCGGCCTTCGCGTCCCCGAGATGCGTGCGGTGACACTGGACGCCCGGATCGCCAAGTACGAAGCGGACGAAGAGGTTCAGGACCTGTTGACGGCCAGTGTCGGTCTGAACCTCGGCGTGGACTTCCTGCCCGGGTCATTCGGCTATGACGGCTCGCAACCACCTTCACCCCGGGAGGCCGCATCGGTTCTGTGGCTGGACGCATTCACGGCCAACATCGATCGCATGTGGAACAACCCGAACCTGTTGGTGTGGCACGGCCAGACCTGGGCCATCGACCACGGCGCCGCCCTGTACTTCCATCACTCGTGGCCCAGTCGCGGGTCGAACCCGGCGCGGTTTGCCAACCAGGGGTTCGACGCCAGCAACCACGTTCTGCGCGATGTGGCGGATGACCTGGCGCCCCTGCACGACGACCTGGCCGCCGTGGTCGGGGCCGGACTCATCGACAGCGTGCTCGACCAGGTCCCGGACGAGTGGCTGGAACCGACAGACTCCATGCCCGACGCCGCGGCGCTCCGGACGGCATACCGACTCTGTCTGCTTGCACGCCTTGACAATCCGTCTGCATGGCTGCCGAGGAAGGATCCCTCATGACCTCGCCTTTGCTGAGCTACCAGTACGTCGTGCTGCGCTGCGTTCCTCGGGTCGACCGCGACGAATTCATCAACGTTGGTGTCGTCATCCACAGCCAGGGCGCCGACTTCCTGCAGTGCGCCTTCATCGTCGACCCGGAACGCCTGAGGTCCTTCTCCCCCCAGGTGGATCTGGCGTCGGTCGATGCGACGCTGGAGACCATCTGCGCGATCTGCCGCGGGGAGCAAGCACCCGGCCGCCCCTCGTTGGAGGGACTGGGCCAACGATTCGGCTGGATCGCGGCCCCCCGGAGCACAGTCGTCCAGCCGGGTCCAGTCCACGGTGGCCTGACGAGCGACCCTGCGGCCGAGCTTCAACGGCTTCTTGCCCGACTCGTGGGCTGACCAGAGGCCGGTCTTGTGGCCGGTCCAAGACCCGGGTCTGTGGCCGGTCCAAGACCCGCGTCTTGTGGCTAGTCTCAACCTATGAACCTTGACCGCCCCGTAGCCCCGGATCCTTACTCCCTGTTGCCCGCAGTGCCAACACTGACGGTGTCAAGCACGTCCATCCAGCACAACGCTCGCCTGCCCGAGGAACACGTCTTCGACGGCTGGGGTCTAACTGGGGGCAACGTCTCCCCCCAGCTGTCCTGGGCTGGAGCGCCCGAAGGCACCAAGGGGTATGCGGTCACCTGCTTCGACCCTGACGCGCCCACCCCTTCGGGTTTCTGGCACTGGCTTCTGGTGGGCATTCCCGCTGAGGTCACAAGCCTGGACGCCGGGGCCGGCACAGCCGAGAAAGCCCCCAGGGGTGCCTTCCACGTGGCCAACGACTTCGGTGACAAAAAGTATGACGGTGCAGCACCGCCCGCCGGCGACCAAAACCACCGATACCTGTTCGCAGTGCACGCGCTCGACACGGACGACCTGGGCCTGGACGACACGGCCAGCGCCGCAGTGACCACATTCACATTGGGTTTCCACACCCTGGCTCGCGGTGTGATCTCGGCCAACTACACCATCTGAAAGCGGTCATAGACCGCGAGCGGACACCTTGGGGAGTGGGCGCAGGGCCCAGATGGCTACTGCACTGGCCGCGGCCATGTTCAGCGAGTCCACTCCCCCGGCCATCGGGATCTTCACGACCAGGTCGGCGCCCTCGACGGCCCGCCGTGAGAGTCCGTCTCCCTCGGTTCCGAAGATCATCGCGAGCCGATCGGGCAGGTGCGCCGCAAGGTCGTCCAGGCTGATTGCCGTGTCGGTTAGCGCAAAGGCCGCGACGGTGAAGCCATTTTCTCGCAGCACCTGCACGCCTTCCGGCCAGTTCTCGATGCGCGTCCAGGGCACCTGGAACACCGTGCCCATGGAAACCCTCACGGCGCGTCGGTAGAGAGGGTCGGCACATCGCGGGGTGATCAGAACGGCGTCGACGCCCAGCGCCGCCACCGAACGGAACACAGCCCCCACGTTGGTGTGGTCGACGATGTCCTCGAGGATCACGACCCTTGAGGCGTGCTGAAGCAACGCCGCGGGGGCAAGGAGTAAGGGCCGGTGCATTGACGCCAGCGCCCCACGATGGAGGTGGAATCCGGTCATTGTCTCGATCACACCAGGCTGGGCGAAGTACACCGGCACACTCTGGGACTCGGCCTGCTCGACCAGGTCCGACAGGTCGGTGAGCCAGCGCTGGGCCATCAGGAAAGAGCGTGGTCGGTGCCCAGCGGCCAGCGCCCGCCGGATGACCTTCTCGCTCTCCGCCAGATACAGCCCCCGAGCTGGCTCGACCTTGGTCCGCAAAGCAACATCGGTAAGGGCGAAGTAGTCGCGAACGCGTTCGTCGGCCGGGTCAGTGATCTCGATCGGCATGTCAGATCACCACTATCAGAGAACCATTTTGCCAATGACCAGGACGCCCACCACAACGATCAGCCCGCGAAGCGCCACCGGTGACAGCCGTCGCCCGAACCTCGCTCCGACGTACCCACCGGCGAGTGCGCCCACCGCGATCAGAGCCGCGACAGCCCAGTCGATCCGATCCGGGGCCACCAGGATGAAGATAACGGCCGCAACGACATTGGCCACCGTGGCCAGCACGTTCTTCAGTCCGTTGATGCGCTGGAGGCTGATCGTCATCAGCACACTCATGATGCCCACCAGCAGGACGCCCTGCGCCGCCCCGAAATAGCCGCCGTAGACCCCGGCGCCGAAGACGCCCACGCCCAGCACCAGGCGCCGTCCGCGGCTTTCATGGTCTGGATGGCGAGCGGCCGCCCACGCCTGCAACCGCGGTCCGAGCATGACCAATAGCACCGAGGCGGCAATGAGGGCCGGCACGATGGCGTCGAACGCGGACTCGGGTAGCCAGAGCAGGAGGATGGCCCCGGTCACGGCACCGACGAACGACATCGGCATCAACCGCCGCAGGACGCCGCTTTGGCCGACCAGCTCCCGGCGATAGCCGTGAATACCGGTGATACCGCCGGCGACGAGGCCAACGGTGTTGGAGACGTTGGCGACCAACGGCGGAAATCCGAAGAACAGCAACGTGGGGAAGGTGATCAGGGTGCCTGCGCCGACGATGGTGTTGATGGTCCCGGCAGCCATTCCCGCGGCCAGCAGGGCAATCACTTCATACCAGGGCACCCGGCAAACCCTAACGAGAGCGACCGGGTGCCTCAGGACGCGGGTGCCAACGAGACCGAGCGGTCCCATTCAGCAACGCGCGTATTGGCTTCTACCGGGTCTTCTTCGGCGGGCCTTGGTCGTCGTCAAGCTCTGAGTCGTGCAGGTTGGATGCCTGTTCCTCCGGGGAGTCCGCTGCCGGGCGACCGTGCATCTGGGTTCGACGCTCGCTCGCCGTCGCATGGCTCTCGGCCTCGGCAGTTGCGCCGGCTGCCTGACCGCGGGCTTCGGCCAGGGCTTGGGCCGGGTCTTCCAGGACGGTGTCATCAAAAGCCGTGGGCAGGACTTCGCCGGTATCGACCCACTTGTCGCCCGGGTCCTCCGTGTCCTTGCCACCCAACGCGGTGCCGATCCCCTTCAGAGCCTCGGTCAGCTCACTGGGGATGATCCACAGCTTGTTGGCGTCTCCACGGGCGAGCTGCGGGAGCACCTGGAGGTACTGGTAGGCGAGCAGCTTCTGGTCCGGCTTCCCGCGGTGGATGGCTTCGAACACCTGGGTGATTGCCCGGGACTGGCCCTGCGCCTCCAGGATGCGAGCCTGGGCAGAGCCCTCAGCGCGAAGGATCTGGCTCTGCTTTTCGCCCTCAGCGGTAAGGATGGCCGACTGCTTGATGCCCTCGGCGGTGAGGATGGTCGCACGGCGGTCACGCTCTGCGCGCATCTGCTTCTCCATCGAATCCTGCACCGAGCGAGGCGGATCGATGGCCTTGAGCTCGACGCGGTTGACCCGGATGCCCCACTTGCCAGTGGCCTCGTCGAGAACCCCGCGCAGCTGGGCGTTGATCTGGTCGCGGCTGGTCAGGGTCTGCTCGAGGTCCAGGGAACCGATGACGTTACGCAGCGTGGTGACGGTCAGCTGCTCGATGCCCTGGATGAAGTTGGCGATCTCATACACCGCCGACTTGGAGTCGATGACCGAGTAGTAGATAACCGTGTCGATGTTGACCACAAGGTTGTCCGACGTGATCACGGGCTGCGGCGTGAACGACACGACCTGTTCACGCAGGTCGACGCTGGCCCGCACCTTGTCTACGAACGGGACGAGGAAGTGAAGGCCACCCTCCAGGGTTCGTGAGAACTTGCCGAGCCTCTCGATGATCAGTGACACCTGTTGCGGCACGATCTTCACCGTCCGGACGATGACGATGACGGCGAACAAGACGAGAAGCAACAGGACGAACAGGGCCGATTGTTGAGCTGTCATGAACTACTCCGACTTCTGACCATCGGCGACGTTACTCACGATCGCGGTGGCCCCTTCGATGGTATCTACCCGGACCTCTTGTCCGGGCAGGCATAGGTCAGCGCCCGGGCGCGTGCGTGCCGACCAGGTCTCACCGCCGAGCTTGACTCGCCCGTCGTGCTCCGTGACGGTCTCAAGCACCAGGGCCGAGCGACCGACCTGGCCGCCGGCGCCGATACCGCCGTGGCCCTCTGGGACCATGAAATAGCGTTTGGCCAGGGGGCGCACCAGTGCCAGCAGTGCGGCGGCCACCGCAACGGCCGCGATCACCTGCACCGGCAGCGGTGCGCCGAACGCGGCCGCTACAGCTCCGGCAAGTGCGCCGCCAGCCAACATCGAGAAGACGAAGTCGACACTGGCCGCCTCGACCGCCCCCAGGACGAGGGCCAGTCCCACCCACGCCAGCCATCCGTTATCGCTGAACCACGACATCCGGCTCCCCTCCCGACCTCCGTGAACCAACACCGTACTGCTCGCCAGGACGAACTGCTGGGGAACCGCCTGCTGCGCGAAGATCCTTTGTTGGAGAATTCGGCGCGGCTCGCGCGGACCACCGATCACCGTGACGCTCCACCATGAGGGGAATGCCGAAGGTTCTGGAAAGGTTTGCCCCGGTCAGCACCATCTCGAGCGGCCCGGCGGCAACGATGCGACCTTCGCGCATCAAAAGAACGTCGGTGAACGAGGGGGGTATCTCCTCCACGTGGTGGGTCACCAGGACCAGCGCCGGCGCCTCGATGTCCGCAGCCAGTGCACCCAGTCTCGCCACCAGGTCCTCCCGACCGCCCAGGTCGAGGCCGGCGGCCGGCTCATCAAGCAGCATCAGCTCGGGATCGGTCATCAGCGCCCTGGCGATCTGCACCCGCTTACGCTCGCCCTCGCTCAGGGTTCCGAAGGTNCGGTCGCTGAGGTGAGCCACACCAAGGGCCTCGAGCAGGTCTGCGGCGCGTGCGTGGTCAAGCGCGTCGTAGCTCTCGTGCCAACGCCCCACGATGCCGTAGGACGCAGTGACGACGACGTCCCTGACCCACTCGTCGGCGGGCAACCTCTCGGCTATTGCCGCGCTCGACAGGCCGATTCTGGGGCGCAGCTCAAACACGTCGACGGCACCCAGGACCTCACCGAGAACCCCCGCGACACCTGTCGTGGGGTGGATGCGGCCAGCGGCCAGCTGCAGCAGGGTGGTCTTTCCTGCACCGTTCGGTCCGAGGATGACCCAGCGCTGGCCCTCCTCGACCTCCCAGGTGATGTTGTCCAGGAGCGTGCTGTCACCACGGACCACGCTCACGCCGGCGAATTCGAGGACGTCGCTCATGATGCCTGACCCTAGGCCACGCCCCTACGATCGCGCTTCGCGGCACCTACGATGAATGGATGTCCGTTCTCCCCGTGTGCGTCCGGCTCGCGTTGTGGGCGACGGCAGCGTATGCCGGGCAGCTGACGGTTGAACAGGCCGTGGACCGGACGCACCCCGACGTCGATCACGTCAGCGGCGACCTCGACCGCCTCTCCCTGTGGCGTGATCTCGGTGAGCGCGCGGTCCTGGTGGCACTCCCGCGCCCCGGCAACCTCTCCGGTATGCCGCGCGGTTCCGCCGAGCTCATCGCGGCTGCCACCGACGCCGGCGAGTGCGTGTACGTGCCTGGCATCGGTGCAGCTCTGGTTCCGACGATCGAGAACTTCGGCCCGGCTGACGACCAGGGCACCGGGGTGACCTGGTCGTCATACGACTGCGACCCGGTCCCGGTACACACCCTGGAGGCGTTGTCCCTGAGCGAGATCGAACAGGGGTTCCGACAGGAGCTGACCGAGCACACGCGCGCGATCGAGAATCTCGATGCCAAGCCATGGGCAGGCAGCCTGTTTCGCTCCATGGCCGACGAGCTCAGCATCAGCCAATGGGGTCTGCCTGACGGGCTGCCATCGCGGGCCACCAGGATCATCACGATGGCGGCGCTGGTCGGCGTTGCCACCGAGCTCGGCCTGAGCGACGAAGCTCAGTCACAGGTCCTGACGAGTGCGGTCGCCGAGCAACGCCGGATAGTGCTGAACCGCCTGGACGCCGGCGCAGACAGGGCGATGGCGGCTGCGGCAACCGTAGCGGCTCTGTCCTTGGCCGGTCTGCGCCCCAGCCGCCATGACTCCTAGCGCCGCGGCTCCCGTGACCTCAGCGCAGAACCGACTCGTAGACCGCCATGGTCTGGTCGCCGATCGATGACCACGAGAAGCTCTCGACCGCGCGCCGACGCCCGGCCTGGCCGAAGCGGCGAGCGCGCTGCGGGTCGCTGACTGCCTGGTTCAACGCCAGGGCAAGGTCGGAGACGAAACGGTCGGGGTCCACCGGTGCCCCGCTACCGTCGCTCACCTGCTCGATGGGCACCAACCAGCCGGTCTCACCATCGACGACCACCTCCGGTATCCCGCCGGTTGCCGTTGCGACGACCGCGAGCTCACAGGCCATCGCCTCCAGATTGACGATGCCGAGCGGCTCATACACAGATGGGCACGCGAATACCGTTGCGGCACTCAGCAAGGCGATGACCTCGGCCCTCGGCAACATCTCGGTGATCCAGACCACGCCATCGCGTCCCCGTTGCAGCTCTGCGATCAGGGCCTCGACCTCTGCCAGCAACTGGGGGGTGTCCGGCGCACCCGCACATAGGACCAGCTGGACCTCCGGCGCAAGCTCGGCCGCCGCCCGCAACAGGTAGGGCAGTCCCTTCTGGCGAGTGATCCGGCCCACGAAGAGCACCGAAGGACGCGTGGGATCAACGCCGCGGCTGCGCAGCACCTCAAGGGCTTGGGGGCTTGAGTCCGACTGCCATAGCCGGGAGTCGATGCCATTGTGGACGACGTGGACCGCGGCCGGATCAACCCCGGGATAGCTGCTCAGGACGTCCAGCCGCATCCCTGCGCTCACCGCGATAACTGCTGCTGCCGACTCGTACGCCGTCCGTTCGGCCCAGGAAGACACCGCATAGCCACCGCCGAGCTGCTCGGCCTTCCACGGACGCATCGGCTCCAAGCTGTGAGCGGACAACACATGAGGCACCCCGGCCAGCAGCGAGGCAATGTGTCCAGCCATGTTGGCATACCAGGTGTGCGAGTGGACTAGGTCCGCGCCAACACAGTCGCCGACCATGGCCAGGTCGACGCCCAACGTCGCGATGGCCGGATTCGCGGACGAGAGTTGCGGCAGATCGGCATACCCGGTGGTGCCCGCCTCTTCACGAGGTCCGCCGAAGCAGCGGACCTGGGCGTCGATGTCTCCGCGGGCGCGCAACGCTCGGACGAGCTCAGCGACGTGGACGCCCGCGCCACCGTAGACCTGGGGCGGATACTCCTTGCTCAGGATGTCAACTCTCATTTCGTGAACGCTAGTCCTGCGGCGGGCGTAGGCGCGAGGACGACCCGGCAATAGGCTGCAGTCCATGGCTAAGCGAACTGGTTCCCCCAAGGTTTTGGCAATCGTGCTCGCAGGCGGAGAGGGCAAGCGACTGCTGCCGCTGACAGCCGACCGGGCCAAACCTGCGGTGCCCTTCGGCGGCATCTACCGACTGATCGACTTTGCGCTCAGCAACGTGGTGAACTCGGGGTATCTCAAGATTGTTGTGCTGACCCAGTACAAGTCACACAGCCTGGACCGCCATATCAGCACGACCTGGCGGATGTCGACGATGCTCGGCAACTACGTGACGCCCGTGCCGGCCCAGCAGCGCATCGACAAGAGCTGGTTCCAGGGCAGCGCCGACGCGATCTACCAGAGCCTGAACCTCGTGTACGACGCGAAGCCCGACATCGTCGTGGTGGCCGGCGCGGACCACGTGTACCGGATGGATTTCAGCCACATGGTCGAACAGCACGTCAAGAATGGTCGCGGGGTGACGGTCGCCGCGATCCGCCAACCTATCGCGCTGGCCGACCAGTTCGGCATCATCGAGGTCGATGCAGCCAGCAACAAGATCCAGGCATTCCTCGAGAAGCCCAAGAACGCCGTAGGCCTGCCGGACTCTCCGGACGAGGTCCTTGCCTCGATGGGCATCTACGTGTTCAACGCCGATGTCCTGATCGACGCCGTCACCCGCGATGCGGAGCGCCCGGGGAGCAACCGGGACATGGGTGGCGACATCGTCCCTGACTTCGTTCGCCGTGGCGAGGCCTACGCCTATGACGTCAAGGACAACCCGATCCCCGGCTCCACCGATCGCGACCACGGATATTGGCGTGACGTCGGAACGATTGACTCCTACTACGACGCGCAGATGGATCTCATCTCGGTCCATCCCGTGTTCAACCTCTACAACTACGAGTGGCCGATCTTCACCGACCACGGCAACTTCCCCCCGGCCAAGTTCGTCCATGGGTCGGAGGGCCGGCTCGGCGACGCGATCGACTCCGCGGTCTCCCCCGGCGTCGTGATCAGCGGGGGCCACGTGACCCATTCAGTGCTCTCCCCCGGTGTTCACATCCACAGCTACGCGACCGTCACGGACAGCGTCCTGCTCGACTTCGTCCAGGTCGGTCGCAACGCCACTATCCGGCACGCCATCATCGACAAGAACGTCATCGTGCCACCGGGAGCGAACATCGGCGTCAACCGGGAAGAGGATCTGGCTCGCGGATTCACGGTGACCGACTCCGGCATTACCGTGGTCGGCAAGAGTCAGGAGGTCCGCCCGTGAACACACCCGACCCTCGCCCAGCCAGAGTGGGCNTGCAGCTTCAGCCCCAGCACGCGACATACAGCGAAATCCGGCGCGCCTGCGCCCAAGCCGAGGAGCTGGGCGCTGACGTCATCTTCAACTGGGACCATTTCTACCCCCTCTACGGCGAGCCCGAGGGCAAGCACTTCGAGTGCTGGACGATGCTGGCCGCCTTCGCCGAAGCCACCGAGCGGGTCGAGATCGGATCGCTGGTCACCTGTAACTCCTACCGCAACCCCCAGCTGGTCGCGGACATGGCACGCACCGTCGACCACATCAGTGAAGGGCGACTGATCCTGGGCATCGGTTCCGGCTGGTTCGAGAAGGACTATGACGCGTACGGCTACGATTTCGGGACGGCCGGCGGACGACTCGATGCCCTCGACCGGGATCTGCCCTTGATCACCAGCCGCCTGGCGCAGCTGAACCCCCCGCCAACGCGCCACATCCCCGTCCTTGTCGGTGGCGGTGGCGAGCGCAAGACTCTGCGGATCGTGGCCGAACACGCCGATATCTGGCACGGTTTCGGTGACGCCGATACGGTCGCGCACAAACACCGCGTGCTCGACGAGTGGTGCGCCAAGGTGGGGCGTGACCCGCTGGAGATCGAACGGTCCGCGGGCGTGTCGCCCAAGAGCCCTGCAACCAGCGCCGAGAGCCTCTACGCCGTGGGCACGCGGCTGTTCACCTACGGGGTCGAAGGACCGACATACGACCTCGGCCCCCTGCAGGACCTGATCGCATGGCGGGACGAACGCAACCGGTCATAGTCCCGACCAGCGCGACGATAGCCTTGCACCGTGCCCGAAGATGCAACACAGACGCTGCTGGTCACCGTCTCCGGCGACGACCGGCCCGGTGTCACCAGCTCCCTGTTCGATGCCATCGCTGACGTGGGGGCTGAGGTCCTGGATCTCGAACAGGTCGTCGTGCGCGGGCACCTGACGCTGGCTCTGTTACTTTCTGCCGGACCAGGGGACAGCCGCCTGCGCGATGTCGTCGTCAGCGTGGGCACCGCGCTGGGAATGCACGTCAGCGTCGAGTCCGGCCAGGGCGACAACCCTGTCCGCCGCGGAGGCCGGGCTGCCGTGGTCGTCCTCGGAGCACCGTTGCTCGCCAGCGCGGTCGCCGCGGTCAGCGCCCGTATCGCGGCGCACGGCGCCAACATCGACCGGATCCGGCGGCTATCGCGATATCCGGTCACCACGGTGGAGCTGGACATCTCGGGAGCCGATATTGCAGCCCTGCGCATCGAGCTATCGCTGGAGGCCGCCGTACGCGGCGTCGACATCGCCGTCTCCCCCACCGGCCTGGCCCGCCGCGGTCACCGGCTCGTCGTCATGGATGTGGACTCCACCCTGATCCAAGACGAGGTGATCGACCTGCTGGCCAAGCACGCAGGCAAGGAGACCGAGGTCGCTGCGGTGACAGCGGCGGCCATGGGGGGCGATCTCGACTTCGCTGAGAGCCTGCGCGGCCGGGTGGCCCTGCTCGCCGGACTTCCCGTGAGCGTCCTGGACGAGGTGCGTGCGTCGATCCGTCTGACGGCCGGTGCGCGAACGCTAGTGCGCACCCTGAAGCGCCTGGGCTTCACCGTGGCCGTCGTCTCAGGCGGTTTCATCGAGATCGTCGGACCCCTCGCGGCGGAGCTTGGGATCGACCACGCCCACGCCAACCGCCTGGACGTCAGGGACGGTTTCCTCACCGGCGGCCTCGTCGGGGAGATCGTTGACCGCCAAGGCAAGGCCGACGCCCTGCGCCGTTTTGCGGCCGCCGAGCATCTGCCGATGTCGCGCACAGTGGCGATCGGCGACGGCGCAAATGACCTGGACATGCTCGCCGCCGCGGGTCTGGGAGTCGCATTCAACGCGAAACCGGTCGTGCGCGAACAGGCCGACACTGCCGTCAACGTGCCCTATCTGGACGCCGTGCTCTATCTGCTGGGGATCACGCGCGAAGAGATCGAGGATGCCGATGAAGCCGACGGCACGCCGACGCCAGCGCCGACCCTGCCCGCCCGCTGACTCCCAGGCTGTCGCCATGGCTAGAACCGTGCACACGTGCCTGCTCATCATGGGGGGCCGGGGACGAAATGGGGCGGGCAGCGGTCCTGCACCGGTTCCCAGGCTCGCTGGCGGGCGCGACGCCCGCCTCGTGGGCATCCCCAGCGCATCGTCCCTCCTCGATGAGGCCCGTCCAGACCCAACCACCGCCTTCAGCCGGCTCGGCGCAATGGCGGTCGGAGTGGCCAGCGGAGACGTTGGCCTCCACGCTGACGTCTTACATCCAGATGCCTATGGTATTCAGGAGCAGACCTCCACGCGCGGTCTCGAGGATGGCGAGCTGGACCCTGGACGTGGGTAGGACCTTGCGAACCCCGGCCGGGCCCGAGTAGTCCCCGGGCTCAACCATGACTCCTTGGGCGACCACCCCGTCGGTGGCGCTCCACGCCGTGACCAGGCCAGCGGTCATAGCGACGTGTTCGAGTAGGCGCGTCGTCGTCATTCTTCCGTTGGTCCCGGTCACTGAGGCGACGGGGATCTTCGGTTTCATCATCGTGTAGTGAGCGCCCTGCTCGGCCTGGACAACCGCTGTGAACGCCGTGCCGAGCGCTTCCTCCCGTACCGCCTCGTCTGGATCGGGCAAAGCTACTGAGCGCCACCGAGCCAGCCCCACGGGAACGCCACACGCGATCCACCTGTATGAACGCGAACGCCCAACNTGGTCGTACCCGATTCAACGGCTCCCCGGCGCACCACCTGNGCCATCACTCACNGCGCGCAACGCCCCTTCATCAACTGCCAGGTACCACGGAGTCGAAGGCGAGCACCACTAGCCCATCGCGTGGAAGCCGCCGTCGACATGGATGATCTCAGCGGTGGTCGCCGGGAACCAGTCGGAGAACAGCGCCACACACGCCTTCGCCGCCGGGACCGCGTCATTGACGTCCCAGCCCAGGGGGGCGCGGTTGTCCCAGGAGTCTTCGAATGTCTCGAACCCGGGAACGGAGTTGGCGGCGGTCGTGCGGATGGGTCCGGCCGCGACGAGGTTCACCCGCACGCCCTTGGGGCCCAGATCGCGAGCGCAGTAGCGGCTGGTGGACTCGAAGGCAGCCTTAGCCACGCCCATCCAGTCATAGATTGGCCACGCGTACTTCGCGTCGAACGTCAGGCCGACCACACTGCCACCCAGTGGCATCAACGGAAGGGTGGCCACTGCGAGTGCTTTGAGGGAGTATGCCGATGCGTGCAGGGCTGTCGCGACGTCCTCCCAGCTGGCCTCGAGGAAATCGAAGGCGCCGGGCGGGGCGTAGCCGATGGAGTGCAGGACGCCATCGATGTGGTCGACGTGCTCACCGAGTCGTTCCGCCAGGGAGCCGAGGTGCTCCTTGTTGGTCACGTCCAACTCGATGACCTGCGGTGTCGAAGGCAACCGCTTGGCGATGGCCTGGGTGATCTTCATCGCGCGACCGAACGAGGTCAGCACGACCTCGGCGCCCTCCTCCTGGGCCAGCTTGGCCACGTGAAAAGCGATCGAGGAGTCCTTCAGGACGCCCGTGATCAGCAGCTTCTTGCCTTGCAACAACATGCTCTTCCTTCCGAGAAATCAACGCGGGTCGGGTTCAGTGACCCATGCCAAGGCCGCCGTCAACAGGGATGACGGCGCCGGTGATGTAGGCCGCGTCCGGCGACGCGATGAATCTCACGACTGCGGCGACTTCGTCCGGGGCGGCGAAGCGACCCGCAGGGATGCCAGCGAGGTAGGTCTCCTTGCGATCCTGCGGCAGTTCGGCGGTCATGTCGGTTTCGACGAAACCGGGGGCAACGACGTTGGCGGTGATCCCCCGACCTCCCAGCTCACGCGAGATCGACCGTGCCAACCCGACCAGTGCCGACTTGCTGGCGGAGTAGTTCGCCTGCCCTGCCGAGCCATAGAGCCCCACCACACTGGAGATGAACACGATTCGCCCCCTGCGCAGCCTGATCATCCCCTTGCTGGCGCGACGCGCGCAGCGGAAGGCGCCGGCGAGGTTGGTGTCGATCACCGAGTCAAAGTCCTCATCGCTCATTCGCATCAGCAGTCCGTCGCGGGTGATTCCGGCGTTGGCCACGAGCACCTCGATCGGTCCGCCGAGCTTCTCCTCGGCGGCCGTGAACGCGGCATCCACAGACTCACTGTCGGTCACCTCACAGATCACGCCCTTCAGCCCCTCAGGGACCTCGCCGGAGCGGTGGGTGATCACGACGTTGTCCCCTGCCTGCACAAAAGCCCGGGCGATCGAGAGACCGATACCTCGGTTGCCTCCTGTGATCAGCACGTTACGAGGGTCAGCCATCGGTTCCTCCTCCAGAGTCTGGTCCGAACACATGTTCGATGATCGGGCGCGCGCTCTATCGGGCGGCCACTCAAGGACGCTAGCCGACTACCCGCGAGTACGTCGCATGCACCCCGGCATATCGTCATGGTGTGAGAAAGCGCGCTTCCCGTCCCAGTGACAAGGTGTTCTCCGTCACCGGCTTGCCTGCCTCACTCCAGGACGACCAGAGCGGGCGGATGCGCCGCTATCTGCTGTCCATGGGAATACGCACCGTGAGCTTCGTTCTCGCCGTCGTCGCGCTCGGGGTGCTCCACTGGACGGTGGTAGGTTGGGTCCTGGTCGTCGCCGCTGTCATCCTCCCTTATATCGCCGTCGTGGTGGCCAATGCCACGCGGTCGCAAGGGAGCACGGCTCTTGGTCCGGTGAGCCCCGACCTCGGCGCCGCTCCCCAGCTCTCACCCCGTCGACCCGATGAGGAGCCCCCCGATGAACATGGACCCGTCCAAGGTCGATGACCGCACGGCCGTCTGCAGCGCCAAGGGCTGCCGCGAAACCGCAGCATACGGCCTGCTGTGGAACAACCCGAAGCTGCACACACCCGAGCGGCGCAAGATCTGGGCGGCCTGTGAAAGTCACGCCGAGCCGCTGTCCGACTTCTTGTCCAAGCGAGGGTTCCTGAAGGACGCCGTGCCGGTCTCGGAGCTCACCGACGAGATGGGCTGACCCGCTTCCGCCGACGCATCAGCCGCCGATGGACGACATCGGTCGCTCGGGCTGAACCAAGCCCGGCTTGATCGATGCCGTGGCCACGAGCTTCGCGGGCGCATCTCGCGATGGACGAGACCAGCCAGCTCGGGATCGCCGGCACCCTCGCGCAAAGCACCGCGCAGGTCCACATCACCCCTGGCGAACAGTCAGTTGCCGACCTGGCCGTCCGACGTCAGACGAACCCGGTCGCAGGCCCGCAAAACGGACCGACATGCAATCGGGCCAGCCCAGGTTCCAGCGGTCCGTGATCGGACCCGCAGAACCGCGATGACCCGGCTACAGGTGTCGGACATGCTGGCAGGTGACGCTGATGTGATCGGCAGCCCCTTCAGACCGCTCAGCGCAGGACGGTACCGTCGTCAGGTGCTCAGGGTGGTGATATCGCGGCGGTGGCTCACCATGTTGGCGATCGCCGCGCTCTTCGCGGTCGCCTGCGTGTTCCTCGGCAGGTGGCAGTGGCACCGCCACGAAGCCAAGGTTGCCAGGGCCGAGCGGATCGACGGCCACTACTCCGCCAGCCCGGTTCCGCTGTCCAGGGCATTGCCCAGACCCGGCGCCACAATGCCCCAGGCGCTGGAGTGGACGTCGGTCACCGCGACCGGACGGTATGCCGCCCAGCACCTCATGCTCGTGCGCAACCGACCGAACAACGCAGTCTTCGGATACGAAGTCGTGGTTCCCCTGGAGCTGGCCGACGGCAAGTCCCTTTTGGTCGATCGTGGGTGGATCCCCAACGGGCGAACAGCAGCCGAGCCTTCCAGAACACCGGCCACACCCGCCGGAGACGTCACAGTCACGGGCTGGCTGCGACTGGGTGAGCCGAGTCTGGGCCGACATATGTCGAACGGCCAGCTGGCCTCGATCAACCTCGCCGAGGCACAGGCACAGACGGGCACCCCGCTGTACGGCGCGTACCTGATCCGGCGCGCCGAGGCCGGGCCTCCAGGTGAGCACATCGAGTACCCCCAGGCACTGGAGAAGCCTGACACCGACCTGGGGCCGCACCTGGCCTATGCGCTGCAGTGGTGGCTCGCAGCCCCGGTGGGCTTCGTTCTGGTCATGGCCGGGGTCCGGCGTGAACACCTCGAGCGTGACGACCTGCCTCCGGTGCCCGGTCAGCCAGCAGCCCCTGCCAGAGCGCCCAAGGTCAAGAAGATTCGGATCTGGGATGAGGAGGACGAGTAGCGGACGACGGCTTCGCCGTCGTGGCCCAAGACTCAGACGCCAGCCGGATCAGAGGCGGCGCTCAGGCTGGCGACGCTTTGTTCGGCGAACTGAGTGTTGTACAGGTCCGCATAGACGCCACCCTGGGCCAGCAGCTCGTGGTGCTTGCCACGTTGCACGATCCGTCCGTCGGCCACGACCAGGATCTGGTCCGCTCCGCGCACCGTGGACAACCGGTGGGCGATCACCAGAGCAGTCCGACCAGTCAGCGCGGTGTCCAGCGCCCTCTGAACGGCAAGCTCGGACTCGCTGTCGAGGTGGGCCGTGGCCTCGTCAAGAACGACCAGACCGGGCCCCTTGAGCAACAGCCGGGCAATGGCAAGGCGTTGTTTCTCGCCCCCGGAGAGGCGATGTCCGCGATCTCCCACGACCGTGTCCAGACCCTCAGGCAGGCTCGAGATCAGATCCCACACCTGTGCCGACTTCAAGGCCGAGATCATCTCTTCCTTGGTCGCCCCCGGCTTGGCGTAAGCCAGGTTGGCCGCGATGGTGTCGTGGAACAGGTGCGCGTCCTGAGTGACCACGCCGACGACATCATGCAGTGACTCCATCGACGTTTCACGCAGATCGGTCCGGTTCAGACGGATATGGCCGGTTGTGGGGTCGTAGAGTCTGGCGACCAGGCTGGTGATCGTGGTCTTGCCCGCACCGCTCGGGCCCACCAGCGCGACCATCTGGCCCGGCTGAATCGAGAAGGTCACGTCGTGCAACACGGAACCACCCCCGCGCCGGTCACCTGAGGCCACCGTCTCCAACGAGATCAGCGAGACCTCGTTCGCCGACGGGTAACGGAACCCGACGCCCTCGAACTCCACGGAGACCGGACGCTGTTGCAGGACAACGGGGTTGGTGGCCTCCTGGACCAGCGGCTGCAGATCCAGCACCTCGAAAACCCGCTCGAAGGAGACGAGCGCCGTCATCACGTCGACGCGCACGTTCGACAGGGCCGTCAACGGCCCGTAGAGCCGCCCGAGCAGGGCTGCCAGCGCTACCAGCTGACCCACCTTGAGGCTGCCGTTGACCGTCATGACACCCCCGGCGCCGTAGACCACAGCCGTGGCCAACGAGGCGACCAGCGTCAACGCGACCAGGAAGAGGGTGCGGGTCAGGGCGATCTTGATCCCGACGTCGCGAACCCGGCCGGCACGCTCGGCGTACTGCTCATCCTCGATCCGGGGCTGCCCGAACAGCTTGACCAGCAACGCCCCGGCAACATTGAAGCGCTCTGTCATCCGGGTGCCGAGCTCCGCGTTCAGTCCCATGGCTTCGTGGCTTAGCCCGGCAAGGCGACGACCCATGATCCGCGCCGGAATCAGGAACAATGGCAGCAACATCAGGGCGGCCAGAGTCAACGTCCAGGACATCGCAGCCATCGCGGTGACAATGAACAACAGCGAGACGACATTGCTGACCACACCGGAAAGCGTTGAGGTGAAAGCCTGCTGAGCCCCGATGACGTCATTGTTCAGTCGACTGACCAGAGCCCCGGTCTGAGCCCTGGTGAAGAAGGCGATCGGCTGCCTCAGCACGTGGTTGAACACCTGGGTACGTAGGTCGAAGATGAGTCCCTCGCCGATCCGCGAGGAGTACCACCGTTGGACCAGAGTCAAGGCGCCATCCAGCACCGCGATCACGGCGATGATCAGTGAGAGTTTGACGACGACATCGGCGTGCTTAGGGATCACGCCCTTGTCGATGATCTGCCCGAGCAGGAGCGGTGTGGCCACCACCAGAGCCGAGTCGAAGATCACCAGGATGAGGAACGCCACAATCTGGGACTTGTACGGGCGCGCGTAGCCGATCACGCGTCTGGCGGTTCCCGGAGACAGCTTGCGCTGTCCCAGCTCCGAGTCACGGGTGAGGGAACGCATCATGCCCCAACCTGCGTGCATGGACATGCAGCCTCCGCTCTAGGGCCTCTCTCCCCCCGCGTCCAACGGGCAGGTGCGCCTTTCATCTCTTCGTGATCGGTCATCGTGGTGTTCGTCGCTGGTCATTCAGCGTCGAGCGTCACTGGTCATTCATTGTGGCGTTCGTCACTGGTCATTCATTGTGGCGTTGTCGGCTTGGACAACACCACGCAGGGTGGCTTACTTCCCCGAGCCCGCCACCATCGCGGTCAACAGCCGTGCCTGCGCCTCACGCTCGGCCGTGAGCTGGCCGGCCGGTGAAGCGTTGATCGCTTTGCGCAACAGCGGCTTCAGCTCTCGCACGGCTGCCTGCGGCGCACTCAGGATGGCGTCGGCAAGCTCGCGTGCCGTGGCGTGGAGCTGATCACCGGGCACAGCCACGGCCGCCAGGCCAATGGCCACCGCCTCCTGGGCCCCCACGGACCGGCCGGTCGCACAGATCTCGAGTGCCCGCGCGTACCCCACCGAACGCACCAGCGGCAGGGTCCCCGCGAGGTCGGGCACCAGGCCCAGGCTGGTCTCACGCATGGCGAAGGCGACGTCATCGGCGACCACGCGCAAGTCACAGGCAAGGGCGAGCTGGAACCCGGCGCCGATGGCGTGACCCTGCACCGCGGCGATCGTGATCGCCGGCACCTGCGCCCAGATCGAGAAGCCACGCTGGAACTGCTCTATGGCCTCTTCCAGCGGGCCGACTGCACCCGCGGCCAGCGCAAGTATCGACGGCTCCCCTGGCGCGCCCTGTGGGGTCAGCATGGCCCGATCCAGGCCTGCAGAGAAGGAAGGTCCCTCGGCGCGCACCATGACCACCCGCACCGACTCGTCCAGACCCTCGCCGACCTCGGCCAGCGCTGACCACAGGCTGGGCGCCTGAGCGTTGCGACGCTGCGGAGAGTCCAGGGTGATCGTCACGACCGGGCCCGACTGCTCGACACGCAACATCGGATGAGGTTCGGACCGCACGGAGTTCGCCACGGGTGCGACTCTAGGCGAGCGCAACGAGGTCCAGGTAGTCCGGACCCCAGTGGTCCTCGACACCATCTGGAAGAACCAGCACTCGTTCAGGCTCAAGAGCGGCAACTGCGCCCTCGTCGTGGCTGACCAGGACAACCGCACCTTTGTAGGTACGCAGGGCCCCCAGGATCTCCTCGCGGGAAGCCGGATCGAGGTTGTTGGTCGGCTCGTCGAGCAACAGGACGTTCGCCGCCGACACCACCAACATGGCCAGGGACAGGCGGGTCTTCTCGCCGCCGGAGAGCACCTTGGCCGGCTTGTGCACGTCATCTCCGCTGAACAGGAAGGAACCTAGCGTCTTTCGCGTGTCGACGTCGCCCAAGTCTGGGGCCGCCGACTTCATGTTCTCCAGAACTGTCCGCGTGACATCGAGGTTCTCGTGCTCCTGGGCGTAGTAGCCCATCTTGAGCCCCTGGCCCGGCTCGACCTGTCCCGTATCGGGCTGGTCCACACCGGCGAGTATCCGCAGCAGTGTGGTCTTGCCTGCGCCGTTGAGTCCTAGGACGACAACCCGCGAGCCTCGGTCGATGGCCAGGTCGACGTCGGTGAAGATCTCCAGCGAGCCGTACGACCGTGACAGACCCGAGGCGCTCAGTGGCGTCTTGCCACAGTGTGCCGGGTCCGGGAAACGCAGCTTGGCGACCTTGTCCGTGACGCGCTCACCCTCGATACCGGCGAGCAGCCGCTGGGCGCGCTTTGCCATGTTCTGGGCGGCCACTGCCTTGGTGGCCTTGGCCCGCATCTTGTCCGCCTGGGCCATCAAGGTGCTGGCCTTCTTCTCGGCGTTGAGACGCTCACGCTTGCGCCGACGCTCGTCGGTCTCGCGCTGGAGCAGGTACGGCTTCCAGCCGATGTTGTACATGTCCATCTCGGCCCGGTTGGCGTCAAGGTGAAAGACGCGGTTGACGACGGTGTCAAGCATCTCCACGTCGTGGCTGATGATCATCAACCCGCCCTTGTATGCCCTGAGGTAGTCACGCAGCCAGAGGACCGAGTCGGCGTCCAGGTGGTTGGTCGGCTCGTCCAGGAGCAACGTCGAGGCACCGGAGAACAGGATCCGGGAGAGCTCAACCCGGCGGCGCTGCCCACCACTGAGAGTCGCCAGGGACTGCCCGAGGATGCGGTCGTCCAGTCCCAGCGCCGACGCGATCGCGGCTGCCTCGGACTCCGCCGCGTAGCCGCCACGGGCGGTGAACTGCTCCTCGAGGCGGGTGTAGCGGCTCATGGCCTTGTCGCGCCTCTGGTCATCGGCGCTGGCCATCGCCCCCTCGGTCTCGCGCATGTCCCGAATGATCGAGTCCATGCCTCTGGCGGACAGGATGCGGTCACGGGCCACCATCTCAAGGTCACCGGTACGCGGGTCCTGGGGCAGGTAGCCGACCTCACCGGACGTGGTCACATGACCCGCGGAAGGGGTACCCACACCCGCAAGAACCTTGGTCAGCGTCGTCTTGCCCGAGCCGTTGCGCCCAACCAGGCCGATCCGGTCGCCGGGGGCGATCCGGAAGGTGGCGCCCTCAAGCAGCAGGCGTGACCCTCCACGGATCTCGATACCGGTGGCTGCGAGCACGACGGGCTCCTGTTCTGGGTTGTGGGGGACGCGGACGGGCAAGAAAATGGCATACGGGCACGCGCCGGTATGGCGAACGTGCACAGCGGGGTTCGGGCCCAGTCTACGTGGAGATGACCCGGCGCCATGACGATCGGGCTCTAGCACGGCCCGTCCACGAGCGCAGCCGCGGGCCACCGCCTGAGGCGCCTCCGACCACGTTGGCCCGATGTTGGCTGATTGTTAGGGTCGCGCTTGTGACTTCTCCCCTTGGCGTGACTGCTGCGTTGACCGTCGGCTTCGACCTCGACCTCACCCTGGTTGACTCTCACGAGCGCATTATCAGCGCCTACATCCGCGCTCTGGGCGACCTCGGCGTCGAGGTGAGCGGTGAAGAGCTCGCACCGCATCTGGGGATGCCCCTGATACACACAGCAGCCGCCGTCGGTGCAGCAGTCGATGCGGATGCGCTGGTGCTGCGTTACCGCCACTACTACGACGAGCCCAATGCCCCGCGGACACTGCCAATGCCCGGAGCGCTCGCGGCTCTACACGCCGTGCGCACCGCGGGTGGGCGCACGGTCGTGGTCTCGGCGAAGTACACCCCCGCTGTACACAAGGCTTTGGCCGAGTCCGGGCTGAGCGAGCTGGTGGACGTCGTCTACGGGGAACTGTTCGCCCAGGACAAGGCCAGCGCCCTGGTCACCGAAGGCGCCTCGATCTACGTCGGCGACCACCCCGGCGACATGACTGCCGCCCGGACGGCCACCGCATACGCCGTGGGTGTCACCACGGGGGCCAACGACAAGGCCGCGCTGCTCGCGGCGGGCGCCGACCTCGTTCTGCCCGACCTCGACGCGTTCGTCACCTGGCTACCCGGCCACGCCTCAGAAGGTTCAGCTCAGTAGGTCACCGTGACGGTTCGATTAATGGAGTCAACCGTCATAGACGCTCCATGGGGAATCACGATCTGCGGGTCGGTGTGTCCGAAGTCAAGGCCGAAAACCGTTGGCACGCCTGGGTTGTACTCATCCAAAGCACGAAGGATGGACGCCCGCTGGTCCGCGGCGAACTGGGTCCGCTCGGCCACCGACTGGCCCACCGCACGGTCCCAAGCCTTTGGCGTTGCCACCGCCACCGCGGCGAATTGCCCAAGCATCCCGCGCTCGCCCATGCCCATGAGGACCCGGTAGACGTAGTCCGAGCCAGGCATCTCCTCGGACGTCTCGAGCAACAGGACACACCCGGCATACGCCGCGGGAGCCAACAGGTAACGGCCCGCGCGCAGATGAAGGTCCAGAATCTCCAGGCACCCACCCCAGCTGGGTCCGGTCACGGCACGCTGCGCCCCCGCCCAGCTCCAGCCCGGCCCGGGACGCATCGGCATCTGGACGTCCAACGCCTCGGAGTCCTCCCAGCTCGGGTCCTCGTCGGTCATCTCCACCGCGGGTGAGAGCTCGACCTGTCCGGGCTCGAACAAAGCCCTGCGCATCGACTCCAGGGTCGTCGGGTGAATATGGCCAGGCCGCGCCAGGTGCACCATCGTCGATCCCCCGTGAAAGCCGATGATCCCGAGGTTCCACAGGTAGACGAGCAGGTTGGTGTTGTCGCTATAGCCAAAGAAGGCTTTCGGATTGGCTTGCAGAACAGCGGGATCCAGATAGCGCAGTACCTTGATCTGGTCATCGCCGCCGATACTCGCCATGATCGCTGAGATCTGAGGGTCCGCGAAAGCAGCGACGACATCGGCGGCGCGCTCGCGGGGGGGTCGCGCCGATCTTGCGGGTTGTCGGGTACTCGACGGGCTCAAGCTCCAGGTGCTCGCGCAGTCTGCGCAGGCCCAGATCCTGCACGTGCGGGAACACCCCCGGCCCTGCCCACGAAGGCGACAGAATGGCCACTTTGTCGCCCGGTTGCAGAACGGGTGGGCGAAGGAGAGAAGGACTCCAAGACATGCGCGTCACTCTAACCATCGCCAGCTCCTCGCTCCGGCTGCTTCAGTCCTGGAGGAAGCCCCCTGGCGACATTCGGCGGTGAATGGACAGGAGGACGCCCACGCCTTGCTCACGGGCGAGATCTCGAGCAGAGTACAGACCTGCAGCACGGGCAGGATCGAGACCGCTCAGCGGCTCCTGAAGCCGTGCCGGCCGCGAGAGACTTGTCCCGGGGTGGAAGGAAGTCCCATGGGCACCGAGCGCATCACCAGTTTCACGCGGGACGGGCTCGTATTCGACGTGCACGACGCGGGGCCGGTCGAGGGGACGCCCGTGTTTCTCCTGCATGGTTTCCCGCAGGACTCGCGTTCATGGGACGCGGTCTCCCCGCTCCTGCACACGCGCGGATACCGCACGGTCGCACCTGACCAGCGCGGCTACTCTCCGGGCGCTCGACCACGCACCCGTCGCGCGTACCGTCCCTCGCAACTGACCGAGGACATTATTGCGCTCATCGAGGTCGCTGGTCTCGGCCCCGTCCATCTGGTGGGGCACGACTGGGGGGCCGCAGTCGCGTGGGAAGTCGCGGCCCAGCGACCGGATCTGCTCAGGTCACTTACCGCCCTGTCCGTTCCGCATCCAGCGGCGTTCCTTCGGGCGATGCTCACCAGCAGCCAGGTACTGAGATCGCGGTACATGTTCTTCTTCCAGCTGCCCTGGTTGCCGGAGCGCGCGCTCTCGTCAGGGAAGTCCTGGGAAAGGTCGCTGCACTCGACCGGGATGTCATGGGAGGCGGCCGCGCGCGACGCGGAGAGTATGCAAGACCGCGGCGCCGCCCGCGGCGCGCTCAACTGGTATCGGGCGATGATGTTCTCCAGCCCGCGCGCCTTGCGCACAAGGATCACCGTTCCCACTCTGTACGTGTGGAGCGACGGCGATACGGCGATCGGACCGCAAGGGGCTGCACTCACCCCACGTTTCGTCACGGGCCCATACACGTACGAAGTGCTCGAAGGTGTCAGCCATTGGATACCTGACGAGGCGGCAGAACAGCTGGACGCAATGTTGGCCAGGCATTTCGACACGCTTCCGGCAAGCGGGAGCTGAGCGGACTGCTCACGATCACAGTCAGTCCGCGGCTTCCGCGCCCTCGACCGGATGTACAGAGGAGGACATCCGCCAACTGTGGACGACGGCTGGCCTCTACTGACTCTGGGTCCGCCCAATCCGGACCGCGCCTGCTTCTCGAAGGTGACGGGGACGCCGACTACGTCACCAGGACCGACACGGCCTTTCACCGCTACTGCGGTGATGTTCTTGAGGGACCACCTCTGGGCGCCGTGCTCGCTCAGTACCTTTTCCAGCTTGTCCCGGACATCTTCTCGCCCATCAGGGGTTCGCTACGGTCCAACAATCGCCGACGATCTGCGCAGGTTGCCAGGAAGTCACCGACCGGGTCCAGCGCTGGGCATGAGCTGATGCGTGCCCACAGGTCGACCCACACCGTTCTGAGAGAACACCGATGACTACGACTCGACGGCGGTCGGCTCAGGTGCGGAGAGGGTGATGCGCACGGCACGGCCACGACGTAGAGCCTGCTTCAGGACAACGAGCTTGGGGTCTGGAAGGTCGAACAGCTCCCTTCGCGGGAGCTGCGCAAGTTTAGCCAAGCGTGGGTCGGCCAGGACGTCCCGAACAAGGGACCTGTCACCGCCGACAACGAGGGCGTCGGTGGGTGAGGCCAACACGACTCGCCGGGTGTGCTCGATAACCGAGACAACCAGCGCGTCGGCCTGGTTATCGCGCCGTCGCGCGAACCGGTGCTGGGACCAGCCACCGGCGGCGGTCCGGGACTGGACGTAGCGCGTGCCGACCTTGTGGGCGATGAGCTCCGACCCCTGAGCCAGACCTACCGCATAACCACCGCGCCGAACGAGGATCAGGGCCAGGCGCGTCGGGGGCGTGGCCCAGCCGGCCAACGCGTCAAGATCGGCAGACCCGCTGAGCCCACCGGGTTCACGCAGTCCGTTTGGACCGCTGTGGGCCTGCGGCACGAACGGCTCCAGAACCGCGGTGGCGCCGTCCGCCGCCGTCAAGGTCACCGAACTCTGGGCCGATGACCACGTCAGCACCCTTGCCAGACCGCATAGCTCGCCATGACGCTCGGCAAATCCGTTGACCCACCGCACGACTCGCTCGGGATCAACGTCAATCCTTCGACCCGATCCCGCGCTGCCTGATCCCGCGCTGCCTGATCCCGTTCCACCCAGTGACCGCTGCGCCATCGCCGTCAGTTCACCAGGTCGTCGGGCCCGCCGTAGTTGCCGCCCGGTGTGACGATGGTTCCAGCATCCCCGGCCATGATCGCCTCCGCGTCCTGCAGCTGGCCGATGGCGGCCATGTCCCCGGTAAGCTCGACGAACCGGCATACCGCATCAACCTTGGGACCCATCGACCCCGCAGGGAAGTGCTCCCGACGCAGCGCCCCGGGGGTGATCCGTGTGATTGGCTCCGACTCGGGTGTCC
>JGI20195J14853_1000056_pt1 | contig 24854 bp, 26 predicted proteins | sample NGESurdeep092012_3_FD_14853 | JGI IMG/M metagenome (IMG submission 14853)
CCGCGAACCGTGCTGAGCCCGCCGATGGGACAGCCGCTGCTGCCGGATGTGCCCAACTGGTCCTGGCACGAATACGGAATGCGCGCCGGTTTCTGGCGGCAGTTCAAGGCGCTGACGGACCGCAACATGCCGGTGACCCTGGCGTTGAACGCAAACGTATGCAGTTCCTACCCCCGCGTCGCATCGGCCGCACTCGATGCCGGCTTTGAATTCATGGGCCACGGATTCGTCCAGGGCCCGATGCAGAGGCTGGACAACCAGGCCGATGCCATCAAACGGGCCGTCGACACCATCGCTAGATTCACCGGCAAGTCGCCGAGATCGTGGGAAAGCCCGGGCCTGACCGAGACCGACGAAACCCTCGATCTCCTGCGCCTCAACGGCATCGAATACGTGGCGGACTGGGTGATCGACGATCTTCCACAGGATATCGCGACGCCTCACGGAACCATCACGACGATTCCGTACTCGGTGGAGACCAACGATATCGTCATCCATGCGCTGCAGCATCTTTCTTCCGAGCAATTTCTGAAGCGCTGTACCGATCAGTTCGATCGGCTGTACCTTGAGGGCGCGACGAATGCGCGGATCATGGCGATCTCAATTCATCCCTACATTACGGGGGTCCCGCACCGCATCAAATATCTGGAAGCGTTGCTCGACTATGTCATCGGCCATGACGGCGTCGCCCTGATGACCGCGAGCGAGATCGGCGACTGGTATCGAACCGAAATGTCGAACCGCGCATGATCAGGGCCGCCGTCATCGGTCTGGGGTGGTGGGGACAAACCATCCTCAAAAGTCTGCTGAACAACACGGTTATATCCCCGGTGCTCGCCGTCGATCCACTGGATCAGGCGCGTGCCGCGGCGTCGGCGCTCGGCGTCGAAACCGCACCACGGTTCGAGAACGCCTTGGCGAATTCCAACGTCGATGCAGTCATCCTTTGCACGCCACAGGAGCGGCATGCGGAGCAGATTGTCGCGGCCGCGCGATCGGGACGTCACGTATTCTGCGAGAAGCCGTTATGCACGACCTCGGCCGATGCGGAAGCCGCGATCGCGGCCGTGAGGAAGGCGGGTGTCCAGTTGGGCGACGCCTTTTGCTTTCAGGTGGCGGAGTAGGAAGCGTGGCCGCTTCCTTTGTCGGACGATGATCGCGACACGAACGGCGTTTCGAGCCCGCGGTCATCGAAATGCGAGAGCGATTTGCAGCGGGCGAGTTCGGGAATCCGCTGCTGCTGGAAGGCAATTTCAGCCAGGACAAATTCCTGAATCTGCCGCACGACAACTGGCGATTGTCGAATGCGGCAAATCCGGTCGGGCCGCTTTCGGCCACCGGCATTCACATGGTCGATCTTTCGATCGCGCTGCTCGGTCGGCCGACCAGCGTCTGGGCGCGGCTGGCACAATTGGGCAGCGATTTCGAGAACGGCGATACGCTGTCGATGACGTTCGGCTTTGCGGGCGGCGCCACCGCGATGCTGGGCGCCGTGCTGGCGACGCCGTTCATGGGACGACTTGCGCTGCTCGGCTCGAAAGGCTGGATGGAAATTCGCGACCGCAGCCATCCGGAGAATTCGACGGGATGGGACGTGACCAGCGTGCAGCGGGACCAAACGTCCGTGACCGCCTTCTATGCGCCGCATCCGGCGGTGCGCGACAACCTTGAAGCCTTTGGCCGCGCCGCGCTTGGCCAAGCGCCCTACCCGGTCGCACCAGACGAGATGCTGGCGAACGTCCGAAGCTTCGAGGCGATCCAGCGATCGGTAAGAAGCGGAACAATCGAGATCATCTAGCTAAAGACGACTCATCCAACCGCCTTCACCGGCGCGCGCTGCGTGGCGACGGCGGTTCCAAAAACCCGTTCGAAGCCGGCCAGAAAGGCATCGAGCGCATCGCTGATCATCTGTTCCTTGTCCTCGAGCACGGGAGATTCGTAGATGTACTTGCGAACCCCGTAATAAAAGATTCCGCTGTGAAACACCCATGCCAACTCAAGCTCGGACGCGGTCGGTTTACTTTGCACCGGAAGCCCCGCTTCATGGCGGCATTCCCGGATGATGCGCGTCAGAATCTTGTCCCGCACCACGCCGACGTACCAGCGGTTGATGTCGAGCCCCTTCAAGCCCGAGTAGAGATAGATGCGAAGCCATTTGCGGGTAAAGATGACCTTCGTATACGCATTGTAGAATTCCTGCAGCCGATCGCGGATCGGCCGGGAGCGATCAGTGAGGTGCTTCTCCCAGCCGGTATCGAGCGGCTCGAGATAGACCGTNCGATAGACCTCCTTGATCAANTCGTCCTTGCTTGGAAAGTAGCGATACAGCAGCGGCTGGGTAACGCCGAGCCGGCGCGCCAGATCGCGCGTCCCGCCGCCAAATCCCTCCTCCGAGAAGAATTCGGTCGCCTTGGTAACGAATTCCTTGCGGCGATCGTCCGGGGACAACCGCTTCTGCTTCGCGCGAGCACGCTTGGGCGATGCTTTCTTTTTCATGACTTGGGGGTCGCTGCGATGTCGCCAGCCCCGAGAAATCTGCCGTAACCGCCGCGCGCGAACAGCAGCGGCTCCTGCCGGTTGTACGAATAGGCCTCGACCGCACCCAGGAAGATGACATGGTCGCCGCCATAATAGCGATTGGCTGCCCGGCATTGAAAATTTGCAACGCTGTCCGCAAGAAGCGGCGCCTTGCCAAGGCCCGGCGTCCATTCGACCCCGGCAAACTTGTCTTCCGAAGGTTTCGCGAATTTGGTCGCGAGCGCCTGCTGCGATGCGCCAAGGACGTTGACCGCAAAATGACTGGCGTTCCGGAAGATGCTCAACCCTTGAGAAAACATCCCCAAACTCCAGAGCACAAGCGGTGGGTTCAGCGAAACCGATGCGAACGAATTACAGGTCAGCCCATAGGGCTTGCCGTCAGCCGCGGCGGCCGTGATGATGGTGACGCCCGTGGCGTAAGTGCCTAGAGCGTTACGGAAATCCCGCGGATCAATCAGCGAATTATCGCTGGCCAGCTCGTTGGCCGGATCGGGATCGGTCGGATGCTCTGGCGCGTCGGTCATCCGCCGGCCTCAAAGCGACAGGTTTTCGGATGGCAGGCCAAGCGCAACACGTCCGTAGTTGGTGCCAGCCGCATCGAAATTGAACGCGATGTGCGAATTGATTGCATGGGCATCACGAAACTGCCGCTGCAATGCTCCTGTCGTGAACAATCCCCGCGCGCCGCTCGCGGAAAACAGCAGCGACACAGCTTCCGTGCAGAGATTGACGGAATAAGCCCCATCGCGGCGCGATTTGGTCTTGGCGGCTATATCGGGAAACTGGCCGCGCCTTGCGTCGGCCATCGCCTCGATGCATGTCGAGCGCATGATCAGGCGGGCCGCGTCGATCTTGGCGGAAGCCTCGGCAATCTTGATCTGCGTGCTCTGAAGGTCGCCGATTTTGGCGCGATTGTAGGTCGATGCGCGATGCCGCGCGATATCGACATAATCGTCCAGACAGGCCTGCGCGTTTCCCAGGGCAACGCCGGAAAGCACATAAGGAAACAGCGAGAATACCGGCAGCGCATAAAGTGTATTCGGGTTGACGGCGCTTCCGGGCGTCGGGCCACCGTCGAGATCGCTCACCGCAAGCGTCATCGGCTCGGCAACAAACGCATCCTTGACTTCGACGTCGTTCGATCCCGTCCCCCTCAATCCGGTTGCGTTCCAGGTGTCGAGAATTTTGTAGTCGCTTTTGTTGAGCAGAAAGATCCGGTATTCGATCCCGTCTGCTTCATCGTCGGATGAAACAACGCTGGCAAGCATATTCCATTCGCTGGAATCCACCCCCGACGAGAATGGCCAGCTGCCATGCAGCACATATCCGCCGTCGACTTTCCTGGCACGACCGGCCGGAAATATGAAGGAGGATGCAATCAGAGCATTGACATCCTTGTTCCAAACCAAGTCCTGAGCGCGCTTGTCGAACATGCCCAGCATCCAGTGGTGGCTCGCGAGATTTGCAAAATTCCAGGCCACCGACGCGTCGGCCTGCCCGATCACATCGGCGCAATCGACCAGCGCGACATAGTCGAATTCGGAACCACCTACTCTTTTCGGTTGCACGATCCTGAACAAACCAGCGTCATGCAGATCGCGTTCGGTCTCTGGCGGCAGACGCCGCAACTCCTCAGTCCGGGAAGCGCGATCGCGCAGTTGCGGAATGAGCGCTCTGGCACGGGCAATCATGGCCGTATAGGCGCGGTCGTCCGCATCCGGCCCCGAGGGCAGGCCTGCGTTTGGTTTCCGACCATCACCTGCCATTTTACTAATTCCTCTCGCCCGTCGCGCGGTCTTGAGATGTGGTCGACCGAGATACAGGGAAGCAGCCAACTCCTCTTCATTTGCCGCATCGCGACGAAAGCTGCTTGACCGGTCGAAGCTACTGATGATTGTTTATCGCCTGATCACTAATTAAGGCGCGGCGCGCGTTGCCCGTCAATCGAATTCGACAGCTGGGATAAGAACCTTCATGGACAGGACAGTTGGAATCGTCGGCCTTGGCATCATGGGCGGCGCGATCGCCCGCAACCTGGTCGATCGCGGATGGCGGGTGATCGGCTTCGATACCGACGCCGCGCGACGCGCCGAGCTTGCGCTGGCCAACGTCACAATCCCCGGTGACGTCGGTCAGGTCGCCCGCGACGCGCCCATCATCATGACCAGCCTTCCCAGCCCGGCTGCGGTCGAGGATGTCGCGCAGACAATCGCCAATTCCGGCCAGTCTCGGCGGATTGTGGTCGAGCTCAGCACGCTCGCCATCGCCGACAAACTTCGCTTCGAAGCCATCCTGAAGAAAGCCGGTCACATCGCGCTGGACTGTCCCCTCAGCGGGACCGGCGCGCAGGCCAAGAACCGAGATCTTGTGGTCTATGCAAGCGGTGACAGTAACGCCATTGCACAATGCATGAACCTGTTCTCCGGCTTCGCCAAGCAGAGCGCCGATCTCGGAAGGTTCGGCAATGGCAGCCGGATGAAATTCATCGCCAATCATCTGGTGGCGATTCATAACGTCGCCGCGGCCGAGGCAATGATCCTGGCGGAGCGCGCAGGGCTCGATCCGAAAATGGTGGTCGACATGATCGGCCCGGGCGCCGGCGGCTCGAGGATGTTCCAGATGCGAGCGCCGATGATGGTCGAAGGCGTTTATGAGCCTGCGACCATGAAAGTCTCGACCTGGAAAAAGGACATGGCGATCATTGCCGGGTTTGCCGATGATGTTGGCTGCGCAACCCCTCTGTTTACGCTGACGCAGCCCGTCTACGCCGAGGCGATGGCGATGGGACTTGGCGACCAGGATACGGCGGCGGTGTTCGAAGTGTTGAAAAAGACCATCATCACCGCTCCCAAATCCGGCGCTCGGAAGCGGGAATAGCGGCCTCGGATCCGGGGTTCGGAGCAACCGCCAAACCGCCAGTTGATGACCAGACAAATGCACGCTCGCAATACTGCACTGCATCAAAGGTAGCCGCGACTTTCAGGCTACCCGACTGTGCGGTTCTGCCGAAATATCCAGCACGCCCGATTGATGGCGTGGTTATCACTTGATCATTTATGACTTCCGTCCGATAAATCCCTCAATCAAAAAAGTAACGCCTGATATTCATTGTAGAGTTCCGGGGAGGATCGAATGACGATATCGCGACGACAATTTGTCTCAAGCGTTGCCGGCGCAGGTATCGCCAGCATGGCAGCCCCCAATCTCGTCTTTGCCCAGAATAGTGGACCGATCCGCGTCGGTCTGATGGCAGCCAAGACCGGACCGCTGGCTTCGGGCGGCATCGACATGGAACTAGCGATGACGATGTTTCTGAAGGAACGCGACAACACGCTCGCGGGCCGCAAGGTCGAGTTGATCGTCGCAGACACGGCCGGCGTTCCGGCAACCGCGCGCACCAAAGCTCAGGAGCTGGTTGAAAAGAACAATATCCATTGCGTCATTGGCCCGCTCGCCGCCTTCGAGGCGCTTGCGATCGCCGACTACCTCACCGAGAAGGAAATACCGACGCTCGGCGTCGCAGCGGCGGAGGACATGACCCAGCGGCACCCGAGCCCGTGGTTTGTCCGCCTGACGTCGACATCGGCGCAATGCGCCTACCCGCTCGCCGAATATTCCGCCAAGGAACTGAAATACAAGAGGATCGTGACCATCGCTGACGACTTTGCCTACGGGCATGAAATGTGCGCCGGCTTCCAGCGCGCGTTCGAGGACAATGGCGGCAAGATCATCCAAAAGATCTTCACGCCTCTGGCAACGCCGGACTACGGCAGCTACGTCGCTCAGGTGAAGAGCGCGGATGCTATTTTTCTCGGGACCGCCGGTTCGAACGGATTCCGGTTCCTGCGTCAATTCATCGAATATGGCCTGAAAGACAAGATGGCCGTCATCGGCGGGATGACGGCACTCGATGAATCCGTGCTGCGTAACATGGGCGACGAAGCGCTGGGGATTCTGACCACCAGCTGGTATTCCGCGGAACTGGACAACCCGCTCAACAAGGTGTTCGCGCCGGCCTTCCGCAAGCAGTTCAAATACGATCCGGGCTATTACGCCGGTGGTGTTTACGTCACGGCCGAAGTCCTGGAAGCTGCGTTAAAGACCACAAAGAAGACAAGAAAGCGCTGATGGCGGCGATCCGCGGCGGCAACATCGACACGGTGCGCGGTCCCATCAAAATCGACGAATTCGGCAATGCGATCGGCGACGTCTATATCCGCAAGGTGACAAGAAGCGACGGACGGCTGGTCAATTCCGTCATCAAGACTTATCCGAATGTCAGCCAGTTCTGGACCTATGACAAGACCGCATTCCTGAAAAATCCGGTCTATTCGCGCGACTATCCGCCGGCAAAAAATCTGGAGCAATAATTCTGCTTCTGTTGCTGGCCGACAATCACGCAACTTTCCGGATGAGATCGGCAAACGATGCAGTTTTGGATCATCCAGGGTCTTAACAGCCTGTCGCTTGGTGGTCTGTTGTTTCTGCTCTCGTCGGGATTCTCGCTTATCTTCGGCCTGATGAGACTGGCGAACCTGACGCACGGCGCCTTCTTCATGCTCGGCACGTATTTCGGGGCGACGGCGCTGCGTTCCTGGGATGGCTTGAATATCTGGGTGACAGCGCTCGGCGCTGGAATTGCTGTCGCAGCAATCGGCGGCCTTTTCGAGCGATTGGTGCTGACCCGGCTCAAGACCAATCCGCTGGGACAGGTGCTGGTTACCCTCGGCATGTCGTTCATTATTTCCGATGCGTGCCTAATGTTGTGGGGAGGCGATTCGATACCGGTTCCGACGCCGCAAAACCTGCAGTCGCCGACGCGGGTCCTTGGTTTCGTGTTTCCAACCTATCGGCTGGTTCTGGTGGGATGCGCCATCGGCGCCGCGATCGTGCTGTATTTTCTGATGGAGCGGACGCGCCTGGGTGCGATGATCCGCGCCGGCGTCGACGACAGACAGATGGCGCGCGCGGTAGGAATCCCCGTCTCCAATTTGTTTACAGTGGTGTTTTGCCTGGGCGCGGGAATCGCCGGCGCCGGCGGCGTGCTGGGCGGGCCGATCTTGTCGGCTTATCCCGGGCTGGATGGCGACATGCTGCCGCTGGCGCTGATCGTCGTCATTTTGGGAGGCATTGGAAGCCTGCTGGGTGCGTTTATCGGCAGCTTCATCATCGGGTTCATCTATACATTCGGCACAGCGCTGTTTCCAGAGCTGGCCTACATCATCCTGTTCCTGCCGATGATCTTCGTCATTGCGTTCCGGCCTCAGGGCTTGTTTGGGCGCGTCGGCGCATGAAATGGATTGCCCCCTATTTCTCCTGCTGCCGTTCTTCGCGGGCGATTTTTATATCAACCTCGCCAGCCAGATCCTGATCGCAGCGATCTTCGCGCTCAGCCTCAATCTGCTGGTCGGCTACGGCGGGATGACCTCGCTTGGACACGCGTCGTATCTCAGCGTCGCCGCCTATATTTCCGCGCTAATGACGAGCCGATATGGGCTGGGACATGTGTCGGCCGCATTCATCTCGATCGCCGGGACAACCGCGATGGCGGCTTTCTTCGGCGTCATCGCGCTTCGCGCCTCCGGCCTCGGCTTTCTCATGATCACGCTGGCCTTATCACAAGTGCTGTGGGGGCGCGCCTATCGCATGTCCAATGTGACCAATGGCGACAATGGCATAGCCGGCCTGACCAGGCCTATGCCGTTTGGCATCTCGCTCGACAGCGCCGCATCATTTTACTGGTGCGCGCTGATCGTGGCGTCGTTTGCGTATCTGATGATGGCGATCTTCGTGTCGTCGTCATTCGGCTCGTCATTGAAAGGTGTGCGCGATCAGCCGCGCCGGATGGCAGCTCTCGGCTTCAATCCCTGGATGATCCGATGGATCACGTTCATCTATGCCGGGTTCTGGGGCGGCGTATCCGGATTGCTCTACGTATATTACAACAAATATATCCACCCAACCTCGCTCTCCACCACGAGCTCGGCGGAGGCATTGCTCGGCGTTATTGCCGGGGGCTCGGGAACGCTTGGCGGCCCGGTCGTCGGCGCCGCGCTTGTGCTGCTATTGAAGAATTACGCCTCGGCCTATATCGAACGATGGAACATGCTGCTGGGTCTGGTGTTCCTGTTCATCGTTCTGGTGATGCCGACTGGAATCGTTCCTGGCCTGGGCAGGCTGGTGACGGGATTACGCAGGGGATCGCGATGACCCCGCTGATATCCAACCATGCACTAGAGATAATCAATCTGAACAAGGCCTTCGGGGGGCTTTCGGTAACGCAAAACGTGTCTCTTGCGATGCGGCCGGGTGAACGCCGCCTAATCATCGGTCCGAATGGCGCCGGCAAGACAACTCTGTTCAACCAGATCAGCGGTGACCTGCGGCCGAATTCGGGCCAGATCAAGTTGTTCGGCACGGACGTTACGCAATTCGCGCCCTACAAGCGCGCGCATTTTGGACTGTCGCGGACCTATCAGATCATTACGCTGTTTACGGGCGATACGCTCGAACACAATATCACGCTCGGCCTGCTCGGTTTGCGGCCTTCGCGCTGGCAGATGTGGCGGCCGTTGTCATTTTACGGCGATCTCGCAACCGAGGCCCGTCGGATCCTCGATGCGGTCGGACTTTTGCATTTGGCGGCACATCCGGTGTCCGATATTGCCTATGGCGAAAAACGCCGCGTTGAGCTCGCAATGGCGCTTGCGCAAAGGCCGCGCGTGCTGCTGCTGGACGAACCATTGGCGGGTCTTTCAAACACCGAGCGATCCACCGTGAAGTCGCTGATCGCGTCGATTCCGCGGGAAACCACCGTGATCATGATCGAACATGATATGGATACCGCCCTCGACCTTGCCGAGACCGTGACGCTGCTAAACTACGGCCGCGTTATCGTCGATGGCGACCGTGATGCCGTGATCGCAGACGAGCGAACGCGTGAGGTGTATCTTGGCGTCTGACGCACTCAGTTTGACAGATGTGCATGCATTTTATGGCGACAGCCATATATTGCACGGCATAAGCTTCTCGTTGCAGCCGGGCGGCGTGCTGGCGCTGCTGGGACGCAATGGTGCGGGAAAGACCACCTGCATCTCGACCATCATCGGGTTTCTGAAACCCCGGGCCGGCGAAATCCGGCTATTTGGAGAGTCGATCGAAGGGCTCAGCCCCGAACGGATCTCGCACCTCGGGATCGGTCTCGTACCGCAGGGACGCCGCATCTTTCCGTCTCTCACGGTTCGCGAAAACCTGGTGGTGGCGCAGCAGCGCGAGAGCACCACCGGCAAGCCATGGAATGTCGAGCGGATTTACACCATGTTTCCGCGGCTGCGCGAGCGCCACGCGCAATTTGCCGGCACGCTCTCCGGCGGCGAGCAGCAGATGCTCGCAATCGGGCGCGCGCTGATGGGCAATCCGCGGGTGCTTCTGCTCGACGAACCGTCGGAAGGTCTTGCGCCTCTGATCGTCGCGGAGGTCGGGCGCACCATCAGGCGCCTGAAGGAGGAAGGACAATCCATCGTTCTCGTCGAACAAAATCGCCAGTTGGTGCTCGACGTTGCGGATCATGCGGTTATTCTCAACACCGGACGCTGCATGTTCGCCGGAAATGCCAGCGACATTCTGAATAATGAGGAGCTGATTGCGCAAAATCTCGGCGTTTTTCACGCTCATTAGGCTAACAATCCACCCACACAAATTGAGGTCAAACAATGAAAATCGGCGTATGCGGAACTGGACGAATGGGATCGGCGATCGCGCAGCGATTGATGTCGGTCGGACACGAAGTTGGTGTCTGGAATCGCAATTCAGCGAAGACCAAACCTCTGACCGACGCGGGTGCAAAGCTGTTCGCTTCGCCATCGGAACTGGTAGAGGGGTGCGAGGTCACCATCGTGATGTTGCTGAATGATGCCGCAACCGAAGCCGTTTACCGCGCGCCGAACGGTATCCTGAAAGCCAAGCTCGCGGGCAAGCTCGTGATCGACATGAGCACAATCCGTCCGGACACCATGAAATCGAACGGGTCTGCGGCGTTGCAGCAGGGAGCCGCGTTTGTCGAATGCCCGGTCGGCGGAACCGTTGGCCCGGCGAAGGAAGGAAAGCTGCTCGGCCTTGTCGGAGGTTCAAAGGCAGACGTCGCCCGGGCGATGCCGATCATGGAACAAATGTGCCGCCGCATCGAACATGTCGGCGAACTCGGTGCGGGCTCGATGATGAAACTTGCGGTCAATCTGCCTCTTCTGGTGTACTGGCAGGCGCTGGGCGAAGCCCTGACCATCTGCAAGCCGCTCAATCTCCCCGCCGACCGGCTGATCGATATCTTGACCGACACGTCAGGCGCGCCGACCGCCATGAAGGGGCGCGGGCCCGCTATCGCCAAGGTTTTGGGCGGAGCGCCGCTCGGCGAAACCGCGTTCGGTCTCAACGCCGCGAAAAAGGACTTGGCCTGCGCGGTTCAATTCGGCGCATCAATTCATGCCGAGCTTCCCGTCACCGCAAGCGCGCTTGCATGCTACGAGGAAGCCGAAGCGGCAGGCCTTGGCGATGCCGATGCAACCGCGATTTCGAGCCGCTGGACCCAGCGCAAAGGCAAGTCGTAGTCGACTCAACTTGTCGCCACGCCCCGCACAATCAACTTTAGCAGCAGAGTCAATTCAATGATCGATCGCAAGAATCGCTATGGCCGCACCGCCGCACGTATCCATGACGCCGACGGCCTCGCCCGTCGGCCGTCGTCGGCCACGATCGATATTCACGCCCACATCGTGGTTTCCCAGGCCGCCAAACTGGCGCAACCACATGTCGATATCAGCCGAATCCCGCTCGCACATTTTGCGGATGCTGCGACCAAAGAAATCAATGCGCAGCAGGAGAAGGATATCAGCGAAGTCATGACCACGATCGATCGCCGTCTGTTCCATCTGGACAAGATGGGCATCGACATTCAGGTCGTAGCGCCGGCGCCGAACCAGTGTTACTATTCGATCGACCCCAAAATCGCCGAAGCCGCCCATCGCCTCGCCAATGATGGCGTGGTGGAATATTGCTCCCGCAAGCCCGACCGCTTTGTCGGGCTCGGCGTCGTCACATTGCAGGAGCCGGAAATCGCGGTCCGCGACCTCGACTACATCATGCGCGAACTGAAATTGAAGGGCGTCGAGATTCTGACCAACGTCGATGGCCAGGAATTATCCGATCCGAAATTCCGGCCGTTCTTTGCCAAGGCCGAGCAGCTCGGGGCATTCATCATGATGCATCCCAACGGATTCACCCATGGCGAGCGCTTGACCCATTTCTATTTCAACAATGTGCTCGGCAATCCGCTCGATACGACGCTCGCGCTTCACAACCTGATCTTTTCGGGAACGCTGGCACGTTTTCCCGATCTGAAGTTGATGGCCGTGCACGGTGGCGGCTATCTCCCCGGTTATTCCGGCCCCATCGATCACGCCTGGGGCGCGCGGCAGGATTCGCATGGCGAGCTGCCGTTGCCGCCGACGACCTATCTGCGGCAGGTCTATCTTGACACCGTGGTTTTCAGCTATCACCAACTGGCCTATCTGATCGACGTGTTCGGCCCCGACCGCATCGTGATGGGCACCGACTATCCATTCGACATGGCCGAATACAATCCAATCGGACATATTGCGGGGGTGCATGGGATGGACGAGGCAACGCTGGCCCAGATCGCAGGCGGCAATGCCGCGAGAGTGCTCGGCCTTGATGTCTGAAGCGCAGGCGCGGTCAATGCGCGCCTGCCGACTTGAACCCCGGTTGCTCGAACGGATGAGATGTCGCGAAAGCCGGCATCGCAAAGCAGCGGTCGGCCAAACGAGATACCACTGGAAAAGCGCCCAGTTCTAGTTTAAGAAAATGCGCACCCACGACCTGGCCGGCGATGCAGATATCTGCCAGGCCCGGCTCGGCACCCAGCGCAAAAGGCGCCGGCGCACGCCGCGCGAGTAGCCGCTCATAGATCGCAAGCCCCTCGGTCGTCCAATGCTTGCCCCAGTCCTCGATCGCCTTGGCATCGGCGCCAAATGTTTTGGCGAGATGATTGCGGACGCGCGGCACCACCAGGGGATGAGCATCGGCGATCGTCATCAGCGCAAGCGAGCGCGCATAGGCGCGCTCCTTGGCGGCCTCCGGTATCAGCCGCGGCTTGGGCTGGATATCGTCCAGATATTCGATAATCGCCAGCGACTGAAACACGGAATGGCCGTCGTGAATAAACGTCGGTACCACGCGCTCGGCATTGACAGCTTCATAGCCCGGCTTGAATTGTTCGCCGGAAAGAATGTCGATCGGAATTTCCTCGAACGGCAGTCCCTTGAGCCGAAGCGCAACCCTCACTCGAAATGACGCAATCGACCGCCAGAAGCCGTAGACTGTTATGCTCATCGGGAGACCCTCTGATTACCTGATCTGCGGCTTCCGCCTACTCTACCATATTATGCTGCTGCCAGCGCAGCAGATAGCCCTGCAATCGCCAGATCATGGCCGAGAGCGCCACGCCCACCAGCATCAGCACGATCACCGCGACCATCATTCCGGACGCCTCCCCCCGCGCCTCCGACTCGATGATCAAGCGTCCAATTCCCCGTTCCGCGCCGATGAATTCGCCGACAATGACGCCAATCAGCGCAAAGGAGATCGCCGGGGAAAGCGAGGCAAACACCCAGGCCATCGTCGAGGGGACTACGACCGTGCGGGTGATCTGCCATTCGCTGGCGCCAAGCAGCCGCGCGACATTGACGAAGCCCTCGTCGATCGAACGCGCGCCCTCGAATGTATTGAAGAACACCAGGAACACGACCACGATCCACGAAGTGACGACTTTCGAGGTGTCGCCGATGCCAAACGCCAGCACGATGATCGGCGCGAGCGCGATCCTGGGAATCGAGTTCACGGCGGTGATGAAGGGTTGAAAAATAGCGCTGAGCCGATCCGAACGCCCGAGAATCAAACCGGCCGCAAAGCCGCTGGACACGCCGGTCACGAAACCGAAGAAGGTATTTTTCAACGTGACGGCGGTTGCGACCCAGAGGTTGTTGTCGGCGCGGGCCATGCACTTGGCAAAGTCGCCATTGAACCAGCCATTGAACACACCCAGCTTGGACTTGAGGCAGCTGAGAATGAGAAATTGCTGGAATATCTCCGACGGTTTCGACACGAAATACGGATCGAGCAGATCGGGCACCATCCAAGGAACGCTGCCATGCAGATCATATCCCCATTGCCAGATCGAAAGCACGGCGACGCAAATCAGCGCCTGCCAAACCAACGTACTGACCGGGCGGCGCGTCCTCATGGGTTGCGCCCTTTGACGAACTCTTCGCCGAGCGAGTGCCAGATATGCTGAAACAGTTCGGCGTAGCGCGGCGTCTCGCGCACCTTCACTGCATCGCGCGGCCGCGCAAAGTCCACGTCGAACATATCCTTGATACGGCCGGGACGCGCGGAAAACAGGATGATGCGGTCCGCCAGTGTCAATGCCTCACCGAGGTCATGCGTCACGAACAAAACCGTTTGCTGCTCGCGTTCCCAGATTCGGAGCAGAACGTCGTGCATATCGATCTTGGTGTGGGTATCGAGCGCGCCGAACGGCTCGTCCATCAGCAGAATCTGCGGTTCGACGACCAGAGTTCGCATCAGGGCGGCGCGCTGACGCATTCCGCCCGACAGCGCCGATGGGTAAGCCTGATCGAAGCCCTGGAGGCCTGCCTGCGCCACGCAGGCCGCAATGCGCTCCTTCCGCTCCGCATCCGGAACGCCCGCCAGTTGCAGACCGTAACCGATGTTGTCGGCCACCGTTCGCCAGGGAAACAGAGTGTCGCGCTGGAAGACATAACCAACATTTGGCGTCGCTTTGCCGGCAATGACCGCCGTGCCATCGATCAGGATCTGGCCGCTGCTCGGCTTCACCAATGTCGCGATCATGTTGAGGATGGTGCTCTTGCCGGAGCCGGACGGCCCCAGCAAGGCAACGAATTCCCCGCGGCGGACGCTGAAGGAGATATCGCGCACCGCCTCGATGGCCGTCCCCGCCAGCTGGAACGATTTGCTCAATCCCCTGACGTCGATACGCTGCACATCCGGCAACTGGGGCAGCGGTGTCGCAGACATGCCCTGTGCTTTCAACCCGGATACGCCTTTCGCGCCGCTTCTATGAAGGTGGGGCTGACGACCTCGGCGATAGTGAGCGGCTTGATGCCGGTCATTTCCCGGAACCAGACCTTTTCGCCACGCGCGAAGCCCGCCGCATCGATGGTGGCTTCATAGTCGGTGACTTTCTGCAGCGCCGTGATTTCGAGGATGTTGGCGCTCCGCGACGTGCTGCCGACATAAGGCTCGATCGTCTCATAGATTTCGTCAGGCGAATGCGCCTTGATCCACTGGGTGGCGCGCCACAAGGCCGTGACGAAGGCCTGCATCTTGGGCGGGTCCTTGTCGATCGTCGACTGCAGGGTGAAATGCGCCGTCACCGGGACTTTGCCGCCAATATATTTGTTCCAGATCGTTTCGTCCGTGCCATCGAACAACAGCGCTCCCCAGCCCTGCTCTACCGATTCATTCAGCAACGACAGCGAGCTCACCAGCACATCGACCTGCTTGGTTTTCAGCGAGCCCAGCATGGTGTCGACGTTGCCGGTTCCGATCCATGTGACCTTCTCGTCGAGCCCCATCGTTTCCATATAATACGAAGCCCAGACATGGTTGGTGCCTCCCAGAGACGACACCGAGACGATCGGCTTGCGGCCATCAGGCCTTTTCCAGGCCGTCAACGCCTCCAGCGTCGTGATGCCCTGGTCCTTGAGATCCTTCCGGATGATGAACATCACCGAACTGCTGCGCGTATCGACCGGCATCAGGACGCGCCCGTTGCGGCCGTGATTGCTCAGCTGCATCGGGTGGGTGATGTCGCCGATACCGATGTCTCCTTGCGACGAGGCGATGATCTCGCGCGTCTTCACGCCGCTACCGCCCTGGATCAGCTTGCAATCGAGGCCCGCTTCCTTGAAGTATCCGATTCTGTCAGCCACGAACTGCGTCTGATAGACGGGCACCGCCACCGGATAGATCACGCGACCGGTCTTGTCTTCGGCCCATGCCCGGCCCGCCGAAAGCGAGACGCCACTGCAGGCGATAATCGTCAGTGCCGAACGTCTTGTGAAATGTCTTGTCATCACGCGTGCTCCCTCTCCTTGCTGACGGCTTGCTCCAGGGCGTTCAGTACCGCATCGCCCATTTCCTGGGTCGAAAGCTTTGCCGCGCCCGGTTCGGCAATATCGGCTGTTCGCGCACCGGCTGCCAATGCGGTATCCACCGCCCTTTCGAGCAAGTTCGCATCGTCGGGCCGGTTGAGCGTCATGCGCAGCATCATGGCGACGCTGAGAATGGAGCCAAGCGGATTGGCGATGCCCTTACCCGCGATGTCAGGCGCGCTGCCGTGGACCGGCTCGTAAAGCGCCTTTCGACGGCCGGACCGGTCGACCGGACCCAGCGAGGCCGACGGCAGCATGCCGAGCGAACCTGAGGCCATCGCCGCGCAATCGGAGAGAATGTCGCCGAAGATATTGCCAGTCACCATCACATCGAACTGTGACGGCTCCCGCACGATCTGCATGGCGGCGTTATCGACATAGAGATGGCTGAGTTCAATATCGGAAAACTCCGCGGCATGCAGGGCGATGACCTCCTCTCGCCACAGCACGCTGGTTTCCAAGACATTCGCTTTGTCCACCGAACAGACCCGGCCCTTCCGCGTGCGCGCCAGTTCGAAAGCGGCCCGCGCCACGCGGCGAATTTGATTGGTGGTGTATTGCTCGGTGTTGAAGCCGCGACGCTGCCCGTCGGCGAGCGTCTCGATGCCGCGCGGTTCTCCAAAATAGATGCCGCTGGTGAGCTCACGGATGATGACGAAATCGACGCCCCTAAGCACACGAGCCTTGAGCGGCGCCGACTCGGCCAAAGCCGGATTGGCGACGATGGGCCTGAGGTTGGCATAAAGATCGTACTTACTGCGCAACGACAGCAGGCTCCCCGCCTTTCGCGCGGCCGCAGGAACCTCTGTTGTCTCCGGGCCGCCGGTTGCTCCCCAAACGATGGCGTCGGCTTCGTCCATCGCCTCGACGGTGTCTTGCGGCAGCACCTTGCCGGTCGCCAGGTAGGGAATGAGCCCGTATTGCGCTTCGCGCAGGATCATCGGAACGCCGCGCTTCGTGGCGAACCAGTTGAGCACGCGATGCGACTGCGCCGTCACTTCCGGGCCGATGCCCTCGCCGCCGACCACGGCCACTTTGATCATGTTTGACAAACTGTTCATGCGGATTTCCTTGCGAAGTGTATCCAGGGCCGCTCTGCGCGGTCAGCGGCCTGGAAAGCCCGGATTTCATCGTCGCGCTGCAATGTCAACGCGACTTCATCGAGACCTTCAAGCAGTCCGGCGCGCCGGCGGGGATCAATCTCGAAACTGTGTCGCTTTCCCGACGGCGACGTGATCGTCTGCTCCTCCAGATCGATACCGATACGTCCGGCCCCCTGGGTGTTCTCCACCTCCGCAGCAAGACCATCGACAATCTCCTTATCGACAATGATGGGGAGGATTCCGTTCTGAAAGCAGTTGGCGAAAAAAATGTCGCCGAAGCCTGAACCGATGACGGCGCGGATACCCATCTCCTGCAGCGACCACACCGCGGCCTCGCGGGAGGAGCCGCAGCCGAAATTAGGCCCCGTGACGAGGATTTCTGCCTGTCGATAAGGCTCCCGGTTCAGGATGAATTCCGGGTTTTCCGAGCCGTCCGGCAGATAGCGCAGAGCTCCGAACGCCCATTTCCCGAGATTGCCGCGAACGGAGTTTCCGACGATGCGATCGATGCGGATGATGACATCCGTATCGATGTTGGTGCGCATGATCGGCGCGGCAATTGCCGTCAGTTTGGTGAAGGATTTCGGCATGCTAGCTCTCCATCGTCCGCACGTCGGCAATTGCGCCTGATATTGCCGCCGCCGCCGCCGTGGCCGGACTCGCCAGATGGGTACGGGCACGCGGCCCCTGACGGCCGATGAAATTGCGATTGGACGTCGAGACCGAGCGCTGGCCGGGAGGTACGGTTTCGCCATTGGCGGCCAGGCACATCGAGCATCCGGGCTCGCGCCATTCGAACCCTGCATCGGTGAAAAGCTTGTCGAGCCCCTCGGCCACGGCATCTCGCTTGACCGTCTCCGAACCCGGCACGACCCAGGCCCGCACACCGGGCGCAACCTTGCGGCCACGGGCGACCGCGGCGGCGGCACGCAAATCGCTCAACCGGCTATTGGTGCATGACCCGATGAAGACCCAATCCACGGGCGTGCCGATGATCGGCGCTCCGGGCTTCAGCCCCATATAGTCCAGCGCGGTCTCGATTGCCGCCCGACGCTCTGGATCGGCAATCGCCTTGGGATCGGGGACATGACCATCGACGCCGATGACGTGTTCGGGGCTGATGCCCCAGGTCACCTGTGGGACAATGGTCTCGACATCGATGGCCACTTCCCGGTCGAACACCGCGTCGGTATCGCTCGGAAGCTTCCGCCACGCTTCGACAGCCCGCTGCCACATCTCGCCTTGCGGCGCGTAGGCTCGCCCGCGGATAAATTCGTAAGTCTTCTCATCCGGTGCGATCAGGCCCATCTTGGCGCCGAGTTCGATCGAAAGATTGCAGATGGTGAGCCGCCCTTCGATCGGCATATCTCGAATGGCGCTGCCGGCATATTCGACGGCGTAGCCGGTACCGCCGGCCGCGCCGATGTGGCCGATCAGCGCGAGGATAAGGTCCTTGGCGGTCACGCCGAATGGCAGCCGGCCTTCGAACTTCACACGCATTGTTCTTGGCCGGCGCTGAATGATCGCCTGCGTTGCCAGCACATGCGTCAGTTCGCTCGACCCGATACCGAAGGCCAGGGCGCCCAACCCGCCATGGGTGCAGGTATGACTATCGCCGCAGACGATCAGGCAACCGGGAAGGCTGAGGCCGAGCTCGGGTCCGATGACATGGACGATGCCTTGGCCGGGCTCGTCGATATCGAACATCTCGATGCCAACAGCCGAGGTTTCGGCCCTCAAACCCGCTAAAAGTTCCTGCCCGATCTTGCTCGTGCCAGCCCGTCCGCGCGCCGTCGAAATGGCGTGATCCGGGGTGGCGAAGGTCAGTTCAGGATTATGGACAGAAAGGTTGCGGCTCTTGAGATCCAGCAGGCCGCGCGACCCGCCGAGATCGTGCAGCAAATGGCGATCGACGTGGAGGAGATCGGTGTCATGGCCGATATGAGCGATGACGTGCTGGTCCCAGATTTTGGCCAGCAGCGTACGGCCGGGCTTTTCCAAGGCGGGTCCTCCCTTTGGCTTCTATGGCCGACGGCATCCACCGCTAACCGCCGTTTCGCACGGCTTGCTATTCAAAGCGTCCCTTAAGCCCTGGTCGCCGCTATATCAAAGCATAACTGCCTGCTATTCGGCTAGAGCTTGAACCGAAAGATGACAGCCAAACAGGGAGCCGCGAAGCTGATTGTCATTTGCAGTGCAATATCGCACCATCAAATCCCTGAAACCGCCGAAGTGCAAAACATGTCACGCCCGAACAACGTCCTCTGAATTATGTGCGATCAACTTCGCTATGATTATCTGGGTTGCACGGGGCATCCGACCCTGAAGACGCCCAATATCGATGCGATGGCAAAGCGCGGGGTGCGTTTCTCAAACGCCTATGTGCAATCGCCGATTTGCGGCCCCTCGCGCATGTCCTTCTATACCGGCCGCTATATGCGCTCGCATGGCTCCCATTGGAATGGCTGGCCGCTGCGCGTCGGCGAACCGACGCTGGGCGATCATCTCAAGAAAATCGGCGTGCGCAATGTGCTGGTTGGCAAGACGCACATGACGCCGGACCTTGAAGGTATGAAAATGCTGGGGATTGCGCCGGACTCGATCATCGGCGTGCATGTGGCCGAATGCGGCTTCGAGCCCTATGAGCGCGATGACGGCCTGCATCCGACCGGCAGACCCCGCCCCAGATACGATGCGTACTTACGTGAACACGGATATGACGCGGCCAACCCCTGGGAGCACTGGGCCAATTCCGGTGCGGCGCCGGATGGCGCGCTGCAGAACGGCTGGCTGCTCGTCCACGCCGACAAGGCCGCCCGCGTTCCAGACGAGCATTCCGAGACGCCCTACATGACACGCCGCGCGATGGATTTCATCGCGGAGTCGGAACAGGACGGGCGCCCGTGGTGCCTGCATCTGTCCTATATCAAACCGCACTGGCCCTATATCGCGCCTGAACCCTACGCTAGCATGTACGACGCTGGTGACGTACCGCCGGCGATCCGCTCGGAGCAGGAGCGGCAGAACGCGCACCCGGTTTTCGCCGCCTACATGGACATGCGCTACTCCAAGAACATGGCGCGCGACGAGGCGCGCAAAAAGGTCATTCCGACCTATATGGGCCTGATCAAGCAAATCGACGACCATATGGGTGTGCTGATGCATTTTCTGGAACAGCGCGGCCAGCTCGATACGACCATGATCGTCTTCACCTCGGACCACGGTGATTATCTCGGCGATCACTGGATGGGCGAGAAGGATTTGTTCCACGATCAATCCGCCAAGATCCCGCTGATCGTGATCGATCCGTCGGCGGCGGCCGATGCCACAAGGGGCACGGTCTGCGATGCGCTGGTCGAGGCGATTGATCTGGCGCCTACCTTCATCGAATATCTCGGCGGCAAGCCACCGGATCATATTCTTGAAGGCCGTTCCCTGATGCCGCTCTTGCATGGCGAAGCGTCGGCAGACTGGCGCAAGGTCGTGTTCTCGGAATACGACTATTGCATGCAGGATGTTCGGCTCAAGCTCGGCCAGCCCATCGAGCAATGCCGCCTGTTCATGGTGTTCGACGGGCGCTGGAAATACATTCACGCCTCCGGTTTCCGGCCGATGCTCTACGATCTCCTCGAAGATCCGCAGGAACTGACCGACCGCGGCGAAGACCCCTCCTGCAACGACGTCATCTTCCGGCTGCAGTCGGCCCTGTTCGACTGGGCGCTGCATCCGAAGGGTCATATTACGACCAGCACGGAGAAGATCGCTGCCTATGCGAGCCAGCAGCTTCAGGTCAAAGGCGGAATCCTGATCGGCATCTGGGATGAGGCTGAGCTCACCGCGATCCGCCAAAAGATCGGTATGACAGAACTCAATTCGTGATCTTGTAGCCGGTGGCCTTGACGATCGGCTGCCACAGCGCGGTGTTGGCGGCCAACTCCTGGGTGAGACCGTCAGGATTCGTCCCAACCGGGATCAGGCCGATCGCCAACACCTTCTCGCGCACTTCGGGTTTGGCGAGCGACGTAGTAACCGCCGCACTCAGTTTCCTGGCAAATTCCTGCGAGCTGCCGGCCGGCAGCCACATCCCGTACCAGCCATCGGCGACCAGATCGATGCCGTTCTCCTTCAGGGTTGGTACTTCCGGCAGGAAGGGCGAACGCGCAGCGCTGCTCACAGCCAGAATTTTGACGCCACCTCCACGATGTTGCGGGATCGCGTCCGCAATGGTGACAATACCGAAGGGCAGATGGCCGCCGATGAGGTCGTTGATAATGGGCGCGCTGCCGCGATAAGCCACCCGCGTCATCGGAATGCCCAGCACCTGCTCAAGCTTCGATCCGGTGAAATGCGGAATGGTGCCGTTGCTGGGCACGCCAAATGTCGCCTTGCTCGGGTTGGCCTTGAGCCAGACCACAAATTGCTTGAAGTCCTTCGCATCCACAGCAGGGCCGGCAACAACGCCGAACTCGAAACGTGCGAGCAGCGAGACCGGCACGAAATCCTTGTTCAAGTCAAAGCTCGGCTCCGTCTCCACCATCGGCAGCAGATACATCGTCGGACCGGTGGTCACGAGGATGGTGGCTCCGTCGGGGCTGGCGTTCTTGACCGACTTGATTCCGATCAGTCCATCGCCGCCGGTGCGATTCTCGACGATCACAGTCCGGTCGAGAAGCTGGCCGACATGTTGCGCCAGGATGCGGCACAGCGCGTCACCTCCGCCGCCGGCCGCGAAAGGAAAGATTATCTTCGTCAACGGACCGGATTCGCCGAGCGCATCGCCGGCTTTCGCAAACAATGACAAACCGACGCATCCGGTCATGAAACTTCGGCGATCCACTTTTTCCTCCCCGGTAATGATTTGGCTTATTACACCAGACTAAGGAGCCAATGGAAACGGCTGTTCCATTCGAAGAAGGGAGCCAACACGCAACATTGACGATCGAATGCTGTGATCCAGCAGGTCCGCGGGCGTGAGCCTGTCATCTGGTCGTCCAGTCTGCCTTGAACCCCTTTTCGTTTTGGAGCGACACAATCCGGTGTGCCGGCTCCGCCGGTGCATTTGCATGCAGGGATGCCATGGAAGGCTTTTTTGAATTCATGTTCGGCGCCAGCGGGCGCATCAACCGGGCCAAATACTGGCGCTCGGTTCTCATCTTTTACGGAGCAGGGCTGCTCGTCGGAGTGATCCTGCTCACCGCCGCCAGCATCGCTGCGCCGCTCTTCATCATCATGGTCGTCCTCGTCCTCATACTGTGGCTGTTGTGGGGGTTCTCCGTCACGACAGAGCGGCTGCATGACCGCGACAAAAGCGCGTGGTGGCTCGTGGTGTTCTACCTAATGCCGGGTGTGCTCGGCCAATTTGCGAAAGCTGCATGGTTTGCCGGGGCTGCAGGCACAGTGCTGGATTACATCCTTGCGCTGGCAGGTTTTGCGCTCACGATCTGGGGATTTGTTGAAATCGGCTGCCTGCGCGGCACCGCCGGGTCGAACACATATGGGCCCGACCCGCTCGTAAGAGCTGAACGGCCACGCTGAACCGCAAGGCTGAACCACGATACGAAGCTGCACACCATAGCGGGTGCGGATAAAGGCCCGCCGCGTTATCTCCTGCTCGCCTTACCTCTGGGAACATGCAGTCAGCATCCTGTTAACGAATGCTAGGGGTGACGAAATTCACCGCGCTCCCGGCGAGGCCGCTAGCCCGCCGCCAAAGCGGTGGCCCAGCTAAAATCGTAATGGGAGCTTGTCGCTTTCATCACAACGACGGCAGCCAGCGCAAAAATAATCTGCACCAGGATTCTGGTCGTGAAAAACTTGCTCAACAGCGTCATGTGATACTCCGTTGCTTTGGTATAGGGCATCGGAACGTCTGATACAATTGGGGTAGTGATGCTATCGTCCTGTCGGGTCAGTTAGCGGCCCTGCCCGTTCTTTGCGAGACGCGCCATGCTCGGACCCCAACCGTCAATACCGACGGCATCCAAAAACGAAAAAATCCCGGCGGCCGTCAGGCCACCGGGCGGGTGTTGCAATCTCAGGAATATGTTACGCGCTCAAAGATGCCCTGCGAGGGGCGGTTCAAACGTCAGCTGACTTCAACCGTTGCTACCATCCCAAAAGCCCCCGCCTCGGCAAGCGCTGCGATCCGAGCATCGTCATAGCCGAGCGTCTTACGCAAAACTTCCTTTGTATGCTCGCCGAGCAGGGGCGCTGCCACGGGGTCGACGACCGGCGTCAGGCCGAGATGGATCGGCGATTCGATATTGGGGACTGAGCCCGCGGCCGGGTGCGGAATCTGGCTTAGCCGATGGCGCTCACGCACTTCCGGCGAATTGAAGGCTTCCTCGACGGTGCGAAGATAACCGACGGGGATGTTGGCCGATTTCATCTTCGCTACCCAGTTTTCACGAAGGTCTTGCACAAAAATCCCGGTGAGGATCGCACGCAGTTTCGCCTTGTTGGCCGTTCGTGAACGCCGGTCGCCGAATTCACCGCTGGCGAGATCAGGCCGGCCGAGCACTTCGATGACGAGGCGGCGATACAGCCGGTCATTGGCGCAGGCGATATAAAACGGCGCGTCGGAGGCCTCGTATACGCCGACAGAGGGTGACCCGTTCGGCGAATTACCCTGACGGCTCGGATTCACGCCGGTCATCAAATAGGCCATGCCGTAAAACTGGGTCATCGCCAGCGCGATATCGAACAGCGCCACCTCGACATGCTGGCCACGGCCGATCCGATCGCGCGCGAACAGCGCCAGCATGATGGCGTTGCAGGCTGACATGCCCGTCATCATATCGACCGCGGGCGGTCCGGTCCGCACCGGCGGCCCATCGGGAAAGCCGTTGAGCGACATAAACCCGCTTTCGGCCTGGGTGATCGGGTCGAAGCCAGGACGGGATGCAAATGGCCCCTGGCGGCCGTAGGCCGAGATCGAGCAATAAACTAGGCGAGGATTGGTTGGCGCGACTGACGCATAATCGAGGCCATACTTCTTCATCACGCCGGAGGAGAAGTTTTCCACCACCACATCTGCCCGCGCGATCAGTTCGCGCGCGATGTCGCACGCCGCAGGCTTGGTGAAATCAAGAACGATGCCGCGCTTGTTGCGATTCAAACTGACAAAAGCAGCACTTTCGCCGGCGAGATCGGCATGTTCATAGCTCCGCGTATCGTCGCCGCCGTCCGGGTTCTCGATCTTGATGACTTCGGCGCCAAAATCAGCCAGCGTTTGCGTGCAGGCAGGACCAGCGACGACCCGGGTGAAATCCACGACCAGTAGACCGTCGAGGGCGGTCGGCACGCCCTTCGTTCGTGGCGCGCGATCCGGTAATTGCGGTCTGGCAGTCATGATCGGTCTATTCCCTTTTGGTTTCGATTGGCGGCACTCGACAAGGCTTCGCGCCGCGCAACGCGACTTTAAGGACTATTTCCGGAAGTTCACAAGTATTCCTTGTTCGACAACTTCGTCAGCACGTCCGACGCAAAATGGGCAACAAAAAAAGCCCGATGGCCATCAGGCCACCGGGCGCGTTTTGTCAATTCGGCAATATGCATACGTACTATGCCGATGCCCCACGAGGGCACGGTTCAAACGCTCAAACCATCCCCGCATATCCGGAGCAGAAAATAAAACACGACCACAGCCGCTATTATATAAGGAAGGCAGCAGCCTGTCATCGGAATGATAGCGCTCTCATTTGATGGATTTGCACCTGAGGGATTTGCGCCAGTACGCTTGATGATCCGCGCAACGTTCTCAAATCCGCGCTTTGCGAAATAGAACGACACCACGAGATTCGATGTAACGGATGCAAATCCCGCGAGAGGATCAGTCGTTCCAAGTCCCAGAACCTTGTCCCACACCAGAAGTTTGCCGGAGCCGCGCCCGCCATACGCGCCCTTGTAGCGCGATCGCCTCAGCAGCGGCTCGAATATTCTAGCT
>JGI20195J14853_1000057_pt1 | contig 24713 bp, 25 predicted proteins | sample NGESurdeep092012_3_FD_14853 | JGI IMG/M metagenome (IMG submission 14853)
CAAACAGGCGATACTCTATATCGAACGTAATCCAAAACTCGTCCAATCAATCACGTCATTCCCATATATCGTCAAGTCATCCTGATGTGGAAATGGTATTACAATGTCAAACCAGTCTGAACAGCGCCATAGAGTTGTTCTCAACTTCATCGTCGGAATGAACCCACAGGTAAGGCGCGAAACTTGACCACGTGTGCCGGCGACGAATACCGCGACGTTCTGATCGACTTGAGTGCCGCTTCCAGCTTCGCGACGATGACGTTGAGGTGATTTGACCGAACGCGTGATTCAAACCTACGCTTTTGATAATGAGTTTTGTCCGGGCTTGAACGGCGCGCGAAGCTGGAGACCTTGATGGCCCACAACCGAACCAGCTTCCGCAAAATCCTGACGCGCAGTTTGGCATTGATCGCTTTGCTCTGCATTTATGGCTTCAGCTTCGTCGGCGCATCGGCGCTGTTATTGGGAGCATCCAGCACATCTGCCCTTGCCCGTGGCGGTTTCCACCGTGGCGGTTTCCACGGGGGCGGCTTTCGCGGCGCGGGATTTGGGCTTGGTTTGGGTCTGGGCCTTTATCCGTACGGCTACGGCGGATACTATCCCTACTATGGCGACGCAGGCGTTTGCTATGTGGTTCGGCAGCGCGTCATGACGTGCTACGGTTGGCGAATACTCCGCGTCTCGATCTGCGAGTAATTGCGGTTGTCCGACACTGTGCCTGTCGGAACAGTCACGGACCGAATTGTGGATGTACCCGACGATCCCGGGACCATCCGGCCTCAGTGTCTTCAACTGAGGCCGTTTCTTTGCGATAGGCTGAGCGGCGCACTGTCCCGGTTTTGGTCGATCCACTATCGGCCGCAGTTCCTTACATTGCCGATCGGGGTCTGGGACCAGCATGGGCCGAACCCACCGCCGTTCCAGCGCCCTCGATAGAAGCCCGGGCCGCCATACCAATAGACTCGCCTGGGATTCCGCGCCTCTTCCCATTCGATCCGTTCGGGCGAACGATAGCCGGGCAAGAAGCCATAGCCGTGCCAGCGATGCACCACGTGCCGCTTTGCATGCGCGGGCGCGGCAAATGTTGCCGTGGCTGACAGCAGCAAAGCTGCGATCGCGATCGGACCGAAGAGATTTCGTAACATTGAGGACGTCCTTCCCATTCAACCCGTCGCCATGCATTCACTACACGGCGTTTGGAGATCGTGATAGGCTGCGCCGATCATTGTCGCTTCTGTCGGTCACGCGATCGAGCTGGTGATCGTCTATGTGGAACGTTATCGCTGGATTTTCGGATTTCTGGCCCTGGGCTATATTTTCTACCTTCAGGACAGAAGCCTTCACGCACGGTTCGATACGCTTGATAAACGGATCGATGAAATCAGGAAGCGTCTGGCCGCTGAATATTGACGGGCAGGGCTGAAATCGGCGGCCAACAGGACGGCTTCATTAGACGCTTCCACTGCGAACGATACGCATCGCGATTTCAAAGTTCAGGCACAAACTAAGTGACGGCCGCCGAATTCAGACGGGCGGTTTCCGTGCCGGCGGCAATTAACCAGACGTTAGGGTTAACAGTCTATTGCTGGGCGCATTCGGCTCGATCAATTCGCCTGATATCGTGAGTTAAAGTGCCATGCGTCAGCAGTCCAGTCTTGCCCGGTTTCTTGCGTCCGCGGCCGTGACGGCGATTTTGGCCGCTGTCGACCAAAAACTGAATCATTGCTGCACCGTCAGAAGTCGAAGTTGATCATTCTCTTCATCACCAAGACGCCGATGGTCATCCAGATCGCGCAGCCGACCAGCATCAATTGACCGGTTGAGTTGATCCACAGCAACTCGATGTAGCTGGGCGTCGAGAGGTAAACCAGCAGCATGACGATGGGCGGCAACGAACCGATAATGCCCGCAGACGCCTTGGCTTCCATCGACATGGCCTGAATCTTCTCAGCCATTTTTTTGCGATCGCGCAACACCTTGGACAGGTTGCCCAACGCCTCGGACAGGTTACCGCCGGACTTTTGCTGGATCGCGATGACGATTCCGAAGAAGTTCGCCTCCGGCACCGGCATCCGTTCGAACAGGCGTGCGCATGCATCGCTAAGCGGCATGCCGATCGCCTGGGTTTCGATGATGGCCAGGAACTCGCTCTTCAGCGGCTCCGGCGCATCGGCTGCGACGACTTTGATGGACTCAAACAGCGGCAGGCCCGCCTTGATGCCGCGAACAATCACGTCAACGGCGTCCGGCAGTGCCTTGAGAAAGTTCTTTTCCCGGCGTTTCTTGAGAAAGCTTAAGCCCCAGCGCGGCAAACCGAAGCCTGCGGCGAACGCCAGGCCCACGGCGGCAATCAGTCCACCCCCGAACAGCATCGCCATCGCGAAGCACACGGCTGCGAGAACGCCGGAAACGATCATGAATTTCTTGGTTGACCAGGTCAGCCCGGCCTGCATCAGACGGCTGCTAAGCGGAACCTTCTTTTCCTTTTGACGGCGTGCCTCGAGATCCTTCAGCGATCCTTCGACCTGTTCGCGGCGCGAGCGCTGGTTTTTGTCGGCCTGACGAGCGGCTGGCTCCGACTTTGCGACGGATGCGCGGCGATTTTCGGCCTTCTTCTCCCCCGACAGCAAAGGATAGAGAAAGACCCATGCGAGACCGCCGATAGCGGTAGCAGCGAGAAAGGCTAATGCGAGCGCTTGTATGTTCATGGTACGCTCCCTTAGACCTCCACGATGACTTCGGCGGCGTCGAGTGCGGCCGCAAGCCGCTTCTCTTCGCCGTAATATCGCGCGCGATCCCAGAAGCGCGGCCGCCCGATGCCGGTCGAGCGATGCCGGCCAATGATGTGCCCGTTGGCGTCCTCGCCGATCATGTCGTAGAGGAACAGGTCCTGGGTAATGATGGTGTCGCCTTCCATGCCCATCACCTCGGTGATGTGCGTGATGCGCCGGGAACCGTCGCGCAGACGAGCCGCCTGGATGACAACATCGATCGAGGCGCAGATCATCTCGCGAATGGTCCGCGATGGCAGCGAAAATCCGCCCATTGTGATCATCGACTCGCAGCGCGACAGGGCCTCGCGGGGATTGTTGGCGTGCAGCGTTCCCATCGATCCGTCGTGACCGGTATTCATGGCCTGCAGAAGGTCGAATGCTTCCGGTCCGCGGACTTCGCCGACGATGATGCGTTCGGGACGCATACGCAGGCAGTTGCGGACCAGCTCGCGCATGGTGACCTGCCCCTCGCCCTCGATGTTGGGCGGGCGGGTTTCCAGCCGCACCACATGCGGCTGCTGTAGTTGAAGTTCCGCGGCGTCTTCGCAGGTAATGATGCGTTCGTCGTCTTCGATGAACTGGGTGAGACAATTGAGCAGGGTGGTCTTGCCGGAGCCGGTACCGCCGGAAATCAGGACGTTGGCCCGGCAGCGCCCGATGATCTGCAGAATCTCCGCGCCCTCCGGCGTGATCGCTCCGAACTTGACCAGTTGATCCAGAGTCAGCTTGTCTTTCTTGAACTTGCGGATGGTCAGTGCGGGGCCGTCAAGCGCCAGAGGCGGAACGATGGCGTTGACGCGTGAACCGTCGGCAAGGCGCGCGTCGCAGATCGGTGAGGATTCGTCGACGCGGCGGCCGACCTGGCTGACGATGCGCTGACAGATATTCAGCAGCTGCTGGTTGTCGCGGAAGCGGATTCCGGTACGCTGGATGCGGCCCGCGACTTCAATGAACACCGTTCCGGCGCCGTTGACCATGATGTCGGAGATGTCGTCGCGCGCCAGCAGCGGTTCAAGCGGGCCGTATCCGAGAACGTCGTTGCAGATGTCGTCGAGCAGCTCTTCCTGCTCGGCAATCGACATCACGATGTTCTTGATAGCGATGATCTCGTTGACGATATCGCGAATTTCCTCGCGCGCCGACTCGCCATCGAGTTTGGAGAGCTGGGCAAGGTCGATCGCTTCGATCAGGGCGCCGAAGATTGTCGCCTTGACCTGATAGTAGGTATCCGACCGCCGGGCCTCGATCGCCGGCGCAGGCGACGCCGATTTGGCCGGCGAGAGCGGCGGCGAAGAAACGGTGGGCGGAGATATGTTGCGCGCAACGGCAGGCGCCGGGCTGGAAGCTGGTTCCAGCACGGCGGCGGCGGGCTTTGTCGCCCGGGAATCGTTTTCAGCTCCGCTACGCTTACCAAACACGACGTCACTCCACGCGGGTAGTTACTTTGCCCGCAGCTTTTCGATGAAGGGTGACAGGAACGAACCCCGCGGCTTTTTGGTCTCGCCGCGGCCTGTCAGCCGTTGCGCTATCTGCAGAAACATCTCGGTGGTGCGATGGTTCGCGGAGATTTCCGCGATCATCTGGCCATTGTTGGCCGCCGAGCCGAACATTTGCGGGTCGAACGGAATCGTCGCGATCGGCTGGCTCTCAATGGCCTTGGCGAATTCGCCGAAGTTGATTTCCGGCCGTTTCGGCACGCCGACCTGATTGAGACAATACAGCGGCATCCGGTCGTTGGGCCGCGATGCCTTCAGCAGGTCGAATATGTTCTTGGTGTTGCGCAGGTTGGCGAGGTCGGGCGCAGCGACGATCAGAATATCGTCCGCACCCACCAGGGCGCGCCTGGTCCACCCCGACCATTGATGAGGCACGTCGAGCACGATGCATGGCATCGTGGTGCGAAGCGTGTCGAAGATCGAGTCGAACGCTTCGACGCCAAAGTCGTAGACCCGCTCAAGCGTCGCCGGCGCCGCCAGCAGGCTGAGGTGGTCGGTACATTTCGACAGCAGACGGTCAATGAACGCGGTATCGACGCGATCGGTCGAGAACACCGCGTCGGCGATGCCTTGCGGAGGGTCTTGATTGTAGTCAAGACCGGCGGTGCCGAACGCGAGGTCGAGATCGGCGACGACCGAATCCAGCGCGAGATCGCGCGCGATCGCCCAGGCGACGTTGTGCGCGATGGTGGATGCGCCGACGCCGCCCTTGGCCCCGACGATTGCGATGATCCGGCCGACGGCTTTTGCCTCCGGCGCCGAGAACAGCCCGCAAATCGAGCGTACCACGCCGAGGGCGTTGACCGGCGCGATCACGTAGTCGCTGACGCCGCGGCGCACCAGTTCGCGATAAAGCGCGACATCGTTGACACGGCCGATCACAACGACGCGGGTTCCGGAATCGCACACGGTCGCGAGTTGATCGAGGCCGGTAAGGATATCGCTGCGGCCCTCGGTTTCCAGGATGATCACGTTCGGAGTTGGAGCCGTGCGATAGGCCTCGATGGCGGCTGCCATGCCGCCCATCTGAATCTTGAGATGAGCCTTGCCGAGGCGGCGGTCTTCGCCCGCCGATTGCACGGCCGCGGCGGTTTCCACCGTTTCGCAAAAGGCCTGCACGGAGACACGCGGCGCCGGCGCGATATGATCGTCCGCGGGCGGCGGTGTGCCGTCCGGCTGCTCTTCGGGATTATGGCGGGCGTAGCTGATCATTTGCCTGTATCGCTGAGTTTGGCCTTCTCGGCTTCGGGATAGGTGGTCGTGGTCGGGGTACCCTTGCGATACTTCTCGAAGGCGGCCGTGCGCCGCGTCGTATAGGCGGGGGTTTCAGACCGCGGCTGCACGAGGTCCGACGGATTGTCGATCATCGCCGCCATGTTGCGCTGGTAGGCGCAGCCGAAATTGTAGTACGGCTTGTTTTCGAAATAGCTCTTGTTCTTGATCGAGGGTCCGAGATCATCCGGCCACAGGCCGCAGGGACCGGCAATCGCCGAGATTTTCGGATAAATCAGCCGGATCGCTGCCATCTGGCGCGGATCCCCCGGATGATAGCGGCGGACGATGAAACCGCGCGGATCGCGCTTCGAAAGAATGACATCGACCCGGTCGTTGGGCAGAATAAAGCCGCCGGCGCCGGTCTCCGGCGAGATTTCGGTCGAGATGGCGCGCATGCCGGTGGGCAGGATCGCCGCCATGAAGCCTGACCCGTTGGCCTTGACCAGCTTCGGTTCCCGGATCGGTTCGCCTGCGATGAATGGCGCACGTGCGATCGAGCCGACAATCTGGGTCGTTGCATCGGGGCGTTCGTTGCGGCGAATGAAACTGTTGCTTGCGGTCGCCGCCGGCCAGGTCTGCCACTGGAGGTCCTCGGCAGTGACCGACTGGCCAAGGCCGATGTCGGACTTCGCCACGAGAACGTCCACGGTCTGCAGTTGTGCAACCGGTTCGGTCGGGAGCGGCTTGTTGTCAGACCCACTCGCAAGATATGCGGCAATGCCGCCGGCACCGACAGCGATGGTCAGGACGACAATGCGTGCGGTATTCATACGCTTCACTTTCCACATTACGCCGCGACGCTTCCGCCGCAGTGATGGGAGTTGACCAGCTATTCGTCAAAGCATGGTTAATGAGGCGTATCTAACTCGCCTTAACGCCGCGTTTACTCCGGCTGCGATCAGCGAATGGCGAAATGGGTCAGGTCGACCGCCTTGATCCATTCCGTCTCCGGGTAAATCATCAAGGCACCGATGGCGAGGGCGATGCCGTAAGGAATTCCGCTGTCCTTGGCGTGCAGCTTGAGCAGCCAGGCCTGGCCGGCGAACGCGTAGGGCAGCGGCCATTGCCGGAACTGGAGCAGCAACAGCGTCAAGGCGCCGCCGAACAGCGAGGCATAGACCAGATAGCTGAGCAAATGGCCAAAGCCGAACCAGAGCGCGGCGGCGGCCGCGACCTTGGCATCCCCGCCGCCGACCCAGCCCATGGTAAAGCAGGCAAAGGCCACCGCGAGCACGGCGGCGCCCGCACCGACGTGCGAGAGGATATCGTAAAGGCCCATGCCGCTCAGCAGGGCGAGAGCCAGGAAGCCCGCCGCCAGCGCCAGCGACACCCGGTTCGAAATCGTCATGGTGAAAAAGTCGCTGGCGGCTGCGAACGCCATCAGGGCCGGAAACAGCAGAAGGCGCGCGATGTCGAGGATCATGGGATTACGCAGCCGTGCTGCAAAAGCGAGGTCGGAGCATCGGCCGAGTCTAGCCGTGAGAGGTGAACAATCGGGAAACGGCCGGACGGATCACCAGATACTTACGATCCGGGAGCCGAGAGCGAGAAGCGCCAGCACCAGCGCGACACAGACCACTTCCACGGGCGCATCGTCCCGGCGGCCGGCCGGCAACGACGCTTTTCTTGCCGCGACCGAGGCGACAGCTGGTTTACGCATGTTTACGCCACCTACATCCGGCGGAAACAGCAAAGGCCCCGGATGACCGAGGCCTTTGATGCTCGCCAGCAACAGTCGCTTATTTCAGCTGGGTGTTGATCGAGGTGAACTTGGCGTTCAGGTTGGTACCGAGGCCGTTGACCACAGCGATGATCGCGAGCGAAATGCCGGCGGCAATCAGGCCGTATTCGATGGCGGTGGCGCCGGACTCATCCTTCACAAAACGTGCAATCAGGTTCTTCATAGGTAACTCCATGTACACACGAGGCTGTCGAACTAAGGTTTGGTCTCGCCGGCGTTCTCAGCACCGTGACCATGCGTCAGCCTAAGATCGGAGGATTGCAGCGCAGTTAATTCTATCGCGTAAACATGACGGGATCCGGCTGTTGTTAAGCAGAGTAAACTTGGAATTAAGGCCTTTCCGACAATGCGATATTGGTTCCGCTCACTTCTATTGCAGGGTATTGCAGGGCGCGCGCGAGGGCCTCACGCGCCTCGGATTCATGGCTCCTTGAGCACGAGCAGGTAACCCTGAGATCCCTGATCGGATGAGGCGGCCATGTCCAATTTTCCCCTGGAAGTCGTCGGGATGCTCGGACAGACGATCGCCAAGGTAGTGCCCATCACGATCGCGCTGGCGCTGGTGTTCTCTGTGCTGACCCATTTCTGGGCCTGCAACCCCGGAACGCCTTGGGGGCGCAAGCGCGAACTCGTTACCGACATCTGTTACTGGTTCTTCGTTCCATTATTCGCGCGCGTATGCGGATCGGGCTGCTGGTGCTCGGCGCCGGGGTCATCTTTAATATTCACGACGCCGACGAACTGATTGCCTCTTACGACAATGGCCATGGCCCGCTGTCCCAGCTGCCGGGGCGTTTCCGATCTGGGATATCCTTTTTGGAACCTTCCGGATGCCGGAAAACAGACTCCCCGACAACTGCGGAGTGGACGATCAGGCGTTCCCGTCCGAGATTGGCGGACAATTGGCCTATCCGTTCCGGCACCAGGCTGACCGAGATTCCGGGCACCGTTTGCAGTTCGTTCACTAATTGACGTCAGATTTGCCGCGTCGGGCGCCGGTTCCGCTGCGTATCGCTTTAGCCGGCTTGTCAACGCCCCGGGGTACAGTATGTCGTTCAGGTCTCAGCGTATGCGCGTGCGCGCGTTCTTCGGCTTCCGCTCGTTGGCGATAGGAATGGTCTTGTGGCCGGTAGCTGCTGTTGCCGAGCCCACGGCTGCAACCATCCTCAATGTCGACCAGGCCAAGCTCGTCAAACTGCCCACCCGCGTTGCCACCATCGTTGTCGGAAACCCGCTGATTGCAGACGTAACGCTGCAGACCGGCGGGGTGATCGTTGTGACCGGCAAGGGCTACGGCGCGACCAATTTCATTGCGATGGACCGCAGCGGCGAGGTCCTGGTGGACCGCGTCATTCAGGTCGAAGGCCCCACCGATCAGCTGATCACGATCTATCGCGGCGTCGAACGCGAGTCGTATAGCTGCATGCCGATTTGCCAGCAGCGGGTCACGCTTGGCGATGGGGATAAGTACTTCAAATCGGCGATCGATCAGGCCGGCTCTCTCAGCAGCCAGGCCAGCGGCAGCGCCGCCGCGGCAGGTAAATCGACGAATTAATTGGTCCCTCGCCAAACGGATCGGGCGGAAACCCATTGCCGCCATCCAGCACGCTGCGCACCATTCGCGTCGGCGCTGGTGCGAATCGATTCCGGTTCGCGCGAACCTCACCCCGAAAATGGTTAATGCGCGGTTAACGGAGCGGGTCACTCTGCTTCGATTTGACGAAACACTTCAACAATCACTTTCAGGTAGATATTGCAGGCAGATAATCGCTGCCGACGGGGGATTCCTCGATGCCGTCTCCCACTGCTTCAACAGCCTCCGTCAGAAAAGCATTGCGCCGATTTCGCCGCAACCGCCGGGGTTCGGCCGCGGTTGAATTCGCTCTGGTCGCGCCGGTGTCTTTGCACTGCTGTTCGCGATCATCGAGACTGGAATCGTGTTTTTCGCGGACCAGGTGCTGGAGACCGGCGTTCAGGACACCGGACGACTGCTCTATCAGCCAGACCCAGACCGCCGGGACATCGCAAATAGATTTCAAGCAGGCCCTGTGTGACAAAGTCAGCGTATTGATCCCATGCAACGTTAGCCTCTGCCTCGACGTGAGGTCATAGCTCCGGGCGCGGTCATCAACATCAGCGACCCCATCGACGCCGGCGGAAATTATGTCGCCAATTGCGTGTATCAGCCGCCGGCTGTCGGCAGTAACAACACCGTCGTTGTCCGTGCCTTCTATCCGTGGCCGCTGTTTGTCACCGGACTTGGCTACAACATTGCGAATATAGGTCGCGGCAGCACCAGCAGCAGCAGGCTTTTGTCCGCGACGGCCGCGTTTCGCCCCCAATGACGGTAAAATTCATGAAGCCGCTTGCATTGCCGAGATTGCTGGTTGCCCTGCATCTGTCGACCATGAGGCTGGTACGCGACAGGCGCGGCAATGCAGCAGTCGAATTTGCGGTAATCGTACCGCTGATGCTTGTGATGTTCTTCGGGACGATCGAATTCTCATCCGGGGTGGCGGTCGATCGCAAGGTCTCGCTGGTGACGCAAGAGCTTGCCGATCTGACCTCGCGATACGCTTACGTCTTTGATGCGGACTTCACCAATTTCACCACCATCGCCAATGCGATGCTGACGCCCTATTCCGCGACCCCGCTCAAGGCCACGATCAGCGAGGTATATATCGACCCTGCGACAGGCGGCGCGCGCGTCCAATGGGAGCCTGGGATCCGCGCCTCGAGGACTTGGCTCGGCCGTCGCCGTGCCGGCAGATCTGATTGCCAAAGATTCGGTGACGAAAGTGATATTTCCGAATCAGTATTTGATTTTCACCGAAGCCAGTTATCTCTACACGCCGGCAGTAGGCTATGTGATGGCGAAAGCGGGCGTCACTCTGAGTGACAAGACCTACTGCGCCCACGTCTGACCCCATGCGTACTGTACGACCCGGGCAGTTGTCCGACAAAATAAAAAAATAAAAAGGCCGCGCTGACCGCGCGGCCTCTCGTTTCATTTCAGACGGGATTTCCCGGCGCAGGCCGCAGAAATCCTTTAGCCGGCCGCGCGCAGATTGTCGGCCGAAGACTTGCCAGAGCGGCGATCTGCTACGATCTCGTAGCTGATCTTCTGGCCTTCACGCAGCGTTCCAAGTCCGGCGCGCTCTACCGCGCTGATGTGCACGAACACGTCGTTGCCACCGTCGTCCGGTTGAATGAAGCCGAAGCCCTTGGTCGCGTTAAACCACTTCACGGTTCCCATGCTCACGGGGGTAGTCCCTTCTCAAGATAGATATAGTAGAAGCCCACTTTCGATGGGCTGGTGAGATCGAATTTTTGGAAGGGTCGTCAGCGTCTAAACCGGCTGTACCGGTGGATAGCTAATGTCGTCCGGCCGAAAATCGATTAGTCCATATTATGCGAAGCCAGCCCGCAAAACAATCCTGACGTGCACGATTTTTTGATCTGCCCGGTTTCGCGGTCGCAGTTCATCGCCGCGCACCGACATGATCTTGTCACGCGCGATTTCGCGGCGGCTGCGGCAGCGGTTACCGGCGGCGGAATTGGCCGCGCGGCGGTGCACCACGCGGGGCTCCGCCACCCGGACGCTCGTCCTTGTGACGGAAGATGAGCCGGCCTTTTTCCAGGTCATATGGCGACATCTCGATCGTCACCCGATCACCCGCCAGCGTCTTGATCCGGTTCTTCTTCATCTTGCCGGCGGTGTAGGCGACGATCTCGTGTCCGGCATCGAGCTGCACGCGATAACGTGCATCGGGGAGGATTTCGGTGACCAGTCCTTCGAACTGGATCAGCTCTTCTTTAGCCATGGTTATCTCCAGATCGATCGGCGGTCAGCGCTGCGGCCGTTGGGTGCGGTTGGGTCGGGTATTCGGACGGCTTTCGCGATGCAAAAAAGCGACCCCTTGCATCGCTTCAGCCTTGCCGCTGCCTTGCGACGGACGTACCGGCTCCTGCCGGTTGACCTCGTGCCGGTTGGTTTGCGGAACGCCACCATTACCACCAGGACGGTGGTGACGGCGAGGCCCTTTCGATCCGGGCGCGGCTTCATGGCTCCTGGCGGCGTTCACACGCGGCCCGGATCGCGCACCTCGGTGCTGCGAAGGCGCCGGCGCGGTGTCGCGATGGCCCGGCGTGCGGCGGTCTTCCCGGGGCAAGGTGATGCGGATCAGCTTTTCGATGTCGCGCAGAAAGGCCATCTCCTCTCCCGCGCAAAGCGAGATCGCGACGCCGTCCGCGCCGGCGCGCGCGGTGCGGCCGATGCGATGGACATAGGTCTCGGGTATGTTGGGGAGATCGAAGTTCACTACGTGGCTGATGCCATCGACGTCGATGCCGCGGGCGGCAATGTCGGTGGCGACCAGGGTGCGGATCTCGCCGGAGCGGAATGCCGCCAGCACCCGCTCGCGATGATTCTGCGACTTGTTGCCGTGAATGGCGTCGGCGGTGATGCCGGCCCTTGCGAGGCCCTTCACCACCTTGTCCGCGCCATGCTTGGTCCGGGTAAAGATCAGCGCGCGACTAACCTGCTCCTGCTTCAGGAGCTGCGCCAGCAAGGCGGGCTTGGCCGAGTGGTCGACCTGAATGATGCGCTGGGTGATGCGCTCGACGGTCGAGGCGACCGGCGTCACTGCCACGCGCGCCGGATCCCGCAGCATCTGTTCGGCGAGTTCGGCGATATCCTTTGGCATCGTCGCCGAAAAGAACAGCGTCTGCCGCTTGACCGGCAATTTGGAGACGATTTTCCTGATGTCGTTGATGAAGCCCATGTCGAGCATGCGGTCGGCCTCGTCAAGCACGAGAAACTCGACCTGTCCGAGCTTCAGCCCGTTGCTTTGCACGAGATCGAGCAGGCGGCCGGGCGTGGCTACCATGACTTCGACGCCCTGCATGATCGAGCGGACCTGACGTCCCATCGGCACGCCTCCGATCGCCAGCGCCGAAGTGAGGCGCATGTGACGGCCATAGGCATTGAAGCTTTCGAGAATCTGTCCGGACAATTCACGCGTCGGACTGAGCACGAGCACGCGGCAGGCCTTGGGCTGCGGCTTGATGCGGTTCTCCAGGATGCGATGCAGGATGGGAAGCGCGAAGGCCGCGGTCTTGCCGGTGCCGGTTTGGGCGATGCCGACGACGTCACGGCCAGCGAGTGCAAGGGGAATGGTTTGAGCCTGGATGGGTGTGGGCGTGAGATAATTCTCTTCTTTGAGCGCACGCGAGATGGGATCGGCGAGGCCGAAATCCTGAAAGGAGGTCAAAAGGTGGGTTCTTTCCATTATAAAAGGCAGGCGCCCGGCGGTAACCGCCAGGAGCGCGCGAGGGGGTGTCAGAGACACCCGCGTGTTTGGGGCGTCGGTTTTGGTTAGCTGAAGGGGCAAGCCAGAAACCGTTGGACGGGCTCAGAACACGCGGCTCGCAGTGACCTGATGATTCTCAAGGTCGTCTTGCTCATATGGAACACGAACGCGGCGCTTTCAAGGTGAATCGTGAAATGATGCGTTCAGGCGGTTAAGAGGTGCCCCGGAAAGCCCGGTTTGCGGCGTAATCGCCTTTTCGCATGCTGCAGCGGCAAAAAGCGATGCCGGAAATTTAGCCAGCCGACCATATTTGCCTAAAAACCAAACAGATTGCCGATGAAGCATACATATTCCCGGTCTAAAAATTAGGCAGCGCAGGCGCTATTGCGCTGCGCGGCGATGGATTCTTCAACGAAGCCATCCGGTTACCCCACTTGCATACCGTGGCATGGTTCTTGCGATTCCGTTAACGCAGGCGGCCGTGGGGCCGTTTCGCAGCGTTTAACGTCTGCGTCAGGGAGATGACACCTCATGCTTACTCAATCGACTCACGATATAGCGGCGCCTCTGAGCCGCCGTCGCTGGCTGGCGGTGACCGCCGGGCTGGTTCTGGGCCTGGCCTCGTTTACTTCAGCCAGAGCGGCAGACGACACCATCAAGGTTGGCGTTCTTCATTCGCTCTCCGGCACCATGGCGATCAGCGAAACCACGCTGAAGGATACCATCCTGTTCCTGATCGATGAGCAGAACAAGAAGGGCGGCGTTCTCGGCAAGAAGCTCGAGGCCGTGGTCGTCGACCCCGCGTCGAACTGGCCGCTGTTCGCGGAAAAAGCCCGTGAGTTGATCACCAAGGACAAGGTCGCCGTGGTGTTCGGCTGCTGGACCTCGGTGTCGCGCAAATCGGTGTTGCCGGTGTTCAAGGAACTGAACTCGATCCTGTTCTATCCCGTGCAGTACGAGGGTGAGGAGAGCGAGCGCAACGTGTTCTATACCGGGGCGGCGCCGAACCAGCAGGCGATTCCTGCGGTCGACTACCTGATGAAGGAAGAAAAGGTGAAGCGCTGGGTGCTGGCCGGCACCGACTACGTTTATCCGCGCACCACCAACAAGATCCTCGAAGCCTACTTGAAGTCGAAAGGCGTCAAGCAGGAAGACATCATGATCAACTACACGCCGTTCGGTCACTCCGACTGGCAGACGATCGTCGCCGACATCAAGAAATTCGGCTCGGCCGGCAAGAAGACCGCGGTAGTCTCGACCATTAACGGCGACGCCAACGTTCCTTTCTACAAGGAACTCGGCAACCAGGGCATCAAGGCAACCGATATTCCGGTTGTCGCCTTCTCGGTCGGTGAAGAAGAGCTCGCCGGCATCGACACCAAGCCGCTGGTCGGTCATCTCGCTGCCTGGAACTACTTCGAGTCGATCAAGACCCCGGCGAACGAGAAGTTCATCAAGGAATGGCAGGCCTACACCAAGAATCCGAAGCGCACGACCAACGATCCGATGGAGGCGCACGTCATCGGATTCAATATGTGGGTCAAGGCTGTGGAGAAGGTGAAATCGGTCGACGCCGACAAGGTGATAGATGCTCTGCCCGGCATCGAAGCGCCGAATCTGACCGGCGGCATGTCCAAGATGCTTCCGAACCATCACATCACCAAGCCGGTGTTCATTGGCGAAATCAAAGGCAATGGCCAGTTCGACGTGGTGTGGAAGACCCCGGGCCTGGTTGCCGGCGATGCATGGTCGAAGGAGCTTGAGGGATCCAAGGACCTGATCGGCGATTGGGTTGGCAAGAAGTGCGGCAACTACAACACCAAGACCAACAAGTGCGGCGGTCAGGGCTCCTGATTTACCTTTGAGTGTCCAACAAACCAGGGAAGGCGGCGATATCCGCCCGCCTTCCCTTCGCTCCTGCCGGGGTCGTCCAGTGCTTAGCAAGGTCTTGAGAAACTTCCGCGCCCTCCCATTCGCCGTTTTGTTGATCATCGCGACGGCACTGCCGGTGATGGCGGGCGCGTTCGAAGACGCGGTCGGCAAATTCGCCAACGACGAGTATTCCGATACGGAAGAAGCCGTCGATGTGCTCGCGACCAGCGCCAATCCGCTCGCCTACACCATCGTGAGCGCGCTCCAGGACGGCCGGTTGATGGCCGATCCCGACACCAAAAAAGTTTATGTCAGCCAGCCCGACGGCAAAATCATCGACGCCTTGACCAGCGCTCCCGTCGCCAGCATTCCCGATAGCGCCGCTGCCGTGCGCCTCAATAATAAGTTGCGTCGCCACGTCGAGGCTGCGCTCGGTAGTTTGACGCTGCAGTCGCCCGACCCCGCCAAGCGAATCCAGGCCGCGCAATCGGTTTTCAAGACCCACGACGAGACCATGCTGCCGGCGATCGACAGCGCGCTGCAGAAGGAGACCAACAAGGGCGCGAAGCTGGCATTTACCGAAGCGCGCGCGGCGATCCTGTTGTTCAAGGAAGACGCCACCGATGCCGAGAAGCTTGAAGCCATCGCCACCATCAAGGCGCGCGGCGATCAGGAGGCCCTGGCGCTGCTGACCGGGTTGGCCGGAGACCAGCCGCCGGCGATCGCGCACGCCGCGGCCAATGCGACGTCGGCTATCCAGGGCAATCTCGCGCTGTGGTCTGCCGTGCAGAATGCCTGGTACGGCCTGTCGCTGGGCTCGGTTCTGCTGCTTGCCGCCATTGGTCTGGCGATCACCTTCGGGGTGATGGGCGTCATCAACATGGCCCATGGCGAGATGGTCATGATCGGGGCCTATGTCACGTTCGTGGTTCAGGAAACCATCCGCACCCGTTTTCCCGGACTGTTCGACTATTCGCTGCTGATCGCCGTGCCGTTGGCCTTCATCGTTGCCGGCGCGATCGGTGTCCTGATTGAGCGAAGCATCATCCGCTTTCTCTACGGACGCCCGCTGGAGACGTTGCTGGCGACGTGGGGCCTGTCGCTGGTCTTGCAACAGGCCGTGCGCACCATGTTCGGCCCCACCAACCGCGAGGTCGGCAATCCCTCCTGGATGAGCGGCGCGTTCGAGATCGGACAGATCACGATCACCTACAACCGGCTCTGGATTCTTTGCTTCACGCTGGCGGTGTTCGCCATCCTGCTGGCCATGCTGCGCTATACCAGCCTCGGACTTGAGATGCGCGCGGTGACGCAGAACCGCCGAATGGCGGCATCGATGGGGATTGCGACCTCGCGCGTCGATGCGCTGACATTCGGTCTGGGCTCGGGCATCGCCGGGATTGCCGGCGTGGCGCTGTCGCAGATCGACAATGTCAGCCCCAATCTCGGCCAGAGCTATATCATCGACTCCTTCATGGTGGTGGTGTTCGGCGGGGTCGGCAATCTGTGGGGCACGCTGGTCGGCGCGTTCACGCTCGGCGTCGCCAACAAATTCCTCGAACCGGTCGCAGGTGCCGTGCTCGGCAAGATCGCCATTCTGGTCCTCATCATCCTGTTCATTCAGAAACGCCCGCGCGGCCTGTTCGCGCTCAAAGGGCGTGCGGTGGAAGCATGATGCCGATCTTGAACGTTGCAGCTGCGTTTTTTCACCTCTCCCCGCTGGGGAGAGGTCGCGCCCAACGGGTCGCGCCAAGGGCGCGCCCGATGACAGGCTCCGGCGCGGGTGAGCGGGCGCTTGCTCAAGCGGCTGGCATTCTGATCCCCTCACCCCAACCCTCTCCCCAATGGGGAGAGGGGGCGGACCGAGCCGTGTGGCAGGGGCGCCAATGATGCCGCACGTGCTCACGCGCTCGCTGGACCGCAGCGCGACCGTATTTCTGATCGTGGTTGCCGCGGCGGGCGTTCTGATTCCGCTGTCGAATCTGCTGTTGCCGGCCGGCTCGGTATTCGAGGTGCCGACCTATCTGGTGGCGCTGTTCGGAAAATATGTCTGCTACGCCATTCTGGCGCTCGCGATCGATTTGATCTGGGGCTATTGCGGCATTCTCTCGCTCGGCCATGGTGCGTTCTTCGCGCTCGGCGGCTATGCGATGGGCATGTATCTGATGCGTCAGATCGGCAGCCGCGGCGTCTACGGCAATCCCTTGCTGCCGGACTTCATGGTGTTCCTGAACTATCCGAAGCTGCCATGGTACTGGCACGGCTTCGACATGTTCTGGTTCGCGGCGCTGATGGTGATTCTGGTGCCGGGCCTGCTGGCATTCTGCTTCGGCTGGCTGGCGTTCCGCTCGCGCGTCACCGGCGTCTATCTGTCGATCATCACGCAAGCCATGACATACGCGCTGCTGCTGGGATTCTTCCGCAACGATTTCGGCTTCGGCGGCAACAACGGCCTCACCGATTTCAAGGATATTCTCGGCTTCAATGTCCAGGCCGAGGGCACGCGCGCCGCGCTGTTCGCGCTGAGCTGCGTTGCGCTGATCGTCGGGTTCTTGATCTGCCGGGCGGTGGTGACATCGAAGCTTGGCAAGGTACTGATCGCGGTCCGCGATGCCGAATCCCGCACCCGATTTCTCGGCTACCGCGTCGAATCCTACAAGCTGTTCGTCTTCACTCTGTCGGCGTGCATGGCCGGCGTTGCCGGCGCGCTTTATGTGCCGCAGGTCGGCATCATCAATCCCGGCGAGTTCGCGCCGGGAAATTCGATCGAGGCGGTGATCTGGGTCGCCGTCGGCGGTCGCGGCACGCTGATCGGCGCAGCGTTGGGCGCCGTCGTCGTCAATTACGCAAAAACCGTATTCACGTCCGGTCCGCTGGCGCCGTACTGGCTGTTCATGCTGGGCGCGCTGTTCATCCTGGTGACGCTGCTGCTGCCGAGGGGGATCATCGGCACCTTCAATGCATGGTGGGAGCCGTGGAAGGCGCAACGCATCACGGCAAATGCCGAGAGCGCCGCGCGCGAAGACGGCGTCACCGAACCGAACATGGCGGAGTAAGCGGATGAACGTCATGGAGACCCGCGCCACTTCCGCGTTGCTCTATCTCGACGGCGTGCACGTCTCGTTCGACGGCTTTCACGCCATCAACAATCTGTCGCTGACGCTGGCTCCCGGCGAGATGCGCGCGATCATCGGCCCGAACGGCGCCGGCAAGACCACGATGATGGATATCATCACCGGCAAGACCAAGCCGGATGCAGGCGAGGTGTTGTTCGACGGCGTCACCGACCTGACCCGGCTCGACGAAACCAGGATCGCGGAACTCGGGATCGGCCGGAAATTCCAGAAGCCGACGGTGTTCGAGAGCCAGACCATCGAGGACAATCTGCTGCTGGCGCTCAATGTCGATCACCGCGTCAGAGGCACGCTGTTCTGGCGGGAAAGCGGAGCCGAATCCGAGCGCATCGAGCGCGTGCTGGAAACCATTCGCCTGACCGACGCGCGTGACCGCCTGGCGGGGAGCCTGTCGCACGGCCAGAAGCAATGGCTCGAAATCGGCATGCTGCTGGCGCAGGATCCGAAATTGCTGCTGGTCGACGAGCCGGTCGCCGGCATGACCGACGTCGAAACCCATCAAACCGCCGAACTGCTCAAGGAGATCAATCGCGAGAAGACGATCATGGTCGTCGAACACGACATGAGCTTCGTCCGCGAACTCGGCGTCAAGGTGACCTGCCTGCACGAAGGCTCGGTGCTGGCCGAAGGAACCATCGATCAGGTTTCGTCGAATGAACGGGTGATCGAAGTGTATCTGGGGCGATGACCAAGATGACCCCCTCCCTAATCCTGCCCCTTTCAGGGGGAGGAGACCACTGCGGCTCACTTCGCCTTCCCCTTGAAAAGGGGAGGGCCGGGGTGGGGATCATCGCCTGCGAAAGGTGTCCACGATGCTCGAGGTAAAAGACATCAGCCTCTATTACGGCGCGGCCCAGGCACTGCGCGGCGTCTCGATCTCGGCCGAACCGGGCAAGGTGATGTGCGTGCTCGGTCGCAACGGCGTCGGCAAGACCAGCCTGCTGCGCGCGATGGTCGGCCAGTATCCCATTGCCAGCGGCTCGATCACATTCGATGGCGTCGACATCTCGGGCCTCAAGCCCTATGAGCGCGCGCGCCGCGGCATCGGCTTCGTGCCGCAGGGCCGCGAGATCTTTCCGCTGCTGACCGTGGAGGAAAATCTCAAGACCGGGTTTGGGCCGCTGAAGCGCGACGACCGCAATATTCCGGATGACGTGTTCTCGCTGTTTCCGGTGCTGCAATCGATGCTGGGGCGCCGTGGCGGCGATCTGTCCGGCGGGCAGCAGCAGCAACTCGCGATCGGCCGGGCGCTGGTGATGCGGCCCAAACTGCTGCTGCTCGACGAGCCGACCGAGGGCATTCAGCCGTCGATCATCAAGGACATCGCGCGCGCGATCTCATATCTTCGCAGCCTCGGCAACATCGCGATCGTCCTGGTCGAACAATATCTCGACTTTGCCTGCGAGCTCGGCGACAGTTTCGCTGTGATGGACCGGGGCGCCGTGAAATATGCCTGCGATCGAAGTCAACTCGATCCCGGCGAAATCAGTCGCCAGATGGCGCTGTAAATTGGCTTTGTAGCGCGACCGGCAAAGGTCGCGCGCCCTTTTTGGGAAGATTTGGGGGCGGATGCGGACCGATACCACGAGCGCGGCTTCAGTGATTTTCGCGGCCAATCGTGCCCAGGGCTCGGTGACGTTCGACGTGCACCAGGTCGAGGGCGTCACCCGCAGGCGTCATCTGCATGAATCCGGCTCGCTGCGCGTCCGCTTCCCTTCGCCCGAAGCGGAAGGCCTCTCGGCGGTTTTCGTCAACACCGCGGGCGGCGTCGCCGGCGGCGATCGCTTCGACATCGAGATTGCCACCGGCGAAGGATCGCGCCTCGCGGTGACGACGGCCGCGGCGGAAAAGGTCTACCGGGCTCAGGGACCGGCCGCGCAGCTCAATATTGGCTTGAGGCTTGCTGCGGGTTCGCACCTCGCCTGGCTGCCGCAGGAGACGATCTTGTTCGACCGGGCACGGATGTTGCGCCGGATCGATATCGATCTCGCAGACAGCGCATCGCTCTTGTTCTGTGAAATCGTGGTGTTCGGACGCTCCGCGATGGGGGAGCGAATGCTGCATGGCGAATTCGTCGACCGCTGGCGAATGCGGCGCGGCGGCAGACTGGTGTTCGCGGAAACCGTACGGCTCGACGGCGACATCGGCGAAAAACTGACAAAACCTGCGATCGCAAAAGCCGGCGTAGCCGTCGGCACAGCGCTGATCGTGCCGGGCGACGAGGCATTGGTGGAGCGGATTCGCGAGGTGTCGGAATCGTTCGGCGGCGAGGTCGGTATCTCCGCCTGGAATGGATTTGCAATGGCGCGCTTCTGTGCCCAAGATGCCGCCAGGCTGCGCGCCGATATGATGGCGGTGCTCGGCCGCGCCTCTGGTTCGGCGCTGCCGCGGCTGTGGCTCAGTTAGATCAGGTCAAGATGATCAGAGTGCTCGCATGAATCTGTCTCCCCGCGAAAAGGACAAGCTTCTGATTTCAATGGCGGCGATGGTGGCGCGACGGCGGCTGGAGCGCGGCGTCAAGCTCAACCATCCGGAAGCCATCGCCATTATCTCGGACTTTATCGTCGAGGGCGCGCGCGACGGCCGCACCGTGGTCGAGCTGATGCAGGCCGGCGCGCAAGTGCTGACCCGTGCCCAGTGCATGCCGGGCATTGCCGAAATGATCCATGACATCCAGGTCGAAGCAACGTTTCCGGACGGCACCAAGCTTGTCACCGTGCATGAGCCGATAAGGTAGGAATACCCAAATGATCCCCGGCGAATTCTTCATCAAGGACGGCGAGATCGAGCTCAATGCCGGCCGCAAGACGGTGACGCTGTCAGTCGCCAACTCGGGCGATCGTCCGATCCAGGTCGGCTCGCACTATCATTTCTTCGAGACCAATCCGGCGCTGAAATTCGACCGCAAGAAAGCCCGCGGCATGCGGCTCGATATCGCGGCGGGCACCGCTGTTCGGTTCGAGCCGGGACAAACGCGCGAGGTGCAGCTGGTGGCGCTCGCTGGCAAGCGTGTCGTTTACGGCTTCCGCGGCGACGTGATGGGGAAGCTGTGAGCATATTCGAAGCGGCCGGAGCCAAATCATGTCCGTAAAGATAAAACGTTCCGTCTATGCCGACATGTTCGGGCCCACGACAGGCGATCGGGTGCGGCTGGCCGACACCGATCTCATCATCGAGGTGGAAAAGGATTTCACGGTCTACGGCGAGGAAGTGAAATTCGGCGGCGGCAAGGTGATCCGTGACGGCATGGGTCAATCCCAGGTCACCAACAGGCAGGGCGCGGCCGATACCGTCATCACCAATGCGCTGATCGTCGATCATTGGGGGATCGTGAAGGCCGACGTCGCCATCAGGGAAGGCTACGTCAGCGCCATCGGCAAGGCCGGCAATCCGGACATCCAGCCCGGCGTGACCATCATCATCGGTCCCGGCACCGACGTCATTGCGGGCGAGGGCAAGATCCTGACCGCGGGCGGATTCGACAGCCATATTCATTTCATCTGCCCGCAGCAGATCGAGCACGCACTGATGTCCGGCGTCACCTCGATGCTTGGCGGCGGCACCGGCCCGTCGCACGGCACCTTCGCGACGACCTGCACGCCCGGCCCCTGGCACATCGCGCGGATGATCCAGTCGTTCGATGCGTTTCCGGTCAATCTCGGCATTTCCGGCAAGGGCAACGCGTCGCGCCCGGCGGCACTGGTGGAGATGATCAATGCCGGCGCATGTGCGCTCAAGCTACATGAGGACTGGGGCACCACGCCGGCGGCGATCGACAACTGTCTTTCGGTTGCCGACGATCACGACATCCAGGTGATGATCCATTCCGACACGCTGAACGAGTCCGGCTTCGTCGAGGATACGATCAAGGCCTTCAAGGGCCGCACCATCCACGCTTTCCACACCGAAGGCGCCGGTGGCGGTCACGCGCCCGACATCATCAAGATTGCCGGCCTGAAGAACGTTCTGCCGTCCTCGACCAATCCGACGCGCCCGTTCACCCGCAACACCATCGACGAGCATCTGGACATGCTGATGGTGTGCCACCATCTCGATCCCTCGATCGCCGAGGATCTGGCCTTCGCCGAAAGCCGCATCCGCAAGGAAACCATCGCGGCGGAAGATATCCTGCATGACCTCGGCGCGCTTTCGATGATGTCCTCGGATTCGCAGGCCATGGGCCGGCTCGGCGAAGTCATCATCCGGACCTGGCAGACCGCCGACAAGATGAAGAAGCAGCGCGGTTCGCTGCCGCAGGACAAGGGCAACAACGACAATTTCCGCGTCAAGCGCTACATCGCGAAATACACCATCAACCCCGCGATCGCGCACGGCGTATCGAAGCTGATCGGCTCGGTGGAAAAGGGCAAGCTCGCGGACCTGGTGCTGTGGTCGCCGGCCTTCTTCGGCGTCAAGCCCGATTGCATCATCAAGGGCGGCTCGATCGTCGCCGCCGCGATGGGCGATCCCAACGCCTCGATTCCGACGCCGCAGCCGGTGCATTACCGGCCGATGTTCGCGGCCTACGGCAAGTCGCTGACCGCCTCGTCGGTGGTGTTTTCCTCGAAGGCGGCGGTGTCCTCGGGGCTGGCGAAGAAGCTCGGCATTGAGAAGAATCTCTATGCGGTGGAAAATACCCGCGGCGGCATCTCCAAGAAGAGCATGATCCACAACGGCGCCACGCCCAGAATCGAGGTCGATCCCGAGACCTATGAGGTCCGCGCCGACGGCGAATTGCTGACCTGCGCGCCCGCCGAGGTGCTGCCCATGGCGCAGCGCTATTTCATGTTCTAAGCTTGCTCCCGGCACTTCAAGCCACAACAAAAGCCCGGGAGGATTTCGTGATTTACGTCGTCGCCACACTGACCGTGAAGCCTGAAACGCGCGCCGAATTCATTGCCGGCGCCACCGCCTGCATCAGGGAAACCCGCAAGGAACCCGGCAATATTGCCTATGACCTGCACGAAAGCGTCACCGATCAGGCCAAAATGGTGTTCGTCGAGCAATGGGAAAACGCCGAGGCGCTGGTTCCGCACCGCGCCGCCGAGCACATGAAGACGTTCGGCCGGATCGCCGTGAAATGCATGGCCGCGCCGCCGAAAATCGAGATCATCACCCCCGAAAAGGTCGATGTCCGCTAATCATCAGCGACGGCAAGGTCGAGAAGCTGTGAGCATTTTCACATGATCCGGGCGACGCAGGTCCGCAGCCCACATCGCTGGACAGAGGCGCCGGCCGATACCGTCGTGCTCGATTTCGACGATCGTCACCGGCGGCGGATGGCGATGACGGGCACCCGCGGGCTTGAGTTTCTGCTTGATCTGGAAAACGCGGTCGCGCTGCGAGGCGGCGACGCGCTGGTGCTCGACGATAACAGGCTGATCGAGGTGGTCGCCGCGCCGGAGCCGCTGGCCGAGATTCGCTGCAACGATCCGCATCATCTGGTTCGGGTCGCCTGGCATCTCGGCAATCGTCATCTGCCGACGCAGATCATCGGCAAAGGCCTGCGGATCAGACGCGATCACGTCATCGAGGCGATGGTGAAGGGGTTAGGGGCCCGCGTGATCGAGATCGAGGCGCCGTTCGATCCCGAAGGCGGCGCCTATGCCGGCGGCGGCCATGCGCACGCGCCGGAAAGCGATCCGCACCCGCACGCGGCGCATGATGGCACATCGCACGATCATGGCGACCATCATCACCATGACGACCGTCATCACCATGACGAGCATTGCGATCACGACCATCATCACGGCCACTCCCATGCTCATGACCACAAATAAGGCGCCGCCGGCCAGGCCGCGGAGGCGCGCGGTGGCTGCAACCGGCGCAATCGGCGAAGACACGGCTCCGCCGCTCGACAGCAGCGGGATCAACGAAAGCGAGGCGGCGGCGCTGTATCGGCTGATGACCTGGCTGTCGCCATCCTTTCCGGTCGGCGCGTTCTCCTATTCCAGCGGCATCGAGTGGGCGGTGGAAGCCGGCGATATCGGCGACGCGGCATCCTTGCGGGATTGGCTTGCATCGATGCTCGCGGACGGGCCGGGATTTTGTGACGGCGTGTTTCTCGCGCACGCGCACCGGGCCGCGTCGTCACACGACAATGCGGGACTGCGGGGCATCGCGGAGCTTGCTTCTGCCTTCGTGCCGTCGCGCGAGCGCCAGCTCGAGACCTCGGCGCAAGGCCGCGCGTTCATCGACATCGCGCGCGCGGCGTGGAATTGCGGCGGGCTGGATCAAATGATTTCTGGTTGCGACGGCACAATCGTCTATCCCGTCGCGGTCGGTCTGGTCAGCGCCGCGCATGCGATCCCTCTCGCACCCACGATGCACGCTTTCTTTCAGGCGCTGACCTCGAACTGGATATCCGCCGGTGCGCGCCTCGTTCCTCTGGGGCAGACCGACAGCCAGCGCGTCCTCGTCCTGCTGGAGCCGGTGGTGGTCGCGACGGCCAAACGGGCGCTGGATGCACCGCTCGACCAGCTCGGCAGCGCGACCTTTCGCGCCGACCTCGCCAGCATGCGGCACGAGACGCAGTATACGAGATTGTTCAGATCATGATGATGCTTGCTTTCAAACTCGTCGTCCCCGCGAACGCCGGGACCCATACGCCGTGTCGTCTCATTGTGGCACTGGGGCAGAGGCCTTTTGTCATCACGAGCGCCGGTGGTTATGGGTCCCGGCGTTCGCCGGGACGACATCATAGTTCGCCGGGACGACACGATAACGGAAAGTGCATCTGACATGTCCAGTTCCCACGGCCCGCTTCGCGTCGGCATCGGTGGTCCCGTCGGATCGGGAAAGACCGCGCTGATGGACCTGCTCTGCAAGGCGATGCGGCAGCGCTACGACATCGCCGCGATCACCAACGACATCTACACCAAATGGGATGCGGAATTTCTGGTGCGCTCGGGATCGCTGACCCCGGATCGCATCGCCGGCGTCGAGACCGGCGGTTGCCCGCATACCGCGATACGCGAGGACGCCTCGATGAATATCGCCGCGGTCGCCGACATGCGCGCGAAATTTCCGGATCTCGATATGGTGCTGATCGAATCCGGCGGCGACAATCTCGCCGCCACCTTCTCGCCCGAACTCGCCGACCTCACGAT
>JGI20195J14853_1000063_pt1 | contig 24427 bp, 28 predicted proteins | sample NGESurdeep092012_3_FD_14853 | JGI IMG/M metagenome (IMG submission 14853)
CCGCGAATCAGACGCAGAAGACTCGCTCAAATCCGCCCTTTTGGGAATCCTACTGCGGAGAATTCGATTCAGCGCAAACGGAAAATGCTCTAAGTCCTGGCGCGGTGACCTGACGTGATTTTTTGCACACCAAGCTCATGCTCTCACACCGTTTGGTGTGAAAAGCCGGGTCAGGTCACCTGTGAAAAGGGCTTCATCGACCCAGGGGTCATGTCGTTTGAATCTGAGCGCGACGTCGCTGACGTTGCGGTTCCGGATATTTGGAATGCCGGATGCGGTTCGCGCCTGTATCTTGGCATCCGAGCGACCCAGCAAATTGCTGTCGTTGACGCCAGTTCGGGGGGCATCATTAAGGGATAGATTGCCTCGTATTTGAGGCAACGCTCTCCCGCCTGCTGAAAATGCCTCAAATACACGGCATTGCCGCAGGAAGCCCAGATTGCTACTCTAATGATTACAAAAGCGGTTCATCGGGGAAATGTCAGTTTGACGTCATTCGAAAATCGCTATCATCCGACCACAATCAAATCTCGAAAATAGCAACAGGTTGGAAACGTAGGGAGGAATAAAGTATGGCCCGTCTCACCATCAACGGAAAAGCCCAGGATGTCGACGTCGATCCCAATACCCCACTGCTGTGGGTGTTGCGCGAGCAGGTCGGACTAACCGGCACCAAGTACGGCTGCGGCATCGCCCAGTGCGGCGCCTGCACCGTGCACATCGACGGCGTAGCAACGCGCTCCTGCAGCGTGCAGGTCAGCGAGGCGGTCGGCAAGCAGATCACGACCATCGAAGGTCTGGCGCAGAACGGCGTCTTGCACCGCGTACAAAAAGCTTGGCTCGACGGCGACGTGCCGCAATGCGGCTATTGCCAGAGCGGCATGATCATGGCGGTGGCGGCACTCCTGAAGGATAAGCCCAAGCCGACCGATGCCGACATCGACGCCGCCATCACCAACATCTGCCGCTGCGGCACCTTCCAGCAGGTGCGCGCGGCAATTCACGCCGCTGCTGCGAACGCGTGAGGGAGAGCCAGCCATGAATTACGTTCCGCAAATAAATCGTCGCACCTTCGTCGTGAGCGCAGCCGCCCTCGGTGGCGGACTCATGCTCGGCATGGAAATCCCGTTCGGTCCAAACGTCGTCCGCGCCGCGGACGGCTCCCCCGAGGTCACCGCCTGGGTGGTGATCCGCCCGGACGACACCGTCGTCATCCGCATTGCCCGCTCCGAGATGGGTCAGGGCACGCTCACCGGCCTCGCCCAGCTCGTCGCCGAGGAGCTCGAGTGCGACTGGTCGAAGGTCACGACCGAATATCCGACGCCGGGCCAGAGCGTCGCGCGCAAGCGCGCGTGGGGCGACATGGCGACCGGCGGCAGCCGCGGCATCCGCGAGTCGCACGAGTATGTGCGTCAGGGCGGCGCGGCGGCCCGCACCATGCTGATCCAGGCAGCGGCCAATGAGTGGAAGGTGCCCACGTCCGAGTGCACGGCGTCGAACGGCGTGATCACGCACAATCCTTCGGGCCGCAAGACGACGTTTGGCAAGGTTGCCGAAGCCGCGGCCAAACTCGAAGTGCCTAAGGACATCAAGCTCAAGGATCCCAAAGACTGGAAGATCGCCGGCAAGCCGCTGAAGCGGCTCGACACGGTGGACAAGACCACCGGCAAGATGATGTACGGGATCGACGTCAAGCTGCCTGGCATGCTTAACGCCGCGATCAAGGATTGTCCGGTGTTCGGCGGCAAGGTGAAGAGCTTCGACCAGGCCAAGGTCCTGGGCATGAAAGGCGTCAAGAAGGTCGTGCCGGTTGGTGACTCCGCGGTTGCGGTCATCGCCGAAACCTGGTGGCAGGCCAAGACCGCGCTCGACGCCCTTCCGATCGTCTGGGATGAAGGCCCAAATGCCAAGGTCTCGAGCGCGACGATCGCAGAATTTCTCAAGGAAGGTCTCGACGCCGAGCAGGCCTTCGTCGGTAACAAGGCCGGCGACGCGAAAGCTGCCATCGCCGGCGCGGCCAAGAAGGTCGAAGCGATCTACAGCTATCCGTACCAGAACCACGCTTGCATGGAGCCGATGAACGCCACCGCGCTCTACACCGCCGACAAGTGCGAGGTCTGGTGCGGGACGCAGAACGGCGAAGGGGCATTTGCCGCGGTGCTGGCGGCGTCCGGTCTGCCGGCCGCCAAGTGCGACGTCCACAAGATCATGCTCGGCGGCGGCTTCGGCCGACGCGGCAGGACCGATTATGTGACGCAAGCTGTCCTGATCGCCAAGCAGATGCCGGGCACGCCGGTCAAGCTGCTCTGGTCGCGCGAAGAGGATATGACGCACTGTTCGTACCACCCGATCACGCAGGCGAAGCTGGTCGGCGCGTTCGATGCGAACAACAACCTGACCGGTCTGCATGTCCGAATTTCAGGCCAGTCGATCCTCACGGTCGTCTTCCCGTCACGTCTAATCAACGGGATGGACCCGGCCACCTTCCAGGGCATGGCGCCGAGCGGGGAAGCGGCAATCGGCTACACCATCCCGAACCTGCTGGTCGATCATGCGATGCGCAACCCGCATGTCCCGCCGGGCTTCTGGCGCGGCGTGAACATCAACCAGAACGCCATCTACCTGGAATGCTTCATGGACGAACTCGCCCATGCGGCCGGCCAGGATCTACTCGAATTCCGGCGCAAGCTCATGGCCAATCATCCCAAGCACCTCGGCGTGCTCAACGCGGTGGCCGAAAAAATAGGTTGGGGCAAGCCGGCGCCGCAAGGCGTGTTCCGCGGCCTGGCCCAGCATATGGGCTACGGCAGCTATGTGGCGGCAGCCGTCGAAATCTCCGTCGAAGGTGGCAACAAGATCAAGATCCATCGCATCGTCGGAGCAACCGATCCGGGCTTCGCGGTCAATCCGGCGCAGATTGACCGTCAGGTCGCAGGCTCGTTCGTCTACGGCCTGTCGGCGCTGTTCTACGGCGAATGCACCGTCAAGAATGGCGCCATCGAGCAGACGAACTTCGACACCTACAACTCGATGCGTATCGCGCAGATGCCGAAGGTCGAATCGATCGTCATGCCGACCGGCGGCACGCCATGGGGCGGCGTCGGCGAGCCAACGATCTGCGTGGCTGCGCCGGCTGTCCTCAACGCGTTCTTCGCGGCGACCGGCAAACGCATCCGCTCGGTCCCGCTGAAGAATCACAACATAACCTTCGCGTGAACAACCGAAGCGGCGGCCCCACGGCCGCCGCTTCCCCTTTGGACATTGACCCATGAATGCGACGCGCGTGTCTGCCGCCGTCGTGGTCGTCCTCGCGTCGATTGCCACCGCCTTCGCGGCCTCCGAGCCCCCGGCCGGCGCGGCATCCTGTTCCGGCTGCCATCCGGCCAATGCTGGCGTTCAATCGCCGGTGCCGCCGCTCGCCGGAAAACCCGCGGCGGAGATCGTCGCGCAGATGCAGGCCTTCCGGGCAGGCCAGCGCTCGGCGACCGTCATGGACCGCATTGCCAAGGGCTTTTCCGATGCCGAGGTCCAGGCCATCGCCGCCTGGTACGCGCAACAGCATTGAGCGAGGACGGCGTCATGACCGGACAACGCACCAGCCGCCGCACGTTCCTTCGCTCCGCCGCCGCGCTCGCAACCTCGGCGGCGCTCTTTCCCCGGCCTGCCATCGCGCAGTTCGCACCGCGCGTCGTCGTCGTGGGCGGTGGCTTTGCCGGCGCGAGCGCGGCGCGCGCCCTCAGACGAATTGATCCGCGCATCGCGGTGACCCTGGTCGAGGCGAACCAGACCTTCACCGCCTGCCCGTTCAGCAACGGCGTCATCGCCGGGCTGCGCGACCTCAAGGCGCAGCAATTCGACTACGACAAGGTCGCCGCCGACGGCATCGCGGTCGCGATCACCGCTGCGAATGCCGTCGAACCGGCGACCCGCACGGTCTCGCTCGGCAACGGAGCGCAGCTCACCTACGACCGGCTGGTGCTGGCGCCGGGCATCGACATGCGCTGGGACGCACTCCCCGGCTATACCGAGGCCGCGGCCGAGCAGATGCCGCACGCATGGAAGGCCGGCGCGCAGACCTTGCTGCTGCGCCGCCAGCTCGAGGCGATGGAGGACGGCGGGGTCGTGGTCATCGCAGCGCCGGCCAACCCGTTCCGCTGCCCGCCCGGCCCCTACGAGCGCGCGAGCCTGATCGCATATTATCTCAAGACTAAAAAGCCGCGTTCGAAGCTGATCGTGCTCGACGCCAAGGACGCCTTCTCCAAGCAGCGCCTGTTTCAGAACGCCTGGGCCGAACTCTATCCCGGCCTGATCGAATGGGTGTCGCTCTCCAAGGGCGGCAAGGTCACCGCGGTCGAGGTCGCGACCAAGACGCTCATCACCGATTTCGACAAGCACAAGGCGGACGTCGCCAACGTCATCCCGCCGCAGAAGGCCGCGCGCATCGCCGAGATCGCCGGCGTCGCCGACCGCACCGGCTGGTGCCCGATTGATCCGGTGACGTTCGAATCCAAGCTCCAGCCCAACATCCACGTGCTCGGCGACGCGACGATCGCTGGCGGCATGCCGAAGTCGGCATTCGCCGCGAACGCGCAGGCCAAGGTCTGCGCGGCGGTTGTGGCGAAGCTCCTGCGCGGCGAGACGCCGGCCGAGCCCAAACTCATCAACACCTGCTACTCCCTGGCCGCGCCGGACTATGGCATCAACGTCGCCGGCGTCTATCGCCCGGTGAACGGGGTCTTGACCGAAGTCGAGGGCTCGGGTGGCGTGAGCCCCGCGGACGCGCCGCGCGCCACGCGTTCGCTCGAATCGACCTTTGCAAATGCCTGGTTCAAGACGATCACGAACGAGGTTTTCGGCTGAGATGCGGATCGCGCTCGGGCTTACGGGCGCGCTCGCGCTCTCTGCTGTCGCGTCCGGCTCCGCCGGTCATGCCGATGCGCAGGACGCGCTGCCGCCGTACGCGGTCGCCGGCGACGCGATCCCGGCCTCGCTCACCGGCGCCAAGGGCGATCCGGGGCGTGGCCGCGCGATCGTGGCCAACCGGCTGGTCGGGCTCTGCCTGCTCTGTCATTCCGGGCCTTTCCCGGAGGAGCGGTTTCAAGGCACGCTCGGGCCGGACCTCAAGGGAGCCGGCACGCGCTGGAGCGCGGGGCAGTTGCGGCTGCGCATGGTGGATTCGACCCGGCTCAATCCGGACTCCATCATGCCGCCATACTACCGTGTGGATGGTCTCACGCGCGTCGCGCCGGCCTTTCTCGGCAAGCCGGTGCTCAGCGCGGAGCAAATCGAGGACGTGGTGGCGTATCTGGCGACGTTGCGGGATTAGAGCATTTGCGAATGGTCGGAACGATGGACAGGCATGACGGTGAGCGGAGATCGCGACGCGACATCCTGAAGGCGGCGGGTGCCCTTGCGACAGGCTGCGGCGCCGCGATGCTGGTGCGCCCGGCGCGGTCGACGCCCGCCTCGATGCAGATCGCAATCCGCAACGTCGTCGGCTCGGCAGCCGTGACGCGGGGCAAGGTGACGCTCGACATTCCCCCGCTCGTCGAGAACGGGAACACCGTACCGGTCTCCGTCGCGGTCGAGAGCCCAATGACGCCGACGGACTACGTGAAGGCAATCCACGTCTTCGCCGAGAAGAATCCGCAGCCGAACGTCATCAGCATCCATCTCGGCCCGCGCGCCGGACGGGCCAACGTCGCAACGCGCATGCGCCTTGTGGACACACAGAAGATCGTGGCGATCGCCGAGCTGAGCAACGGTTCGTTCTGGTCGGACACGGCCGATGTCATCATCACGCTCGGCGCCTGCCTCGAGGATGCAATCTGATGGCGCGCGCACTCATCAACGTTCCGGCCAAGGCCAGACGCGGCGAGGTCATCGAAATCAAGACGCTGATCTCGCACGAGATGGAGACCGGGTTCCGCCACTCGACCATCGGCGTACCCATCCCGCGCAACATCATCACTTCGTTCGTCGCCACCTACAATAAGGAAGAGATATTCCGCGCCGTGCTTTTCCCCGCCGTCGCCGCGAACCCGTTCATCACATTCTACACGGTCGCGACCGAGAGCGGCACGATTGCGTTTGAATGGACCGGCGACAACGGATTCTCCGCGACCGAGACCGCCACGATCACCGTCGAATGAAGCCGGGCATGACGAAGCTGGGATTTGTTCGAAGCGGTGCTCTGATCGCTGTTCTTTGCATCATGATGATGCATTCCACTTTCGCCGAAATCCCCCTCGCCGAGCGCCGCTCCGGCTACGACCTCCTGAGCCGCGAGACGCGCGCGATGCAGGACGACGACACCGCGAACCCCGGCATGCTCTGGGTGCTCGACGGCGAGGCGCTGTGGCGCGCCAAGGCCGGCACGGCCGAGAAAGCCTGCACCGACTGCCACGGCGACGCGCGCGAAACTATGAAGGGCATCGCCGCGCGCTACCCGGCGTTCGATCCGGCACGCGGTCAGCCGGTGGATCTCGAGCAGCGCATCAACATCTGCCGCAGCGAGCAGCAGAAGGCACCGCCCTTCGCCTACGAGAGCAAGGAGCTCCTGGCGCTTACGGCCTACGTCGCGCGCCAGTCGCGCGGCATGCCGATCGAAGGCGCGGCGGACGAGCGGCTGAAATCCTTCGTGGACACCGGGCGTGCGCTGTTCACCCGCCGCCAGGGCCAGCTCAACCTCACTTGCGCGCAATGCCATGACGACAACTGGGGCCAGAAGCTCGCCGGCAACCCGCTGCCGCAGGCGCATCCGACCGGCTATCCGCTCTACCGGCTTGAATGGCAGACGGTCGGCTCGCTGCAGCGCCGCCTGCGCAACTGCCTGATCGGCATGCGCGTGGAGCCGTACGCGTACGGCTCGCCGGAATACGTCGCGCTCGAGACTTTCCTGATGTGGCGCGCGCGCGGCCTGCCGGTCGAGACGCCAGCGGTGCGCCCATAAACTGTCGACGTTCCATAACCTCCGATTATCGTCGCCGCGCATACGCAACGAAACAGGGAACTATGTCGGCGGAGTAGGGAATTTTACCGCCCAAAACCGAAATCAACGCCGGATGAGGTTTTCGGTACACACATGAGACTACGGCTGTCTAAAATCGGCTGCAATTTGACGCCAGCCCTCCAGGCACAACAGAACCGGCTTTGATACACGTCAAGGCGTGCACAGCCATTTCGCCTGAAATGCGTTGCGGGATCAGGAGCATCACGTGGACGCTGCCGTTACCATTGGAGAGACAGCCGTTCGGCCGCTAGCGGCCGACCAGCTCTATCGTCCGACCGACCTGTCGACCTTGGAGTTCTCGACGACGGCAGAGTTGCAGCCGATCGACGGACTTGTCGGGCAGGCGCGCGCCCTTGAAGCGATCCGGTTCGGAACGCAGGTCGGCAAGGCCGGCTTCAATCTCTTTGTGATCGGGCCCAACGGCGCCCGAATGCAGGACGCCGTCAAAGCTGTGCTGGCCGAAGAGGCGCGGGGAAAGCCCAGTCCTTCCGATTGGGTCTATGTCAACAATTTCGTGGATGCGGACAGGCCGGTCGCCATCGAACTTCCGGCCGGGCGTGCCCGAACATTCCACGACGCGATGCACAAGCTCATCGACGATCTCAAGTCCGCGCTGCCGGCGGTGTTCCAGAGCGAGGACTATCAGACGCGCCGGGGCGCCATCGACGAGTCGTTCCAGAAAAAGCAAGGCGAGGCCTTTTCCGCGCTGCGCGACAAGGCTGCCGAAAAAGACATTGTCCTCTTGAGGACGCCGCTCGGCTTTGCGCTGGCGCCCGCCAAGAATGGCGAGGTCGTCCCGACCGATGAATTCAGCACTTGGCCTGAAGCCAAGCGCGGCGAGGTGCGGACCATCATCGAGGCACTGGAGAAGGACCTCGAGCATATTGTTCACCAAATCCCGCAATGGGAGAAGCAGCGGCGCGATGAAGCGCGTCAACTCAACCGCGATACGGCGAAATACGCGGTCGACCAATTGATCGAGGATGCGAAAGCTACCTTCAACGACATTCAGAGGGTGGTGCAGCACATCGAGACGGTTCGCGCCGATCTGGTCGAAAACGTCGGCATATTCGTCATCAAGAGCGACGATGACGAGAACGAGACGGGCGAATTCAGGCCTGGAAGCCCATTCGACCGCTACGAGGTCAATGTCCTCGTTACACAGGATGGCATTCAGCCGGGCGCTCCCATCGTCGAAGAACTGCATCCGGCGCTAGGCAACCTGATCGGCCGCATCGAGTATATTCCCTTGCGCGGCGCGCTGTTGACAAACTTCCGCCTCATCAAGGCCGGCGCACTTCATCGCGCCAACGGTGGTTACCTCTTGCTCGACGCCCGCAGTGTGCTGCTGGAGCCGTTCAGCTGGGCAGCGCTTAAGCGAACGTTGCGGCGGGGTGAGATCGCCATCGAAGATATTGGCCGATTTCTCGGCTTCGCCAGCACGGTGTCGCTGGAGCCCGATCCGATCCCGCTCAAGCTGAAAGTCATCCTGTTCGGCGAACGGCTGCTGTATTTTCTGCTCGCTGCCCTCGATCCCGAATTGGCAGAGCATTTCAAGGTGCTTGCCGATTTCGAAAACGATCTCGCGCGAACGCCCGAGAACGAGGCGATCCTGGCGCGGCTGCTGGCGACCCTCGCGCGGCGCGACGGTTTGAACGCCTTGGATCGCGATGCCGTGGCCCTCGTGCTCGAACATGCGGCGCGCTCGGCCGACCATGCCAGCAAGCTTTCATTGGTCGTAGAACAGCTGCGAGAGATTCTGATCGAGGCGGATTTTCGCGCCCGTGAAGCAAAACGCAGCGTTATCTCGCGTGCCGACGTCGATAGCACCTTGATGGCACGCATTCGGCGCGCCGCACGGTTGCGAGACCGGACGCAAGAGGCCATCCTCGAACAAGTGGCGCTGATCGACACCGTCGGAGCGCATATCGGCCAGATCAATGGCCTCAGCGTCACTGAGCTCGGCGGATTTTCCTTTGGGCGTCCGACCCGCATCACCTGCCAGGTGAGACCCGGCAGCGGAAAAGTCGTCGACATCGAGCGCGAAGTCGAGCTCGGCGGCCCCCTGCACTCGAAGGGTGTCCTCATCCTGTCCGGGTTCCTGGCAGGGCGATACGCGCTCGATACCCCGATGTCGCTGTTCGCGAGTCTGGTGTTTGAGCAGTCCTATGGCGGGGTCGAGGGCGACAGCGCGTCGTCGGCCGAACTCTATGCCCTGCTGTCGGCGCTGGCCGAGGTCCCGCTGCGGCAGGACTTGGCGGTGACCGGATCGGTGAACCAGCACGGTGAGATTCAGGCGATCGGCGGCGTCAACGAGAAGATCGAAGGCTTCTTCGATATTTGTGAGAAGCGCGGCCTGACCGGGACGCAAGGTGTCCTGATCCCGCAGGCGAATGTCCAACATCTGATGTTGCGCAAGGATGTGACCGAGGCCTGTGCCGCCGGCCGCTTTGCCGTCTATCCGATCGCCACCATCAATGAAGGGGTTGCGCTCTTGACTGGGCTTGCCGCCGGCGAGCGCGACGCCGACGGGGTTTATCCGCTCAGCAGCGTCAATCGCCGGGTTGAAGATCGGCTGCGGGCCTTCGCCAGCATTCGCAGGAATTTCGCCAGTCAGAGCACGGGCGGAGCACCCGCCAGCTAGTCATGTCGAAGGAACCTCACAGCTTCAAACGGCTTGTGCTGGGACTGCAGCCGAGCGCGCCCGATCGCACGATGCAGCTGGCCGTCGAACTTGCCGACTTGCTGCATCTCGATCTGTTCGGGGTACTCCTCGAAGACACGAGCCTGCACGACCTCGCAAGCATTCCCTTCGCGCGCGAATTCAGACCGCTCGGAGGCGGCTGGCATACGATCGATCTCGATCGGCTATCGCACGACTTCGAACTTGCCGCACGCAGCATCGAACGAATGTTCACGGACGCGGCAAAACGCCTCGCCACACGATACCAATTCGAGGTCGTTCGGGGACCAATGGCCAAGACTTTCGCGTCGATCTCGCGAACCGACGACATCGTCATGATCGTCGAGCCCCTGAGTCCGGCCGAGCGGGCCACCCAGCAATTCTCCTGGCTCTTGGAAGCAGCGTTCCGATCAGCTGCCGCTGTCATGCTCGTCCCGCCGCACATCGTTCGAACAAAGGGCCCCGTTGTCGCGATTGCGGCATCGCCCAATGATCCAAGCATTTCGGCGGCTGCCGCTATCGCAGTCGCAGCGAAGGAAGAGCTGGTTATCATTGAAGCCGACGGCCACGACGCGGATGACCCGCGCATTCGCACCCTCGCCGCCGATACCGGCCTTACGATCAAACGTGTTGCCGCGACCAAACTCGCGCTACCCGATCCGGCGACTTGCGCCCAGGCCTTCCGCCAGATGCAGGAGCGGCTGGTTGTCATGACCCGCGGCGCCTTCGCGGATGGAGTGGCCTCGACGATTGCCGCGGCGCGGCGGGTTCCCGTGCTGGTCGTCGAGCCACCGGGAATGGCGGCAGGTGAAGCCATTCCGCGGTCGACTGCAGCGCATTAATTCCGCTGCAGCGCAAAGCATAAGCCTGATTGATGTACCTGCCGTCGGCGCCTAAAGACCTCACGTGCCCAATGCGAATTCCGGATTTGCGCCAAATGGCAGTGACGCAACGACTTTGTAGCCGCTCCCGCCGGGAGGCGGCGATTGCATGAGCTCGACCGATTCGACCCGTTGCGTGAGCACAAGATCCCGATCGATCGGATGTTTTCGGGCGATGACGGCTCCATTGCCCCGAAGCCGCGCCAGCGTGACATGCGGCCGAAACGACCGTTCGTCCGTTTGCCCAAACGTGAGAAGAAGGGCGGCGCGCAGTTCCGCAATATCCTGCCCGGCCGCGCATTCCGCCCACAGATAGCGCGGGCGTCTCGGCTCCGGACCGTATTCGACACGCCGGAATTCCAGGATGAAGGCGCCAAACCTATCGGCCACGCGACCAAGTTTCTCGACCGCGTCCGGTATTGAAACCTCGTTCCATGGCGGCACCAGCGTGAGATGAATATCGGAGGCCATGATGAGACGAACTGGAAATGGCTGCAGACCCCGCGCCAGCTGCGCGAGCTCATCGGCAATCTCAGGCGCGATCTTGAGGGCGACGAAAACGCGTGCCGGCTGCGGACGGCCTGCGTTTGCAGTTGCGCCAACAATCTCGTTCGAGCGGCTTTCTGAAACCATGGGGACGCCCCCGCACAATCTGCCGCTCATGAGAAGCGATTGACCGGCCTCGGCATCGGGTGCAGCAGCAGCAACAGAATTACCGCCGCTGCGATCACGCCGCTGAAGCCGAAAGCCAATTCTGGGCCGCCAGCCACCCACAGCGCGCCGGCTGCAGAGCTTGCGACGAAGGTCGCGACGCCAATCGCCAGATCGTAGATTCCAAACGCCGTCCCGCGCAGCTCCGCCGGCGCGGCATCACCGACCGATGCCAGCAGCAGGCCCTGCGTGACTGCCATCTGTAGGCCCCAAAGTGCGGCTCCGACAAAACTCATCCAGCCGACCTGGGCAACCGCCAGGACGATATCCGCGCCAATAAGAATGGCCGCGCCGATTCCCAGTTGCAGCCGGCGATCCATGTTATCGGCGAGAACGCCGAACGGGTAAGCCGCAGCCGCATAAACCAAATGCATGAGAACCAGCATGATCGGTACGAACGCAGCGTCGATGCCGACATGGTGGGCCTTCAAGACAAGAAAAGCATGGCTGAAACGCGCCAATGACAGCAGGCTCGCGGTCGCAATCGCCCACCAGAACGGNCCTGCCAGGCGCGCGAACTCGGCCCGTCGCGGCAGTCGAAAAGGCCTGGTAGCGAACGTTTTGCGGGCCGGCTCCTTCAGGCCAAAAAGCACCACAACGATAGCCATGAAGGCCGGGATCACCGCAATCCAGAACACCAGCTTGAAATTATCGCCGCTCGGCTTCATCAGGGCGATCGCGGCGAGCGGGCCGATGACAAAACCAGTCGTGTAGAACGTCAGCCGCAGGCCAAATCCTGATCCCCGGATTTTCGTAGGCGTCACGTCCGTCAGGAAGGCGTCGCGCGGAGCGTCGCGCATGCCTTTGCCGCCGCGATCGATGACGCGGGCCACGAGTACAGTGAACACATCGCCGGCCAGCGGAAACATCACCTTGTTGATGGCCGACACCGCATAGCCGAGCAGCACCAGCGGCTTCCGTCGGCCCATCCAATCGCTGGCAAACCCGGAGATGATTTTCATGAACGAGCTCATCGCCTCGGCAATGCCTTCGATAAGGCCAACCGAGGCCACGCTGGCGCCCAGCACCCGCACCAGGAACACCGGCAGCAGTCCATAGACCATCGCCGAAGACATGGCCGTGAGCAGACTGATTATCCCGAGCACCACAATGTGGCGGGGCAGCCGCCGCGGCATTGGCTCGTCGGAATCTGGAGCTTGCGGGCGCTCAGCGGTCATCGCTTGTGCAGCTCCATCCGAGTTGCTTCGCCAACGGGACGATTTAGCTCACAAAGCATCGCTTAGGCGCTTCGGGCGCCGATGGCTTGAGCCTGATCAAGCGCCGCCGCGGCCAACCTCAGATTGATCTCGATCAAGGAACCCGGATGCCCAATCTGGTCACTTGGTCACCACAGCCAGGGTCGTCACAGTCGCAGAGATCGGAAAACCGCCCGCTCGAAACGCTGCGTCGGCAAGTCGACCACCTGTTTGACGACTTTCAGCGCGGCTATTGAAGAGCGCAAATTCGAGGATAGCGAACACAAAGCGCGGCCGTTAAATTTCGGGAGGCATCTATGCCAAGACCTAATTCCGGCGGGACCGCACGCGCGACACATAACGATATCAAGGGCATCTTGGGCGATATTGATCCCGCCGAAATGCTGGCGATCTTATCGTTGCAGCCGACCATCGCGGATATCGAAGAAGCATCGGTGTGGCTTGAGGGCGATCCCGACGTGTTCGGCGCCGGCGAGCCGGTGAAGGGCGTGGCGTCGGAGATCGTCACGATCCTCACCGAGAACGAGGAAGAGGAGCCGCCGCGCGCCGGTTAGTTGTGCGCTGCCGCGGCAAGGGCGAGCCATCTCAGGCGGAGAAGATTTCGCGGCGAGTGCGGGGGTTAGAAAGAGCTGCCAGATGAACCCGCTGACAAGCCCCCTGCTCACGGATCTCTACCAACTCAACATGATCCAGGCCTATCTGGACCATGGCGAGACCAAGACCGCCGTCTTCGAGTTTTTCGTGCGCAAATTGCCGCCGCGCCGCGGCTTCTTGATCGCCGCCGGCCTCGAACAGGCGCTCGACTTTCTCGAGAAGCTTCGTTTCTCCGCCGAAGAGATCGACTGGCTCGCCCGTACGCGCCGGTTTGACCAAGGCTTGCTCGACCAGCTTGCCGACTTTCGCTTCACCGGTGACGTCCACGCCATGCCGGAAGGCCGCGTGTTCTTCGCCAATGAACCAATCCTGCGGGTCACCGCGCCGATGCCGCAGGCGCAGCTGGTCGAGAGCAGGCTTATCAATATTTTGCATTTTCAAACACTAATCGCGGCCAAGGCCGCGCGCCTGGTGCTGGCCGCGCCCGGCAAGCTGCTGGTCGATTTCGGCCTGCGCCGCGCGCACGGCGCCGAAGCCGGACTGATGGCCGCCCGCGCCAGCTACATCGCCGGCTTCGCGGGCACCGCCACCATGCTGGCCGAACAGCAATTCGGCATCCCGACCTTCGGCACGATGGCGCACTCCTTCATCGAAGCTTACGACAGCGAGAGCGCCGCCTTCGAATGCTTCGCGCGCGCACGCCCGCAGAATCTCACGCTGCTGATCGATACCTACGACACCGAGGCGGCGGCGAGAAAAGTGGTTGCGCTGGCGCCCCGGCTGGCCGCGCGCGGCATCAAGATCCGCGCGGTGCGGCTGGACAGCGGCGATCTCATCGCGCTGTCGAAAAGCGTGCGCCGCATCCTGGACGATGGCGGGCTTGCCGATGTCACCATCTTCGCCAGCGGCGGCCTCGACGAAGATTATGTTGCCGAAATTGTGCAAACGGGCGCGCCGATCGACGGCTTCGGCGTCGGCACCAGCTTGACGACCTCATCCGATGCTCCGGCGCTCGACTGCGCCTACAAGCTGCAGGAATATGCCGGGCTGGCGCGCCGCAAGCGCTCGGCCGGCAAGGCGACCTGGCCGGGGCGCAAGCAGGTCTGGCGCCACCATGGCCAGGACGGCCAAATGGCCGGCGACGTCCTATCGCTCGAATCCGACGCGCAGGCCGGCGAACCGCTGATCGAGCTTGTGATGAAGGATGGCCGGCGCGTCGGAGCAACCCCTACGCTGGCTGAGATCCGGGCGTGCGCCGCGCACGATCTTGAACGCCTGCCCGCGCCGCTGCGCGAACTCGAGCCGGGCGCCAGCTACCCGGTTGAGGTGGCAGATGCACTGCTGCGGCTGGCCGCCGAGGTCGACAGCCGCATGGCGCAAAGCGAGGGCGCTGTCCCATGACCGACAAGTTCACCATCAGCGATCGCGACATCCTGCTGGTTGTCGATATCCAAAACGACTTCTGCCCCGGCGGCAGCCTGGCGGTTCCCGGTGGGGATGCGGTCGTGCCATTGATCAATGGCCTGGCAGGGAAGTTCGCCCATGTGGTGCTGACGCAGGATTGGCATCCGCGCGGCCACCTCTCCTTCGCCTCCTCGCATCCCGGCAAGACACCGTACCAGACGATCGAAGTTTCTTATGGCACCCAGGTGCTCTGGCCCGATCACTGCGTGCAAGGCACAGCCGGCGCCGCGTTCCGTAAAGACCTGGAGATTCCCCACGCCGCGCTGGTGCTGCGCAAGGGCTATCACCGCGAGATCGATTCCTATTCGGCGTTCTACGAAACCGATCGCAAGACGCGTACCGGCCTTGCCGGATATTTGCGCGAGCGCGGCTTCAGGCGGGTGTTTCTCGCCGGCCTCGCGTTCGATTTTTGCGTGCGCTATTCGGCGGAAGATGCGCGCCGCGAGGGCTTCGAGGCGATCGTGATCGAGGATGCCTGCCGGGGCATCGACATCGATGGTTCCATGGCCGCGACGCGTGCGCTATTCGGAACTTTGGGCATCCGCTGCATTTCCGCAGACGCGGTCGACGCTGCGCCGATCACCACGTGAGATCGCTTGTTCACCGCTTCAATAGCTTCTGCAAATCCGTCAGCGATCGCGTGTTGATCACGTCATCCGCAGTGAGCCAACCGCGCCGCGCCTGGTCGATCCCAAACCGAATATACTGAAACGCATTCACGGAATGTGCGTCCGTCGAAATCGCGACCTTGACACCTTTGCTCTTCGCCGCATGCGCATGGATGTCGTGCAAATCGAGCCGATCCGGCTCCGCATTGATCTCCAGGCAGCATGCCAGATCGTGCGCGGCCGCAATAACGCGATCCATGTCGATGTCATAGGGCTCGCGTTCGCCGATCAATCGGCCGGTCGGATGACCGAGAATGGAGACATAGCGGTTTTCCAGCGCGCGCACCACGCGATCGGTCTGCGCCTCGCACGGCAGGTCGAAAAATGAGTGCACGGATGCCACTACGACATCCAGCCGCGCCAGGATCGAATCCGGCAGATCAAGGCGGCCGTCCTTGAGGATATCGACCTCGATGCCCTTGAGGATCGTAAAACCTTTCAGCTTGGCATTCAGCTTGTCGATCTCGCGGATTTGCCGCGCCACCCGTGCGGGATCGAGGCCGTGCGCCATGGCGACACGACGGCTGTGGTCGGTCAGCGCCATGTATTCATAGCCGCACGCCTGTGCGGCCGCCGCCATCGCTTCAATGCTGGCCGTGCAGTCGGTCCAGTCGGAGTGGACATGAAGATCGCCCCGAATGTCGGAGACGGCCACCAGACGCGGCAACTGGTTTGCCTTGGCGAGTGCGATCTCGCCGCGATCCTCGCGCAGCTCCGGCGGAATGAAAGCAAGTCCGAGCTTCTTGTAGACCTCCTCCTCGGTGGCGCCGGCAATCCGTCGTTTGCCGGAAAACAGCCCATATTCGTTGAGCTTCCAGTCGCGTTCGTTGGCGAGACCGCGCAACGCAATGTTGTGAGCCTTAGAGCCGGTGAAATACAGCAGCGCGGCGCCATAGCTTTCTTCCGGCACCGCGCGGACATCGACCTGCAGACCAGAGCGCAGCACGACCGTCGTGCGCGTCGGGCCGTGGGCAACGACCTCGGCAACATTTTCGTAACCGACCAGTTTGTCGCCGACGGCCGGCCCGTGCTTCGACGTGACCAGAATATCCAGATCGCCCACCGTGTCGCGACGCCGGCGATAGCTGCCGGCCACCACGACGCGGCCGCCGTCGCGGAGAAAGCCGACCAGCGCCTCGGCTTCGGCTTCCGCCACTGCCAGCTTGAACCGCTTCTCGACGACCGGCTTTGCGAGCGCGCCGGCCAGTTTCTTTTCAATCGTGGGACCGAATCCGCGCAGCTCGTGCAACCGCCCGGTCTTGATAGCGCGACGCAGGTCATCGAGCGTGCGCACCTTGAGTTTGTCATAGAGCAGCTTGATGCGCTTCGGCCCCAGGCCCGGAAGCGCGGCCATATCGCCAAGCTGGCCGGGCAGCTGCTTTTTCAGCTGGTCCAGCAGCACGAAATGCCCGCTCTTGACGATGTCGGCGATCTTGCCAGCCAGATCCTTGCCGATCCCCGGCAGTTCGGTGAGGTCCGCTTCCGCCGACAGCAGGCTTCGCACACTTTGCGGCAGGCCTTCGATGGTGCGGGCCGCCTTGCGATAAGCGCGCACGCGAAATTGGTTGTCGCCTTTGATTTCCAGAAGGTCGGCGGTTTGATCGAACATCGCCGCGATTTCGGCGTTCTGTACCGGCATCGCTTGAACCTTTGAACCGGCGATCACGCTGATCGCGAGCTTCCGTGCGCCAATCGGCAGTGGCGCACCTTGATCCAGATCAGGGATTTCGGCCCGTCGATCCATATATTTAACAACGCTCAGGGCGACGACACTCTTTTCATTCAGAGATGCGGTATATGCATGCAATACTCGGCCGTCTTGCAGATCCTGATTTTATTGACGCTGGCGAATGGTTCCCCGGTCATCGCCAAATGGATCTTTGGCAACTATTGTTCGTGGCCCCTTGATGGGAACATCAAGTTTGCCGATGGACGGCCGCTTTTCGGCGCTTCGAAAACCATACGCGGAATTCTGGTCTCGATCTTCATAACATCAGCTTGTGCGCCGCTGCTGGGTCTCACATTGAAAATCGGTTTGGTGGTGGCGACCACGGCGATCGCCGGGGACCTCCTCTCGAGCTTCTTGAAGCGGCGTCTCGGCTTGCCGCCGAGCAGCAAGGCGGTGGGCCTTGACCAGATTCCAGAATCGCTGTTTCCGCTTCTCGCTTGCCGTCATGCGCTCTCGCTGACGGCCCTGGACATCATCGCCGGCACCGTGATCTTCTTCGTCGGCGAGGTGGTGCTCTCACGTGAATTGTTCAGACTGCACGTTCGTGATCGACCGTATTAGCGGTGCCGCTCGATCAGGTACATTGAAGGTGATGCAGGGTAATTTCCGGAAGACAATTAATCCGAACGGCAACGATAGAGGATCCGACGCCGACCGACGTGTAACCCACCATGTCGCGGTATTTCCAGGGCCCGGAGCCCATATGCCGTGGCAGAACCGAATCCAGACTGATCGGGATCGACCCCGGCAGACAGATCTGGCCGCCGTGGGTATGGCCGCTCAGAAGCAGATCGAAACCGGCATGTGCAGCCTGGCGATAAATTTCCGGCGTGTGCGACAGCAGAATAGAAAACCCATTGTCGGGAATTTCGGATGCTGCCTTTTCGATGTTGTCGACCCGATAATAGTGCGCATCGTCGATGCCGGCTAAATAGATCGCCGCATCGCCGCGCGAAATGGCCTCGCATTCATTGAGCAGCATCCTGATTCCCATTTCTTCAAGTCCGGGAATCATCCGAATGGTGTCGTGATTTCCTAACACGCCGTAGACTGGGCCCTTAAGATGCGCGCGTACCCGTGCCAAGCCCTCGAGCGCGGCATCGAATGGCCCAAATGTCGTACCGCGATAGTCACCAGTCAGGACGCACACGTCATAGGTCATGCCTGGAAGAAGCTCCATCAGGCGCCGCATCGCACCTTCGTTCATGTCCACGTGCAGGTCGCTGATATGAAGTAGCGTGAAGCCATCGAAGCGGCTTGGCAGCGTCTTCATGCCGATAAGATTGTGCCTGACCTGGATCTGCACCGCGTTCTTGCGGCCACGCCAATACAATCCCATCAACTTGAGTGCCGTTCGAATGACAGAATGAATCGAATACCAGTTCTCAATATGAAAGAAGTTGAGCCCTTGGCCAAAAATCTGGGCTTCGTGATCCGTCTCGATTCCCAGGCGCTGTCTTGCGTGCAGCCTCCCCAGCCGCCGCTCCAGTTTGTTCAAGACAGCCTCGTTCATTGCCTGCAGCCGCTGCCTGGGGCACCGGGGTCCACGGTATATTCAGTCAATTTAAGCATGGATCGCCGGCTCGATAAGGGTCAAGTTCTGTGATCGCTAAGCCTTAATCGACTTCCCTTTTTCAAGGTCGGCGCTGAAATCCCGACTTCGGGTCTCGGTCCTTGATCCAGATCAGGAATTTTGGCCCGGCTATTCATATATTTGGCGGCGTTCGGGCGGACGAGAGCCATCATGCGCAAACGCAATCTGCGAGTTCGCCAAGGCGCAAGCTGCTCTATTTGGCGCAGTGGCAGGCGGCGTAGCCATGAACGAGTTCGCGAACGATATTTCCCGCCATGTGTGGCAGACCAAGTATCGGTTTGCCGATCACGGGCTGGCCGAACTCGGAATCACGGATAGCTGGCATCGGATTGCGCGCGCTCTCGCCGCTGTCGAGTCCTAAGACAGCTGCGGCGAAAGGCCAGGAGCTTGATCCAGGCATGTCAACGAGCATTCTGGCCACCCAAGCTGCCCAGACTTGATATTGACCTGGGTCAACGCAAGCATTTTTTTTCCGCGTAATTTGCGGGAACTCTCAATATGGAGAGACCACATGTACGGCCAAGGACGCGACCTTGAAATCGGCAATGCGACGAGCGCTGTGCTGATTTCATTGCTGCAGACCCTGGTTGATAAGGGCGTCGTCTCGAACGCGGAAGTTCGCGCCCTCTTGGCCAAAGCTGCGAGCGATCTCGGACCGCATGAATACACGGCCCCCGTTAAGGGAGCGATTGGTGTCATCCTTGACGATATTCTGCCGAAATTCCCCGAGAACGGCGGCGACTGATCACGCTCTGTCCCTGGACATATCGACATGACAACGATTTCGGACCTCAATGCCGCGGTACAAGCGGCCGACGACAAGCTGAGGCGAATACCTAGTTCATGAGCGCCGCTGCGGAATTGCGTTCAACCGAGCCGCCGGCGCCGCAAACCGTGCGGCTCTTTCTATGCGGCGACGTCATGGTCGGGCGAGGCGCCGATCAAGTGCTGCCGCGCCCATGCAACCCAATCCTGCACGAGAGCTATGTTGAGTCGGCCCTGGACTATGTGCGGCTCGCCGAGGAGGCAAATGGCGCAATCCCGCGGCCTGTCGTTCCTTCGTACATTTGGGGCGCGGCTCTAGACGAGTTGAACCGTACTCAGCCGGATGCGCGCATCATCAATCTCGAAACAGCCATCACGCGCAGTGAGGACTTTGCGCCGAAAGGCATCAATTACCGGGTGAGCCCGGAGAATGCGGATTGTCTAACCGCCGCCGCCATCGACTGCTGCGTGCTCGCCAACAACCACGTGCTCGATTGGGGACGCGCGGGATTGCTCGACACTTTGACGACACTGGAGCGTCTGCAGATCAAGGCTGCAGGCGCTGGCCGCAATCTTGACGAGGCCAGTGCGCCGGCGGCTTTGCACATCGCCGGCAAGGGCCGCGTGCTGGTCTTTTCATTTGCGGTGGTGACGAGCGGGACGCCCCGCAGCTGGGCCGCAACGCCGGACGCACCAGGCGTAAACCTCCTCACCGACCTATCGGAGGCAACTGCCGTTCACATCGCCGACCAGATCGCACATCAGCGACAACCGCATGATTTGATTGTTGTCTCGATGCATTGGGGACCCAATTGGGGTTATGACATTCCGGAACAGCAAAGGCGCTTTGCCCATGCCGTTATCGAGCGCGCTGACGTTTCCGTCATTCACGGCCATTCTTCGCATCATGCGAAGGGCATCGAGGGTCTACCATGATCGGTTGATCCTCTATGGCTGTGGCGATTTCTTGAACGATTACGAGGGCATTCAAGGCTACGAAGACTATCGTGGCGATCTCGCCTTGATGTATTTCGCCGATATCGAGTCTGCGAGCAGGGATCTGGCCGTGGTCGAGATTGTTCCCCTCCAGATCCGCAAATTTAGTTTCGTTCGTCCATCCAGCCCCGATATCGATTGGGTGCGGCAAACGCTGGATCGGGAGAGCCGCCGGCTTGCGACGAGTGTCGCGGCGATATCGCCTGGCCGTTTTGCGCTGTCTTGGCCAGCTGTACAAGATCGCTAAGCGCTGGGCGCAGCTCCCTCGGCATCTCGGCCGGCAAAGGCCGTCATGACCTCGTCCAGCATGCGCGCCTCTTGCCCGCTATAGCGGGGAGAAAAGTGAAACGGCTCAACCCGGCGCACCCGGGCCGCGCGCGCGAGGCTTCCGGCGACGGCCGTCGTTAAATGCGCGCGCTCTGCCGCCAATGCCGTGTCCGCTTGCGCAAACGCGGCTTCGATGAACAGCAGATCGGCGTTCTGCGCGAGCCTGATGATGGCCGCGCGATTTGCCGGCGTATCGGCGGCGTCCGTCACATAGGCCACCTTCTGACCGGGCGTGACCGTCAACACGCTGCGCAGTGTGCCGAGCGGCAGTTCGCGCACCTCCGGGGATGTCGGGCGGGCGCCGATCCGGATCAGGTGGTCACTCGGCCTGTTCTCGATCACCGCGCGCTTGAGTTCGCGCAGCCAGGGTCCAAGCGGCAACCCCAGTTCTGCAAGCCGGTTCTTCCAGACGTTGACATGCGCGGCTTCCTCGATCGCGAATCCCAGACACGGGGTACGATGCTCCAGAACCGCGGTCGATACCGGAAGGTCGGCTCGCTGTAGAGCACGCCCTCAATGCTCCGGCCACCGCCGACAGCCTCAACGGAAAACGCGTTCTTGAGCCGGAACCGCGCAGTCTGAGTTTCAAGAAAGGAATCGATTTCGGTCACCACGAAGATCAGGTCGCTCACGTAACGATCGACCAGATTCCAACGATAACCAAGAAGCTTGTGCTGGACGTGCTCGATGAAACCCTTGGGGCCATACAGCCTGATCGTCTTCTCGCGCCCGACCAACACCCTCAGCAGCCGATCGAAGCCGATGAAATGATCGATATGCGCGTGCGAGACAAAGACGTGTTCGAGGCGATGGATCTTTCGCGGCGACAAATTCGAGATATCGCCCAGGTCAAACAGAATTGCGCGCTTCTCGAACAATGTTTCGACATACAGGGCCGGATCGCCGGATCGCCCGTTGACGAGGGTTGGGTGCAGAAGCGGCCGCATGCGAAATTTCTAGCGCTTTCGAGCCGAGAGACTTTGCGCCAAATCATGGCCGGGCAGCGCCCGGAAATTTGGCCATTGGCGAAGTCGCGGCCGCAGCCAGTTTCACTCGGGCGCTTCCGGGGGCCTTTGACCGGGATCAATCCGTTTGGCCCGAAGGAGAGGCAGTCTTTTGTGCCTCGGGGGCGTAGGGAGAAAAGCCATGCAGCTGAGCTCAACCGCCTTTTCCGACGGATCGGCGATCCCGCGCCGCTATACCTGCGACGGCGAAGATCTCTCCCCTCCCCTGGAGTGGAGCGACTCGCCGGGGGCGACCCGCAGCTTCGTCCTGCTCTGCGATGATCCGGATGCTCCAGGTGGTACGTGGCATCATTGGGCAGTCTACGACATCCCGGCCCGTCTGACGTCGCTCGCGCAGGGCGCCGCCCCGCACGCTGAAAAGCAAGGCTTCAAACAGGCGATCAATGACTTCCAGCGGGCCGGCTACGGCGGCCCCTGCCCGCCGCACCGCCATGGACTGCATCACTATCACTTCCGCCTGCTTGCACTGTCGATCGAGCGTCTGGCGACCGGTAAGAACCCGTCCTGTCGCGACGTCGCCCGCGAAGCCCGAAAGCATGTTCTCGCTGAAGCGACCCTCGTCGGCGTTTATGAGCGATAGCCATGCCGAGACCACCGGCCGGCTGTTACTGACGGCCAAAGGCGCATAGTCATGCTCGCGTTGCTATCGCTCTTCATCGTCCTCATCATGGCGGTGCTGTTCCCGTTCGTTTTTGGCGAATTGATGCTCGCCAGCCTCAGCAAGCTGCACCTGAGCCCATCCATGGCGCTCACATTGGTGATTGCCATCTTCGTCGGCGGTTTGGTCAACATCCCAGTCAAATCTGTCGTAAGCGACCGGGACGTCGTCGTGCACCCGCTCGCGGTGTACGGACTTGCTGATTTTTGGCCACAGCTGCAGCGCGTCCACCGGGAGACGATCATCGCCGTGAACGTGGGCGGCTGTTTGATTCCCGTGGGGTTGGTACTTTACGAAATCATTCAACTTGCCGCGTTCAACCCGCCTGCGCTTGTCGCTGTCGCTGCCGGCTGCGCCGCAAATACTCTCGTTTGCAATTATATTGCTCGACCCGTCACCGGCATCGGCATCGTTATGCCGGGCGTGGTGTCGCCCATCATTGCCGTCGGCGCCGCCCTGCTTTTAGCGCCCGACGGGGCGGCACCAGTCGCCTTCACGATCGGTGTCGTCGGCCCGCTCGTTGGCGCCGATCTCATGCATCTCAAGGATATCGAAGCTAATGAAATTGGCGTCGTTAGTATCGGAGGTGCCGGCACCTTCGATGGCATCGTACTGTCGGGTATTGTTGCGGCCTATCTGGCCTAAAAGTGGCTTCACCGAGCAGCGCGCCTATTTAATCGACTCACTTTTTCTTGAAACATCAATATTGTTCAGTCGATCCCTTCAAAATCTCTTTCCTCAGCACGGTGTCGACCGAGATCAACGGCAACCGCTCAGACTCGTCAAAACGTTCCGTATTGTTGATTTACATCAATGAGAGCCGAACCGCGGGTTCTCATCATGACTAAAATAATAATCCGGCGAGATCCTACGCGCTGTGTCCGAACACCACACTTGACGGACAGAGCAAGACACCGGGCACTGCACCATGAACGCAGGCAGCCAATATGCTTAAAGATCTGACGGTAGATCAGGCTCGTTTCGTTGCGCTTCTTGCAAGAGCCGCTCGCGCGCAACGCGACGCGTTGCTCGGCAACGTGGCAGACGATGATCTCGCGAAGGAGTTGAACCCGGCGCGGGGCGAGCACAATCCCACTGCCGCACTGGGGTTTGAGCCACTTCCTCCATCCGCTCCACAGACGGTGGCGTTGCGGGAGGCGATCGCCACGCTATCGCCGATGGCGCGTTCCGAATTGTACACGCTGGCACGCATCGGCCAGGGCGATCTCGCGGCAAAGAAATGGCATCACGGCCTGTCCGAAGCGAGTTTGCTCGGCGACGAAACGATAGCGGCGGCAATCGTCGAAGATGCTGACTTGCACGACCACATCATGAAAGGCCTTTACGAAGCCGAACTCGCCTCATAACGCAGCTATAATCAAAATCCGCCGCCTTGGATCAAGTCGTGGCGACGATGCCAAGTTTCGCGGATGTCGTTCTCGACCGCGGCCAGTGTGGTCGGCGAGGCCTCGGGATATGATTGTCTCAGCCAGTCAAATAACTGCTGCGCGAACTCAACAAGGGTCGCCGGCGCCTCTCCCGCAATGATTCGGCGGTAAGCCTCCGCTTCAATGAGATGCTGCGATCTCTTATGGCCCGGCGAGGTCGTCATTCCTGCGATCCGCGCAATATTTGCATGGACAGCTTGCCCGAAATCACCGCGCAGGCCGCTATCTTTTCATCTCAAACGCGGCTCTTCGGTCCCGGCAATTGCGATGGATCGAGTCCGAGCTCCGCGCAAGCCTGGCTTACCATGCGCGGGTCAAGGTCCTGGCGCGAGCCGCCCAGCGGAACGCGGGTCTTGCGGGCCTCGCGATGCACCGTCACCATGACGTGACCTTCGTGCCCCCGCGGATGCTCGTCACCATCGATGCGGCAGCCTTGCTCGACCAGCCATTTGCGAAATGTTGCGCTTTCCATTGCTCTGCTCCTGTCGATAACGGAACTGTGCCGGCCCAATCAGAGCCGCTCGATTTCGAACTCCTCACAGGAATAACCGAGCGTCGAAAGGCCCTCCTCCAAGAAGTCGCCCAGCATTGGCATGCCAAGAAGATAGCTGGCCGTGCGTTCATTGTGAGCGCGGGCCGCCTCTTCGCGGACCTC
>JGI20195J14853_1000067_pt1 | contig 24248 bp, 18 predicted proteins | sample NGESurdeep092012_3_FD_14853 | JGI IMG/M metagenome (IMG submission 14853)
CACCGCCCGCCGGCCCATGAGGAGGACAGGTCGAACAAGGCGAGCCGGTCGGGGTTACCCGCCCCGTCAAGGTGGGTCCCGGTCAGCTTGGACTCGACGGCGTCTTGGCGTCCGGCGAGCCAGTCCATCGCCGCATACACCTCGTCGGTGGTCGCGTCGGCCACGCCCAGGTCCGCGGCCAACGTGGTGCCCGTCCACCAGCGGGTGGTGGCCAGCTTCAAACCGGGCCGGCATACCCGGGTGATGATCAGGGCCAGCGCGATGTCTCGGTGACGGCCGGCCCGAGTAAGGCCGGCAGGCCGAGCGCCTTGGCTTGGGCGTGGACCGCGGCGACGTGCCCGTGCGGGCGTGAACCGGTCACCTCGAGGTCCTGGCCGGGAACGATCAGCGCCTGGCCGGTCAACGAGACCCGCACCGCTTCCAGGTCGCCTGCGGCAACGCCGACAGGTTCGCCAGCGTCTCGTGCTTGACCCTCCCCCCGTCGCGGTAGGTGCGACGCAGCAGGTAGGCCACCGACTCACGGCTGGCCCCATCCTTGGTCACATACTTCTTCGACACCTTGGCTACATGCATCGCACCATTGCGCTTCGCCATACCAGACAGCATAACGGAAACAAGGGTGAAGATACGTTCAGACACGCCATAGACTTGGCTACATCTTTCGGTCGCTCACCACCCAAACCTGCTGGTCAACGTGGAAAACCCGGCTCAGAGCCCACGTAACTTCGGGCTAGTTGCACGCGGAGTGCATGAGGGCCACCACAGTCTGACCTGTTCATAGGGGTTTCAGCGATTCTTCGAAGCATGAACGCGGGCGAGCGCCGACTCGGCAAGAAGCAGTAACGACTCCCTCGGCTCGCGCAGCACGACAGAGTCATCGCCGTACATCCGCTCCGCGATGTCTACTGCCTGCTCTGGGCTCCTGATCTTCAAGTGCCGGAATAGGACGACCAGGTCGGTGAGATCCTGGGGGCGCCCGGCAGCCATCTTCATCGCTAGCAGGTTGGGAGGGGAAGACACGGCGACCTGTAAACCCTCGACGTCAAGTGACACTGGGTCCTCGTCGGGGAGGGGAATGAAGGGGCTCGCCGCGGCGCTCAGCCAGCCCGGTGGTAGGCCGAGTTCCGTGGCCATGGATGCGGCCTCATCAGCCACCGTGGTGGGTGGGTGAAGAACCGCGTCGATGTCTCGCGTGGTGCGCCGGGTGTCGAACTCCAAGGCCATCGCAGCTCCTCCGACGATATACAGCCGGCCCGCGACACCCTTGGCGGACAAGCGGCGACCCAACTCGGTGAGCAGCTCGATGATTCTGTTGCGATCGAAACCTGTGGTGCTCATCGGTGCCCTTCCCTATGCAGTCTGAAAGGCAGACGCGTCCAGCCAGATACCCAGGCGTGAGAAGTCGATGGGCGTGCGCGCCATGGTGTGTGCGGCCAGGAGACCTCCACCGTCGGCCGGGAACCACCAGGACTCCAACGGCGCCCGGCGGCTCCACTTCGGCGCGGTAACTCCACGTCGCCGGCAGGCCTGGGCCACGGCGGCCGCGAGTAGCGTGTCCCATCGCCGGTCGCCCGTAGGGCGTGGTCGTCGCAGGAATTCTTGAATCTCAGCCGAGTCCGATAGGTCACGGAAGTCATTGATGGCCATGATGAGCGTGCGAAGTGCGAAGTCATCGTCGCCACGTTGAAGCTCCTCCTTGATCGCCTCTGACGCGCCGCGCGCCGTCATCCAGGTCCGCGCGGGCCCACCGATCTCCCGCAGGAGGCGACTGACCTCCGGCTGGCTGCGGTTGGTGAGCGCAGCGATCCGTCGCTGACTAAGCCCACGCCGGTGCCCGTCTAGGACCAACTGGCGGAGCTGGGCGCGGCCCTCACGAACCAACTCATCCGCGCGCAGAGACCTTTCGGCGATCTCCATCTCGAACGTCATACTTTGATAGTAACTACTATCGGGCGAGATGCAAGCGGCAGCACGTTCTGGAGGGGGAACTTCAACAAGCCGCGAACGTCCGGGTACGTCGGGCGCAGCTGGTCATACCCGGTTATACTTTGGGTATGAAGACCGCGATCTCGGTACCTGATGAGACCTTTGAGAAGGCGTCCCGTCGTGCGCATGATCTAGGAATGAGCCGATCGGAGTTCTTCTCCCGAGCTGCAGCGCGATATCTGGATGAGCTCGACGCCGAATCGGTGACCCGCCAGATCGACCTGGCCGTGGCTGCACTTGTCGAGCGAGACGACTCATCAGCGGATGCCGTTGCAGTGGGGCGTCGGGTCCTGGCTGATGCTTCGGGCGACTGGTGATCGAGCGGGGTGGTATCTACTGGGCGGATCTGGGGGCGCCCGCCGGATCTCGCCCAGCGAAACGTCGGCCGGTACTGGTCATCTCGGCAGAGACGTACAACAGCAGTCGGTTGGCGACCGTGGTGGCCGTCGTGATCACCTCTAACACCGAGTTGGCAACGATGCCCGGTAACGTGTTCCTGCCCGCCGCTGTGACAGGGCTGCCCAAAGACTCGGTCGTGAACGTCACCGCCGTGGTCACTCTCAACAAGGCGGATCTGTCCGAGCAAGTCGGTCTCGCACCATTGGCGCTGCTGCGCGAGGTCGATCGCGGTCTACGGCGAGTCCTCGATCTCTAGTGGATCAAACTGACGTTCCGCACATTTCGCGCGGGTTATCTGGGCAATTACCGATGCTGCGTGTAGGCGGTGGGCGCGAGGCCGAGTAGGTCGAGGATTTGCTGTTGCTGGGTGGTGAGTTCGGGTTCGAAGGTCTTCACGAGGACGCCGTCGCGGTGCAGCTGGTGGCGGGCGAGGTTGGTGAAGATCTCCAGGATCCGCTGCGTGGAGGGGGCTGTGCAGTCGCGGAGCTCGGGGTAGGGCGGGATGTTGTCCAGGGCCGCGGCTGCCATGGGGGTGCGGACCTGCCGTTCGATGAGGGCGGCGACGAGCAGGGCCAGGAACTGGCAGCAGAACAGTCCCTCGATCGGTGCCGGGTTCTTCAGCAGCACGGGTGCGGCGTCTTGGACGCTTTTGAGCAGGTGGTGGCGCCGTTCGAGATTGGGTTGGTAGCGGTAGGCGGCGAGTACTTGGGCGTCGGACAGGTTGGTGTCGTTGGTAATCAGTGGAAGGCATCCGTCGCTGGCGGCGTCGTGGGCGAGGTGTTCCAGGTCGATGTCGGCGCGTAGACCGAAGCGGCTGGTGGCGATTTCCCGGTGGCTCGTCTGGGGCCCGGGCCTGCCGCGTCGTGCCTGCTTGTACGTTTTGGCGACGGTCTGCGTGACGGCGGTGGTGACCCACCGGTCGGCGTGGGCGCCGGCCAGTGCCGCGGCCGCGGCGTGTTCGACCGCGACCCTGGTTTTGTATCGGCAACGCGGGCCGGCGAGCTTGGCATCGAGTGCCTTGACCGCGGCGATGCCGGCTTCGATGCGGGCTTGGCGGGTGGCGCCGTCGCGGGCGGCTTTGGCGGTGGAGTGCCCCCCAGGTGATGCGGTACCCCTCGGCCGAGGGCAGTGGTGCCCCGGTGGTGGAGTAGACCTGTTCGGGCTCGCCGGCGCGCCCACCGCGTCGGGCTGCTTGGGTCCAGTCCGGGGTGTGGGTTTGGAGCCAGTCCCCGAAGGCGCCGTCCTCGGCGCGGGAACGGGGTAGGACGGTGATGAACCGGCCGCCGCGGCCTGCGATGTGGCCCATCGCGGCCCGGGAACACAGCTTGGAGTCCGCGATGTACAGAAAGTCGTCGCGGCCCAACAGCGCGACCAGCCCGTCCCATTAGGTGGGGATGTGGGTCGGGTCGTCACTGGTGTTGCCGTCGGCGAGCCGGTGGGCCAGGGGCACCGCGCCGTCGGCGGCGACGGTCAGGATCCACACCAGCTGTTTGGGGTCGGGGCGGTGGTCCTTGGAGTGCCCGAAGGTGATCGCTGCGGTGGGCTTGCCGCCACGGACGGTGCCGACGGCGCCCCGGTAAGCACCGTGGACCGAGATGGACGTGGAGTCGTTGTGTAGCTGGCTGGTGTCCACCGCGAACTCGTGGACCGCGCGGAGCACGACTGCGGTCAGCAGGCTCGCCCGGTCGGCGTCGAACAACGCCTCCAGGGCCCGCCCGACCCGGTCGTCGTTGAGCACGTCGACCTCGGATTCGGTCAGCCCCAGAAGGCCCGGGTCGTAGCGGGCGGCCCACTCGCCCAGGCCATACAGAGGTTCGCGACCCAGTACCAGGTTGGTCACCACGGGCCGGATGGCGGCCGCCGGAGCCAGTTTCTGGCGGGCGTCCTCGGCGGGCAGCACGCCCGCCAGCAACCCGGGCAGCCCGAGGCGGTCCAGCACCTGGTTGATGATCGGCAGCCCGCCCAGGGCGCGGGAGACCAGGGCGAAGTCGTCTTCTTGGTTCGGCTGGCTCATCAGGACACTCCTTGCTACGGGGTGCTTGTGTGCATCACAGTAAATGCTATCCTTCGGTAGACAACCGAAAGATGCGACACGCTGAAGGAGTCCTTCCCCAATGCCCCACCGACCACCAGAGGCCCCCGGGCCGCGGTTCACCGCCCAGCTCACCGGCCTGGACTACGCCCTACCCGGAACCCTCGCCCGCCGCTTCATGCGCTGCGGCAAGACGAACTGCCGATGCAAGGCCGACCCGCCGACCCTTCACGGGCCCTACCTGCACTGGACCCGCACCGTCGCCGGCAAGACCGTCACCCGCAGCCTGACCCCCGACCAGGCCCGCCGCTACCAAACCTGGTTCGACAACGCCCGCCGGATCCGCGACCTCCTCAGCGAGCTCGAGGCCCGGTCCCTGCGCGCGTTCGAAGACGCCGAGGGGTGACCCGGTAAATGCCGAGATATCACCGAGCAGATGCGCATCCGAGGCCTGCATGGTGCCCCCGGCAGGATTTGAACCTGCGACCTACCGCTTAGGAGGCGGTTGCTCTATCCCCTGAGCTACGAGGGCGGGGCGCGTCTGGATCCAGGCGGTTACCGGACGCGGCTGCCCATTCTGGCAGGAGGTCGGCCGGTGTTGCTCGCTGGGCTGGATCTAGGCNAGACTGACTGAGGTATTTGGCCTGACGTCTGNCGCCGTTTCAGCCAACGCGAGGGGAAGTGGGCGTACCACCACCCGGGTCGTCCTCGACNTGCGCCCCGGGGGCCTCAACTTCTTCCAGTCTGGCGCGTCAGCCACCCGGTCGAGTCCCACTGCTCCCGGCGCTGCTACCGAGCACGCCCGTCGTGCCGGTCACACCGCCGGTGATCCGGGCGATCCGGCCTGTGATGGTGTTGGTGGGTATGGGCTGGTTGGGGTCGGCCAGGACGACTCGTTGGCCGCCGGTCAGGCCTTGGGTGACCTGGGTGTAGATTGCGCCGATTGCGCCGACGGTGATGATCTGTCGTTTGGTGGCGCTGCCGTCCGGGATCAGCACGTAGTCGAGGGCTCCGCGGTGGTTGACCGCCGAGGTTGGGACGGCAAGGGCCTTGGATGTCTGTGCTGTGGTGATCGTGACCGCAGTTTGGATGCCGTCACGCAGCTTGGTGGGGTTGGAGGTGAATTCGAGTTGTACGTTGTAGGCCGTGCCGCTGCTGGTGATGGGGGCCGCGGCTACGTAGGAGACGGTGGCCTCCAGCGAGATGGCTGTGCCGTCCGGGACGACCGTGGCCTTGTCCCCCACCTTCACCTGAGGGATCTTGGTGACGTCGACGGACAGGGTGACGCCGTGACCGGTCGGGTCGATGACATCGACCGCAGTGGTAGTGGACCCGGCGATCGCCTGCTGGCCGACAGTCAGCCCTACTGAGCTGACGACCCCGGTGAGCGGGCTGACGATAATCGCCTGGCTGAGTTGCTGCTGGGCGAGCGCGAGTGAGGCGTTGGCCGCGTCCACCGCGGCCTGGTCAGCGGCCAGCTGGGCTGCACTGACGGCCACGGTGGTGGCGCCAGTACCCCCCGCGGTGCCGCTGGCGACCCCCGCTGGAGTCGTTCCGGTGGAGGTCTTTCCCGCTGGAGTCGTTCCGGTGGAGGTCTTTCCCGCTGGAGTCGTTCCGGTGGAGGTCTTTCCCGCTGGAGTCGTTCCGGTGGAGGCCGCGGCGCTAGTGAGGAGCTTGTCGAGCGCGGTCTCCTGACCGAACAGCCCCTGCTGGAGGGCGAATAGTTTTGACTCATCGCTGAGAACGAGTTGCTGAGCCTGCGGGCACGTGGCCGCAGGGCCGCTCGGCGTGGTGGTAGGCGGCGTGGTGGTAGGCGGCGTGGTGGTAGGCGGCGTGGTGGTAGGCGGCGTGGTGGTAGGCGGCTTGGATGCTCGGGTGGTGGTAGGCGCGGTCGTCTGGCTGCTGGCCGGTGACGGCGGGGGGTTGGTCTGGGCCGAACACACTGTGGTCGCCAGAGCCAGGTCCGCCTTGGTCGTGGTCAGAAGTGAGTCGACGTGGCGCACGGTCGCCAGGAGGAGCTTCTGGGCGGCGGTGATGGAGGCCGTCGAGCCTGAGCCGGCATGCGACGAGCCAGGAGATCTGCTGCCCGTTGCTGTGCTGCCGGTTGCGGTGCTGCCGGTTGCGGTGCTGCCGGTTGCGGTGCTGCCGGTTGCTGTGCTGCCGGTTGCGGTGCTGCCGGTTGCGGTGCTGCCCTTCGTGGCGCTTGCCGTTCTGGTGGTGCCATTGCCCGCAGCCCCATTTGTGCCGGTCTTGGTGCCCGTGCCGGAGGCGGCCGAGACCTGGCCGGACTCTGCTTGGGTCAGGGTGAGTTCGGCGTTGGCGACCTGGCCCTGGGCGGATGCCAGGGCGTACTTCAGGGAGGTGGTGTCCAAGGTGGCGAGGACCTGGCCGGCGGTCACCTTGTCGCCCATCGCCACCGGGACGGTGGCGACGATTCCCGATGTGGCGAAGGACACGGTGGCGGCGCTGGAGGGTTCCGTGGTCCCGGTAGCCTGCAACGTCTGCACGACCGGGTATGAGCCGACGCTGGCCGTCACGTATGTCGGCGCGGTACCTCGCGACGTCGCGTAGGCGACCGCGCCGCCGCCGGCTACCAGGACCACAGCGCTGATCCCGGCCGCGGCTACTACCCGGGTTTTGCGGTTCGGTCCGCGTTTAGGCATTGGCCCCGGTGCCTCCGGTCCCGTTGGCACCGTTGAAGTTGCCCCTGCCACCGAAGCCGGTGCGACAGCCGCCCGGCCCGGGGGTGCTGATCGTGATGGATTTCGCGGTGATGGTCCCGACGCTATTGGCGGGACCGATGGCCCTCGCGCACCGGCCTACCACTGCGGCCGCACTAGTCGCCGTGACGGTCTGGGTCACTGCCGCGGACGGGCCGAGGGTGATCGTGATGGTGGTCGGGCTTGCCGGGGTGGGGGAACCGGTAGCGCGCTGGCCGTTGCGCAGAACGCCTTTGAGCAGGATCGTCGAGCCGGACACCGAGCTCACCGTGCCGGTGGCGCTGGCAAAGGCGCGGCGCGGGCGGGCGCCGGGCGAGGGGGCTCCGGAGGGGGCCCCTTGGGGGCGCTGCCCGAACGAGCCGCCGCCAGGCAAACCACCGTTCGTGCCCGCCGTGGGACAAGCTCCGTTGACCTTTGCGTCGATGCGGGCGGAGGTCGCGGTCAGGGCCTGTGTGGAACCGGCCGCCGGCGTGCCGGTGACGCTGACGCAGTCCCCGGCTGCGAGATGGCCTGGGGTGATGGAAGTGAACTTGGTGGCCGCGGTGTACACCACGGTGTTCTGTGCGGTGGCGGACTGGACCTGCAGGGTGCCTGGTGACGCGGCAGCGATCAGCCCTGAGGCACCAGGGACGGCGGGCGCCCCGCCTTGGGCGCCCTGGTTCGGCGCCTGGTTCGGCGCCTGCGTGGCAGCGGGCGCCGCGCTGCTGGTGCCGCTGCCACCGCACGCGGCCAGCAGGGTGACCAGCGGGATCAGGGCAAGCGCTGCTCCCGCCTGGATGTGGTGCCGGTGGGAGGCCCGTGGTCGTGAAGGGGTGTTGACGTTGAAAGTCATGGTGGTGGCTCCGGGGTTGGCAGGTATGGGCACTGAGCTGGGCATGGGGGCTTCATTCGCTGCGTAGGGCGTCGATGGGTGCCAGTTGGGCGGCCCGGCTGGCGGGGTAGACACCGAACACCAGGCCGATGGCCAGTGCGACGGTGATCGAGCCAAAAATGGCGGGCATGGACAGTGCCACCGGGTTGGAGATGAGGCTGGGTAGGACCTTGGCTCCGGCGATTCCGACGGCGGCGCCGAGCAGACCACCGGCCAGGCCGAGCAGTGAGGCCTCGATGAGGAACTGCCGCCGGATCAGGCTGGGACGGGCGCCGAGTGCTTTGCGCAGCCCTATCTCACGGATCCTTTCGGTGACCGAGACCAGCATGATGTTCATGACACCGATCCCTCCTACGAGCAACGAGATGGCCGCGACCCCAGCCAGCAGAACCGTCAACGTCTTGGATACCGATGCCGCGGTCGTGACCAGGGATGCCTGGTTGGTGATCGTGAAGTCCGCGCCTGCGGCGTTGGTGATGCCATGCAGGGCCAGCAGCTCGCTGTTGGCTTCCTGGTAGGCCGAGGACAACGCCGTCTGGGAGGTCGCCTGGATGTAGATCGTCTGGACAGCGGTCCGGCTGGACCCGCTGGAGACGCGCTGCTGGGCAGTGCTCAGGGGGATCACGGCGGTGTCGTCGTTGTTGGTGCTGCCTGTCGAGCCGCTTGGGGCCAGGACCCCGGACACGGTGAACGGTGTCCCATTGATGGTCACGCTCTGGCCGACCACATCGGTGGAGCCGAAAAGCTCGGCCGCGGTGGTAGCACCCAGGACGACCACCGACGCTGCTGAGGCCTGGTCAGCATTGGACAGGAACACCCCGCTGGACATGGTCCGGGCGCGCACCGACAACCAGGAGGGGGTGGTACCCACCACCGTGGTCGTCCAGTTGCTCGCCCCAGCCACAAGAGACTGCGAGCTCGAGGTGCTTGGAGCGACGGCGGCGATGTCTGGGGCTACGACCGGTGAGGCCAGGGCCTGCGCGTCGGCCTGGGTCAGCGTCGAGGCTGACCCGAACCCCCCGCGCAGCCCAGTGGTGCTCGTGGTGCTGCCGGGGGAAATGATCAACAGGTTGGTCCCCAGGGCCTCCACCTGCGCCGTCACCTGCTGCTGGGCGCCGATGCCCAGTCCGACGGTCAGGATCACGGCCGCGATACCGATGAGGATCCCCAGGACGGTCAGCGCTGAGCGCATCCGGTGGCTACGCATTGCCTCCAGGCTGGTCCGGAAGGTGTCGAACCAGGTCACGACCTCGCCCCCGAAACGGCAACCGCACTCGCGAGTGAGTCGTCGGTCACCAGACCATCGCGTAGCCGCACGACGCGCCCTGCTCGGTCGGCAACGTCCTTCTCGTGGGTGATGAGCACGACCGTGCGGCCGGCTTTGTGGAGCTCGTCGAACAGGTCCAGCACATCAGCAGTCGAAGTTGAGTCCAGGTTGCCGGTGGGCTCGTCGGCCAGGATCAAGGCGGGTTCGGTGACCAGCGCCCGGGCCACGGCAACGCGTTGCTGCTGGCCGCCGGAGAGCTCACCTGGTCGGTGGTCGACCCGCTCGGCCAGGCCCACCCGCCCAAGTGCTGCCTCGGCCCGCTGGCGCCGTTGCGACCGGCTGACGCCGGCGTAGGCCAGGGGGAGTGCGACGTTCGACCATGCCGTCATCGACGCGAGCAGGTTGAACTGCTGGAACACGAATCCGATGCTGCGGTTACGGACGTCGGCCAGATCGTTCTCGGACATCGAGCTGACATCTTCTCCGGCCAGGCGGTAGCTCCCAGCTGTAGGGACGTCCAGGCAGCCGATGATGTGCATCAGAGTCGATTTGCCCGACCCCGAAGGGCCCATGACCGCGACATACTCTCCGGGCTGCACATCCAGGGTGATCCCGCGTAGCGCAGCAACCTCCAGGGAGCCGCTGCGATAGACCTTCGTCACATCGCGCAGAGACAGAACAGGTTCGGTGCCATGGAACTGGCCAGGCCCAGTCAGATAGGTGGTCATCCCCCGTTTACCCCCGGCGCCCCACCGGTGCCACGAGAGCCGCCGCCGCCACCACCACCACCGAAGCCACCACCACCGAAGCCACCACCACCACCACCGAAGCCGCCAGTGCGACCGGTGCCTCCGCTTCTGGCTGTCGGAACAGGCACGGCGACGCTGTCGCCGCTGGCCAGGCCCGACACGACCTGGGTCGATCCGCCCGAGCTGAGCCCGATGGTGATCAGGTGCTGGGACTTGACCCCGTTCTTGTCGAGCGTGACGTAGGCGTTCCCGTTGGTACGGGTGACCGCCAGGGTCGGCACGACCAGCACGTTGCTCAGCTGCCGATAGATGATCGAGACGTTCGCGGTGCTCCCCGCGTACAGGCCGGTCGGGCTGCCGGTCACGGTGATTACGACCGGGAAGGCGCTGGACCCAGAAGAGGACGAGGCGACGATCCCGACCGAGGAGACCAGGCCAAATACCGGGGCCGCCGAACCGGCCGTGGTGATGCTCACCTGGTCGCCTTTGGCGATGTTCGCCACGTCGCTGGCACCGACCGAGGCGTTGACCATGTATGAGCCCGTGCTGATCACCTGAATCTGCCCCGTTGAGCTCGTCGAGCTACTCGCCCCCGATGACCCGCTCGAGGGGGACCCTGACCCGCTACCCGAGCCGGACTGCCCCGACCCCCCACCCGCAAACGAGCCCGAGCTCGAGCCCGAACTCGAACTGGAACCCGAGCCCGAGCTTGAACCAGAACTCGAGCCCGAGCTCGAACCAGAGCCCGAACTGGAGGCGCTGAGCTGCTGGCCGACCGTGAGGTTGACTGCCGTGACGGTGCCCGTGATCGGCGAGGTGAGGGTGGCCCCCGCAAGAGCGGCCTGGGCGTCCGCCAGCTGCGCCTGGGCTACCGTAATGCTCGCCTGGTCGGCGGTGATCTGTGCGGCTGAAGCGGCAGCGGTCTGATCCGTGGCGAGGCGTGCCAGACCCGAGGCTACGCTCGCCTTGGCCTGAGCCACCTGACTTGCCAAGGACGCCGACGAGATCGTTGCGAGCTTCTGGCCAGCTTGGACCTTCTGGCCCTGCGTCACGTTCACGGCGGTGACCTGACCGGCCGCCCCGAAACTGAGGTTCGACGTAGTAGCGGGCTCGACCGTGCCGGAGGCCGAGACGGTCTGTGACACCGTGCCGCTGCCCACCGTCACCACCCGGGTCGCCGGACCTGTCGCCGCAGTGCTCGAAGAACGGGTCATGGCCCACGTGGTGGTGGCGCCCGCTGCGACGAACAGCGCAACAACCGCGATGACCACGGTCCAACGGCGGCTGAGATGCCGGCCGCGCTCAGCCCGGGGTGTCGAAGAGCGGTGCTCTGTCATCGGAACTCCCGATTCGAGAACCGGGGGGCCTTCCGGGTCATGCTTGGGCCGCGTGCCAAGACTTAGCATCAGACCCGTACCTTCAGAGAACCTGAGACCCGGCGCACAAGCGTTCCTTTCGTTGACGAGGTCGGATCCTCGTTGACAGAATGGTCCTCCGGTTGGCTGGGAGCACCCTGATAGCAGGCTGTGGAAATGGTCCCAAGCACAGAGCCCGGTCCCTGGCTGCCCGTGATGAGGTTGTCGCCTAACGCCGGTAATGGGCTGTAATGCAGTGATGGTAGGGACGCATCTGGGACACAGGTTAGTTAGCCTGCTGTGGTGAGTCAGCGCCAGCAGGATCCCGCCCAGCAGCCGGCCGCCGTTTCGTCCGCTCTGACGCCCTCCGCGCCCGTGCCGGAGCCCGGGAGTGCTGGCGACGACCCTCGCGCGGACCGCGTTGCCGCGGCCGTCCGGACCTGGCAGCGGCATCTGGTGGACCTGGGCGGTCGCAACACGCTGCTCTGGTACCGCGACCTGCCCTCCGGAACCCTCGACCTGACCACCGCGCACCCGGGCGGTATGGCCATGCTGCTGGCCGGGCGGCCGACTAAGCTCTCCGACCTGGTGCGCGAGTCGACGGCTCTGGAGGAGGCCCGTCGGCGGGTTCGGACAATTCGCGCCAAGACTCTGGAGCTGCACGAAGAGCGCGGAATCACCGCCGGATACATCGCTGTGGGTATGGCGACCTGGCAGGTCCCGGGCGCGAGTCGTCCTCCCTGCGCGCCGGTGCTGCTGCGCTCGTGCGTGTTCAAGCCCACCGGTGCGGCACAGCTCGACTTTGACATCGACCTCGGTGAGGACGTGGAGTTCAACCCGGTGCTCGAGCACTATCTGCGCTCCGAACAGGGCATCGAGCTCGACCCCGAGGTGCTCGAGGAGATGGCCACGTTCACCAAGGGCTTCGACCCGCAGCCGGTGTACGCGGCCCTTGGCCGGATGTGTCAGCGGATTCCCGCGTTCCAGATCGCGCCCCGGCTCGTGCTGGGCACCTTCTCCTACGCCAAGCTCCCGATGGTCGCCGACCTTGCGGCACAGCTCGGGACCCTGGCCAACCATGATGTCGTCGCCGCTCTGGCGGGTGACCCCGGGGCGCTGAGGGCCGTCCGCACCACCGTCCCGGAGTTCCCGCCCGACGCCGACCCGGCCCGTGAGCACCTGGTCCTGGACGCCGACTCATCCCAGCAGGCCGTGATCGATGCGGTGCGCTGCGGGGCGAACCTCGTCATCAAGGGCCCGCCCGGCACCGGTAAGAGCCAAACCATTGCCAACCTGATCGCCTGCCTGGCCAGTGAGGGGAAAAGGACGTTGTTCGTGGCCGAGAAGCGTGCGGCGATCGACGCTGTTATCGGGCGTCTCGAGCGGCTCGGCCTGGGCGACCTCGTCCTGGACGTCTATGACGGCGCAGTCAACAAACGACGACTGGCCCACGAGCTCGGTGGAGCCCTGGACCGGGCGAGGGACGCCAAGGACCCGGACACCGCCGGCATCGAACGCACCGTGATCGAGAGGCGTGCCCGTTTGGTGAGCCACTGTGCGGCGCTGCACGACAAGCGAGACCCCTGGGGTGTCAGCGCATCCGACGCGCAGGTCGCCCTCGTCCAGCTGTGGGCGCGCCGTACGCCGCCGATCTCGCGGGTCCGCCTGCACGGTGACGTCCTCAAGGGCATCAGCCGCGACCGGCTCACCGAGCTGAGCCAGTCCCTGACCGAGGCCGCCTCGCTGGGAGCATGGATGGCAGGGGAGTCCACCGGCGACCCCTGGTATGGCGCGAGAGTTACCTCCCCCGATGAGGCGGTGCAGGCACTCGAGATTGCCGACCGTCTTGGCGGCGAGGGTATGGATGCCGTCCAGCAGCGACTCGCCACTGCGATGCGCGAAGCGGGCCTGCCTGACGCGAAGACGCCCTCGGACTGGGGGCGTGCGTTGGCCATCGTGGAGCAGGTTCGCCAGACGCTGGAGATCTTCCGGGTGGAGGTGTTCGACCTTGCGCTGACTGACATGGTGGGCGCGACCGCCGGCAAGGAGTACCGAGAGGAGCACGGGCTCCGGCTCGGCCTGCTGTCACGGATGCGGTTGCGGCGCCAGGCACGTAGTCTGCTGCGCCCCGGCACCCCACCAGAGGATCTGCACTCGGCGCTCAAGGTCGCCCAGGAACAGCGCGCCATGTGGGTTCAGCTGGCCGGGATCGGCGGACGTCCCGGGGTGCCAGACGAGATCGACGAGGCTGAGCGCACCTACGACGCCTTCGCCGATGACCTGGCTTGGCTCGGCGACCGGCTGGCCACAACGGTCGCCGGTGGTGATCTGTTGGGGACGCCTCTTGTGGAGCTGCCGGATCGCCTTGCGACGCTGGCGCGGCGTCGCGACCGCCTCGCTGTGCTGCCCCGCGTGGTCTTCCTGATCGATGAACTGCGTGAGTCCGGGATGGGGGCGCTGGTCGACGATCTCGCTGCTCGCGGGGTCCCGCCGATAGACGTGGGCCCTGAGATGGACTTTGTCTGGTGGACCTCGCTGCTTGATGACGTCAGTGTCCGTGACAGCGCCTATGGTGCCCACGACGGTGAGTTTCTGCGTCGCGTCGGGTCCGAGTACATCGAGGCCGATCACGCCCACCTGGCGGGGACGGTTGACAGGGTTCGTGCCGCGGTCGGTCGTCGACTGCGTGAGGTCCTCGACGATCATCCCGAGCAGGAGGCGTTGGTGCGCGTGGAGGCGGGCAAGTCTCGGCGGCACCGGTCGTTGCGCGATCTGTTGCCCCGAGCCGGTGAGACGTTGATGGCGATCAAACCCTGCTGGGCGATGAGCCCCCTGGTGGTCGCCTCGATCCTGCCGGCGGGGCGCTGGTTCGACGTGGTGATCTTTGACGAGGCATCACAGATCCCGCCCGCGCAGGCGGTCTCGGCCATCTCGCGCGCGACCCAGGTGGTCGTCGCTGGTGACGAGCGCCAGCTGCCACCGACCAGTTTCTTCACCGCAGCCATCGACGAGGACGCCGTTGCGGACCCTGCCGACGACTCCCTGACCGAAGGGTCCGAATCGATCCTGGACGTTCTGTCGGCCGCATTGCCGATCCGCCGGCTGACCTGGCACTACCGCTCGCTGGACGAGCGGCTGATCTCCTTCGCCAACGCCCAGATGTATGACGGAGAGCTCGTCACGTTTCCCGGCACCGGCGATGAGGCTGTGGTCGGGCTCGAGGTCGTCAACGGCTCGGCGCCGGTCCAACCGGGCCTCGAGGCGATCGAGTCCACGCAGGCCGAGGTCGGCCGGGTCGTCCAGCTGGTTCTTTCACACGCGCGCACGCGCCCTGGCGAGTCGCTGGGGGTCATCGCGTTGGGTGTCAAGCACGCGAGCCGGATCGAAGACGCCCTGCGCGTCGAGCTGGCGGCCGGCGCCGGCGTCGGCGACTTCTTCGACGAGGACCGCGCCGAGCGGTTCTTCGTCAAGAACCTGGAGCGAGTCCAGGGCGACGAGCGGGACGCGATAATCCTGTCGATCGGTTATGGCAAGACCCCCCACGGCCGGGTGCTGCACCGCTTCGGGCCTCTCAATCTCGAGGGCGGCGAGCGCCGCCTCAACGTCGCGATCACTCGCGCTCGGCGCAGGATGACCGTCGTCTCCTCCTTCACCGCGGCTGATCTCGACCCGGCCCGGCTCAAGGCTCGCGGTGCCTTGATGTTGCGCGACTTCTTGCTGTATGCCGCACAAGGCGGAGCTGAGCCGGCGACGCCGGCTCCCGCGAAGCTCGAATCTCAGGGTGCACTCGACGGTGCGGCGCGCGCTGTAGTGCCCCGGGCACATCTGGACCCGCTTGTCGCCAACCTGGCGTTTCGGTTGCGGTCCGAGGGTCTGGTCGTACACACCGGTTATGGCACGTCGGCCCAGCGCCTTGACCTCGCCGTCGAGGACCCGCAACACCACGGTCGGGTCCTGGTGGCAGTTGAGACCGACGGACTGCGGTATGCGCAGATGCAGAGCACCCGAGATCGTGACCGGCTGCGGGTCGAGCAGCTTCGCCGTCTCGGATGGGAACATGTGCGTGTCTGGAGCACTGACCTGTTCCGTGACCCGGCGCGAGACGTGGCGCGAGTCATTGCCGTAGTACGCTCGGCCTCGGAAGCCAGGTCGGCCGGGGCGCCCAAGACCCAGTGGGCCGATACGGAGCCTACTGACTCCCAGCCCGCTGAAGCCAAGCCTCAGACCGCGATGACCAGACCCGCGCTGGAACAGACCCGCGATGACACGGACGTCGGGTGGGGGGAGCGGCCCAGTGAGGACGCACAGGACGAGTGGCTTCGGGATCAGCGTCCGCCGCACTGGGGTTAGCCAAGAACGTCAGCACGAGACGTAGGTCACTTCCGCGTCATACATCCGGGTCACGCCTTGATGATGGCAGTCCTTGGGACGGTTTGGTTTGACCCGTGAGTGGCCAAAGGCGTTTGCTTTGCCGACATAGGTGAGCGAACGGCCACTTGGTCGAACATATTCACTTGAGGTTGTCGCCGTCGCGGCCAGCACACCCGTGCTGCAAGCAGCCAACGCTTCGCATGATTCTTGGGAAATGGTGGAGTTCAGGGATGACAGACCAGTCGTATCTTCGGTGTAAGGCCTTCGCTGACAAGATCATGTCGGCCGAGGAGGCCGCCGCGTTCATTCCGGCGGGTTCGAATGTGGGGATGAGCGGTTTCACCGGTTCCGGCTATCCGAAGGCAGTGCCCGCCGCACTGGTCGCCAGGATGAGTGAGGCGAAAGCGCAGGGTGACCGTTTTGCCGTCAGCGTCTGGACGGGTGCGTCGACCGCGCCCGAGCTCGACGGTGCCCTGGCGGAGGTCGAAGGGATCGACCTGCGTATGCCATACCAGTCCGACCCGGTGAGCCGCGCCAAGATCAACGCCGGGCTGATGGAGTACATGGATATCCATCTGTCTCACGTAGCGCAGATGGTCTGGGAAGGCTTCTTCGGGCACATGGACGTCGCCGTGATCGAGGTCGCCGGGATCACCGCGAATGGCGAGCTGATCCCGTCCACCTCGGTCGGCAACAACAAGACGTGGATTGACCAGGCTGACAAGATCATCCTTGAAGTCAACTCGGCGCAGCCCATCGAGCTCGAGGGCATGCACGACATCTACTACGGCACCGCGCTGCCCCCGAATCGCCAGCCGCTGCAGATCACCGACCCCTCGGACCGGATCGGGGTGCCCTACCTGCACTGCCCTCCGGAGAAGATCATCGCCGTGGTGCCAACCGACAGCCCGGACCGCAACTCGCCCTTCAAGTCTCCAGACGCCGATTCGAAGCAGATCGCAGGGCACGTCATGGACTTCCTCGCCCACGAGGTGAAGAAGGGCCGGCTGCCCGCGACACTGCTACCGCTGCAGTCTGGGGTGGGCAACATCGCCAACGCCGTGATGCTAGGGCTCGGTGAAGGCCCCTTCCGGCCGTTGACCGCCTACACCGAGGTGATCCAGGACGGCATGCTTAACCTGATCAAGAACGGCACGCTGAGCATGGTCTCGGCAACGGCGTTCTCCCTCAGCCAGGACGGCATGGCCGATCTGAACGCGAACATCGCCGAGTACCGCAAGCGCATCATCCTGCGCCCGCAGGAGATCAGCAACCATCCCGAAGTCATCCGACGGCTCGGCTGCCTGGCGATGAACGGCATGATCGAGGCCGACATGTACGGCAACGTCAACTCCACCCATCTGATGGGCTCGAGCATCGTCAATGGCATTGGAGGCTCTGGCGACTTCGCCCGCAATGCGTTCATCTCCATGTTTCTTTCGCCGTCTACCGCCAAGGGCGGGACGATCTCGTGCATCGTGCCGATGGCCAGCCACGTCGACCACACCGAGCACGACACGCATGTCATCGTCACCGAACAGGGCCTGGCCGATCTGCGTGGCTTGCCGCCGCGGCGCCGGGCCCAGCAGATCATCGACCACTGCGCGCACCCGGACTACCGTGCGGCGCTGCAGGACTACCTCGACCGGGCCACGGCCAGCTCAGGCAAGCACACACCGCACCTGCTCGGCGAGGCACTGTCGTGGCATGTGCGATACCTGCAAGAGGGATCAATGCAGCGAGTCTGACTGGACCCGACCAAGGGCGTCGAACCTCTCGGGGTCGGCGCCCTTGGTGCGCCCTTCGCCGACAAAACCTGGCACCGGATGAGAATTCCGAGCACCCGTCCCGACGCAGCGATGGTCCGAGCTGGTCAGGTCAACGTGGTCACCGGACGGCGTCGTGGCCGCCATGGTTGGGTCAGCCAGCCGGACGTGAGCCGCTACGAGCCCCTTTTCCACTCCTGCCAAGAACCCCTTGCCTCGAGCGCGGGCCAAGGCTCCCCTCGCGATATTCCGACACCCAACGCCCGACGAGGGCCACAGGATCGGCGACGGCGAAGTCGGTTTCGATGCCAGGATGGTCGCGGTGGGGGTACGACCAGTCCCGCTGGCACCATGCGTTTGAGGTCATCCAGGCGATCGTCCCTTGGGCGCTCGTCGGGCAGCACGTCCCCCCAAGCCTGCCTTATGTCGGCAGGGCGAACGGCAGCTTCAAACCATCCAGGGATCGCCGACAAGAACAGGTGGCCGTGGCGTCATCCTCAGGGGCCGGCATCGCGCCGATGGCCGAGCGGAGAACCGACTTCAACGCGTCAAGGCTGCTGGTCAACACCTTGAGCACCTCTTCATGTGTGACCGCCTCGTCACCGTCGACTCCGGCGTCGCGGTCGGTGACCAGGGCGATCGTGGTGAAGCACATGGCGAGCTCGCGCGCGATGGCGGCCTCCGGCATGGCGGTCATGCCGACAACCGTCCACCCGGCCTGCTGGTGCCACAAAGACTCCGCGCGCGAGGAGAATCGCGGGCCGTTGATGACCACGAGAGTGCCGGCATCGACCATCTTCCTGCCGGCCGCGCCGCCGGCGTTGAGGACAACCCGACGACCCCGAGAGCAGTACGGGTCGGCGAACCCGACGTGCACGACCGGACCGATGCCGTCGTAGATCGTGTGATCACGGCCCCAGGTGCGGTCGATCAGCTGGTCAGGCACAACCATGGTGCCTGGTCCGTGCTCTGGTCTCAACGAACCGACGGCGCAGGGTGCGAGTACCTGCCGAACGCCCACCGAGCGCAGCGCCCAGAGGTTGGCGCGGTAGTTGACGCGGTGCGGAGGGAAACGATGGCCCTGTCCGTGCCGGGCCAGGAAGGCCACGCGCCGACCCTCGAGATCCCCGATGACCACGTCGTCGCTGGGCTCACCGAACGGCGTCGTTATGCTGACGCGCTCCGTGTCGGTCAGGAACGTGTACAACCCCGAGCCGCCGATGACACCGATGTCGGCGCGAGCCGGGTCTGGGCCGGCCGAGGAGCTGACAGACGTCTCCGTGGTGGGTGTCATGTGCCGAGACTAGCCGCGGGCCAACTGTGGTCAGAGACCCCACTTGAGGCTTGTGGACGGTGGCGCGGTGCGTCTGACGGATCTGCCGAAGCCGCCGACAGGCTGGCAGCCTCAGGCCGCGGAGCCTTCGGGCTTCGAGGATGATTTGGTGGCCGTCTTGGTGGTACCGGCGCTCGACGATGACTCTGATGTTGAGGGTGCAGAGTCGGAGGACGTGCTGCCCGATTCGCTCGAAGGCGCCGAAGTGGTCGTCGTGCCGGATCCGTGCTGTGAGTTCTTGCCTGAGTGGTTGCCGGAGCTTCGGCGGGAGTCATCGCGGGAGTCATTGCGATAGAAGCCCGAGCCCTTGAACACGACCCCCACGGCGTTAAACAGCTTGCGCAGGCGGCCCTGGCACTGCGGGCATTCGCTCAGCGAGTTTTCGGTGAAGGACTGGACGATCTCAAAGCGGTGTTCGCACGCGGTACACGCGTAGGCGTACGTTGGCACGGTTCCTCCGGTTGGCACTCTAAGGGTGTGACTGCCAAGTGTACGGCAGAGACGTGCAGGGGCTTGTCGAAAACGGCGGCGGCCCTCAGTGTCCCGCCCGCAGGCATCTGGTGGCTGGGTTCGGTAGCCGCACGGGGCGGCCGCGGGGCGTTGCTCAACCAGGTGTTACCTGACCGTCGTAGAAGACTTCAGGTCGCGATTGGCCTCGGCCGTCCAGGCACCGCCGTCGCCCTGACACAGCTCGGCGCCCCCCCGCATAGGGGTTCTGGTCGCTGAATTGAATGCCGTGGCAACCGGTCGTGTTGACCGCTGCAATGACGATGGCGCAGCGGGCTCCCGCGGTCACTGTGATGTTGGGCTGAACAGCAAAGGTCGTTGGCGACCCGCCGATAGACGAGGCTGGTACCCTGCGGCCGTAGAGGGGTGAGCCGGTCGGGGCGCCGTACGAGCCTGCGGGGTAGATCGTGATTGCGAGTCCAGCACTCGGCCCGCTCTGCTGGAAGGTCGTAGCGGAGACGCTGGTCGATGTGCCGCTGCCCGCAGGGTGTCCTGTCACCGCGAAGTGGCCGGCGCAGCTGCGTTGGCGCGGACGGCGTACCCTCCCGTTATCCCCGCGTGGGCAGTCCCACACTCCACAAAGACCTCTCCCATTACCAGTGCGGAAGTGGACAGGGCCGCGAGGTCAAGGAAGGCAAGCGGAAGAAGGGGTGCATGGCTGGCTGGGGTCGGCGGTGGCCCTTCCCGGGATCGCCGTCGGGTGGGTCAGCAGCTGGTCTTCGGCGGTCGCCTTCCCCCGGCAGCAGCCCTGCTCGCGTCGAGCACTTCCTGCGCGTTCGCCTTGTACTCGCCGTACCGCCTGACGGCCTCCGTGACATAGGCGCCGACGGCCGCGAGGTCGACGACGTCATCGAATCCCAGGTCCCAGGTCTTCAGGACCGAGGACCCAGCCCGCAGGACACCTCGGGGGTCGTCCAACAGGACTCCGTAGAGGAAGCGCAAGCAGACGCCCTTCTTTGTCGCCTGGACCGCGCAGACCCAGGTATGCCAGTCGCCCTGGAGTGCGTACGTAAGGATTCTGTACTTGATCGCGACATCGAGGTTGGGTTGGGCCGTACGGATGGCGTCATCGAGGGCGATGACAATCGGGGTCGCAGCGGGGTCGATACCGGAAAGGTAGTCCTGAAGGGCAGCGCTGCTCACCTGGTTACTCCGCATCATCGGAATCGCCCAACGGCACACTGATGCTAGCGACACCGGGAGCGCCGCATCAAGGTTCAGCAGCGTCGCCGGACGTGGCGTTCCAGCCGGCGAGTCGCCCCTCTTTGCTGACCTGACGTACCCGCCGCTCGGCTGCCAGCCGGGTCTTCGCAGTCGCGACGATCAGCAGCTGGTCACCGTGGCGCAAGGTGGTCTGCGGGGACGGTACGAATCCCTCGTCGCCACGGACGATCAGGGTGACGTTGGCACCAGGAGGCAGACGCAGCTCGAACACCTCGACGCCGTGCAGCATGGAAGTGACCCCGACTGTCATCTGCAAGACATCGGCCCTGAGCTCGTCCAGAGGCGTGGACTCAACCTCGAGGTCCAGTGGCCGGTCGGTGTCCGTCACTGCGAGCCGGCGCGCCACCCAGGGCAGCGCCGGAGCCTGGACGAGCGTGAAGATCACGACCAGGACGAACACGAGGTCGAACAGGCGCCGGGCGCCCGGTGTCCCTGTGGTCAACGGCACCGTCGCCAAGACAATCGGCACCCCGCCCCGCAGCCCCGCCCAGGACAGAAACGCCTGGTCGCGCCATGGCACCTTGAACGGCGTCAGCGACACGATGACCGACAACGGCCTGGCCACCAGCAACAGCGCGAGGCCGATCACGACGGCCGGCACAATCTGGGTTGCCAGCCGGGCGGGGGTGACCAACAGGCCCAGCAGGACGAACAGGCCGATCTGGGCCAGCCAACCCAACGCCTGGGCGAACCCGCGAACCGCTGCCCGGTGCGGCAGTCGCATGTTCCCCAGCACGAGCGCAGAGAGGTATGTCGCGAGGAAGCCGCTCGCGTGCAAACGTGCGCCCACCGCGTAGGCCAGGACGGTCAGGGCCATCACCCCGATCGAGAACAGGCCAGAGGAGGATGATCCGATGCGGCGCATGAGGTGGCCGCCCGCGTACCCGATCAGTAGTCCGACTGCAGCACCGCCGGCGAGCTCGGCCACGGCCATGAGCAGCAGCTGCCACCATGAGGCATGGCCGCCGCTTCCGGGGGAGGCCTGGGCGGCAAGGGCCACCACGAGGATCACCACAGGGGCATCGTTGAACCCGGCCTCAGCCTCCAGCAGACCGGTGAGCCGGTTGGGAAGTGGAACCCGTCGTAGGACGGAGAACACCGCCGCCGCGTCGGTGGAGGCCAGGACGGCGCCGACCAACAGGGCAACGGTCCATGAGACGTCGAGCACCAAATGCGCAGCCAGCGCCACGACCACGACGGAGACCACCACCCCCAGCGTCGACAGCAACGCAGCGGGCGCGACAGACCCCCGAATGTCATCCCACGAGGTGGTCAGTCCGCCTTCGGCCAAGATCAGGACTAACGCGCTGTAGCCGAGGACTTGGGTCAGCTGAGCCGAGTCGAATCTGATGCCGGCGCCGGCTTCGCCGATGACCACGCCGATGCCGAGATACAGCAACAGCGAGGGGAGTCCGGAACGTACCGAGAGACGGACCGCAGCCACAGCCACCAGCAACACGAGGGTCCCGACCAACAGCGAGAGGTCGAGGTTGGAGACAGTAAAGGCGGCGATGGCTTCGATGTGTCATATTCTCGCAGGGTGTCTAGAGCCAGACTGGTCCGCCGNATCTCGTTGTCCGTCGTCGTCTTGGTCGTTATCGCCATCGTGGTGGGCACAGTTGTTGGCATCAGCCTCATCCGGCGGCCCCTGCCACAGACCTCTGGCCAGCTGTCCCTCTCAGGTCTGACGGCCAAGGTCACCGTGCTGCGCGATGACCGGGGCGTTCCCCAGATCTATGCGGACAACGCACAGGACCTCTTCCGGGCGCAGGGCTACGTGGCCGCACAGGACCGGTTCTTCGAGATGGACGTTCGCCGGCACATCACCGCCGGCCGACTCTCCGAGATGGTCGGCAAGGACGGCCTCCAGACCGATCGCGTGATCCGGACCATGGGCTGGCGCCGGGTGGCCGAGGCCGAGCTGCCAAAGCTGGCGCCCTCGACCCGTCAGTACCTCCAGGCTTATGCCGACGGGGTCAACGCCTACATCACCAAGGCCGGCAGCCCGGACAACATGGGCGTGGAGTACTCGGTCCTCGGGCAGAGCTTCCCTGACTACCGCGTGGAGCCATGGACGCCAGCAGACTCCCTGACCTGGCTCAAGGCGATGGCCTGGGACCTGCGTGGCGACTACGACAACGAGCTCACCCGTGCCCGCCTGGTGGCGACCATCACCCCGGCCCGACTTGCGGAGATCTTCCCGCCATACCCGACCGCCTCCCATTCTCCGATCCTCTCGTCACTGGACTGGAAACCTGGTGCGCCAAGCCCGACCCCGAGCGTGGCCTCGTCAGCCGCCGAGAATCCGAGTGTCTTGTCGACCAAGCCTGCTGTGGCCGCCAAGTCCGCCCGTACCGTCTATGCCGAGGTGGCCACGGTCCTCGACCAGCTCCCGGTGATGGTCGGGCGGGGCGACGGCATCGGGTCCAACTCGTTCGTGGTCGGCCCGAAACGCTCATCCACCGGAAAACCATTGCTGGCCAACGATCCTCACCTCGGCGTGAGCATCCCCGGCATCTGGTACCAGACCGGTCTGCACTGCCGCACCGTCTCGGCCGCTTGCCCCTTCGACGTCGCTGGCTTCTCCTTCGCTGGTATGCCCGGCATCGTGGTGGGGCACAACCAGAGCATCGCGTGGGGCATCACCAACCTTGGCCCGGACGTCAGCGACTTCTACCTCGAGCAGGTTCGTGGGAACAACTCCTACCGGCGCGGCAACAAGTACCTGCCGCTGAAGCAGCACACCGAGACCATCAAGGTGGCTGGTGGCCCGGACGTCACCACGACCGTCCGTGAGACGCTTCACGGCCCGCTGCTCTCGGATGTGATCCCGGCTGTGGCCCAGGCAGGCAGTACGTCCTTGGTTGAGGGCAAACCTGAGACCGCCACGTATGCCGTGTCCCTGGCCTGGACGGGTTTGCTGCCAGGCCACACGGCCGATGCTCTCTTCGAGATCGACACCGCCCGGAACTTCGCCCAGTTCCGTGACGCCGCAAAGGACTTCGCCGTCCCGTCGCAGAACCTCCTGTATGCAGACACTGCGGGCCACATCGGCTACCAGGCGCCCGGCCAGGTGCCGATCCGCGCGTCGTCGACCAAGGGGGCGCCGCCGGGCTACTGGCCCGCGCCGGGCTGGGACCCGAAGTACGACTGGAAGGGGTTCGTGCCCTTCGAGCAGATGCCCATGGCATACGACCCGCCGGAGGGTTACATCGTGGCCGCCAACCAGGCCGTCACCGCGAGCAAGACCCCGTTCCTGACCACCGAGTGGGACTACGGCTATCGCAGCGAGCGCATCCGCACCCTGATCACGGCCACCCCCAAGGTCACCCCGGCGCGGATGTCCCAGATCCAGGGCGACACCTACAACGCCTTCGCACCCGTGCTGGTCAAGGCACTGCTGAAGGTCAGGCTCGACGGCGACCCGTTCGCCGACGACGCGAAGGAGCTCCTGCGCACCTGGGACTACACCCAGCCGACCGGCAACTCCCCCACGTCGGCCGCGGCGGCTTACTACAACGCCGTGTACAGCAACGTCCTGCGACTGACCTTCAACGACGAGCTCGGAGACATGAAGGCCGACGGTGGCTCGCGATGGATGCAGGCCCTCACGGGGCTGTTGGCCAGGCCGCGTGACGGGTGGTGGGACAACAAGCTGACGCCGGGGG
>JGI20195J14853_1000069_pt1 | contig 24109 bp, 17 predicted proteins | sample NGESurdeep092012_3_FD_14853 | JGI IMG/M metagenome (IMG submission 14853)
ATGGTCGCGACGTGCAAGTCGTGCGTGGGAATAGCGGCGACTTCGCGGTGGTCGCGCATATAAACGGCGCACGGATTCCGATGGTGCTCGATACCGGCGCAAGTTCGGTGGTGCTGACCCAGGAAGCGGCCAAGGCCGCCGGGCTGCCGCTCGAAGTGCTCAACTACACGGTCAATGTAGACACCGCCAACGGCCGCACGCGCGCCGCGGCGGTGACGCTCGACCGCCTCGCTGTCGGCGGACTGACCGAGCGCGCGGTGCCGGCACTAGTGGCGCAACCGGGACAACTGAAGAACAATCTGCTCGGCATGAGTTTCCTCAACCGGCTGGCAAGCTGGGAAGTGCGCGGCGATAAGTTGCGGATGCGNGGGAATCCGTAACCGGCGTATTTTTCGGGATCATGTTCTAGATCAAGCTGATGATGAATCGCAGCGACACGAATATCAGGAAAATACCGAAGGCGATCTCGAGCTTGCGCCGCGGCATCCAGTGCGCCAGCCGCACGCCGTAACTCGCGGTATAGCTCGACACCGGCGCCATCAGCACGAAGCCGAGCAACGATACGAAACCAACCGACAACGGCGGCAATTGCGCCATGTGCGGCCAGCCAGCCAGCATGTAGCCGATGGTGCCGGCAATGGTGATCGGCACGCCGACGCCGGCCGAGGTCGCAACTGCCTGCTGCATCGGCCGCCCGTACAGTGTGAGCACAGCGTTTGACACCGCACCGCCACTCACGCCGACCAACGAGGAAAACAGCCCGGTCATCAAGCCGTAGAACCTCAGCAAGCCGCGGCCTGGCAATTCATTGCCGAGATTCCAGCGGTCGGCGCCGAACAGCATGCGCACGGCGATGAAGCTGGCGAAGATCACAAACGCGATCTTAAACACCGGCGCCGGCGCGTAGGTCGCGGTCACCGAACCGATCGCCACGCCGACCACCGCCGGCACCGTCCAAATCCGCACCACATCCGGAATCACCGCGCCCTTCTTCTTGTGCGCGATGTAGGAACGTACCGTGGTCGGCACGATGATGGCGAGCGAGGTGCCGATGCACATCTGCATGCGAACGTCTTCCGCCACGTCGAGCGCGCGGAACACTTCATACAGCACCGGCACAATGATGGCGCCGCCACCGATGCCGAACAGGCCGGCGAGAATGCCGACCAGGATGCCCGCGCCCGCGATCCAGAGCACGAGCAGGACGACCTCGCCGATCGGATACCCCAGCAGCATGATTCCCCGCGTGGTGCGGCAGGCGGGAGGCGTAGCTCAAGCGGCGATGTTCGCCAAATCCTTGGCCGTGTCCAGCACCAGCGCAAGCGCAGCAGGCATGACCGACGCGCCAGCGTCGGCCTTGACCGCTTCGGTCGCCAGATGCCGCCGGAATGCGCGCGCCCCCGGCACCGCACGGAACAGGCCTAGCACATGGCGGGTGATGGAATGCAGCCGCACGCCCTTGGCCAGTTCGCGCTCGATGTAGGGAACGAGCGCTAGGCCCGCGTCCTTGGGCGAGGGAAGCGGCGCCGGTTCGCCGTAGAGCAGCGGATCAACGCCCAGGAGCCGCCACGGCTCTTGATACGCGGCCCGCCCCATCATCACGCCGTCCACAAAGCCAAGCTGGGCTTGCGCCTGCTCGACGCTGGCGATGCCGCCATTGAGCACAATCTCGAGATCGGGGTGCGCCGCCTTGAGCCGGTGCACGCACGCATAATCGAGCGGCGGCACGTCGCGATTTTCACGGGGTGACAATCCTTTCAGCCAGGCTTTACGCGCGTGCACGATCAGCGCGTCCGTGCCCGCCGCCTTGACCGCATCGGTGAAAGAAAACAGTGCCTCGTCCGGATCCTGCTCGTCGATGCCAAGACGACACTTCACGGTCACCGGAATTTGGACCGCGGCTTTCATGGCCGCCACGCAATCGGCGACCAGCGCCGGCTCGACCATCAGACACGCGCCGAAGCGGCCCTCCTGCACCCGGTCGGACGGACAGCCGACATTGAGGTTGATTTCGTCGTAGCCGAACTCCACGCCGATGCGCGCCGATTGCGCGAGCGCTTGGGGGTCGCTACCGCCGAGCTGGAGCGCCACCGGATGCTCGAACGCATCGAAGCCGAGCAGCCGCGCGCGATCGCCGCGCAGCACCGCGCCGGTGGTCAGCATTTCCGTGTAGATCAGCGCCCGGCGCGTGAGCAGGCGATGGAAGAACCGGCAGTGCCGGTCAGTCCATTCCAACATCGGCGCAATAGAAAATTTTCTAACGATATCAGCCATTTAAGATACTATTTATGGTGTCGCCGCGCCCCGACGGACGTCCGGATTGACGTCGATTTTTGCACCTCTGGGGCGCTTCTGCTCCGCCCCTTATAGCTCCGCCCCTTATAGCCACGGTCAAGGCGGACATGCCAGAGCCGCCGCTTCGGGCCATCTACTGCCCTCAAGCCACGTCCGTGCAGAGTCCATTCGTCCCCCAACAACAAACATACGTCGAGTGAGTTTTCACGGTGCCAAGAGCCGCCATTCGTCACGATGCAACGCGGCTGCCGTCTGGGCGACCTGCCAAATGAACGGCACAGCATTGACCGCAAGACAGGTTTTCGCCGGCTCGCTTTCCGGCCATCCTGCAATTGGCTATTATTTCGCTGAAAGCCGGCGACGAGCCGGTGGTCGATATAAGATCAAAACGAGGGGGAGGACGATCATGCTATTCCACCATTGTGCCGTTTGTGACACCGGTAATGCGTCCAGGCGCCAATTCCTAGCGGGGCTCGGCGCCGTTGGCGCAGCGACCATGCTGCCGACATCCGCCGTGCTCAGTCAGGCCGCCCCGAAGCTGATCGACACGCACCATCACTTCTATCCGCCTTCCTACCTGCAAATGTCGAAGGAATGGGAGGGTAACCGCAAAATTCCGCCTTATGCCGGCGTGTTCGACTGGACGCCAGCCAGATCTATCGAGCTGATGGATAAAAACGGAATCAAGACCGCCGTGGTGTCGCTCGCCTCTACTCCGGGCCTTTGGTTCGATGCCGGCGCCGAGGCCGCAGGCAAAACGGCGAGAATTTGCCAGGATTTTGCAGCCGAAATGCATCGGGACTACCCGAGGCGCTTCGGCATATTCGCACCGCTGTCGATGATGAATATCGGCGTCACGCTCAAGGAAATCGAATATGTGTTCGATGTCCTCAAGGCGGACGGCATCAATCTGCAGACCAACTACGGCGACAAATGGCTGGGCGATCCGCTCTACAAGCCCGTGCTCGAGGAGCTCAACCGCCGCAAGGCCGTCGTCTACGTCCATCCGCTGGTCGCGGCCTGCTGCGGCCAGCTGAGCGTTGGCACCTTCCCAGCGGTGATCGAGGTACCGCACGACACCACCCGCACCGTCACCAGTCTGCTGCTGAGCGGTTCATTCGCGCGCTACCGCGACATCAAGTGGCTGTTCTCGCACGCCGGCGGCACGATCCCGATGCTGGCGGGCCGCATCGACGCATTCTATGGCCATCGGCCCAATCTCAAGGAGTTCGCGCCGGACGGCATCATGGGCGAACTCAAACGCCTTTACTATGACACCGCGAACGCGACATCCGCACCGGCCATGGCTGCGTTGCTCAAGCTCGTGCCGGCATCGCAGATCACCTATGGCACGGACTATCCGTATTTTCCGCTCGACCAAAACATAAATCTGCAGCAGTTGGGGCTCTCAGCCGCCGATATGCAGGCGATCGAGAGCGGCAACGCGACGAGGCTCATTCCGCGGCTGAAGGCCGCTTGATCCGATTGTCCTTCGACGACGGCGATGTGAAAGCGGGCGTTAAGCCGCCGTTAAACGCGGCACATGGCGCAGCTTCCGGCGCGCCAAAGACTATAAATATTGATCTTGGCGCAAGGAGTTAGACGCAACTTTTCTACTCAACGAAACCGCGAATTGTTTCTGCGAAGCAGGGAATTCTGGCGCCGGCACAAGGAATTTCACCTGCCGAAGCTGAAATCATCGTGCCGTCGCGGAAACCGACATATCGCGTTTCGCATAAGGCCCAATCGATGACGTTGAAGAACGCATCAAGATAATCCTGACGGTTGGGGCCGTATTTCGGCTCAAGGGCGTGATCCCAAAGATCGCAAATCAATACGCCCGGCTTCCCGAGAGGAAGAACACTGTCGTTGAATGCCAGAGTTTGTAGGTCATGGCGATGGCCTGTCTTGCTGAACATTCTCGAAAGCCCGTCCGGGAGCGATCAGCACTTTTCCAAGCGGCCGCTCGTGTTCGACGTAATCCTGGGCCTCGCCCGCTCGCTCCAGCGGATAGACGCGATCGATGGTGGCCCTGATGCAACCTCGCGCGCCCGCGGCAAGAGCCCGATCGAGGTCACTCACGTTCACTCCTGCCGCTCCGATAATTTGACGGCGCCCGACATATAGCCATTTTAGATCGAGCTGGACATTGCCGCCGCCGTGGGCGCCGCAACTCACCAGCCGGCCCGCCTGCGCGACACACCGTAACGCGAGCGGCCAAAGACTGGGGTCGCCGCTGCTCTCAAACACCAGGTCGGCACCGCGTCCGTTCGTTAGCTCCATGACCTGTGCCACAAGATCGCCAGTGCGGTAGTTGACCGTTGCGTCGGCGCCAAGATGACGGGCGAACGCTGCACGACTGTCGGCACCGGCAACGGCCACGACTGTCGCTCCCGACAATTTTGCGACCTGCACGGCGAAGGCGCCGAGCGCGCCAGAAGCACCGAAGATGACGGCGGTTTCTCCGGCGCGTAGCCTTCCGCGATCGATCAGAAAATTGTAAGCGGCCGCGCCATGACGAGCGATCACGGTGGCATTTTCGAAGCTGAGAGCCTCCGGGATCAGCGCGATATTGCTCGCCGGGACCGCAGCATATTCCGCATAGCCGCCCCAGCGATGAACACCGATGGTGCGGCTAGATCCAAAGCTTGCCGCAGCGCCGCACCGACATTCGTGACATTGGCCGCAGGCAATCGTCGACATGACGGCGACGCGATCACCAACCTTGAATGTCGTCACGCCCTCGCCAATTGCGGAAACCATGCCGGACGGATCGGCGCCAGGCACAAGCGGCAGCACGGCGCCACGCGAATACGTGCCTTTCCGCACCGATAAATCAAAGCTGCGATTGATCGATACGGTTGCGACCTTCAGCACGATTTCGCCGAACGCGGCGCCGGATCGGGGACGTTCTCGAGCAAAAGTTGCTCCGAACCTCCAAACGCACGCAGCACCACAGCCTTCATTCGCGATCTCCGTTCCGCTTGCGCATCAACCTCAGCCTACGAATGCGACAAATCATTTGCATTGACAAGTGAACTCGCGAGCGCCAGCCTTCTTTCAATTTTTTCACTTCGCAATAACGAAAACAATGACTGCGCAACGCAGCTCAACGGAGGAAGTGCCATGGCATGGTTGCGCACGACTTGTGCGGCGGTTACCTGGCCCCTTGCCGCGCGTGCGCCGCGCTTCTGTCGGAGCGACGCAGGGAGGGTGCAATGAAGAAATGGCAATATTCGCTGGCGGCGGCCCTTTGGCTGAGCGCGGCATCCGCTGTCGCTTATGGCGAGAGCTATCCCAACAAGCCAGTCACGCTGGTGGCGACGGCAGCGCCGGGCGGCGTGGTCGATATTCTTGCGAGGCAGCTCGGACAGCGACTGGGCAAGATTTGGGGCCAGCAGGTCGTCGTCGAAAACAAGCCTGGCGCTTCGAATCAAATCGGTGCGGCGTTCGTCGCAAACTCGGCGCCTGACGGCTACACGTTGCTGGTCAGCCCCGAAGCGACATTTGTCGTCAATCCATGGCTCTATAAAAACCTTCCGTACGACCCGGTGAAGGATTTTGTGCCGGTCACAGGCCTGATCAGCATCAGCCAGTCGTTAATAACAAACCCGTCCGTGCCGGCGCGAGACATGAAGGAGCTGATCGAGTTCGCAAAGAAAAAGCCGGGCGAGCTCAACTATGGAACCTTTGGCGTTGGTTCGACTGGCCACCTGAACATGGAAATGCTGCAGATCGCGACCGGAATGAAGCTGGTTGCCGTCCATTACAAGGGAGCCACGCCCGCGCTCACCGATGTGATTGCCGGGCACATTCAGATGATGTTCATCAGCACGAGCTCCGCAATTCAGCCCTCGCAAGCAGGAAGGGTGAAGTTGCTCGCTGTCGGAAGCAGTAAACGACTCGCGCGATTTCCCGACATACCGACCGCAGCCGAGGCTGGGCTCCCAGGCTTCGAGGCCGTGTCCTGGTTCGGGCTGTTTGCGCCGCGCGAGACGCCGCGCGACATCGTCGCCCAGGTCAATGCCGACGTGCGGCGGGTGTTCGAGGACGCGGAATTTCGAGAGAAATTCCTCGCTGCCAACATGTTTGAGTCAATCACCAGCTCGCCCGAGCAGTTCTCTGCCTTCATCAAGACGGACGCGCAGAAGTGGCGCAACGTTATCAACACCGCCAAGGTGAGGCCGGACTGAACGATTGGAGTCCGTCCTCAGCACAGAGCAACAGGCCAGACCGCTGCGCATTGGCCTATTTTCGTTCCGATCAAGAGAGACAATGCCATGACGACATCGAAAAAAGACATCCCTGATGATCTCGCCCGTTTCCGCGACACTTATGTGGAGCTGTTCGGAATGCTACCGCCGCTGCCCACCGCGCGGTTTGAGTTTTCGAGCGAGATCAATCCGGAATTTCTCAGGCTGTCCGAGCGACTGCGCGCGCACGCCTTCTATTCCGACGTGATCGACATCAAGACGACGCATCTTATTCTATTCGGCATGCTTCTCGTCGAACATAATGCGGCAGCACAGATGCACGCGTTGGCGGCCCGTCGCGCCGGAGCCACCTGGCAAGAGTTGCACAAGGTCGTAGAGCTCGCAGCGGCGACCAAGTCGCTCGGTCCGGCCAACCAGGGCAGTTCAATGCTTAAGTCACTGCGCGACAAGGAACAGCAAAGTTAGAGCATTTCCTTTATAAGTTGACTGGGCCTGTCATAAATCAAGTCTGTAGAATGGCAGCGACGAGCCTAGACGCGGCAGCCCTTTTGCGAGGCCTTGCTGTTATCTGACGCTTTTGCACCAGCGCGCTCACCGAGCCAGCTTGGTTTCTTGAACTCGTCTCCCCGAGCAGAACCCAGCGTGCAGATATTCCGCACTGGGCTCCCCGGCTTTACAATTCGTTCGCAATCGAATTAAATATTTTCTTACCCTTTGACCGGGTCATGTCGCCTGCCGTTTGAACTGCGGCAGCGGCGGAACGGAGGAGCCGTTTCCTATGTCTGGAAAAACCAAACGCGTCTGCGTCGATGTCGGCGGCACTTTCACCGACTGCCTGGTCATGGATGAGACCGGCCTGCTGCAGAAGTTCAAGTCCTCGACCACGCCGAGTGATCCCTCCAAGGGCTTCATGGACGCGATGAAAAAAGCGGCGCGTCATTACGGCGTCAGCGTCAACGACTTCCTCAGCCAGATCGAAGTCCTGGTGCACGGCACCACACTTGCCACCAACATCCTGCTGACCGGGCGGGGTGCCAAGGCCGGCATGCTGACCACAAAGAATTTCCGCGATATCATCGAACTGCGGCGCGCAATGAAGCCGCAGGATGTGTCGCTCTACAATCTGTTCATCCCGCCGGCGCGTCCGCTGATCCCGCGTTCGGAGCGCATCGGCGTCGAGGAGCGCACACTCTATAGCGGCGAGGTTATGACCCCGCTCAACGAGCAGGAGACTGCCGACGCGGTGCGCCAACTCAAAGCGCAAGGTGTCGAGTCTATCGCGGTGTGTTTCTTGCATTCTTATGCCAATACCACCAACGAGCGCCGCGCCGCCGAAATCTGCGGCGAAATCGCGCCGGACATCTTCGTCACCACTTCGCACGAGACGCTGCCAGTGTGGCGCGAGTTCGAACGTTTCAACACGACCGCGGTCGGCGCCTATGTCGGCCCCGCGGTGGGCCGCTACCTAACCTCGCTCGAGCGCGTACTCAAGGAATCCGGTTTCAGCGGTACGTTTCTCATGATGCTGGCCAATGGTCTGGTGCAAAACATTTCGGAATGCGTGCGCCGCCCGGTCTTTCTGCTGCATTCCGGCCCGGCCGCGGCCCCCTCCGGCGCAGTCTATCTCGGGCGCCATCTCGGCGATGATAATCTGTTGTCGGTCGACATGGGTGGCACCAGCTTCGATGTCTGCATGATCAACAAGGGGGAAATCCTCACCACGACCGAGCATTGGGAAAGCGATCAGCGGGTTGCCATCAAGATGGTCGATATTTCGAGCATCGGTGCCGGCGGCGGGTCGATTGCCAAAATCGACTCGCTCGGCCTGTTGCGGGTGGGCCCGGAGAGCGCCGGCGCCGATCCCGGACCGGCCTGTTACGGTCGCGGCGAAGATGCCACCGTCACCGATGCCAACTTGGTGCTCGGCTACATCCCGGCCGACTATTTCCTCGGCGGCGAGATGACCCTTGACGCCAAGGCGTCGCGGCGCGCGATGAAGCCGCTCGCCGACCGCCTGCACGTGAGCGAGGTGGAGGCGGCCGAGTCCATTTTCCGCACCGTCAATGCCAACATGGCCACCAAGATCACCGAGGTCTCGACCAAGCGCGGTTACGACGTGCGCGACTGCGTGATGATCGCGGGCGGCGGCGGCGGCCCAATCCATGCCGGCTTCATCGCCGACAGCCTAGGCATCCGCAAGGTGGTGATTCCACCGGTGGCGGCGCTGTACAGCGCCTTCGGCATGTTCGCCATGGACATCGGCCAGGACTACGCGCGCTCTTTTGTCGGCCGCGCCAACAACATCGACCTCGCCGCGTTCAACCGCGTGTTCGAGGAGATGGAAGCGGAGGCGCTGGCATCGTTCCGCGGTCACGGCGTCGACGCCAAGGACGTCGTGCTCAAGCGCACCGCCGACCTGCGTTATGCCGGCCAGTTCCACGAGGTCGAAGCCGACATCGCCAACGGCAAGCTCATCCAGCGCGACATCGACGCCGCCGTCGCTTATTTCAGCCGCAAGCACGAGGAGATGTACACCTTCTCGATGGCGTGGAAGGCAGTCGAGATTCTCACCCTGCGCCTGAAGGCGACCACGCCGAAGGCGCCATTCGCCCTGCCGGAAGTGGGCGCCGGTGACAAGGACCCGAAGTCCGCACTCAAGCGCCGGCGTACCTGTCGCTTCGGCGGACGCGACGTCGACACGCCAATCTACGATGGCGAAAAAATCCTCGCCCGCAACGTGATCCCCGGTCCGGCGATCATCGAGGAGACCACCACAACCGTCGTCATCCCCGAGGCCTATGTCTGCTCGGTGGACAAGTACAAGAACTACGTGCTCACGCGGCGCCAGGGCTAGGGGGGACAGGCCATGAACAAGCCCAACATCGACGCAACCACGGTCGCCACCGTCTGGCATTCGATGCAGACGATCTGCAGGGAGATGCGCCACATCGTCAAACGCACGGCGCAAAACTACCTGCTCGGCCAGTTGCAGGACCTGTCCGTCGGCATCTGGGGCGCGGATGGCTCCACCATCGCCGTTCCAGCCGGCCTGCCGGTGCAATTCCTCGGCACGACGTTCGCCGTCCAGGATCTGGTTCGCGACTTCGCCGGCAACATCAACCCCGGCGACGTCTTCCTGACCAACGATCCCTATCACGGCGGCCACAATTGCCATCTTCCGGACTGGGGCTATATCCGCCCGATCTTTTATCACGGCGAGCTGTTGTTCTTCACCCTGTGCCGCGGCCACCAGATGGATACCGGCGGCTCGTTCCCGGGCGGCTACTTCCCCAACGGCTATGACATCCATGCCGAGGGGCTCATCATCCCGCCGATCAAAGTGTTCGATCGTGGGCGCGAGCGCACCGACGTCGTCAATCTGATCCTCAACAACGTGCGCTTCCCCGACGGGGTACGCATCGATTTGCACGCCATGATCGGCTCCACCACCATGTGCGAGAAGCGCATGATCGCGCTACTCGACACCTACGGCAAGGAAACCGTGCTGGCCTGCGTCAAGGAGATGCTGGAACGTACCGAGCGGGCGGTGCGTGAGGAGATCCGCAAGATTCCCGACGGCGTCTATACCGGTGCCGCCGCCACCGACGACGATGGCACCGTGCTCGACGAGCAGGTCTGGGTGCGCGCGTGCGTCACCGTTCAGGGCGACGAGATGACCATCGACCTGTCGGAGAGCGACGCCCAGCGCCGCGGTTTCGTCAACAGCGTCTACGCCGCCACCTACGGCAACACGATCGCCGCCGCGATCCTATGTTTCGACCCAGCCCTGGCCGACTACCACAACCAGGGAACGATGGCGTCGATCAAAGTCATTGCACCGCTCGGCTCAGTGGTGAATTGCCAATACCCCGCGACGGTCGGCGCCTCGCCAGTCAATGTCGGCACGCAAGTGATGGAGGCGGTGCTCGAGGCGCTGTCGAAGGCGGTGCCGCATCGCTCCGTCGCCGCCTGGGCCAAGCATCGCGGCGACTACGTCTTCGCCGTCGATCCGCGCACCAGTGAGCGCTATGTGCGCACCAGCTTCGATTACGACGGCAGCGGCGGGGCGGTGTGGGGCTTTGACGGCTACCAGGGCCTGAGCTCGATGACCGCGTTGGGCGCCGCCAACCGCGGCAATGTCGAGGAGACGGAAGTACGCATACCGTGGCGCATGCTGCGCTACGAGTTCGTGCCCGATCTGACTGGCGAGGGCCGCTGGCGCGGTGGTCCGGGTCTTCGCTGGGAAGCGGTCAACGAGGGCTCGGCCGGCCAAATGGCGACCGGCAGCTCCGATGGTGACGTGGTGCAGGGCTTCGGCGCCGTCGGCGGGCATCCATCACCGATCTGTCGCACCTATTTGCGCCGCAATGGTGAGGACATCCGCGTCAAGCCACATCGGCTGGTGGATGTGAAGGAAGGCGATATCCTGATCAAGCACTCCAGCGGCGGCGGCGGTGTCGGCGATCCGGCCGAGCGCGATCCGGAGATGGTGCGCGAGGATGTCCGGAACCAACTCGTGTCGCTGCAGGCCGCGCGCGACATCTATAAGATCGTCATCGATCCGGCGACTTTTAAAATCGATCAGGCGGCAACGAAAAAACTACGGGGATAATCTTTGCGATGAACGGCAGGGAAGTAAATCAGCGCGTTCAGCGAAAATTTGATCGGAACGATTGATCGTACTGCAATACGCGGCAGTTTTGTTCGGCTCGACACGCTTTGGGAGGTTAATTGTATGATAAACGCGACGTTAACGAGCGAACGACGCGACCAGTAAGCGAATGACCATGATCGAAAAGCGGAATTAATGGCTAGAACAACAAAAGCGTCAACGAAAAGGCCTGCCGCCAAGCGGTCGAACGGCGTCCGCCTCGATCATTACACTTCCACGCGTGAAAGCGTCGGATTCGTCGTCCGCGAGGTCTGGCGTTTGTTTGCCCGTTGCCTGCAGCCGCGTATCGCCCGCGAAGGCGTTTCCATCGGCATGTGGTTCGTGCTGCGCATGCTTTGGGATGAAGATGGCATGACACAACGCGAACTTGGCGAACGCGTCGGAATTAATGGCCCGACCATGGTGACGGCGCTCAACTCGATGGAGCGCGCCGGCCTGGTCAAGCGCGTTAAAAATCGGGCCGATCGCCGCAAGATCAATGTTTTTTTGACCAAGCGCGGGCGAAAATTGAAAAGCATACTTTGGCCGATGGCGGCCGAAGTCCTTGCTCTCGGCTTGTCCGGATTGAACCGCAGCCAAGTCCAATCGCTCAACAAAATGCTCGCACAAGTTCGCCTAAATTTGGAGCGCGACCATTTCGAATGATCCGGTTTGACCGAAAGGCGTGGGTTCATCGTCATACCTGATGCCGGCTGGAAGAGATCGCATGTCGGCTCAGCGTTATGCCAAGTGAGGACGGCCAATCGTGGCTAAATCATTGCAAATGGCGACCGCATCGTCCGCCCAGCCGCTTCCGTCGGCCGAAGAGGCCTTGCGGTTGCTCCGCTGCATGCAATTGATCCGCACCTTTGAAGAGCGAGTGCGCAATCTCTATTCCGGTGGCGCCATCCCCGGCCTGGTACACCTCTGCGCTGGGCAGGAGGCGGTGGCGGTTGGCGTGTGTTGCCTGCTGGGCGCCGATGACATAATAGCCAGCAACCACCGCGGGCATGGCCATTGTCTGGCCAAGGGCGCCGACGTCGCCCGATTGATGGCCGAGGTGATGGGGCGCCGCACCGGCTACGGCCTCGGCCGCAGCGGCACGCTGCACATCTTCGATGCGGCCAACGGCAATCTCGGTACCACCGGGATCGTCGGTGGCGGTATTCCGCTTGCCGCCGGCGCTGCGCTGAGCGCCAAGCGGCGCGGCCGCGGTCAGGTGGCGGTCACCTTCTTCGGTGACGGCGCGCTCAATCAGGGCCTGCTGTTCGAGGTCATGAACATGGCGGCGATCTGGCGGCTGCCGGTGCTGTTCGTGTGCGAGAATAACGGTTTTGGCGAATTCACCGCCATCGAGGATGTCACCGCCGGACCCGATCCGATCGCGCGCGGCCTCGTCTTCGGTATCCCGTCGGAAACCGTCGATGGCATGGACGTGCTCGCGGTCCGCACCGCGGCACAGCGCGCGCTCGAACGCGCCCGCGGCGGCGGCGGGCCAAGCTTTCTGGTCTGCAATACCTACCGCTACGGTGGCCATCACGTCGGCGACAAGCAGGACTACAAGGATGATGCAGACGCCAAAGCCTGGCGACTGAAGGACCCGATCGAACGGCTCGGCCGATGGCTGCAGGATTCCAGCATGGCGACAGCGATAACGATCGCCGCGCTCAAACACGATGTCGACGAAGAGGTGAACGCCGCCATCGATCTGGCCAAGGCGGCCCCCTTCCCTGCTGCGGATGATCTTGGGACCCACCTGCATGCCTAGCCCGCGCACTGCCACCTATCGCGCCGCGGTGCTGGAAGCACTGTTCGGCGAAATGCGCCTCGATGACTCGGTCATCCTGATGGGTGAGGACGTTGGCGTCGCCGGCGGCGTGTTCAAGCAGACCGAAGGGCTGTTCGCGCAGTTCGGCGGCGAGCGCGTGATCGATACTCCGATCTCGGAAGCCGGGGCATTCGGCATCGCGGTCGGCGCCGCCATGACCGGGCAACGGCCGGTCTTCGAGGTGATGTTCGGCGATTTCATCACGCTGATCATGGACCAACTGGTCAATCAGGCGGCGAAGATCAATTACATGTCTGCCGGCCAATTCAGCGTCCCGCTGGTCGTGCGGACCGCGGTCGGTATTGGTGGCAATCTCGGACCGCAGCACTCGCAGAGCCTGCACGCCTGGCCGGCCCATATTCCGGGCTTGAAAGTGGTGATGCCCTCGACCCCGGCCGATGCCAAGGGACTGATGGCCGCCGCCATCCGCGACGATGGTCCGGTGGTCTTTTTCGAGGATCGCATGCTCTATAACGTGCGCGACGCGGTGCCCGACGGCGATTACGTCGTGCCGATCGGGAGCGCCGACATCAAGCGGACGGGCCGAGACGTGACCATCATTGCGACCGGTCGCATGGTGCATGTGGCGTTGGCCGCCGCCGAACTGTTGGCGAAAGAAGATATCTCGGCCGAGGTGATCGATCCGCGCAGCCTGGTGCCGCTCGACGTCGATACCTTGGTGGCATCAGTGAAGAAGACCTCGCGTGCGGTCGTGGTGGACAGTGGCTACCGGCAATACGGCGTCACCGGGGAGATCGCCGCAACTGTCGCCGAGCACGCCTTCGATTGGCTTGATGCGCCGGTAATCCGCATCAGCGGCGCCGATGTTCCAATTCCGTTCAGCAAATCGCTGGAGCCGTTGGTGCTCCCCGACGCCCAGCGGTTGGCGCGCGACGCTGCCGCGCTGGTGCGCGGCCAACGATGAGGTTCCTGGAAGGAGATAATCAATGACAACCACAGCCCTCGATCGCCGGACCAGCCTGTCGATCTTCGAACGCATGCTGATGATGCGCCATTTCGAAGAGGCCGTGATTCATCTCTATAAGCAGGGTCGGTTCGTCAGCCATTACCATATCTATATCGGCCAGGAAGCGACCGGCGGCGCCGTGCTGGAAGCGCTGGGTGAAGAGGACTTGATTTGCACCACCCACCGCAATCACGGCCACATCATCGGACGTGGCTGCGATCCAAACCGGGCGATGGCCGAAATCCTCGGTCGCGCGACCGGATTCAATGGCGGCCGCGGCGGCACGCTGCACATTACCGATCCTAGCCGCGGGTTCCTGTCCACCTCGGCCATCGTCGGCGGCTGCGCCGGCTTGGCGACCGGTGCGGGTTACGGAATCAAAATCAAGCACGAGCCGCATGTTGCCGTCGGTTTTTTCGGCGATGGCTCGCTCGAAGAGGGGTTGGTCATCGAGTGCTTCAACATCGCAGCGCTGTGGAAGCTGCCGGTCGTCTATGTCTGCGAGAACAACTCGCCCGGCGCCATGGGCCCGCTGCAGGGCGGCTACCCTACCGCGACTACCGCCACCGACAGCTTCACCCGCCTGCCCGCCGCCTACGGCATTCATTGCTTGAAGGTTGACGGCACCGACATCAGCGCCGTGCACGCGGCCGCAATCGAAGCAGTCCAGCGCTGCCGCGGCGGCAACGGCCCGGTTTTCATCGAGGCCTTCACAACCCGTTGGCCGGGCAGCAGTCCATTGTGGCCAGAGCTTGCGACCGTCACCGACCTCAACGAGGCCTGGGACCCAGCGCGCATCGCCGGACCGAATGCCGACTGGTTGCGGCACCATGACCCGTTGCTGCGCGCGGCGCGCGAGCTGGTCGCCGCCGGTTACGCCTCGCACGACGAACTGATGGCCCGCGACAAGGATGCGCGAACCCGCATCGCGGCAGCGGCGAATTTCGCCATCGAGAGCCCAATGCCCGCGCCGGCTACCGTCAGCGACCATGTGTTCGCCTGAGCAAGGAGCGACCGATGAGAAAGATCAGCTACGCCGGAGCCATCGCCGAAGCCCTGCGCATCAGCCTGGCTGAGGACCCCCGCGTTAGTCTGGTGGGAAGCTACGTTCTCGGGCTTGGCCCCAAGCGTGTGCTGATGGACCCGATCCGCGCCGAGTTTCCCGACCGCATCTTTGATCCGCCGATATCGGAGGCGGCGATCGTCAGCATCGGCGCGGGCGCAGCAATGGCCGGCGCGCGGCCGTTCGTCGATATCGGCACCGGGAGCTTCACCTATGTCGGCTGGTCGCCACTGGTCAACGAAGCGGCGGTCGCCTGCCACATGTCTGGCGGCACGCTACGCGTACCGGTCGTCTACCACATTCTGCATGGATTGCGTGGCGGCGGCGCCGCCCAGCACAGCCACAGTCCGCAGGCGATGTTGTGGAATGCCGCCGGTATCGAAATCGTGCTACCGTCCAGCCCCTACGACGTCAAAGGGCTGATGCGCAGCGCTATCAAGAGCGACAATCCTACCATGTTCGTCAACCATGCCCGACTGATGGACATCGAGGGTGACGTGCCGGAGGAGGATTACACGATCCCCTTCGGCCGCGCCGACATAAAGCGACCGGGCCGAGACGTCACCGTGATCGCTACCTCCTATGTCGTGCACGCCGCGCTGGCGGCGGCCGAGACGCTCGCGGGCGAAGGCATCGATGTCGAGGTGTTGGATCCGCGCACGCTGGTTCCGCTCGATCAGGATATGATTCTGGAATCCGTCGGCCGCACTGGAAGGCTGGTAGTGGTCGACGAGACCAATCTGAACTGCGGTATTGCTTCCGGATTGTCCGCCATCGTGGCCGAGCACGGCTTCAAGTCCCTGCGCGCGCCGATCATCCGTGTCGCCCGGCCCAATATTCCGACTCCATTTAGCCAACCCCTCGAACTGGCTATAACGCCCACCGCCGACAAGATCTGCGACGCGGTGCGCCGCGTCGTAGCTTGGACCTGATCCAATGAAAGCCGTCCGCCTATTTGAATTCGGTGCGCCGGACAAGCTCATTTACGGCGATTACCCCGAACCCGACGTCGGCCTCGACGATGTTCTGGTGAAAGTGATCGCAACATCGGTGTCGCGCTGGGATATCAAATACCGCACTGGCGAGGTTCATGAATTCTACGGCAAGGCCACCGGACACCATGGCGGCATCCACGGCCGCCGGGCCTTCCCCATGCCGATGCAATTGGGACGCGACGTCGCCGGCGAGGTCGTGGCGGTCGGTTCGAATGTGGGCAGCCTCAAGCCGGGCGACCGCGTCGTCGGTCTCGTGCATCCGGAAAATCCGGCATCGGTGAACACAATGCGGGGCCTCGGCAATTTGTCGACCGGTGTCGATCTTCCGGGTCACACCATGTTCGGCGGCTATGCGCAATATGTCGTACGGCCGCAGAGCTACTGGATCAAGATCACCCCGGCGTTGAATTTCGACCAGGCGGCCGCCGCCATGTGGGCGTGTTCGACCGCGCATCACATCGTCGCCGGCCGTCTGCGTGTGCACATGAACGACAATGTTCTGATTACCGGCGCTTCCGGCGGCATGGGCACCGCCACGCTTCAGCTGGTGAAGCTCGCCGGCGGCAGGCCGATCGCCACGACGCGCAGCGCCGCGAAGGCGGAAGCCTTGCAACGCGCGGGCGCGGAATGTGTGGTCGATACCAGCGCACCCAACGTATTGTCGGCAATTCGCGAGTTCACCCGTGGTGAAGGCGTCGATGGCGCAGTCGAGTATACCGGTGCAACGGCGTTGATGCGCTTATGCATCGACGCGATGCGTTTCGGCGGCACCTTCTGCCCGGTCGGCGGTGAAATGACTGAGGTTCCGCTGCGAGTGATCGATTTGATCAGCCGCGAAATCAACGTACATGGCGTGCGCGCCTCGACGCGAAACGATCAGCGAATTGTTGTCGAACTCCTCGAACAGGGCCGAATCACAATGCCGATCCATGTGGTGCTGCCGCTGTCGCAGGTCGGCGAAGCTCATCGCCTGCTGGAAAGCAGCGCGAATCTGGTGGGACGTATCGTTTTGCATCCATGGGACAACTGAACTGCCGTGAACTTTTCGTACCAACCAAAGCGTCACCTGGGAGGAGAAAATGTACAGATTCAAATGGTTGCATAATTTAGCGCGCTTGAACTCCGCCATCCTACCGACCTTGGCACTNGTATTGTGCTGGGCCCTAATAAATCCAGCCTGGGCGGCGGATCCGATCAAGATCGGCTTCAGCATGAGCCTCACCGGAGGGGGCGGGCCCGCCGGCAAGCAGGTGATCGTCGCGCTGGAAATCTGGCGCGATGACGTCAATGCCAAGGGTGGATTGTTGGGGCGCCCGGTTGAACTCGTCTATTACGACGACCAGACGGCGCCCGCCAATGTGCCGGCGATCTATACGAAGTTGATCGATGTCGACAAGGTCGATCTGCTGCTCGGCCCCTATGCGACCAACATGATCGCCGCGGCGATCCCAGTGATCGCCCAGCGCAAACTCACGACCATTGGGATGCTTGGTCTGGCGGCGAACAGTCAGTTTCACTACAAAGGCTACTTTTCGATGCTCACCTATGGCGAGAATCCCGCGCGCGAATTCTCGCGCGGGTTCTTCGAGATCGCCAAGGCGCAAAGCCCGCGGCCGCAGACGGTCGCTATCGTCGGAGTCGATGCTGAATTCGGCAAAACGTCGACCGACGGCGCCCGCGAGAACGCCTTGGCAGGCGGCTTCAAGATCGTCTACGATAATCGTTATCCGCCCAACATGACCGATCTGGCGCCGATTGTTCGCGCCATCAAGGCGACTAATCCCGATATCGTTTTTGCGGCTGCTTATCCACCGGACACCGTAGCATTCGTCCGTGCCGCCAACGAGGCAGGCCTTACTCCGAGCATGATGGGCGGGACCTTTATTGGCATGTTGGCGATGCCGTTGAAGATCATGATGGGCCCGCTGATGAACGGCTACCTCAACAATGCCGAAGTCTTCATGCCGGTGCCCACCCTGTACTTCTCCGGCACGAAGGACGTGCTCGACAAGTATCGGGAGCGGGCCAAAGGACAGGGAATCGATCCGTTCGGGTTTAATTTTGCTCCCTATGGCTTTGCGGCGGGACAAGTGCTGGCCAGCGCGGTGACCGCAACAAAGAGTCTCGATCACGCCAAGCTCGCCGACTACATGCACAGTCATAGTTTTTCCACGGTCGTCGGCGAGATCGCGTTCGGGCCGGACGGCGAGTGGGTCAAGCCGCGCTCGATTGTCAGCCAGTGGCAAAACCTGACCGGCAACGACGTCGGCCAACTGATCGATCCGAAAAAGTGGGTGGTCGTATGGCCGCCGGAGCACAAGACGGGGGACTTCATTTACCCCTATAGCGCGACAAAGAAATAGGCCGCGTCCGGGCTCGCGCACATGGCGCGGGCCCGTTCGGTAAGATGATTCTAGCATTCGCTAAAGTGCGCCCGATGCGGGCGGCGCGATGGTGATGTTTGACGCAATCGCCAACGGGTGTGGACTGCGCAGAACACGCAGACACTGAACCGGGTTGTTCGACGTACGCGCCTGCGCGAAGGCAAGTTCAACATCGCCACCGTGCCCTCGGCACTGACCTGTGCCGAGGGCAGTCGGTGGCTGTCAGTCGATGTGTTGACGATGGAACTGCCATTGGTATCGCGCACGTTCCGGAACGAACCATTGGCGCGCATCGAGAAACGTGGCAGCGATCCCATTCATTCAGAAAAGGCTCGCGCGATTGCCTTGCTAGGCCGCCGCGCCTCACGCGGCCGGATGAATTCGGTCATTGAAAATGGGCGCCGTGTTTGACAGCCAAATCATAAAGTGGATACACTTATCAAAAGCAAGGAGCGGCGCTCCATACGCCTCCAGTTCGGTTAGCGGGAGAAACGGCGTTGGATAGGCTGGTTTGGACGGGGCCTACACGTGAATTCAAGGGAGCTCCGCCTCGCCATCTGCGGGCGGCCGCGAGTTTGCGTCTTGCTCTGACGAGCCCTTCTGTTCGCGATTTGCGCTCCCCTTCCCTCGAATACCTTTATCGCTGCTCGGATGACCGGCCGTTCGGATTCCGCGCTCAGCGCAGACCAGGCACGCGCCACCACGGTGTTGGAAATCCGGATTCTGTTCTCAATTCCGGACTGAGCCTCCCGAGCGGAGACGACACATATCAAAGGGGGATAAGGAGATGAATAAAAAGCGTGTTTGCATCGACGTCGGAGGCACATTTACGGACTGCCTGGTGATGGACGAGACCGGGCTATTGCAAAAATTCAAGGCATCGACCACGCCGAGCGACCCTTCGACTGGTCTCATGAATGCATTGAAAAAAGCAGCGCGGCACTATGGTGCGGACGTCGGCGAGTTTCTCGGTCAAATCGAAGTATTGGTGCACGGCACGACCCTTGCCACCAACATTCTCTTGACGGGGCGCGGCAGCAAGGCCGGCATGATTACCACCAAGGGTTTCCGCGACAGTATCGAGATGCGTCGCGGGATCAAGCCCATCGATGTGTCGTTATATAACCTGTTTATTCCACCCAATCGGCCGCTGATCCCGCGCTCCCGCCGGATCGGCGTCGAAGAGCGTACGCTGTTCGACGGCAGCATCATGACGCCACTCAACGAGCAGGACGTGGCGAATGCAGTGAAAAAATTCAAGACGCAAGGCGTTGAATCGATCGCCGTTTGTTTTCTGCATTCCTATGCAAACCCGAAACATGAACGGCGCGCCGCCGAGATTTGCCGTGAGGCTGCGCCGGACATCTTCGTCAGCACGTCGCACGAGACGCTGCCGATTTGGCGCGAATTCGAGCGTTTCAACACCACAGCCGTCGGCTCCTATGTCGGCCCAGCGGTTGCGCACTATCTGACATCGCTTGAGAAAGTTCTGAAAGATTCCGGATTTCGCGGCACGTTTCTCATGATGCTTGCCAATGGTCTGGTGCAGAATATCGCAGAATGCATTCGCCGACCGGTATTTCTACTCCATTCAGGTCCGGCGGCTGCGCCGTCGGGGGCGGTCTATCTTGGACGGCATCTGGGAGAGAAAAATCTACTTTCGGTCGACATGGGCGGAACGAGCTTCGACGTATGCGTGATCGACAACGGTGAAATTCCGACGACGATAGAACACTGGGAAAATGATCAACGGGTTGCGATCAAAATGGTCGACATCGCTAGCATCGGCGCAGGTGGCGGATCGATGGCCAAAATTGATGCGCTCGGATTGCTGCGGGTCGGACCGCAGAGTGCCGGCGCCGATCCGGGACCGGCTTGCTACGGGACAGGAAGCGACGCAACGGTAACCGACGCCAATTTGATCCTGGGCTATGTCCCGGCCGACTATTTCCTCGGCGGTGAAATGAAACTCGACGAAAAGGCATCGCGACGCGCGATGAAGCCGCTCATGGAAAGGCTCGGATTGGATGAAAAGGGCGCAGCCGAAGCAATTTTCCGCACAGTCAACGCGAATATGGCCAACAAGATCGCCGAGGTATCAACCAAACGCGGCTACGATATCCGTAACACGATTATGATCGCTGGTGGCGGCGGCGGACCAATTCACGGCGGTTTCATCGCTGACAGCCTGGGGGTTCGTCGGGTCGTCATACCTCCTGTCGCAGCCCTGTATAGCGCGTTCGGCATGTTCGCCATGGACATCGGTCAGGACTACGCGCGGTCGTTCGTCAGCCGTGCTGCAAATGCCGACGTTCAAGCGCTCAACCGTGTGTATGCAGAGATGGAAACCGAGGCTCACGCGTCATTCCGAGCGCACGGCGTCGCTGCCTCCGATGTCGTATTCAAACGCAGCGCCGACATGAGATATGTCGGACAATTCCACGAAGTGGAGATAGATTTCACAGGCGGAAAGATCACGCGCGAATCGGCAGAAGCTGCAGCGGCCGCGTTCGCGCGCAAGCACGAGGAACTCTACACGTTCGCCATGCCCTGGAAGGCCGTGGAGATATTGACGCTGCGTTTAAAAGCCTCCACGCCGAATGCCCCGTTCGCGTTGCCGCAGGTCGAGCAAGGCGGTGTCGACCCGAAACGCGCGTTCAAACGCCGTCGCACCTGCCGATTCAACGGACGTGATATCGATACTCCGGTGTATGACGGCGAGAAGGTGCTTGCCGGAAACGTCATACCCGGGCCGGCCGTCATCGAAGAGACAACGACGACTGTCGTTATCCCCGCGACTTATGTGTGCTCGGTGGACAAGTACAAGAACTACATTCTCACGCGCGCCTAACGGGAGCCCGATATGAGCCAATCCAATATCGATGCAACGACCGTCGCCACCGTTTGGCATTCCATGCAGACGATCTGCAAGGAGATGCGGCACTTGGTCAAGCGCACGGCACAAAATTATCTCATCGGCCAACTGCAAGATCTGTCGGTTGGCATCTGGGGTGCGGACGGGACCACGATTGCGGTTCCGGTCGGATTACCCAACCAGTTCCTCGGCACGACGTTCGCCGTAAAGGATTTGGTCAAGAACTTCGCCGGCAACATCAATCCTGGCGACGTGTTTCTCACCAACGATCCGTATCACGGCGGGCACAACACTCATTTGCCCGACTGGGGGTATATCCGGCCGATATTCTACAAGGGCGAGTTGCTGTTCTTCACGCTCTGCCGTGGCCATCAGATGGACACCGGCGGTTCTTTCCCCGGCGGCTATTTTCCCAACGGTTACGATATCCACGCTGAAGGTCTCATCATTCCTCCGATCAAGGTCATTGATCGCGGCCGGGAGAGGAAAGACCTCGTTGATCTAATCCTCAACAATGTGCGCTTTTCGGACGGCGTCCGCGTCGACCTGCACGCCATGATCGGCGCGACCACCATGTGCGAGAAGCGAATGCTGGCGCTGCTCGACATGTACGGCAGGGATACAGTACTCGCCTCGGTCGAAGAAATGGTGCGGCGAACGGAAATCGCCGTCCGCGAGGAAATTCGCAAGATTCCCGATGGCGTCTATACTGGCGCGGCGGCGACCGATGACGACGGAACGACACTCGACGAGCCGGTCTGGGTGCGTGCGCGCATCATGGTGCAAGGCGACGAGATGACGATCGACCTCTCCGAGAGCGACGCCCAGCGCAAAGGGTTCGTGAATTGTGTTTACGCTGTAACATACGGCATTTCGATCGCCGCCGTGATTCTGTATTTCGACCCCGCTCTCGCCGACTACCATAATCAGGGGACGATGGAGCCGATTAAGATTATCGCGCCGCCCGGTTCCGTCGTGAACTGCCAGTACCCGGCAACCGTTGGCGCCTCGCCCGTTAATGTCGGTGTCCAGATCATGGAAGCCGTCGTCGAGGCACTGTCGAAGGCACTGCCCCATCACGCCGTCGCCGCTTGGGGCAAGCATCGCGGCGACTACCTCTTCGCCACGGACCCGCGTACGGGGGAACCATACGTGCGCACGTGCTTCGACTACGATGGCAGCGCCGGCGCGGTCTGGGGTTACGACGGCTACCAGGCGGTGAGTACGTTGACCGCCATGGGCGCCGCGCATCGCGACAATGTCGAGGAAATGGAAGGACGGGTGCCATGGCGCGCACTTCGATGGGAGTTCGTGCCTGACTTCAGCGGCGCGGGACGCTGGCGCGGCGGTCCTGGCGTGCATTGGGAAGCCGTCAACGAAGGCACGGATGGCCAGATGGCGACTGGCAGCTCGGATGGCGACGTCGTGCAGGGCTTCGGCGCGGTCGGAGGCGAGCCTGCGCCTGTCTCTCGCACCTATCTGCGCCGTGATGGTGAGGATATCCGGGTCAAACCGCACCGGCTCGTGCCAGTGAAGACCGGGGATGTGCTGGTCAAGCATTCGTCGGGCGGCGGCGGCGTCGGCAAAGCTTCCGAGCGCGACCCGGACATGGTGCGCGAGGACGTGGAAAACGAACTTGTTTCGATCACCACAGCCAAGGCGATCTACCGAGTGGTCATAGATCCCGATACCCTGCAAGTGGATGAGCGGGCGACCAAGGCCTTGCGGGCGCAATGAGCCTTATCGACCGACGCGGCGGGATTCGCGGCCGTTGGTCGGACCGTCCATGGGGACCTGCGGCCACACTGGCATAATGCGAGCTATGGCCAAACAACGACCCAGACTACGCAAGGGAACGACGCTGAAAAAGATCTTGCGGCCGCTGGCTGGCGACAGCCACCGTCGCGCCTCGGTCGATATTCATCAGTATCTGCGCGACCTCATTCTGTCGAACGCCCTGCCACCGGAAACAATTCTGTCGCAGGTCGAGGTTGCAGATTGCCTTAAGGTCAGCCGCACGCCTGTGCGCGAAGCGCTGCGGATGCTAATGGAGGAAGGCTTAGTCAAGGCCGAGCCCAATTATCGTTGCCGGGTGCTGGGGTTTGATCCGCGTGAATTGGAAGCGCTCTATGTATCGCGAATTGCTAATGAAGGAATTGCGGCTACCGTCACCGTGCAAAGCATGACCGATGAGGACGTCGAAACACTCGCAGAGCTTTTGCTCCAACTGCGCAAGGATGAAAAGCAACACAATCTTCGCCGTTGGCTCAAGAACCATCGGGCGTTTCATCAGATGCTGTTCTGTCGGGCGAACCCGTTGCTGCAGAAACGCATGTTTGTCGATTGCCAACGCAGTGAACGCTACGTCTACAACACCGTGCAGGCGGGGCTCACCGACATATTTCGTCGCGCCGCCATCGAACATGAGGAAATCTATCAAGCTTGCAAGCGGCGCCAACCGGCGGCGGTTGTCACTTTGTTGACCGACCATCTTGCCGCTGCCGCAATCGATATCATGGCTGAATTCGCCCCCAATTGGGAACCTACGACACTGCGTAATGCTGCCCGGCTCATGCGTAGCGGGGCGGCGCATCTCGACGATGCGTGAACTCATAAACACGCTGTCCTTTCCGAAAATCATATCCGCGCGTAGCGATGATGCAGCCCCGACAGAATAGGCGTAGCAGCAATGGTTCCGTATCGTTGGATTGTTCGACCCAGCGGCGCATCCTTGCGCAGCGATAAGTGCGCGCGCGATACATTATAATAGTAAGCGTACAAGGTCAGAATGTGAATAAGCGCCGATGCATGACCCCCTCAATAGTAGGCGGATCAAT
>JGI20195J14853_1000073_pt1 | contig 23783 bp, 23 predicted proteins | sample NGESurdeep092012_3_FD_14853 | JGI IMG/M metagenome (IMG submission 14853)
GTGCCATCGCCACACGTTATGACAAACTCGCCAGAAATTTTCTCGCCGGTGTGCAATTGGCCGCCGCTATGATCCTGCTCAACTGAAGACAGGCCCTAGTCCTGCTCGAGGAAATCCTTGCGGAACGGCGCGGCTGCCGCAAGTTCCTCACCGGCCGCCTGTACATAAGCGCGTTCGCGCGCCAGATACTCGGCCACCGCCCGTCGCAAGCCCGGATTGGCGATGAAATGGGCGGAATAGGTGGTGTACGGCAGATAGCCGCGCGCCAGTTTGTGCTCGCCCTGGGCGCCGGCTTCGACCCGCTTAAGCTTGTGGGCGATCGCATAGTCGATCGCTTGATAGTAGCACAGCTCGAAATGCAGAAACGGATGCTGCTCGATCGCTCCCCAGTTACGGCCATAGAGCGTGTCGGCGCCGATAAAGTTGATCGCTCCGGCGATCCAGCGGCCGGCGCGTTTGGCCATCACCAGCAGAATGCGGTCGCGCATTTTTTCGCTGACGATGGAGAAGAATTCGCGGGTCAGATAGGGCCGGCCCCATTTGCGCGAGCCGGTGTCCATGTAGAACGCAAAGAAGGCATCCCAGACCGCCTCCGTCAGCTTCGAGCCGGTGAGCCAGCTCACCTCGATGCCGGGGGCGAGCGCGTCCTTGCGCTCGCGGCGGATGGTTTTGCGCTTACGGGAGGCAAGGGCTGCGAGGAAGTCGTCGAACGTCGCGTAGCCGGCATTCTCCCAATGGAATTGCTGGTCGGTGCGTTGCAGGAAGCCGCGCTCCCCGAGGGTGCGCCATTCCTCCTCGGGCAGAAAGGTGACATGGGCCGAGGACAGCTCGCTGGCGGTGGTGATCTCGGCCAGCGCGTCGGCGAGGTCGCCGCGCACTGCGTGGGCGAGCGGACCCGGGCGCGCCAGAAGGCGAGGGCCGGTCACCGGTGTGAACGGCACGGCCACCTGGAGCTTGGGGTAATAGTCGCCGCCGGCGCGCTCGAAGGCCTCGGCCCAGCCTTGGTCGAAGACGTATTCGCCGCGCGAATGGGTTTTCACGTAGCAAGGCGCGGCGCCCAGTAGCGTGCCATTGGCGGCCTCCGCCAGCAGGTGGCGCGGCTGCCACCCGGTGCGGCCGCCAACCGAATCTGATGCCTCTAGAGATGACAGAAAATCGTGTGAAACAAATGGGTTATTGAGTTGTCCTCGTGTTGATAACTGCGGGGACAAGTTATCCTCATGTGTTAGTTTAATTGTCGGCGCTATCGCCTCGCCGGCGCTCGCTGTGCCGAGGGCGCAAGCATTCCACGCCGCGGCCGGAACCTCGGCGAGCGATTGCACGATACGAATCCGGAGTTTGATGTCGGTCATCGGGGGTAAAGGTCTTCTACCCTGACTTTATGCCCGAAATCGTCCGAAGTTGATCACCCGTTTGCGGGTGGCACGGCGGCCGTTATCGGCAGACGACGATGTCAAAGCCGGTTGGGATGCCGTCCCAATCATAACCCTGTTGCGGGTGGCAACGGCTCGGAATCGGGTGGCAGCCGTAGATCGTGCAGGCGACCTGATGCGTTGGCCGGCGTTTCTTGCTGACGCGCCGGTCGGCTGTGGCCTTTTTGGTCGCCGCGGATAACGACAACGTATCGACGCGCGGTTGCGCCGGCGCGGGGGCTACGCCGATCGCGAGCGCGGCCATGGCAATCGCGAGCGGAAGGTGGCGGTACAGCATTTGTGCCTGCATGAAATCGGGAACTGCAGTCCGATAACCGCAGGCGCCGCGCGATTGTTCCTGAGCGGCGGCGATTGTTACGGGCGGATTCCTTCAAAAATCATCTGGTCGGCCCAGCGAGCGGCACGCCGGCGGTCTTGCTCGCGGCGCACGGTCCAGGTCAGCAGCGGCAGCTTGCACATCATACGCGCAATCAGCGGCGCCGCCGCCGGCAAATCCTTGATCGCGTAGGCAATGAAATGCGGGCGCGTGCGAGGGAAGTGCAGCAGATACGCCATTCGCCACTTCTCGTATGGCGGCAGCCGGTCCCATTCGGGGTGCGTGTAATGGCGCTCGGCGACAATGCCGCGCGGCAGGGCAGGCGCGATTTGCCTCGCCGCTTCGATCAGCGCCGGATCGAACGACATCACCGCCACGGGTCCGGCATAGCTGGCGAGCACGTCGGCGGTACGCTGCAGCAGCCGCCGATCGCCGTCGAAATGGCTTTTGAGTTCCAGCACCAGCGTCGCGCGGCCGCCCAGCAAGTCGCACAGTTCCCCGAGCGTGAGGATGCGGTCGGCGCTGGCCTTGAAGCGGACCGCCTTGATCTCGGCCGCACTCATGTCGGCGAGCCGGCCGTGGCCTTCGGTCAAGCGGCCGAGCGCATCATCGTGATGCACCATGGCCTCGCCATCGGCGCTGAGCTGGAGATCGGTTTCGATGCCGTAGTTGCCGGCGATGGCGGCCGCAAATGCCGATGCGGTATTCTCGATTACGCCGGCGGCGGCGATATGCAGTCCTCGATGCGCAATCGGCCGTGCGGTGAGCCAATCGAGTTTCGGCATGAAATATTACGTCACCTCGAACAGACCTTCGACTTCGACCGCCGCATCCACCGGCAGCGCCGAGACGCCGACCGTGGAACGGGCATGGCGGCCCTTGTCGCCGAACACTTCCACCATCAGATCGGAAGCGCCGTTCATCACCTTCGGTCCGTCGGCGAAGCCGGGTGCGGAATTGATGAAGCCGCCCAGCCGCACGACGCGGCTCACTTTGTCGAGATCGCCGAGCACCGCCTTAATCTGGGCGAGTAGATTGATGGCGCAGGCGCGCGCGGCCTTCTGCCCATCCTCGATCGAAACGCCGCCGCCAAGCTGACCTTTGGCGATCAGCTTGCCCTCGGCACCGAAGCACAGTTGACCGGACACGACGAGCAGGTTGCCGCTACGCACGCACGCGACATAGTTGGCGACCGGGCTTGCAGGGCTTGGCAGCGTGATGCCTAGATTTGCGAGCGTCTTTTCAGCCATTCCGGCCATAAATTCCTCCACGGTGCGGCGCATTGTCTTATGCGTTCTATTGGCCGATCGGGCGGCGATGCGCAAGCACACCTAGCGGGCGGTTGCCGGAAGCTGTAGCGGCCTCTATCTTGCCCTTATCTTGCAGCTTTCTTCTCCCGAACACGGCTCAAACGTTACCGAGGAGAGGCCCGCATCCATGAACCTGCTCGTGAACGCCAAACGGCTGGTTCCGTTGGTCCTGGCCATGGGGCTTGCTGCCGGCGTGGCCCACCATCCGGCGGTGGCCGCACCGCCTGCCGACACGGTGATTTTGGCGCCGCATCGGGCGGTCTACGACCTCAAACTTTCCAAGTCGCACGGCAGCCGCGGCATCCAGGCCGTGCGCGGGCGCATTCTGTATGACTTTTCCGGCAATGCCTGCGAGGGCTACGAGCTGCAATTCCGTCAGGTATCGGAGCTCGATTCCGGTGAGGGGAAGGCCGCACTCAGCGACTTGCGCTCCACCACCTGGGAAGACGGCGCGGCAAAGAAGTTTCGCTTCAACTCGGAAAATTCGCTCAACGACCAGCGCACCGACACGGTTAACGGTCATGCGGAACGCAATCCCAAGGCCGTTGCGGTGAATTTGAGCAAGCCGAAAGACAAGACCTTCACCGTTCCGCTCGGCGCGGTGTTTCCGACAGAGCACATGCGGCGCATCATTGTCGCCGCGCGCGAAGGCAAGAGCATCCTGGAATTTCCGGTTTATGACGGCTCGGAAACCGGCGAGAAACTCTACAATACGCTCACCGTGATTGGACGCGCGATCGCGCCGGGCGAAAAGCTGCCGAGTGACGCCGCGACGAAAATCCCCGAGCTTGCCAAGCTCACGCGTTGGCCGGTGACCATCAGCTATTTCGAGCAGCAGGGCGACAAAGCCGAGCACGCCGGCGAGCAGACGCCGGTCTACTCAATTTCGTTCGAACTCTATGAGAATGGCATTTCACGCGCGCTCATCCTCGATTACACAGATTTCACCATCACCGGCGAGATGACATCGTTGGAGATGAAGAAAGAAAAGCCGTGCCCGTGAGCTGAGCGCGCGCGCATGATCCCGAAAAAGCCTGCCCCGGACTTGATCCGGGGTGGGAACCTGTTTTCGGAAAAGATCATGCGCAGACTCTAATCGTCGTCCAGCGTCAGGCCTTTCACCACCGCATCCTTGCCGAATTTCGAGCGCAGCTTGTCGACCGCGTGCTCGGCCTCGGCCGCGCGCCGGTCGAGCAGGTCGGCGAAGTCGCAGCCTTCCGCGTCCTCCAGGTTGCTGACGCCGATCCCGATCAGGCGGAAGTGCGTGGTGCCGACTTCGTGGCTCAGGAGGTCGCGACCAGCGGCAAAGATGCGGGCGGCGAGTTGGGTCGGATGCCCTAGCGCCCGCGCCCGTGTGCGTAGTTTGAAATCGGCGCTCTTGAGCTTAAGCGTCACGGTAGAGCCGGCGAGGGCACTGGCCTTTAGCCGGGCCGAAACCCGCTCCGTCAGATCCCATAGATGCTGCTCGAGCGGGCGGAAATCGCCGATGTCGCGCTCGAAAGTGGTTTCCGCCGAAATGCTTTTGGTCTCGCGGTCGGGGCTGACGGTCCGCTGGTCGAGCCCGCGCGCCAAGCGCCAGAGTCTTGCACCTTCCTCGCCATAGCGGCGTATGAGGTCGTGCTCGTCGGCCCGCTGCAGGTCGGCAATCAGGCGAAATCCGTCGGAGGAAAGCTTGGCGGCGCTTACCGCGCCGACACCGTAGATGAAGCCGACCGGCTTGGGCGCGAGAAATTCCGCAGCGTCCGCTTGCCCGAGGACGGCGAAGCCGCGCGGCTTGTCCATGTCGGAGGCGATCTTGGCGAGGAATTTGTTGGCGGAAAGCCCGATCGAGACCGTGATGCCCAGCTCGCGCTCGATCTGGACTGCGAAGCGCGCCAGCACCTTGGCGGCGCTCATGCCATGCAGCCGCTCGGTGCCGGTGAGATCGAGAAAGGCTTCGTCGATCGACAATGGCTCGACCAGCGGCGTGAGAGCAAACATGGCGCGACGCACCTCGCGGCCGGCCTTGACATATTTTGCCATGTTCGGCCGCACCACGACGGCCGATGGGCAACGGCGCAGCGCCTCGAACATCGGCATCGCGGAGTGAATGCCGTAGGTGCGGGCCACATAGCAGGCGGCGGCAACCACGCCGCGCTTGCCGCCGCCGACGATCACCGGCTTATCGGTCAGCGACGGATCGTCGCGTTTTTCGATGGTGGCGTAAAAGGCATCGCAGTCGATATGCGCGATCGTGAGCGTGTCGAGTTCGCGGTGGCGCGCGAGCCGCGGCGAGCCGCAATTGGGGCAACGCGTCGCCTTGTCCGGCGCATCGGCCAGGCAATCGCGGCAGAAGCTCACGGTATTTCCCGCTCCCAGGGCTCGCCGCCGAGCGTGACATGGGCCTTGGCGATGTCGGCTGGCTGGCAGCCGGCCTCGGCGGCAAACGTGGCGGCCAGCCGTTCATCGGAGGCGAGGTAAGCGAGGACGCCGGCCAGGAACCCCGGTTCGCGGGCGGCGACGCGAATCTCGGCCGGGCCGATGCCGGTCACGGCGAGGAAACGACCGAGCCGCTCGCCATCCCCGGCGATGAAGGTAAGCGCCTGAATTGCAAGCCCTTCTGCCGCCTCAACGGTGATCGAACCCCGGGGTTTCATCGATCAAATTTGCCTTTCCGTAAGATTTCGGCACTACCGTGCCTAATCATGCCCGACCGCGCGCGGCCTGGCGACGCCGCAGACGTGGGCTGCGGTGCTTTGGGGACAAATGGGGCGGGGGAAATGCCGAAGACCGTCCTGATCGTGGAGGACAACGAGCTGAATATGAAGCTCTTCCACGACCTCCTGGAAGCGCATGGCTACCAAACCGTCGGCACCCGCAATGGGATCGAGGCGCTCGATCTCGCGCGCAAGCACCGGCCCGATCTGATCCTGATGGATATTCAACTGCCGGAAGTCTCCGGCCTCGAAGTGACCAAATGGCTCAAGGACGATCCCGAGCTCAAGGCTATTCCGGTCGTCGCGGTCACCGCCTTTGCCATGAAGGGCGACGAGGAGCGCATCCGCGAGGGCGGCTGCGAGGCCTATCTGTCCAAGCCGATCTCGGTGGGGAAGTTCATCGAGACCATCCGTCATTTCCTCGGCAACGCCTGATGGTGCATCGATGACCGCCCGTGTTCTTGTCGTCGACGATGTTCCGGCCAATGTGCGGCTGCTGGAAGCGCGGCTGTCGGCGGAATATTTCGACGTCACCACCGCCTATAGCGGGGCCGAGGCGCTGGCGCTGTGCGAGCGCGCCGAATGCGACATCGTCCTGCTCGACGTGATGATGCCGGATCTGGACGGCTTCGAGGTCTGCCGCAAGCTCAAGTCGAATCCCGCGACCCACCATATTCCGGTAGTGATGGTCACCGCGCTCGATCAGCCGTCCGACCGCGTGCGCGGGCTGGAAGCCGGCGCCGACGATTTCCTCACCAAGCCAGTCACCGACGTAGCGCTGGTCTCGCGCGTGCGCTCGCTGGCGCGGCTCAAGATGGTGACCGACGAGCTGCGCATGCGCGCGCTTACCTCCAAGGAAATCGGCATCCAGAGCCCGGAACGGGAAGCAGTGGCGGAGACCGGCCGCAACAGTCGTATTCTCATCGTCGATGACCGGCAGACTTCCTATGAGCGCATCGTGGCGACGTTGTCGACCGAGCACACGGTGGACGTGGAAGCCGACCCCAAAGAGGCGCTATTCCACGCCGCCGAAGGCAACTACGAGCTGCTGATCGTTTCGCTCGGCCTGAAGGATTTCGACGGCCTGCGCCTGTGCAGCCAGCTGCGCTCGCTCGAGCGCACCCGCAACGTGCCGATCCTGGCGATCGCCGAAGCCGACAACAATGCGCGGCTGGTGCGCGGCCTGGAAATCGGGGTGAACGATTATCTGATCCGCCCGATCGACAAGAACGAGATGCTGGCGCGGGTGCGCACCCAGATCAAGAAGAAGCGCTACACCGAGCGGCTGCGCGACAACGTGCAGCTGTCGATCGAAATGGCGATCACCGACGCGCTCACCGGCTTGTTCAACCGCCGCTACATGGAAACGCACTTCGCGGCCCTGGTCGAACAAACGGCCGCACGCGGTAAGCCGATTGCGGTGATGGTAATCGACATCGACTTTTTCAAATCAATCAACGACGGCCACGGCCACGATGCTGGCGATGACGTGTTGCGCGAATTCGCGCTGCGTATCCGCAAGTCGATCCGCAATATCGATCTCGCCTGCCGCTACGGCGGCGAGGAGTTCGTCATCGTGATGCCGGAAACCGACATGGCGGTGGCGGCCATGGTGGCCGAGCGGTTGCGCCGCCGCATCGCCAGCGAGCCGTTCGCGATCCAACAGGGCGCGCGCAATCTGGAGGTGACGATCTCGATCGGCATCGCCGCGATTGGGGCGCCGGGCGACAACGCCGCGGCGATCCTGAAGCGTGCCGACCAGGCGCTCTATCGCGCCAAACGCGGCGGCCGCAACCGGGTCGTGCCGGACGCCGCCTAGCGTCGAAGCGACGCGGCGATCACTTGATCTTGGATTCGCGATACTCGACGTGCTTCTTGGCGATCGGATCGTATTTCTTCTTCGTCAATTTGTCGGTCTGCGTGCGCGAGTTCTTCTTGGTCACATAATAGTGGCCGGTATCGGCGCTCGACACGAGCTTGATCTTTAGACTGATGGCCTTGGCCATGGAATTGCCCTCGAAACGGAACGGTGGTGGCGGTCTTGAGTTGTTGGCGCGGAACCTAGCGGGCGCGCGGCAAATGTCAAGAAACCTCGATTTTGCGGCCTCTACAGCAGTTCCCGGAAGAATTGCTGCTCGATCATGAAATAATACGGCACCGGCAGGTGGTGGCCCATGCCGGCCGCGACCCGGGCCGCCAATTCTTCCAGCACGACGCCCGTGATGGTCGAAATGTCGAGATGGGTGGCTTCCTCGATCGGCACCCAGGTGAGTTCGACCAACTCGGAATCCGGCCCCACCACGCCCTCGATCTTGTGGGCGATCGAGGTGGCGTCAGCCGTGAAGAAACGCGTGTCGAAGCGCCGCGGCCGCCGCGGCGGCGTCACCGCGCGGGCGATCAAATGGATTTGGCCGAGGTCGGGATGCACACGCGCCTTGGCAAACTCGGTCCAGATCTCGCCCGGTGATGCCGGGGACACGTCGCGCTTGACGCCGAGCAGCAGGCCGGTCTCTTCCGCCATTTCGCGCACCGCCGCCAGCGCAATGGCGCGCGCCAGTTCCGCGCTTGGGTTGGCGACCCGCTCCATGAGCTTCTTTTCCATATCCGGATGCAGCTCACTCACCGCCGACATCAGACGGTCGAGCGGCTCGATACGCCCGCCCGGGAATACGAACTTGCCCGGCATGAATTTGTGGCTCTGGTGGCGGCGCCCAAGCAACACTTTCGGCTTCGGCCCGGCGCGGTCGATCAGCATCAGGGTTGCCGCATCGCGCGGCTCACTGTCGGGGAACGATTGGTCGCGTTCCGCCACCGTCATCCGTTCGGCCCAGAGTCTTCCCAGATCAATCGTCATCAGGTCTTCCGTTGTTGCCGGCGCTGCCGGTTCGATTTGCCGCGCTCCTGCCGTCGCGGCGCGTGTTGCGGGCGGCGTTGCGGTCTACCGGCGCGTCCCTCGGAGAGAAGCTCGAAACGCAGCGCGCCGGCAACGGGTGCGGCTTCCACCAGTTTGACGGTGACGCGGTCGCCGAGCCGGTAGGTTTCGCCGCTGCGGCTGCCGACCATGGCGTGGCCGGCCTCGTCATGGCGGAAATATTCATCGCCGATGGTGCGCGCGGGCACGAAGCCGTCGGCGCCGGTGTCGTGCAACTTCACGAACAGGCCGGCGCGGTGGACGCCGGAAATGCGGCCATCGAAGGTTGCGCCGATACGGTCGGCGAGGAAATGCGCGATCAGCCGGTCTTTGGTTTCGCGCTCGGCCAGCATGGCGCGGCGCTCGGTGGCTGAAATCTGCGCGGAGACCTCGGACAGCGCCTTCACGTCGGCGGCCTCGGGCAATCCGTCGGGCCCAAGCTTGAGCGCGCGGATCAGTCCGCGATGCACGATCAGGTCGGCATAGCGTCGAATGGGCGAGGTGAAATGCGCGTAGCGGCGCAGATTGAGGCCGAAATGGCCGTAATTCTCCGCCGCATATTCGGCCTGCGCCTGCGTGCGCAGCACCACGTCGTTTGTCAGTTGCTCGGCATCGCGGCCCTTCGCCTGCGCGAGGATGCGGTTGAAGGCTTCCGGGCGCAACGCGCCGGCTTTCGCGAACGGGATATCAAGTGTGGCGAGGAATTCGCGCAACGCGTTGACTTTCTCGATCGAAGGCTCGTCATGCACGCGGTAGATCAGCGGAATGTGCGCGCGCTCGAGCGTCTCGGCGGCGGCGACATTGGCGAGGATCATGTACTCCTCGATCAGCCGGTTGGCTTCCAGCCGTTCCGGCGTGACCACGCGATCGACGGTGCCGTCGGCCTGCAGCAGGATTTTCCGTTCCGGCAAGTCGAGATCGAGCGGCTGACGCTCGCCGCGCGCCCGCTTGAGCACTTCATAGGCGGCGTAGAGCGGCTCCAGCACCGGCGCGATCAGCGGCGCGGTGTCCTCATCGGTGCGTCCGCCGATCGCCACTTGCGTCTGCGCATAGGAGAGCCGCGCGGCCGACCGCATCATGATGCGGTGGAATGTGTGCGAACGCTTGCGCCCATCGGCGCCGATCACCATGCGCACGGCCAAGGCGGCGCGATCCTCGCGCGGACGCAACGAACACAGGTCGTTGGAAATGCGCTCGGGCAGCATCGGCACCACGCGGTCGGGGAAGTAGACCGAATTGCCGCGCACCAGCGCTTCGCGATCGAGCGCGGAGCCGGGCGTGACGTAATGGGCGACGTCGGCGATGGCGACGCTGACGATGAAGCCGCCCGAATTTCCCGACGCCGTATCCGGCTCGGCGTGCACGGCGTCGTCGTGATCTTTGGCGTCCGGCGGATCGATGGTCACGAACGGCACGCGCCGCCAGTCTTCGCGGCCGGCGAGTGTTGTGGCTTTGGCGGCGTCCGCTTCGTGGAGCGTCTCGCGGTGGAAGACGTGGGGAATCGCGTGCGCATGAATGGCGATCAGGCTCACCGCCTTTTCGCTCGCGAGCGAGCCCAGTCGCTCCACGACGCGCCCGGTGGGCAACCCCAATCGCGGCGCGCGGGTGGTTTCGACCGCGACCAGATCGCCGTCCTCTGCTTGCCCGGTGGCGCCCGCCGGGATGCTAAGTTCCTTGCCAAGCATCTTCTTGTCGACCGGCTCCAGCCGGCCGCCGCCATGCGGACTTTTTCGAAAAATCCCCAGTACGCGATGTTTGGGACGGTCGATGATCTTGATGACGCGGCCGCGGTGGCGGATGCCGCCGTCTTCCTCGATTTCCTCGATGTGCAACAGAACGCGGTCGCCGATGCCGGCGGCTTCGCCGGGTCGCGTCTTGCGCGGAACGTGGATGCGGATTTTCGGTGCTTGCCCGTGCGCTTCCACGTCCCATTCGTCGGGCGTGGCGAGCAACTCGCCGTCGCTGTCGCGCGCGATCACGTCGGCGAGCACGGTGGCGGGCAAGGTGCCCGGGTGGTGGAGCTTCTTGCGCTTGCGCTCGACCGCGCCTTCGTCGGCGAGTTCACGCAGCATACGCTTGAGCTCGGCGCGCATGGCGTTCTTGAGGCCGAAGGCGCGGGCGATTTCGCGGGTGCCGACTTTGCCGCGCTGGTTGCCGATGAAGGCAAGAAGGTCGGCCTTGGAGGGGAGGGAAGGCGTCTTTTTGCATTGCTTGTTCAAAATAGATGGTCCTGCGCCAAGCGCATGATCCCGGAAAGTGGGAACCGGTTTCCGGACAAGATCATGCGCAGAAAATCGAGGCGCTGTTGTAAATGAATGTAATGATCGGGCGCAGTGTTCGCTAGCTACTCGGCGGCCTTGGTGCGGCGCGCGGGCTTAGATTTGGCGGCAGCGGCAGCGGCGGCGGCAGCCGGCTTCTTCGGCTTGGCGGCGGGTTTCGCGGCCGCCTTCTTACCGGAGCCCTGCTTGCGTCCGGCCGCGCGACGACCCTTCGGGGTATTGCCGACCGCGGCGGTACGGGCATCGAGCAAGACCACCGCTTCGTCGAGCGTCACCGTATCGGGCGTCTTGTCGCCCGTTAGTGTGGCGTTGACGCCATTGTGGCTGACATAGGGGCCGTAGCGGCCGTTCTTGACCTCGATTGGGCCGCCCTTGTCAGGATGCTCGCCTAGCGTCTTGCCGGGATCGGCACCGAAGCGGCGGCCCTTTTTCGGATTGGCGATCTTGTCGGCGATCAGATGCATGGCGCGGTTGAGGCCGACGGTGAGAACGTCGTCGCCTTCTTCCAGGCTCGCATAGACTTTGCCGTGCTTGACGTAGGGTCCGAAGCGGCCGACGCCGGCCAAAATCGGCTCGTTGTCTTCCGGCGATAGGCCGACTTCGCGCGGCAGCGACAGCAGCGCCAGCGCGTTTTCGAGATCGATATCTTCGGGTGCGACGCCTTTCGGCAGGCTGGTGCGCTTGGGCTTCTCGGGTGGCGGGGGCTTTGGGCCCTTCGAACCTTTGGGACGCTTTTCGACCGGCGCCTGTTCGCCCAGTTGCAGATAAGTCCCGAAACGTCCGCCGCGAATTGTCACTTCGAGATTGCTGACCGGGTCGACACCAAGCACTTTCGTGCTCTGGACGCCGCCGGCCCCCGGCGTCATCTGCCGGGTGAAGCGACATTCCGGATAATTCGAACAGCCGATGAAGGCGCCGAAACGGCCGACCTTGAGCGACAGGTTTCCGGTGCCGCAGGTCGGGCATTGCCGCACCTCGCCGCCGTCGGCGCGCACCGGGAAAATGTGCGGCTCGAGCAGATCGTTGAGCGCGTCGAGCACCTGGGTGATGCGCACTTCCTTGATGTCGTTGACGGCGCCGATGAAGTCGCCCCAGAAATCCTCCAGCACCTTCTTCCAGTTCAACTCGTTGTTGGAAACACGGTCGAGCTGCTCTTCGAGCGAGGCGGTGAAATCGTATTCGACGTAACGCTGGAAGAAGCTTTCCAGGAAGCCGACGACGACGCGGCCTTTGTCTTCCGGAATGAGCCGCTTCTTGTCGATGCGCACATAGCCGCGGTCTTGCAGAACTTGCAGGATCGAGGCGTAAGTTGAAGGCCGGCCGATGCCGAGCTCTTCCATGCGCTTGACCAAAGCCGCTTCCGAAAAGCGCGGCGGCGGCTCGGTGAAATGCTGCGCGGCGTCGATCGCCTGCTTGGTCAGCGTCTCGTTTTCCGACATCGCGGGCAGGCGGCGCGACTCTTCGTCCTCGGGCGTCTCGTCCTGGCCTTCCTGATAGAGCGTGAGGAAGCCGTCGAACTTCACCACCTGGCCGGTGGCGCGCAGGTCGATGACGCGCGCACCCGATTTGGCGGCGATATCGACAGTGGTGCGCTCAAGTTCCGCGGATTCCATCTGGCTCGCGACCGCGCGATTCCAGATCAGCTCGTACAGACGCGCCTGATCGCGGTCGACATATTTCGCGACCTGATCGGGCGTGCGGTGGGGGTCGGTCGGGCGCACCGCTTCGTGCGCCTCTTGCGCGTTCTTCGACTTGTTTTGATAGGTGCGCGGCGAGCCCGGAACATATTGTGCGCCGAAATTCTTGCCGATCATGGAGCGGATATCGGCAATCGCCTCCGGCGCTATATCGATGCCGTCGGTGCGCATATAGGTGATGAGGCCAGTGGTCTCGCCGTCGATCTCGACACCTTCATACAGACGTTGCGCCAGGCGCATGGCGATCGCGGGAGCAAATCCAAGCTTGCGGCTCGCCTCTTGTTGCATCGTCGAGGTCGTGAACGGCGGCGGCGGGTTGCGGCGTGCCGGCTTCGCCTCGACGGCGACAACGGTGAACGTTGCGCCTTCGAGCGCTTGCTTCAAGTCCTCGGCCTGCGCGCCGGAGCCGATATCGAGGCGCTGGATCTTCTGCCCGTCGGCGCCAACAAGACGCGCTTCGAAATTGTCGCCCCGTGGCGTCGCCAGCTTGGCGACGATCGACCAGTATTCCTTTTTGACGAATTTCTCGATCTCCAGCTCGCGGTCGCAGACCAGCCGCAACGCGACCGACTGCACGCGGCCGGCCGAGCGCGCGCCCGGCAGCTTGCGCCAGAGCACCGGCGAGAGGGTGAAGCCAACCAGATAGTCGAGGGCGCGGCGCGCCAGATAGGCATCCACCAGCGCGCCGTCGATGGCGCGCGGGTGCTTCATCGCCTCGGTCACCGACTGCTTGGTGATCGCATTAAAGACCACGCGTTCGACCGTCTGGCCTTTCAGCGCATGCTTTTCGTTGAGGGCTTCGAGGACATGCCACGAGATCGCCTCGCCCTCGCGGTCGGGGTCGGTCGCCAGGATGAGGGTGTCGGCCTTCTTGAGGGCGTGGGCGATGTCGTTTACGCGCTTTTGCGATTGGGGATCGATCTCCCAGAGCATTTTAAAATCGTTATCGGGGTCGACCGATCCGTCCTTGGCCGGCAGGTCACGGATGTGACCAAAGGAGGCCAATACCTCGTAGCCGGGCCCAAGATACTTGTTGATCGTCTTCGCCTTGGAAGGCGACTCGACAACGACAACTTTCATGAAAATCCAATGGGTTATCCGCCAAAACGGCCCCGGAGGGAGGCTGAATCGGCCGCGTGTTCGCCGGGAACATGGGGAAGGCGACCCCTACTGTCAAATCAGGGTAGTTCCGAAATCCTTTCAAACCCGCCAATTTGGGCATGAACGCGACCGGATTATCGCTTGAATACAACCGGGAGATGTATTGTATCATCTATACCATTAATAAGATTACTATTTGAACCGGACTGTGTATTTTCACTCGGGGGAACAAACGCAATGCAACTCCAACGGAACGTTGCCCCGCACGGAACTAAGATGCCCGATCAAACCGATGAATCNGGTGGTCGCACGGCGGTAGCCAGTTACGTGGCAACGCTGTCGGCGGATCTTGCCGTAATGGCACGCCGCACCGGCCTCGACACGCTCGGCTATCTGCTCGAAATGGTCCGGCTTGAGGCCGAAAGCACCTCGCGCCACAGCAACGGGCCGAATGGCAGACGTTCTTGAGCATGATCTTTTCCGAAAACCGGTTCCCACCCCGGATCAAGTCCGGGGCAGGCTTTTTCGGGATCATGCTCTGATCACGGTACCTTCACGCCGAGTTTGTCCAAAAACACTGCCGTCGGATTGCCGTCCGGCACCATGCCGAGCTTGGCTTGTTCGGCGCGGATGTTGTCGCGCAGATCGAAATCGACGTGACCTTCGAAGTCGCGCACGTTGTAGCCGCGCTCAGACAATTTTTTCTGCAAAGCGATGCGCGCGTCGCGTGAAAGCGGACGATCGTCGGCGGGCCATGCGGCCTTGATCGGCGCGCCACCGTTCATGCGGTCGGCGAGGTGGCCGACGGCGATCGCATAGGCGTCGGAGTTGTTGTACTCCTTGAGCACCGCATAATTCTCGGTGGCGATGAATCCCGGGCCCTTGGCGCCGCTCGGAAAGAACAGGATGCCGTCACCCGCGGCGGGAAACGGCTTGCCGTCGGTGCGGCGAACGCCGAGCTTTGCCCATCCGGCGAATGTGTCGCGGCTGTGCATATAGTCGAAGCCGTTCGGCACGGTGACTTCAAAGCCCCAGGGCAGGCCGTATTTCCAGTTACCCTTGTGCAGATAATTGCCGGTCGAGCCGAGCACGTCCGGTATGTTGGTCCAGATGTCGCTCTTGCCGTCGCCAGAAAAATCCACGGCATAGTCGACAACGTTCGACGGCATGAACTGGGTCTGGCCCATGGCGCCGGCCCATGAGCTCACCATCTTGTCGCGCGGGAAATGGCCGTCCTGCATGATGCGCATGGCGACGATCAGCTCGTTGCGGAAATAGGGGTGGCGGTAACGCACAAACCCAAGCGTCGCGAGCGAGCGGAACACGTCCCAACGATCCTTCTCGGCGCCGTAGTCGCTCTCCATTCCCCACAACGCGATCAGGACCGAGCGCTCGACGCCGAATTTTTTCTCCACCGCGTCGAACGTCTTCGCCCATTCCTTGGCCTTGCGCTCGCCGCGGGCGATGCGCCCGCTGGAAACCGCGTCGTTGACATAGGCCCCGACCGGCTTGCCGTATTCCGGCTGTCGTTTGGTTGCCGCGATCACCCGCGGATCGGGCGTGACGCCTTTCAAAGCGAGATCGAAGTTGGCGCGTGTGATGCTCTTGGCCTGCGCGTCCGGCCAGAGTTCGGCCAGGAACGCGGCGAAGGATTGGTTTGCCTCCTGCGCCTGTGTCTGCGCGGGCGCGTAAACGCATGCGAGAGCGAATATCAATGCGGCAATTTGGCGAATGATCATGGCTGCGATCCGGTGAATCGCTTCTCGTATCGCACGTTATATCAGCGATACCAATGCGCCGCCGTGATGCTCCAGTCGACCGGCGATTTCGAGTTCCAGCAACACGGTGCGCACGATCGCGGGCGAGGTGCGCGACATTCGCACCAAATCGTCGATCGCCGCCGGCGTCGGTCCGAGCAGCGCGATGATGCGGCTGCGCTCGTCCTCGGCCGGCTCGGTGTCGAGCGGCCCCGGCGGTTCTTGTGCGGGCGCTTGCTCCAACTTTTGCGCTGGCAGATCGAGGCCGCGGCCGAGGATCGGTTCGAGCGCCGCGATCACATCGGCGGCTTCGGTGACCAAAGTTGCGCCCTGTTTGAGCAGGCCATTGGTTCCTTCCGCCCTTGGATCGAGTGGCGAGCCCGGCACCACGAAAACTTCGCGTCCTTGTTCGCCGGCAAGCCGCGCGGTAATCAGCGATCCGGAACGGCGTGCCGCCTCGACGATGACGACGCCGACCGACAGCCCGGAGATCAGCCGGTTGCGGCGGGGAAAGTCGCGGGCGCGCGGCTCCCAGGCGAGCGGCATTTCCGATACCGCGGCCCGACATTGTCGCTGCGGATCAGGCGCAACCAGTCGAGCCGCTGCTCCGCGCTCAGTCGCACACTGTCACTGTTCACGTCGCCCCCCGGCCGGCCACGCGCGCCAGCATCGCCCAGAGGGCGGCGCACTACAACCGGGTATGGCCAGATACAACCTAAAGTCAGGGCTGGGTTGTGGATTTAGCGCCGATCTTGCCTTCGCTGCCGTCGAGCAGGCGGGCGATATTGGCGCGATGCATGATCCATAACAGCGCGCTGAGCAGCAGAAACAGCGCGGCGGCGGCGGGTTGGCCCAAGCCCCACAGCAGCAATGGCGTCAGCGCGCTGGCAATCAGCGCGGCCAGCGAGGAATAACGGCTGACGGCCGCGACCGCGATCCAGATCGCACCGAAGATCAGCGCGGCAGGCCAAGCGAGCCCGAGCAGCACGCCGATATAGACGGCGACGCCCTTGCCGCCCTTGAACTTCAGCCACACCGGAAACAGGTGGCCGAGGAAGGCGCCCAGCCCAGCGGCGAGAGCGGCATAATGTCCGGCGGCGAGCGCCGCCTCGGCGCCGACATAATGCGCGGTCGCCAGCACGGCGGCCGTGCCCTTGAGCATGTCGCAGAGCAGCGTCGCCGCCGCGAGGCCTTTGCGGCCGGTGCGCAGCACATTGGTCGCGCCGATATTACCGGACCCGATCGCGCGGATGTCGGGGCCGCCGGCGGCACGCGTCAGGATCAAGCCGAACGGGATCGAGCCGAGCAGATAGCCGAAGGCCAAGGCGAGGATAATGGCCAGCGCGATGGTCATACGTATTCGTAGACGGTTCGCCCGGCGACGATGGTGCGCACCACGCGGCCCAGCATGCGCGCTTCATCGAACGGCGTGTTCTTGCATTTCGATTTGAGTTCGGTCGGATCGACCACCCAGGGCACGTCAGTATCGACCACGATCACATCCGCCGGCGCGCCGCTCTTGAGCGTGCCGCCTGGGATGCCGAGCAATTCCGCCGGCCGCGTCGACATCGCGCGCAACAGTGTGATCAGTTCGATCTCGCCGCTGTGCACCAGCCGCAGGCCGGCGGTGAGCATGGTTTCTAACCCGATGGCGCCGGGCGCCGCTTCCGCGAACGGCAGGCGCTTGGTTTCCACGTCCTGCGGATTGTGGTCCGACATCACCACATCAATCAGGCCTTGCCCCAGCGCTTCGACCAGCGCCTTGCGGTCATCCTCCGAGCGCAGCGGCGGCGACACCTTGAGGAAGGTCCGATAGGGGCCGATGTCGTTTTCGTTGAGCGTGAGATGGTTGATCGAGGCCGACGTGGTGACTTTCAACCCGGCGTTCTTGGCGCGCCGCAGCACCTCGAGCGATTCCGCGCAGGTGACGGATGCCGCATGATAACGTCCGCCCGACAACGCGACGAGCCGGATGTCGCGCTCGAGCATCACCGTTTCCGCGGCTTTGGGAATTCCCAGCAGACCGAGCCGGGCGGCGAATTCGCCTTCGTTCATCACCCCGTCGCCGATCAGGTCGGGATCCTCGGTCTGATGCACGATCAGGGCGTCGAAATCGCGCGCATACGTGAGCGCGCGGCGCATGACGAGCGCGTTGGTGACGCTTTTTTCGCCGTCGCTGAAGGCGACCGCGCCGGCGGCCTTGAGCAGGCCGATTTCGGTCATCTCCGTGCCTTCGAGACCCTTGGTGATCGCCGCCATCGGGTGGACGTGCACGATCGCGGTATCGCGGGCGCGGCGCAGCACGAAATCCACGGTCGCCGGATCGTCGATGACCGGCGAGGTATCGGGCTGGCAGATGATCGTGGTCACGCCGCCGGCCGCCGCGGCCTGGCTAGCGGAGGCGAAGGTCTCGCGATGGCCGGCGCCGGGTTCGCCGATGAAGGCGCGCATGTCGATCAGGCCCGGCGCGATCAGCTTGCCGCGGCAATCGACGACGTCGGTTCCTTCCGGCACGCCGCCGGCGCCGATGCCCTTCTTGGCTTCGCGGATCACGCCGTCGGCGATCAAGAGATCGCCGATGATGTCGAGATCGCGCGACGGATCGACGATCCGGGCATTGGCGAACAGGATTGGGCGGCGGTCGGACAACATCATGTCATGCGTTCGGCAAATTTCGAGACAGGGCTTCGAGCACCGCCATGCGCACGGCCACGCCCATCTCCACCTGTTCGCGGATCAGCGATTGCGGGCCGTCGGCGACGATGGAGTCGATCTCCACGCCGCGGTTCATCGGGCCCGGATGCATCACCATCGCATCCGGCTTGGCGTAGGCAAGCTTCTTCTCGTCGAGGCCCCAGTAGTGGAAATATTCCGACACCGACGGCACGTAGGAGCCGTTCATGCGCTCGCGCTGCAGGCGCAGCATCATCACGATATCCGCATCCGCCAGGCCTTCGCGCATGTCGCGCGCGACTTCGACGCCGAAGCGCTCGATCCCGGGGGGCAGCAAAGTGGAGGGCGCCACGACTCGGACGCGCGCACCCAGGCAGTTGAGCAGGATGATGTTGGAGCGGGCGACGCGCGAATGCAGGATATCGCCGCAGATCGCCACCAGCAGGCCTTCGATGCGGCCCTTGTTGCGGCGGATGGTGAGCGCGTCGAGCAGCGCCTGGGTGGGGTGCTCGTGGGCGCCGTCACCGGCATTGATCACCGAGCAGTCGAGCTTGCTGGCCAGCAGCTCGACCGCGCCGGAGGCATGATGGCGCACCACCAGGATGTCGGGGTGCATGGCGTTGAGCGTGATCGCGGTGTCGATCAGCGTCTCGCCCTTGCGCATGCTGGATTGGCCGACCGACATGTTCATGACGTCGGCGCCCAGGCGCTTGCCCGCCAGCTCGAATGACGACTGGGTGCGGGTGGAGGATTCGAAGAACAGATTGATCTGGGTGCGGCCGCGCAGCGAAGTGCGCTTTTTCTCGATCTGGCGATTGAGTTCGACGAATTCCTCGCCGAGGTCGAGCAGGCCGGTAATTTCCGCGCTGGAAAGCCCTTCGATCCCCAACAGATGCCGATGGCTGAGGACGAACGTAGATTTCGTGGCGATGGTCATTAAAGGCAGGTCTATAGGCGCAAGTTAGGCCTCCGGCAAGTGCGTCGCCGGCCGATCCACAGTCGGCTGCGCCGGTAATAACGTGTGGCGCAGTTGTGTTCTGGCGATTGGTTTCGGTGTCGGTGCGCTGGTCGGCGCGGCGATCGCGAATGCCAATAGTGGCTATTATTACGGGCCGGGCTATTACTACGCCCCGGGACCTTATGCTGGACCTTATGCCTATGAGCCCGAGCCGGTTTATGTGCAGCCCGCACCGCACCGCGCCGCGCTTATCGCGGCGGTGGCGGCTGCTGGGTCGTCACCGACAGCACCCGCGGCTACGGCTACTACGGCCCCTGCTACTAGTCGGGGTGCGTAACCTCCAAGGCGATAAAGGGCGGGCGATGAGCCCGCCCTTTTCGCGTCTGGCACGCCCTCAGCGTTTCAGGCGAAGCAGTCGATCGAGCGCGCCTTGTAGGATGAAGACGGCGGCGTGCTGGTCGATCACCGCCGCGCGCTTCTTGCGGCTGACGTCGGCCGCGATCAATTCGCGCTCGACCGCCGCCGTTGACAGCCGCTCGTCCCACAGCGCGATTGGCAATTCGGTGAGCTTGGCGAAATTACGCGCGAAGGCGCGGGTCGATTGCGCGCGCGGGCCCTCACTTCCGTCCATGTTGATCGGCAGGCCGAGCACGAAGCCGACCGCGGCACGCTCGGCCGCCAGCGCCAGCACGCGGCGGGCATCGGCGGTGAAATTGCTGCGCGCGACGGTCTCGACCCCGGTCGCCAGCTTGCGGTCGGGATCCGAGACCGCGACGCCGATGGTCTTGCTGCCGAGATCGAGACCGATCAGGCCCCCGCGCGGCGCAAAATGTTCGGCAGCTTCGACCAGCGGCAATATGACGGCCATGCGCAAGCGCTAGCATGCGGCGAAAACGTCGCCAACCTTGACTTGCTGCATCATGAGCGTGCCGGCGCGGCGCATTCGCGGCATCGGCAAGGCGATGTGAACGGGCTCTTCTTCCCCGCTCCCACAAGGGGCGAGGGAAGTGAGATCGCCTCGCGCCCGCGCGTTCACCGATCAAATTTTCAAACAGCCAAACTAGCCAACGCTCCGCCGCCCGTATTCTTGGCGGCGCCGGGTACGCCGTCGTCTCTTCCTTGCCCCTCGCAAAAGCTGAGGGGATGGAGCGCCGCCAGGCGCTGCCGTTCCTTCGTCTGCCGCGTCCTCTTTTGGAGGACGCGGGCGCCTCTCGGCGCTACATCGCGGCGTTTATTGCGGCCCGGGCCGCGCTTTCTGCCGGGGCTCAAGCCCCGACCGTCAGCGAGCTCCTCGCACCCGGGTCGTCATGCCCGGGGGGCGGGGTCCCGGCGCCGCCCGGGTGCGTGGGTTGCGTTACCCACGCCCGCAGGCGCCGCGTCCGATCCCACTTGCATGACGCCTCATGACAGCGCCCTCGGCGGATCGAACATGCACAGATTAAACCCGCGCAGAGGGGGTGGGGATAAGTTCTCACGTGATTGTGATTATAGTCCTAGTCGGGGGTCAGGCCGCTGCGGGCGCGTCCTGGTTCCGAGCTCCCCCATTGCCGCGCGCAGGCTCGGTTTCGCCCTTACGAATTCGTGCGACGCCGGCATCGGCGCTAGTGTCCGGCGGGGTTGCAGCGGCAAGCACAGGAATCACGCGCATGTGGCCGGATCGACGTTTGCTGGACCTGTTCAAGATCGCGCATCCGATCGTGCTGGCGCCGATGGCGGGCGCCATGGACACCGATCTCGCCATTGCTGTGGCAGAAGCCGGTGGGCTCGGCTCGCTGCCGGTCGCCATGCTCGACGAGGCGAAGATGCGGGCGCAGTTGGAAAAATTCCGCGCCGCGACCGCCAAGCCGGTCAATCTGAACTTCTTCGCCCACACGCCGCCCGAACTCAACAATGCGCGCGAGCACGCCTGGCGCGAACAGCTCAAGCCGTATTACGTCGAATTCGGCATCGATCCCGCCGCACCGGTGCCGTCGAGCAACCGCACGCCGTTCGATGCGGCGCTCTGCGCCGCGGTCGAAGAACTCAAGCCCGAGGTCGTCAGCTTCCACTACGGATTGCCGGAGGCGTCGCTGGTCAAACGCGTCAAGGCTGTAGGCTGCGTGGTGATGAGTTCGGCGACCACGGTTGCCGAGGCGCGCTGGCTGGAAGCGAACGGCTGCGATGTGGTAATCGCGCAAGGCGCGGAGGCCGGCGGCCATCGCGGCATGTTCCTGACCGACAATCTGGCCACGCAGGTCGGCACCTTCGCGCTGGTGCCGCAGATCGTGGATGCCGTGCAGCTGCCGGTGATCGCCGCTGGCGGCATCAGCGACGCGCGCGGGATCGCGGCGGCGTTGGCGCTCGGCGCATCCGGCGCGCAACTCGGCACCGCTTTTTTGTTCTGCCCGGAATCCAAGATCTTAGGGCCGACTGCCGGCGCGCGCGCTGACCGCCAAGCTGGCCGCGGAGGCGCAGGCGCTGATGCAGCGGATGGCGGGGTAGCGCGCCCGCCGCCCGCGGGAACGTAACTATCGACAAAGCGGTTGCACTCGCGCGAAACGGCTTTATCTCTTGCAAAGATGGCCTGCGCCAACGGCAAGCCGCATTTTTCTCCCAATAGGCGCCCCATGCACACCCATTCCATCGAGCCCTGGCAGCATGCCCACGTCTTTCTCGGCGCCAAGCATGATCGGCACGAACGGCGCACCTGGTTCGTGGTCGCGCTCACCGCGGTGATGATGGTGGCGGAGATCATCGGCGGCACCATCTTCGGCTCGATGGCGGTGGTCGCCGACGGCTGGCACATGTCCACCCATGCCGGCGCGCTCGCCATTGCGGCGCTGGCCTATCGCTTCGCGCGCCGGCACGCGCGCGACCCGCGCTTTATCTTCGGCACCGGCAAGGTGGGCGAACTGGCGGCATTTTCGAGCGCCGTGATCCTCGCTTTGGTCGCCGCAGCGATCGGCTACGAAGCGCTGTTGCGATTGAATGCGCCGGTGGCGATCGATTTCGAGCAGGCGACCTGGCTTGCGGTCGCCGGCCTTGGCGTCAATCTGGTAAGCGCCTGGCTGCTGTTCGACCGCGATCATCATCACGCCGACCATGCGCATGACCACGCGCATGATGACGACGACCACGATCACGCGCATGGGCATCACCACCATCACGCGCACGATTCCAATATCCGCGCGGCTTATGTGCACGTGCTGGCCGACGCCATGACGTCGGTGCTGGCGATTGTCGGCCTCTTGGCCGGCCGTTTCTACGGCTGGGTGTGGATGGATCCGCTGATGGCGCTGGTCGGCGTCTGCGTGATCCTGAGCTGGTCGGTCGGGCTGGTCCGCTCGTCCGGCACGGTGCTGCTCGACATAGAGCCGGATCGGCGTCTGGCCGGGACGATTCGCAAGCGGCTCGAGGTCGACGGCGACCGGGTGAGCGACCTGCATTTGTGGCGGCTCGGCCCGGGCCACACTGGCGTTATCGCTTCCGTGGTGTCCGATCGCCCGCAGCAGCCCTCGGCCTATAAGCGCCGGCTCGACGGCATCGCGGGGCTATCGCACGTGACCGTCGAGGTGCACGCTTGCGAGGGCCATGAGCGCGTAGCGGCGTAGGCGTTTGCGCGCAATTTTAGGCTCCATTGCGATGGCAAACGGCCCTCTGCTATACGCGCGTCAGCATTCCCATTGAGGCTCCCATGTCCGTCGACGCCGCCACCGTCCGCCGCATCGCGCATCTCGCCCGCATCGCGGTGGCCGAGGACGAGGTCGAGCATTTGCAGGGCGAGCTCAACGCCATGCTCGCCTTCGTCGAACAGCTCTCCGAGGTCAACGTCGAGGGCGTCGAGCCGATGACCTCGGTCACGCCGATGGCGATGAAGAAGCGGCACGACGTCGTCAGCGCCGGCGGCGACGCCGAGGCGGTGCTCAAGAACGCGCCGGAGAGCGCGGATCATTTCTTCCTGGTGCCGAAGGTGGTGGAATGACCGCGTCATTCCACCATCCCCGGGCGAGCAATGGCGAGACCCGGGGATCGGGTGAGACAAACGGTGGACTTACGTAATGTGCATCGCCTGCGAAATCCAATTCTTCCTTGCGATGGAAGATCTGCCGCCCAGCACCGGCACAGCATCGCATGATAAGACGCCAACGGATGATGCGCCGCGTTTTGCTTGCGACGCGCCCGCGGCCCCGCTTGCCGCGGCGCAGCCAGCTCCGGATGAGCGCGAACCTATAGTGAAAAGCCGTGAGTGAACTCACGTCACTCACTTTGGCGCACGCGCGCAACGGGCTGAAGAAGAAAGACTTCTCCGCCGTCGAACTGGCCGATGCGCATCTGGCGGCCATGGAAGAGGCGCGCGTGCTCAACGCCTTTGTGCTGGAGACGCCGGAGCGCGCCTTGGCCATGGCGAAAGCCTGCGACGCGCGCATCGCCGTCGGCAAAGCCGGTCCGCTCGAAGGCATTCCGCTGGCGGTGAAGGACTTGTTCGCGACTTCCGGCGTGCGCACCACCGCCTGCTCGCACATCCTCGATAATTTCGTGCCGACCTATGAGTCGACGGTGACCAGCCATCTGTGGCGCGATGGCGCGGTGCTGCTCGGCAAGACCAACAACGACGAATTCGCCATGGGCTCGTCGAACGAGACCTCGCATTTCGGCCCGGTGACCTCGCCGTG
>JGI20195J14853_1000084_pt1 | contig 22904 bp, 23 predicted proteins | sample NGESurdeep092012_3_FD_14853 | JGI IMG/M metagenome (IMG submission 14853)
AGTTGACGGTGAGCGGGAGGAAGTCGATGCCTTCCTTCGGCTGCTTGGCCGCCACCACGGCGGCGAGCACGGTGGTCTCGCCGTAGGTGGCGATGACGGCGCCGTCGGCTTGGCGCGCTACCCGGCCGGTCTCGAGGACGAGCTTGCGCCCGCCCCAATCGAGTTCAACTCGATGCATATCGAACATTGCGTTTTTCTCTCATGGTTTTCGGCAAGATCCGAATGCCATGAGCAAGACGGCGAGAAACTGCCGCGCGTCACCGTTATATGCGGGATGCGAACAGCGTCTGGCGATCCTGCCATGGCGTTCAGAACCTTGCCTTGTCGCGGGGCCGAACCTTGTCGGGGCCCGCTTGTCGCCGGCAGCGCCATCGCCGCCGGATAATTGAACGAATGCGTCACACGCATCCGCTCACGGAACGCGCGGGGCGATTGCGCGCCTGACGCGGGTACAAAATTATCGGCGGATGCCGAGCTTCTCGATCAAAGTCTTGTAGCTAGCCTCGTTGGTGCGCCGCAGATAATCGAGCAAGGTGCGGCGCTGGCTCACCATCTTGAGCAATCCACGGCGGGAATGGTTGTCCTTGACGTGGGTCTTGAAATGCTCGGTGAGATTATTAATGCGCTCCGACAGGATCGCCACCTGCACTTCGGGCGATCCGGTGTCGCCCGGCTTGTTGGCGAATTCACTGATTACTTCGGCCTTGCGGCCGGTGGTTACCGACATCGGTCATCCTTTCTTCGGTCCGGCGCTGCCGATCAGCCCGGCCAGGTTGAACACGCGCTTGGGGACGATTTCACCGCGATCCAGTTCGGCAAGAGCCACCAGTTGGCCCGATGCCGTGGCATAGACTGGCCCACGGAAATTGGGTGCGTCCCGTCCGCGCAACAAAACGGCTTGGCCTTTTTGCAGCCTTGCCGCATCCGCCCGACTGACGGCCAGCGCCGGGATGTCGTCCAGCGCGGTCTCAACGGGCATGAGAGCGTCGGCGAGGCTAGCCCCGCCGGCCGCGGCTCTATGGCACACAGCCTCCAATTGTTCCAGTAAAATCATGGTTTCTTCGCCAAATGGGCCGACCGCGACCCTGCGCAGGGCGCTGACATGGCCGAAACAGCCCAAAGCGCGGCCCATATCGCGGGCGAGCGAGCGCACATAGGTGCCCTTGCCGCATTCGGCGTGCAGCACCGCGTGATCGGGGTCGGGGGTGGCGATCAGCTCCAACCGGGTGATCTCGACCGGGCGGGCCACAAGTTCCACCACCTCGCCGTCGCGGGCGAGATCGTAGGCGCGCTCGCCGTCGATCTTGATGGCGGAATAGCGCGGCGGCACCTGCTGGATGGTGCCGGTATAGGACGGCAGCAGGGCGCGGATGGCCTCCGGCGAGGGGCGTTGATCGCTGCTGGCGATGGCGCGGCCTTCGGCGTCATCGGTGTCCCGTTCCTCGCCCCAGCGCACGGTAAATTGGTAAAGCTTGCGGCCGTCCATCACGAAGGGAACGGTCTTGGTCGCTTCGCCGAGCGCGATCGGCAGGCAGCCGGAGGCGAGCGGGTCGAGGGTGCCGGCGTGGCCGGCCCGCTTAGCCGAGAATAGGCGCTTCACCACGCTGACCGCATGGGTGGAGGTCATGCCGACCGGCTTGTCGAGCACCAGCCAGCCATGCACATCGCGCTTGTCACGCTTGAATTGTTTTTTGGCTCCGCCGTGATCCTGAGGAGCGGGCTTCGGCGGCTCTTCGGCATGAGGCCGATCGAGGTTTTTCAAATCTTCTTCGGTCACTCGTCGTCCTCATGTTCGAGGTCGCGCTTGACCGCGGGCGAGCGCAGCAGCTTGTCGATGCGCTCGGCCTCCTCGAAGCGCTCGTCGACCCGGAAGCGGATATCGGGCGCGAATTTCAGATTGACGCGGTGGGCGATTTCGCCGCGCAGGAATTTCTTGTGGCGCTCAAAGGCGGCGAGCACCTCATCGGTATCGCGGCCGGCGAGCGGCATGATGTAGATGGTCGCCAGCCGCAGGTCGGGGGTCATGCGCACCTCCGGCACGGTAATGAGATGGCCCTCGATCACCGGGTCATGCACGTCGCCGCGGGTGAGCATCTCGGCCATGGCGTGACGCACCAGCTCGCCGACGCGCAACTGGCGTTGCGAGCCCCCCGGCGTGCCGCTGTCGCGGTGACCTTTTTTGCGCGTCATTGCAATCCAATGGCTCTTGTCATGCCAGGGCTTGTGCCGGGCATTCACGTCATGACGGGAAAACGGTGGAACTAGACTTCGCGCGAAACCGTGAGATTTGGACTCACAGGCTGCGTTGAATCGTCTCCACCCGGTAGCATTCGATCACGTCGCCTTGCCGCATGTCCTGGTAGTCCTCGAACGCCATGCCGCATTCCATGCCGGCGCTGACTTCCTTGGCGTCGTCCTTGAAACGCTTGAGCTGGCTGAGCTTGCCCTCGTGGATCACCACGTTGTCGCGGATCAGCCGAACATTGGCGCCGCGCTCGACGGTGCCGTCGGTGACGCGGCAGCCCGCGATGTTGCCGACCTTGGAGACCTTGAAGATTTCCAGAATTTGCGCGTTGCCCAGCATGGTCTCGCGCAGCGTCGGCGGCAGCAGGCCGGACATCACCTTTTTCACGTCGTCGACGAGATCGTAGATGATGTTGTAGTAGCGGATTTCGATGCCGGCGCGTTCGGCCGCCTCGCGCGCTTCCTTGTTGGCGCGCACGTTGAAGGCGATGATCGGAACGCCGGAGGCTTCCGCCAGCGTCACGTCGGATTCTGAAATGCCGCCGACGCCGGCATGCAGCACGCGCGCCGCCACCTCGTCAGTGCCGAGCTTGTCGAGCGAGCCGATGACCGCTTCCAGCGAGCCCTGCACGTCGGCCTTGATCACCAGCGGGAATTCCTTGCGGCCGGAAGTCTTGGCCTGCGCCATCATCTGCTCGAGCGAGCCGCGCATGCCGGTGGCGCGGGCAGCCGTCTTCTCGCGCTTCTGGCGGCCGCGGTAATCGGCGACTTCGCGGGCGCGGCCTTCGTTCTCCACCACCGCCAGGCGATCACCGGCATCGGGCGTGCCGGAGAAGCCGAGCACTTCGACCGGCGTCGACGGGCCGGCGCTCTCGATCGGCTCGCCGGTGTCGGACATCAGCGCGCGCACACGGCCCCATTCGGCGCCGGCAACCACCAGATCGCCGACCCGCAGCGTGCCGCGTTGGATCAGCACGGTCGCCACCGGCCCGCGGCCGCGGTCGAGCTTGGCTTCGATGACGGTGCCTTCGGCCGGCCGTTCCGGATTGGCCTTGAGATCCAGGATTTCGGCCTGCAACCCGATCATTTCCAGGAGCTTGTCGATATTGGTTTTCTTGGTGGCGGAGACTTCCACGTCCACGACGTCGCCGCCCATGGATTCGACCTGGATCTCATGCTGCAGCAGATCGGTGCGCACGCGCTCCGGCTTGGCGTCGGGTTTATCCATCTTGTTGATGGCGACGATGATCGGCACTTTCGCCGCCTTGGCGTGATGGATCGCTTCCACCGTCTGCGGCATCACGCCGTCGTCGGCGGCGACCACCAGCACGACGATGTCGGTGACCTTGGCGCCGCGCGCGCGCATGGCGGTGAAGGCGGCGTGGCCGGGCGTGTCGATGAAGGTGATCTTGGCGCCGGACGGCGCGGTGACCTGATAGGCGCCGATGTGCTGGGTGATGCCGCCGGCTTCGCCGGCCGCCACATGGGTCGAGCGGATGGCGTCGAGCAGCGAAGTCTTGCCGTGGTCGACATGGCCCATGACGGTGACCACCGGCGCGCGCGGCGCCATATGGGCCGCGTCGTCGGCCACGTCGAACAGGCCTTCCTCGACATCGGCTTCCGACACGCGGCGGACCGAGTGGCCCATTTCCTCGGCGATCAGCTGCGCGGTGTCGGCGTCGATCACGTCGTTGATCTGCAGCATCTGTCCCTGCTGCATCAGCAGGCGGATCACATCGACCGCGCGTTCGGACATGCGGTTGGCAAGATCCGAAATCGTGATCGCCTCGGGGATAGTGACTTCGCGCACGAGCTTTTCCTTCGGCTCGGCGGAAGCCTGACCCTTGAGCCGCTGGGTGCGGCGGCGGAATGACGCGACCGAACGCTCGCGCACTTCATCAGCGCGTAGCGCGGTAACCAGCGTGAGACGGCCGCGCTCTTTCGCAGGCGCGCCACGCGGCGCAGCGGGACGTGCCGCGGCCGGACGCGCGGCGCCGCCGGGACGGCGCGACTTTGGCGGCCCGTCATCGTCTTCGGCTTCGAGCGCCATGCGGCCCGGACCCGGCTTCCTGACTTCATCCTCGCCCAGACGCTTCTTGGCGACCTCGCCGGCCTTGCGCTTGGTCTCCTCGTCGTGCTTGCGGCGCTCTTCCTCCTCGTGCTTGCGCGCATCGGCGGCTTCGCGCTCGGTCTTGTCGACCACTTCGCGGCTTTGGCGGCGGCGCGCCTCTTCCTCGGCGATCTTGCGCTCTTCGGCTTCGCGCACGCGCGAATCCGCCAGCGCATGGGCGCGCGCGACGCGCTCCTCTTCGGTCAACGTGCGCAACACCACGCCGGATGGCTTCGGCGCCTCGGCGGANACCGGCGCCGGCGCGGCTTTGGCCTTGGCGGCCGGCTTCCTTGCGGTCTCGACGGGTGTCGGCTCGGCCTTGACCTCGGCCGCTCCGCCGATGCTGCGGCGTTTGACCTTCTCGACCACGACCTGCTTGCTGCGGCCGTGACTGAAGCTCTGGCGCACCACGCCCGTCTCGGTGCGCGGCTTGAGCGTCAGCTTGGAGACGCTCAGTTTCTTTTCGCCAGGGGTCTTTGTGTCGCTCATTCCGAATTCTGTCCTCGTGCGCCATCCGTCGGCGCATGCGCGCTAACCAAATCGGGCGAATTTCCGGTCCGAAAGCGCTCTAAGCGCCGCACGCGAGCGAGAAAAGTATCGCTCACGGGTCCGGCAAGCAGGGCTGCATGTACCACATTTGGGCGGTTCAATGCCAAATCCAATTGCGTGCCGGAAAACATCTCGACAATCGCGATTTCGCGCGATTTTTCCGGTGTTTTGCGCTGCAACGCCGCATCCAGCTTGCGCTTTCCGTCGGCCGCGGCATCGGCGGCATGGATCAGCGCCAGCACGTCGTCGCGGCTAATCGCCGCTTCCACCTTGGCGAAACCGCCGACCACTTGGCCGGCTTTGCCGGCGATCGCCAGCGCATCGAGCGCGCTGCGCTCCAGCAGCCGCTCGGTGGTCGCCAGCAGATCGGCGGCAACCCGCACGTTGCGCTTGAAGGCGCGGGCAAACACGTTGCGCTTGATCGCGTCGTCGAGCGCGGCGCGGGTGGCGGTGATCCAGATGCCGCGGCCGGGCAGCTTGCGCTTGATGTCGGGCACGGTTTCGTCGCCGGGGCCGACCACGAAGCGGATCATCTCGTCCACCGGCTTCAGCGTGCGGCTGAGCGCGCAATGCCGCTCCATCCCCGGAGCAACTTTCGTCGCTCCGTGGTCGAGCTCGCTATCGTGCGCCGTCGCCAGCATCGTTTCTGCCGTGCTCCCTTACGCTTCCGCTGCAGGAGCTTCGGCCGGCGCTGCTTCGGCTTCCGGAGCGGGCGGCGGCGCCAGCTCGGCCTCGGTCACCCAGCCGGCCTTGAGCCGCGCCTGCATGATCATGGCTTCGGCGACCTCGCGCGACACGTCGAGGCCGTCAAGGAAGCCGGGCTCATGCTTCGACTCGCCGTCCTTGCGTTCGGTCCAGCCGGTGAGATCGTCGGTGGCGCAGCCGGCGAGATCTTCCACGGTCTTCACGCCGTTCTCGCCGAAGGCGACCAGCATCTTGGTGGTGACGCCGGGCACGTCCTTGACCGCGTCCTCGACGCCGAGCTCGACGCGCTTGGCATCGAGTTCGCCCTCCAGCTTGTCGAGATATTCCTTGGCGCGTTCCTGCAGTTCGCGCGCGGTGTCGTCGTCAAAACCTTCGATGGAGGCCAGCTCCTTCTGATCGACCAGCGCCAGCTCCTCGATCGAGCCGAAGCCTTCGGAGGCGAGCAGTTGTCCTACAACTTCATCAAGATTGAGCGCCTCGACGAAAATCTTAGTGCGGCTCTCGAACTCGGCGTGGCGGCGTTCGGACTCTTCCTGTTCGGTCAGAATATCGATGTCCCAGCCGGTGAGCTGCGAGGCCAGCCGCACGTTCTGCCCGCGCCGGCCGATCGCCAGCGAAAGCTGCGCATCCGGCACCACCACCTCGATGCGCTCCTTGTCCTCGTCGAGCACGACCTTGGCGACTTCCGCCGGCGCCAGCGCGTTCACCACGAAAGTGGCGATGTCGGGCGACCACGGAATGATGTCGATCTTCTCGCCCTGCAATTCGTTCACCACCGCCTGCACGCGCGAGCCGCGCATGCCGACGCAGGCGCCGACCGGGTCGACCGAGGAATCGCGCGAGATCACGGCGATCTTGGCGCGCGAGCCGGGATCGCGGGCGACCGCTTTCACCTCGACGATGCCGTCGTAGATTTCCGGCACTTCCTGCGCGAACAGCTTGGCGGTGAATTGCGGATGCGTGCGCGAGAGGAAAATCTGCGGGCCGCGCGGCTCGCGCCGCACGTCGTAGATATAGGCGCGGATGCGGTCGCCGTTGCGGAACACCTCGCGCGGCAGCATCTCGTCGCGCCGCACGATCGCCTCGCCGCGGCCGAGATCGACCACCACGTTGCCGTATTCGACGCGCTTGACGATGCCGTTGACGATGTCGCCGATGCGATCCTTGTACTCGGCATATTGCCGGTCGCGCTCGGCCTCGCGAACTTTTTGCACGATAACCTGTTTGGCCGATTGCGCGGCGATGCGGCCGTATTCCAGCGGCGGCAGCGGGTCGGCGATGGTGTCGCCCACCTGTGCGGCCGGATGATGCTTGCGCGCGCCTTCCAGCGTGATCTGATTGGACGGGTTTTCGACGGCTTCGACCACCAGCATGTGGCGGGTGAGGCGGAGATCGCCGGTTTTCGGTTCGATCTCGGCATGCACGTCGGTTTCCGCGCCGTAGCGCGAACGCGCCGCCTTGGCGATGGCGTCTTCCATGGCGGCGATGACGATGCCGCGGTCAATCGCCTTCTCGCGGGCCACCGCGTCGGCGATCTGCAATAGTTCGAGCCGGTTGGCGCTGACTGCCATAGCTCAGTCTCCTTGGTTGGTGGCACGCCCGGCCTGGCCGGACTTAAGCCTACGATGTCGTTCTTCTCGTTTCGCCGCGCGCGCTGCGCGCTCGGTGGACTTGCCGCGCCGCAAAGCCTCGGTCACCAGTTCGTCGGTGAGCACCAGCTTGGCTTCGCTCATCTCTTCGATCGGAAGCAAAATTTCCGCGGCCTCGCCTGCTTCCGCGTCGTCCTGGCGAATGCGCGCGGCCTCGCCCTCGGTGCCGATCAGCAGGCCGCGAAAACGCTTGCGCCCGTCGATCGGAATTTCGGTCTCGATCTTGACCAGATGGCCGGCATAGCGATCGAAATCGGATTTGCGCACCAACGGCCGGTCGATGCCGGGCGAGGATACCTCCAGCCGATAGGCCTTATCGATTGGATCGGCCACGTCGAACACCGGCGACAGCGCGCGCGACACCGTCTCGCAGTCCTCGACCACCATGGTCCCGTCCGGACGCTCCACCATGATCTGCACGGTGCAGCCGTCGGCACCCGATACCTTGACCCGCACCAGCCGGTAGCCAAGTTGTTCGATCACCGGCTCGGCGATGGTCGCGACACGGGCGGACACCCCCGGCTCGACGATCAGCCGTGGTTCCGTCTCGTTCTGGGTGGCGGTCGCAACCGCCTGTCGCGCTTCGTTTCCGGCCATTTTGGTAACAAAAAAGAGCGGGCCCGGGAGGACCCACTCTCAAAACCCGTTCGGTTATGAGGGTGTCTTAACAAGTGGAAATATAGCGATTTCCGGGCTTCATGCAAGGGTGAAGGCGCTTTTTGGCGGCTAACCCTTCCTTCAGAATATGCCCTTAAATTTGCGTAAATCACGGATCGCACGACTTCCTCAGGCCGTTTGGCAGGTTTTTGCAATGAGCGTTCCCGCCTCGCTGCTTCCCGAATTGGAAGAGGTCGTCCAGCATGGCTCGGCGGAAAAGCGGGCCGAAACCCTGCGCCGTATCACCAGCCTTTTTCTCGACGGCGCCCCCAGCTTCAACGAAGACCACGTCGCGCTGTTCGACGACGTCATCGGATGCCTGATCGAGGAGATCGAGGTCAAGGCGCTGGCCGAACTGGCGCGCCGGCTCGCGCCGGTACCGAATGCGCCGGCGGGCGTCGTGGTGACGCTTGCCAAGAACGACAATATCGCCGTCGCCGGCCCGGTGCTCAAGCAGGCTCATATCGGCGACCCGGATCTCAAATATATCGCCGAGACCAAGAGCCAGGCGCATCTGCTGGCGCTGTCCACCCGTTTGGGAATCAGCGAGACGCTGTCGGAAGTGCTGGTGCGGCGCGGCGACGGCNAGGTGGCGCGCAGCGTCGCCACCAATCGAAAGGCGCGCTTTTCGGAAAATGCGTTCACCACTTTGGTCAAGCGCGCCGAACGCGACGGCGTGCTGGCCGAGAAGGTTGGGTTGCGCACCGATATTCCGCCCCGCCTGTTCCGCCAGTTGCTGATGCAGGCGAGCGAGGTGGTGCAGAAGCGCCTGTTGGCGCAGGCCAAGCCGGATACCCAGGCCGAAATCCGCCGCGTGCTGGCGAAAGTGACCGACGAGGTTGCCGCCAAGGCGGCGCCGCGCAACTACACGGCGGCGCTGGCGGCGGTGCAGGCGTTGCACAAGGAGCGCAAGCTCAGCGAGGCCGATGTCGCCGAATATGCCAAGAACGGCAAATACGAAGAGACGATCGCCGCNCTGGCCACGGTGAGCGCGGTGCCGGTCGAGGTGGTGGACCGGCTGATGAACGGCGAGCGCGCCGATCCGGTGCTGATCCTGGCGCGCGCGGCCGGCTTCGGCTGGCGGACGGTGCGGGAGGTCATGAACTCGCGGCCGGGCCCCAAGCCGTCGAGAGAGACGATCGAAGCCGCGCGCGAGAATTTCGAGCGGCTGACCGCCGCCACCGCCCAGCGCGTGGTGCGGTTCTGGCAAGTGCGCCAGGGCAGCGGCGAATAATTACACCCGTCGGAAGATGAAATAAGCCGGCACGCGCCCTTCGCGCTTGGCCTTGGCTTCGTAACGCGTTGCGGAATAATCCGGCCACGGCTTGCGCCAGTCATCGGCGCGTTCCGCCGTCCACGTAAAATCCTTTGAGCGCAGCACGCGCGCCAGCGCCCAGGCCGCGTAGTCGGCAATGTCCGTCGCAAAACGCAATTCGCCGCCGATCGTAAGAATGCGCGCCAGTCGCTTGAGACTGTCATCCTGGATGAAGCGCCGCTTCCAGTGCCGCCGCTTCGGCCACGGATCGGGATAGAGCAGGTCGATGCGCGCGAGCGCGCCCGCCGGCAGCCAGTCGAGCAGCGAGCTGGCGTCGCCGAAATGCAGACGGATATTGGTAAGCTTGCCGGCATCGATGGCGGCGAGCGCCTTGCCGATGGCGTTGACGAAGGCGTCGCTGCCGATGAAGCCGCTGCGCGGATGTGCTTGCGCCTGCGCGATCAGATGTTCGGCGCCGCCGAAACCGATTTCCAGCCGCACCTCACAGGAAGGATTTGCGAACAACGCGCGCAGATCGGCGGGCGCCGGTTTGGTCAGATCGAGCGCGAGGTGCGGCAAAGCTGTGTCGAACAGCGCGGCCTGCCGCGGCTTCAATGCATGACCCTTGCGCCGGCCGAAGAAGGCGCGCAGCGATTGGTCTTTGTTGCCTTTATGCTGGCCCATGGTGTCATCGTCCGCGCAAGCGCGCGGCATGACAATGGGGAAATGACGGCTAGCGCACCGCGCGCCTGATGGCGTCGGCGAGGTCGGTCTTTTCCCAGGAGAAGCCGCCGTCCTTGTCGGGCGCGCGGCCGAAATGGCCATAGGCCGCGGTGCGCCGATAGATCGGGCGGCTGAGCTTGAGGGTGCGGCGGATATTGGTCGGCCGCAGCGGGAACAGCTCGGGCAGGATTTTCTCGAGCTTGCTTTCCGGCACTTGGCCGGTGCCGTGGGTATCGATCAGCACCGACATCGGATCGGCCACGCCGATCGCATAGGCGATCTGGATGGTGCAGCGCTCCGCCACGCCGGCGGCGACCACATTCTTGGCGAGGTAGCGCGCGGCATAGGCCGCCGAGCGATCGACTTTGGTCGGGTCCTTGCCGGAGAAGGCGCCGCCGCCGTGCGGCGCGTAGCCACCATAGGTATCGACGATGATCTTGCGGCCGGTGAGGCCGCAATCGCCGTCCGGGCCGCCGACCACGAAATTNCCGGTCGGATTGACCAGGAAGTCGGACGGCCTCGATGGCATCCAACCCTCCGGCAGCGCGGATTCCACCGCATCCGCGATCATCTCCTTGATCAGGCCGGGCGTGTATTTTTTGCCGTTGCGGCTCTGGGCATTGTGCTGGGTCGAGACCACCACCTTGGTGCAGCCGACCGGCTTGCCGTTAACGTAGCGGACGGTGACCTGGCTCTTGGCGTCGGGCTGCAGATCGAACAGCTGGCCGGCGCGGCGCTTGTCGGAAAGCACCTTCAGGATCTTATGCGCGAAATAGATCGGCGCCGGCATGAAGGAGTTTTTCTCGTAGACCTCGCTCTCGGTGCAGGCGAAGCCGAACATCATGCCCTGGTCGCCGGCGCCTTCTTCCTCGCCGCCTTTTTTCTTCTTGGCGTTCACGCCCATGGCGATGTCGGGCGACTGGCCGTGCAGCAGCACCTCGATATCGGCGCCGTAATAGGAAAAGCCGTCCTGGTCGTAGCCGATGTCCTTGACTACGCCGCGCGCGATCTGCGCGATTAATTCACGATCCACGACCGTCTTGTCGCCGTGCTTGTGGAAGAACGGCGCCTGGCCGCGCCCCTCGCCGGCAATGATGATCTTATTGGTGGTCGACAGCGTCTCGCAGCCGAGCCGCGTATTCACTTGGCTGTCGTCGGCGATGCCGAGCTTGATGTCATTTTCGAGAAACGCGTCGAGCACCGCATCGGAAATCTGGTCGCAGACCTTGTCCGGATGACCTTCCGAAACCGACTCGCTGGTGAACTGAAAATTGGTGTGAGCCACCGCTGGAACTCCTCCCGTGGCGCGCCTTCAAGGGCGCGTCATTTCACCGGTGGTTCTTGCAGTGACGGTGCACAAGGTCAAGATGCGGGCAGCGGTGGGCAGGGCGTTCGGCGACGATGGGACCGGGCCTATTTGTCCTCGCCCGCGATCTGCTCGACCAGATCGACAATGCGCCGGCGTAATTTGCCGTTCTTGATCTTCATGAACGACTTGGTGAGCGAGAGACCGTCGGAGGTGGCGAGGAAGTCCGACACATAGGCCGGCGACGGCGCTTCGCCCATGCCGGTATGCCCCGGCATATTCGGCGCGCCTTCGAAGAAAAATGAAACCGGCACTTGCAGGATATTGGAAATTTGCTGCAGGCGGCTGGCGCCGATGCGGTTGGTGCCCTTCTCGTATTTCTGCACTTGCTGGAAGGTGAGGCCAAGGGCGTCGCCGAGCTTCTCCTGACTCATGCTCAACATCATCCGACGCATGCGCACGCGCGAGCCCACGTGCTTGTCGATCGGATTAGGGATCTTCTTGGCCATAAACGTCTCCTATGCCACTATTGTGGAGCGTAATGTCATAGTTACTGGCGTCAATGCAATCCGTGATTTCCCGTTGATCGATCGCTAGCGTCAAAGAAGAATGAAAATTGTCTATATTTTTCAGCTGTTTTCACGTAGTCGCGGATTAGCCATGCGCGTCCGGGCCGGCATATAGCTACCACCGCTAAGCAACCTGGGCCCGGCATCGGACGGTTTCGCAATCCAAAGCTGAATTTTGTTCAATCTACGGATGCATTCGCCGCCGCGCGATCATTATTAAACTTGCTACCATAAATAGAATCAAGGCGCTGTCGCCGAAGCGCACATAGGGCGTCGGCGCGATGGCGAGCGGCAGCGATGAGTCGAGCACGCCTTCGGTGCCCAGCGGCAACGAGTTGACGATGCGGCCGACCGGATCGACCACCGCGGAGATCCCGGTGTTGGCCGCGCGCACCAGCGGCAGGCCTTCGGCGATCGCGAGCACGCGCGCCTGCTGGAAATGTTGGTAAGGCCCGGAGCTGATTCCGAACCAACCGTCATTGGTCACATTGACCAGCCAACCCGGCCGCTCGCCGCGTGGCACCGCGGTGCCGGGAAAGATCGCTTCGTAGCAGATCAGCGGCAACATTTTCGGCGCGCCCGGCACGTCCATGGCGCGCCGGCGGTCGCCCGACTGGAATCCGCCGACCATCTTGGTGAGTTGCTTCAAGCCGAGCCGTTCGAGCAGGCGCTGCAACGGCAGGTATTCGCCGAACGGCACCAGATGCACCTTGTCATAAATGCCGCGGATCGAGCCGTCGGGATCGATCACATAGACCGAATTATAGGCGTGCGGATTGCTAGCGCTGGCGGTCGGTGCGGCGCGCACCGCACCGGTGATCAACTCGGTGGAAGGTTTCAGCAGGCCCGTGATCTGCGCCAGCGCGTCCGGCTCGCGCGTGAGGAAGAACGGGAACGCCGATTCCGGCCAGATCAAATGCGTGACGTCGTGCACGCCGTTCGAGTTCGGTCCGGTGGCGCGGTCGGACAGCCGCAAATAGCGCTCCATGACCTGCGCCTTGGTGGCGTAATTGAATTTCTCGTCCTGTTGCAGGTTGGGCTGCATGACGCGCAGCTTCACGCCGCTCACATAAGCGGTCGGATGCTGCCATAGCCGAGCAACGCCATAGCTCGCGAGGCCTGCGAGAATCAGGACGCCGATGAACGGCGCGCGCCGCGGATGGGCTGTGTCCGCCAAGTCGTCGGCGAGCACGGCCGGGCTGGCGCAGATCGCGATGCAGAGGAAGGTGAGGCCCCAGATACCGACCAGCGAGACGCTTTGCGCCAGCGCTAGCGGCTCGGTCAGGGCATAGCCGAAAGTGTTCCAGGGAAATCCGCTGAGCAGATGGCCGCGCAGCCACTCCGCTGCGGTGAGCATGGCGGCCAGCGCCAGCACGCGCTCCGGCCCGCGCACCCAGATCAAGCGCGCGGCCGCAAGTCCGAGCGCAGTAAATAACGCGAGATACGCCGGCAAGCCGGCGACCGCCACCGGCAGCAACCAGCCGAAGGTCTTGGCATCGACCAGAAAGGCGTAGCCGACCCAGTAAAGTCCGGCGAGGAAATAGCCGAAGCCGAAGCACCAGCCGGCGACCGCCGCGGCCATGGTGCCGCTCCAGCGTCCGGCGGCGGAGCCGTCCACCAGCCAAATCAGCACCGGAAAGGTCAGGAACAGGATCGGCCAGGCATTGATCGGAGCCAGCGCCAACGCCGACGCGACGCCGGCGAGAAAGGCGATGATCGCGCGCCGCCAGCCGAAGGCGAGCATAACCGCATGGGCGAGGCGGGTGACAATCACGGGCGGTGCGCGCCGGCCGGAGAACCGGCGGAGGACGGCCCGCCATCCTTTTGTGCAGACGCGTCGTCGACACCCAAGGCCGGCGGCGTGGTGCCGGCGAGTACGGCATCCGGCTCGCCGCGCTTGCGCTGCTCGCGCGGCCGTTCGCGCTTGTCCTTCAGTCTTGTGATGCGCACGCGCTTGATGCGGCGGGGATCGGCGTCCAAGACTTCGAATTCGAACAGCCCCGGTCCCGGGATCAACTCGCCGCGCACCGGCAAGCGGCCGGCGCGCGTCACCAGATAGCCGCCGAGCGTATCGACCTCCTGGGCGACGTCGCCGGGGTCGAAATCGTTGCCGATGGTTGCCGCCACGTCCTCGAGATGGGCGCGGGCGTCGGCAATGAAGGAGTCGTCGCTCTGGCGCACCACGTGCGGCAGCTCGTCCTCGTCATGCTCGTCGGCGATCTCGCCGACAATCTGCTCGACGATGTCCTCGATCGAAACCAGGCCGTCGCTGCCGCCATATTCGTCGACCACCAGCGACAGGTGAATCCGCGTCGCCTGCATGCGCGCCAGCAGGTCGATCACCCGCGACGACGGCGGCACGAACAGGATCTCGCGCACGATCTTGGCCGCCGACAACGGCATGGAGAGATCGATCGCCTTGAGATCGAGCCCGGCCGGCAGCGGCTTCTTGCGCTTGGCGTTCTTTTCCGGGTCGACCGCCGCGCGCGCGGTCATGAACGCGATCAGGTCGCGGATATGCACCATGCCGATCGGATCGTCGAGCGTGTCGTTATAGACGACTAGGCGCGAATGCGCGGCGCCCTCGAACGTGCGGACGAGTTCGCCGATTTTGATATCCTGCTGCACGGCGATGATGTCGGCGCGGGGGATCATGACGTCGCCGACACGGCGCTCGCCCAGCCCCAGGATGTTCTTGAGCATCCGGCTTTCTTCCGGCGAGAAGCCGGATTCGCCGGGCGGCATGGCGTCGAGCACGTCCTTGAGATCGGCGCGCGAGTTTGNTTTCCAGCCGAACAGCGCACGAAACACGCGCGCCACCCAGCTTTCGCCGCCTTCGCGCGGCGGCGGCACCGGCACCGGCAGATGGCGCGGCTCGTAGGGAGCGGCGTCGGCGGGACTGGAACTTGATGAATCGTTGTCAGGCATGGCGGTCAGGCGTCGCGGTTAAGATCGCGCGCGAGATGGGGATCGGGCATCTGCATGCGCGTCATGATCTTGCTTTCGAGCCCTTCCATCTCTTCGGCTTGCGCCTCGACCTGGTGATCGTAGCCGATGAGGTGAAGAAAACCATGTACCGTGAGATGGGCAAGATGATGAAGAAAAATCCGGCCGTCATCGTCGCATTCCCGCTTGAGCGTCTCATAGGCAATGACGATATCGCCGAACAGCGGCAGGCGGACGCTTGCCTTCGTCGTCGCCGCCGGAAACGACAGCACGTTGGTCGGCTTGTCGATGCCGCGCCATTCGCGATTGAGTAAACGAATCGCCTTGTCGTCGGTCAGCAGGATACTCACTTCGTTGTCCGCTGTTGAGAGCGTGGCGGCGGCCGCGGCAATGGCGTAACGCACGGTCTGCTCGGCGGCGGGCTCGGCCTCCCACAGCGGCGATTGAACCTGGATGGTGATCGACGGCGCCGGCGCGCGCCGGCTCGGCGCGCTCGTCATTTCTTGTCCTCGCGCGCGGACTTGCGGTCATAGGCTTCCACGATGCGCCCCACCAGCTCGTGGCGGATCACGTCTTCATGGGTGAAGGCGACATGGCCGATGCCCTCGATGCCGTCGAGCAGCCGCACCGCTTCGGCCAGCCCCGAGGTCTGGCCGCTCGGCAGATCGACCTGGCTCGGATCGCCGGTGACGATCATGCGGCTGTTCTCGCCCAGCCGGGTCAGGAACATCTTCATCTGCATGGAAGTGGTGTTCTGCGCCTCGTCGAGAATGATGGCGGCGTTCGACAGCGTGCGCCCGCGCATGAAGGCGAGCGGCGCGATCTCGATCTCGCCGGCCTGCAGCGCGCGCTCGACGATGCGGGCGTCCATCAGGTCGTAGAGCGCGTCGTAGATCGGGCGCAGATAGGGGTCGACCTTCTCGCGCATGTCGCCGGGCAGGAAGCCGAGCCGTTCGCCGGCTTCCACCGCCGGCCGCGACAGGATGATGCGGTCGACTTCCTTGCGCTCGAACATCTGGATGGCCTGCGCGACCGCGAGCCAGGTCTTGCCGGTGCCGGCGGGGCCGGTGCCGAACACCAGATGATGGCGCTTGAGCGCGCGGATATAGGCGTCCTGCGCGGCGGTGCGCGCGCGCACCGGGCGTTTTCTTAAGTTTATTTCCTCGAAGGCCGGCCGCGCGCTCGCCGGGTCGTGGTCGAACAACGAGCCTTGCGCGATCGCTTGCCGGATGGCGCCCTCGACGTCGCCTTGGCTGAGCTCGTGGCCGCGCTTGATGTGTTCGTACAGCCCCTCCAGCACGCGGCGGGCCTGTTCGCAGCCGCCGCGCGAGCCCTCGAGAGTGACGTGGTTGCCGCGCTGCTCGGTCACCACGCCGAGGCGGCGCTCGATCAGCGCGAGATTTTGTCCGTATTGGCCGAACAGGACGGACGCCAGCCGGTTATCCTCGAAGGCGAGCACGATCTGCGTGGTGGCAGTTTCCTCGGAAGCTGCGGCGGCCGGGATCGCGGGATCCGATGTGCGCAAGTGGGTTCCTAAGCTCCTGCTGCGGCGAGGACCGGCGCGCGCCGCTCTTGCGCGAGCGCGCCGAACAGCGTGTTGCTGCCGATCTCGGTGACGGTAACCGGTAGCAGCGAACCGATCATGGCGCGCGGCGCCATCACCTGCACCGCCTGCAAATATGGGGTGCGGCCGACCAATTGCCCAGGGAGCTTGCCCGGCTTCTCCAGCAGCACCTCAACGGTGCGGCCGGCGGATTGCGCGTTGAAGGCGCGCCACTGCCGGGTGATGACGGCCTGCAGCCGTTGCAGGCGTTCGGCCTGTTCGCCCTGCGGAACCTGGGCCGCCATCNNGGCGGCGGGCGTACCCGGNCGCGGCGAGTAGGTGAAGGAATAGGCGGTGGCGAAGCCGACCTCNTCCACCAGCGTCANNGTGNNNCGGAAATCGTCCTCGCTCTCGCCGGGGAAACCGACGATGAAATCCGACGTGAAGGCGAGATCGGCGCGGCTTGAGCGCAGGCGCGCGATCACGTCGAGATAATCCTTGCGGGTATGCCTGCGGTTCATCGCCGCCAGAATGCGGTCGGAGCCGGACTGCACCGGCAGGTGCACATAAGGCATCAGCGCGGGGAGGTCGCCATGGGCGGCGATCAGGTCGTCGTCCATGTCGCGCGGGTGGCTGGTCATGTAGCGCAGGCGCACGATGCCGGGCACCTCGTCGAGACGGCGCAGCAGCCGGCCGAGCGTCGCCGGACGGCCGTCGGCATCTTGCCCATGATAGGCATTCACGTTCTGCCCGATCAGTGTCACCTCGCGCACGCCGGCAGCGGCCAGGCGTTCGACTTCGGCGACGATTTTCTCCACCGGGCGCGAGACTTCCATGCCACGCGTGTAGGGCACAACGCAAAATGTGCAGAACTTGTCACAGCCTTCCTGAACCGTGACGAAGGCCGAAATGCCGCGCTTGGCGATTGCTTCAGGTCGAGGTGCGGCCAGCACGTCGAACTTGTCGTCGGCCGGAAATTCGGTATCGACGATCTGCTCGCCCGCTTGCACGCGCGCGAGCAAGCCGGGCAGCCGGTGATAATTCTGCGAGCCGACCACCAGATCAACCGTGCTGGCGCGCCGGACGATTTCTTTGCCCTCAGCCTGCGCCACGCAACCGGCGACTGCGATCAGCATGGAGCGGCCAAGCGCTGCGGCCTCCTCCTTCAACTCGCGGATGCGGCCGATCTCGGAATAGAGTTTATCGACCGCCTTTTCGCGGATGTTGCAGGTGTTGAGGATGACCAGGTCGGCGTCTTCGATGCGCGCGGTCTCGCTGTAGCCGGCCGGCGCCAGGGTGTCCGCCATACGATGGGAATCGTAGACGTTCATCTGGCAGCCGAAGGACTTGACGTGGACTTTGCGGGTTCTGCTCATGCCGCTCGCGTTCGAACCGGGTGGCCAATCTAGCCTGTCGGGACCCGATTTGTCCCCCTCATCCATGTCATTGATTTCGTGACGCTTTTAAGACGTGGTGGCATGCGCCGGCCGCGGCCGCCCGCGCAGCGTCACCGTGTTGAGCGCCCGTACCGTTCCTTCCAGCGATTTCGTCATGGCCTTGCGGTCGGCCGTGCCGTCGGCCGCGACCGGGTCGCCATAACTGACCACCGCGTCAACCGCGCCGCGCGCGATGAAATCCTTGATGTGCGGCATGAAGTCGAGATCGCCGTACCAGGCGACCAGCGGGCGATGCTGGCGTCCCATCGGTATGCCGTGCTGGCCGGTATAGCCGATCGACATCGGCTGAATCAGAATGCCGCGCCCGGCGCGCGCGCTGGCCTCCTCCACCGCACCGACCAGGGCGGAGCGGAACGGCAGCACACGGTTGCCGTCGCTCGAAGTGCCTTCCGCGAACAGCACGACCGAAGTGCCGGAGGTCAAGCGCTTGACGATCTCGGCGATGGCTTCGCCGGTCTGGTGACGGCGCGCGCGGTCGACGAACACCGTACGCTGCAATCGGGCAGCGACACCGACCACCGGCCAGTCGGCGACTTCACTCTTGGCGACGAAGGCGATCGGCGCGATCGAGCCGATCACCAGGATATCGGCCCAGGACACGTGATTGGATACGAACAGCACCGCGCGGCCGCGCACCGGCTCGCCCACCACGCGGATGCGAATGCGCAGGACGGCGCATAGCGCGCGGTAGTAGTGGACGGCGATCACGCCCGAGCCCGGTGATTTGAGCTTGCCGAGCAGCCACTGCACCGAGATCAGCAACGGCGTCATGGTGAAGAAGAATGCCGCGACCAAAAACGCGCGCGCCATTAATTTTCCCGACGCATGATCTTGTCCGAAAACCGGTTCCCACTTTTCGGGATCATGCGCTAACTACCCTTGTCGTCGTCGAGCGGGACGGCATAGAGCTCGAGCCGGTGATCGACCAGTTTGTAGCCGAGCTTGCGCGCGACTTCCGCCTGCATGCGCTCGATCTCGGACGAGCGGAATTCGATCACTTCGCCGCTGCGCAGGTTGATCAGGTGGTCGTGATGGGATTCCGTGGCGGTTTCGTAACGCGCGCGCCCCTCGCGGAAATCGTGCCGCTCGATGATGCCGGCATCCTCGAACAGGCGCACGGTGCGGTACACGGTGGAAATGGAAATCCGGTCGTCGACCTTGGCGCAGCGCCGATAGAGCTCCTCGACGTCGGGATGATCGTCGGACCCCGCCAAGACGCGCGCGATGGTGCGGCGCTGCTCGGTCATGCGCATGCCTTTGGCGGCGCACAGGGCCTCGATATTTCTCCGGTCGGAGATGCTTTGGTCGGGCGTGGTCACGATTGGCTTTCTCGTCGTCTCTGCGGTCTAGCTTTCATAGCATATTGAGCGCATCCGGGGCGGTCTATCGGGCGATTAGACCAGATCGCGGCGTAGCACCAGCGCGGCGACCGCCTGGCCCCCGGGCCCCGGATAGTAGTTGGGGCGGCGGGATATCTCGTGAAAACCGGCGCGATCGTAAAGCCGGTTCGCCGCGGCATTGTGTTCATCGACTTCCAGGAACACGGCGCGCGCGCCCAAGGCAGCTAGGCGGCGCAAATGCAGATTGAGCAGGTTGCGCGCCAGCCCGCGGCCGCGCCGCTGGCCGGCGACGGCGACCGAGAGGATTTCCGCCTCGTCCTCCACCAGCCGCGACATGATGAAGCCGGCCATGGCCGATCCGACCATGGCGCGGTGGGCGATCACGTGGCGGTCGGTCAGTAGGCCCTCGACTTCCTGCTCGCTCCAACCGCGCCGGAACGAGGCGGCATGCAGCGCGGCGATCGACGCGGCGTCGCGGCTCGCCGCTTCCGACAAAGTCGGCTTGCCGCGCGCGAACAAGTTGGAAAAGAGGCCCATTATCTGCGCGCCAATTGCGCGGCGTTCTGCGGCTGCGCGTCGGGCGCGCGCAGGTAAAGCGGCTTCGGCGGCACACCGGTCTCGACCGCGGCGGCGCCGAGGCGGGCCACCCAATCGATGTCGGGTGCACGGCGCGCATCGACCAGGCTCGGCGGTCGTTCGCCGGGCGGCCAGGCCGCCGCCAGCGTCGCCGCCGCGGTGCCCACCAGGCGCGGCGCGCCGGTCGCCGCCGCGCGCAGCGCCTCGCGCAAGGGAGCGAGCCGCGGCGCTACGATGGTGCGGCCGCCGGGTCCGAACAGTTGCAGGTAGACGTGATCGTGGCGCGCATCGATGGCCACGACCACCGGCAGCGTGTCGTCGGCCGCGACAAAGGGCGCGGCATAGGCAGCGAGCGTGGACAGCCCGACCGCCGGTTTGCCGGCGGCGAGCGCGATTCCGCGCGCGGCGGCAATGCCGACGCGCAGGCCGGTGAAGCTGCCGGGTCCGGTGGTGACGGCGATGCGGTCGAGCGCGGCGAATTCGAGACCGGCACGGTCCATCACCCGCGCGATCAGCGGCAGCAAGGCTTCGGCGTGGCCGCGCAGCATAGGCAGCGACTCATGCGCCACGATCGTCCCAAGCTCGGTATCGAGCACGGCGGCCGAGCAGGCCTCGAGCGCGGTATCGATGGCAAGGACACGCATGATTTGAGTTTAGCACTGATTCTGGCGTCATCGCCGGGCTTGTCCCGGCGATCCCGCTTAGGTTTGCACTGTGCCCCTTGAATCGAGATGGCCGGGACAAGCCCGGCCATGACGTAATTTTAGATGCGACGCGAGCGCCGCTTACACCGGCCGCACTTCGACCACGTCGGGCACGAAATGCTTGAGCAGGTTCTGGATGCCGTGCTGCAGCGTGGCGGTCGAGGACGGGCAGCCCGAGCAGGCGCCCTTCATGGTGAGATAAACCACGCCTTCCTTGTAGCCCTTGAAGGTGATGTCGCCGCCATCGCCGGCCACCGCCGGGCGCACGCGGGTCTCGATCAGATCCTTGATGGTGGCCACCGTGTCGGCGTCCTTGGCGTCGAAAAATTCATCCGCATCGGCCGGCGCCGGCTCGGCCCCGCTCGCCAGCAGCGGCGCGCCGCTGATGAAATGTTCCATGATGGCGCCGAGGATCGCCGGCTTGATCTGCTGCCACTCGCCGTCGCGCTTGGTGATGGAGATGAAGTCGGAGCCGAAGAAGACGCCGCCGACATTCGGAATCTCGAACAGCGCCGCAGCCAGCGGCGATTGCTTGGCAGCTTCCTTGCTCGCCATGTCGAGGGTGCCGGATTCGAGCACGGCGCGTCCGGGCAGGAATTTCAGCGTCGCCGGATTGGGCGTGGCTTCGGTCTGAATAAACATTGTCTGCTCCTTACGGGTTCAAGGCCCGTGGATGGCTTGCACTATACCCGATAGATGGCCCCTGCGCAGGGCGAGGTCAACCGGCGGGAAATGCCTTGATTGACGCGGAAATCCTATGAACTGGCGTCGATGTCTTCGTCGCTCAGATGCCCTGGCACGATGGCCACCGGGATCGGAAAGGTGCCGGCGGTCTTGGTGAGGCTGGAGACCAGTGGGCCGGGGCCTTCCTTGGCGGTGCCGGCCGCCAGCACCAGGATGCCGATGTCGGCATCCTCGTCGATCAGCTTGACGATCTCCTCGGCCGGGTCGCCCGCGCGGATCACACGATCCGGCGTGATGCTGGCGATTTCCTTGGCGCGCGCCGCGAACTTGTCGAACGCCGCATTGGCCGCTTCCGTCGCCTCGGCCTTCATGATGTCGGCGACGCCCAGCCATTGCTGGTTGTGCTCGCCGGTGTCGATCACGCGCAGCATGACCAGTTGCGACTTGGTGCGGCCGGCACGCTTGGCCGCCCAATAGACCGCGCGGTCGCACTCCTCGGTTTCGTCGATGACGACCAGATATTTGCGCTTGTGGCCGGCCTCGTAGCTGCGGCGCTTGGTGCTCATCCCGGAATGGTGGCATGGCGGGCGCCGCGCCGACAAGCGGCTCCCGGCCTAGCGGCGCACAAAGCCGACGATGTCCTTGACCGCCTTCATGGTTTCGGCGGCGAGGGTCTGGGCGCGCTCGGACCCGTCGGCCAGCACGGAATCGATATAGACCGGGTCCTGCATCAGCTTTTTCATTTCCGCGCCGATTGGCCCGAGTTTGGCGACCGCGAGATCGGCCAGCGCGGTCTTGAACGTCGAGAATTGCCCGCCGCCGAATTCGCGCAGCACGTCCGCTTTGCTTGACCCCTTGAGCGCCGCATAGATGCCGACCAGGTTGTCGGCCTCCGGCCGCGGCTCGAGACCCTTCTCTTCGCTCGGCAACGGCTCGGGATCGGTTTTCGCCTTGCGGATTTTCTGCGCGATGGCGTCGGCATCGTCGGTCAGGTTGATGCGCGAATAATCGGAAGGCTCCGACTTCGACATTTTCTTGGTGCCGTCACGCAGCGACATCACCCGCGTCGCCGGTCCCTGGATCAGCGGCTCCGGCAGCGGGAAGAACGCCTCGCCGTAACCGTGCGCGTGAATCGANNGCGCGAAGTCGTTGTTGAATTTCTGCGCGATGTCGCGCGACAGCTCGAGATGCTGCTTCTGGTCCTCGCCNACCGGCACGTGGGTCGCGCGGTAGACCAGAATGTCGGCCGCCATCAGGTTCGGATAGACATACAAGCCGACCGAGGCATTCTCGCGGTCCTTGCCGGCCTTCTCCTTGAACTGGGTCATGCGGTTGAGCCAGCCCATGCGCGCGACGCAATTGAACACCCAGGCGAGCTCGGCGTGCTCGGCGACCTGGCTCTGGTTGAAGATGATCTGCTTCTTGGCGTCGATGCCGCAGGCCAGGAACGCCGCGGTCACCTCGCGCGTGGCGCGCGGCAATTCGCTCGGGTCCTGCCACACCGTGATGGCATGCAGGTCGACCACGCAATAGATGCAGTCGTAGCGCTCCTGCAGCGCGACGAATTTGGTGATCGCGCCGAGATAATTGCCGAGATGCAGGTTGCCGGTCGGCTGCACGCCGGAAAATACGCGTTCCTTGAACGCCATGGCCTCACTCCGGGATTGTGGTGGGCCACATCGCATGACGCCGTTTGGCGCGCAACCCCTGTTGGGGGCCGCAACAAAGGCTTTGCACCGACACGGGATAGCAATGTTAAAGGCCGTGCCTTTCCGTTATAGGAGAAAGGCAAGACAGTCGGGAATCTCGCGGGGTGGCAAATGGCGGGTGGGATTTAGATGAGCAAAGACGAGCTAATCATCCAATTGGTGAAAGTGGCGCTCGGCA
>JGI20195J14853_1000089_pt1 | contig 22628 bp, 20 predicted proteins | sample NGESurdeep092012_3_FD_14853 | JGI IMG/M metagenome (IMG submission 14853)
GCCACCGGAGCCAGACCTGAGGTAAGAACCGTCTGAGGAGAGCAGGGACCGAAGCGATCAGTTCCACCAACGCTGGCGCTGCCGGCGTCGCCAGCGAACTGGCTGGCTGGCGATGATGTGGACCTTGGCGCACCAGGGCGAGGCTCTCCGGCGCTGCCCATCCCAGTACGACTGCCAGCCCATGAATGGTTGGATGCCTGACCGGCGGGACCGTTCCTGACGGGACTTCGGGACTTTCGTCCCTATTTCCGACGACGAGTCCGGTGCTTATCTGATGATTGGCACCCTGCGCAACTGGCGCGTCGTGATGGCTGAACCGAGTGGGAGGTTCATGATGACGACCCCGACGATGACGCCCGCGGGTTGGTACCCCGACCCCAGCCAGCGACATGATTACCGCTACTGGGACGGCACCGGCTGGTCATCACAGGTGTCTGACGGCGGTCTCACGACGGCCGACCCGGAGTTACGACCTGCCACGACCCCGGCCGCTGCACCGACGGTCGGTCCCCTTGCGCCTCCCGACCCCGATCTCGCGGCACCGGCCGAGCCAAGGTCCGCGGCACCAGCCGCTGCCCGCGCCGCACGATGGAAATGGGCCGTCCCTCTGGTCGCGATCATCGCGGTGATCGCGGTGATCGCGGTGATCGCGGGCCTGATGATCTGGTCCACGAGGGCGCCCACAGCCACGACGCTCTACCAGCAGATGCGCAAGAACGCCGCCGCGGCCAAGAGCGTACACATCAAGGGCGCATTCACCGACGCGGGACAAAAGCTGCAGATCGACATCGCCGGCGACCGGGGGGCAAGAACACCAGGGGGATTGTCAACGACGGCACTGGCGAGGTCGAGATCCTCATTGCCGGCGGCAAGACCTATGTCAAGGCCGACGCGGCGTTCTGGACCAAGAACGCCTCCGCGGAGGTAGCCACGTTGGCCGCAGGCAAGTACCTCGTGGTCCCGACCGGGTCGGCAGCCGGTACGGCCGGCTTCGAGGTTGGCACGCTGCTCGACCAGATCTTCGCACAAGACATGACCACCCTTCAGAGCCTTAACACCAAGGTCGCCAAGACCGAGGTNAATGGGATCCCCGCATACCTCATGACGGACAGGATCGGCAGCGACGGCAGCAAGATATACGTCTCGGCCGATGGACGGGCGCNCCTGCTGCGCCTCGAAAGCCCCAAAGCCCAAGGCTCGCTGGACTTCACCCAATGGGATGCTGTCCCGCCCGTGAGCGCACCACCGGCGGACCAGCTGGCCAAGATCCCGGGCATGTAGCCTCTGGGCCACAGGCGGTCGGCGGCGAGTCCGGAGGACTACTCAGGCGAGCCACTGGCCAGAGAACGGTTCTCAAGACATTAACAGGAAACTCCCAGACACGGGATACACAATTGGCTCCGTGACCACTGGCACCCCCGAGGCCCGGCTCCTTGTCGTCGAGGACGAGCCCAACATCCGCGAACTGCTCGCTACTTCCCTGCGCTTTGCCGGATTCCAGGTGCATGTCGCCGCCGATGGCGCCACGGCTCTCAAACAGGCGGCCGAACACGACCCTGACCTGGTCGTGCTGGACGTGATGCTGCCCGACATGGACGGTTTCACCGTCACCCGCAAGCTGCGCGAGGCCGGGCGGGTTCTGCCGATCGTCTTCGTGACGGCGCGTGACTCCCTGGAGGACAAGATCCAGGGGCTGACCGTCGGAGGGGACGACTACGTCACCAAACCGTTCAGCCTCGAAGAGGTCGTCGCCCGGATTCGCGCCGTGCTGCGACGGACCCGAGGCGGGATCGAGGAAGACGACGCCATCTTGCGCTTCCACGACCTCGAGCTGGATGAGGACTCCCACGAGGTCCGACGCAAGAAGCGGGTCATCGAGGTCTCCCCAACCGAGTTCAAGCTGCTGCGCTACCTCATGCTCAACCCCAACCGGGTGCTGTCAAAGGCCCAGATCCTCGACCACGTATGGGACTACGATTTCCGCGGTCAGTCCGGCATCGTCGAGTCCTACATCTCCTACCTGCGGCGCAAGATTGACGTGGAAGAACCTGCGTTGATCCAGACCAGGCGCGGCGTGGGCTACGTCCTGCGGCGGCCGCCAGAGTCGACCTGAGCGGGGTCGAACATGACGAACCCCACGACCCCGCACCGCCAGCGCCGATCCTTGATGGCAGGAGTCACCGGCCCGCTTAAGGTCCTGCCCATGCGGGTGCGGCTCGTCGCCCTGCTGGTGTCCTTGCTCTTGGTCGCTCTCACGCTCACCAGCATCGCCACGAGCGCCTTGATGCGCCGGCAGCTGATGGAAAGCACCGACCGTGACCTGAGGGCGGCCGCCGTGCCGACCGCCGCGCAGGTGTTGAGCCATTATCTCAGCCGTCGTGATGAGGGCGGAATCCCCACCAACTACGCGGTCAAATTTATCCCGACCGACGGCAGCGCCCCCTTTGGCAGCCTCCCCAGCGGCGAGCATCTGCAACCCGACATCCCGAACCTGACCCTGAGCGACCCCCGCGTGCAACGCGGCACCCTCTTCACCGTCAACTCCACCAATGGCGTGATGCGCTGGCGGGTGGTGCCAGGTGAGCTACGCGACCAATCGGCGACATTTGCGGTCGCCGTGCCGTTGCGCGGAGTCGACACCACCGTCCAGCGAATGTTGGACTTCGCCATCCTGATCGGCTTGGCGCTCATCGCGAGCTGCGCCCTCCTGGGATGGTACGGGGTGCGTCGCGCGTTCCGGCCGCTCACCCAGATCGAGGACACCGCCGCGGCCATCGCGGCGGGCGACCTGACCCGACGGATCCCCGAGCCGGCGGCCCAGGATGAGGTCGCCAGCCTGTCCCGTTCGCTGAACGCCATGCTGGCCCAGATCGAGCAGTCCTTCGCAGTCCGCGAGGCCTCCGAGGAACGGATGCGTCAGTTCGTCGCCGATGCCTCGCACGAGCTGCGCACCCCCCTTGCCGCAGTGAGAGGGTATGCCGAGCTGTACCGCCAGGGGGCGGTCACTGAGCCCGAGGACGTGACCGGCACCATGCGACGCATCGAGGACGAGTCGATCCGAATGGGGGGGCTGGTCAACGACTTGCTGCTTCTGACCCGGCTGGACCGGCAGCGCCCCCTGGAGCGAGGGCCGGTCGACCTCACCGTACTGGCCGCCGATGCAGTCCAGGACGCCCGAGCTCTGGACCCGACCCGCCAGGTGCGCCTGATCGGCCTTTCCGGAGACCTCGAGCCAACCAACATCGAGGGTGACGAAGCCAAGCTGCGCCAGGTTGTCACCAATCTCGTTGGTAATGCGGTGAATCACACCCTCGCAGGCACCGACATCGAGATCGCGGTGGGCAGCGAGGCTCCCGGTCGCGCCAGGCTTGAGGTGCGCGACCACGGCGACGGCGTCGACCCCGTCAAGGCACGCAAGGTCTTCGAACGGTTCTACCGCGCAGACCCCTCCCGTGGCCGCGGCCACGGGGGCGGCAACGGACTGGGCCTGGCGATCGTGGCCGCCATCGTGAGCGCGCACGATGGCCAGGTCGGGGTGGCAGCCACCCCCGGTGGTGGGGCCACCTTTGTGGTGGATCTGCCCACAGCAAACTCCCAGTCAGCGCCCAGCGTTGTTTGACGTTCGTGGGATTGACTAGACCCTATCGACCCAAGGAGATTCCCATGACGCAGCAGCCGCCGCCGCAACCACCGCAGCCTGCCGAGGGCACGCCGCCTCCGCTGCAGCCAGCCCAGTCATCCCAGTCACCGCTGCCACCCGAGGATGCTTCGCAGCACACCGCGCCGCTCTGGTACGAGCAGACACAGACACAGCCGCAGTACCCGGCATACCCACCGGTTGCCCCACCGACTCCGACTGAGTCGCGCCCCGCAGCGTTCGCGCAGCCCGGAGCAAAACCCGCTCAGTCGGCCAAACCCCGCAGGCTGGCCGAGGCCGGCGCCATCGCTCTGGTCGCCGCGGTCCTGGCCAGCGCCGGCACCTATGCCGTGACGCGCAACGACGTCACGACGACTCCAGCGGCCCAGACCTCTGCCAGCGCGACCACCTCCTCGTCGCCAGTGCTGCAGGCCAACGCTTCGGCCCCCAACTGGTCGGTCACCGCCGCGGCTGTGTCCCCCAGCGTCGTGGCCATCTCGGTGACCAGCAGCCAAGGCAGCGGACAGGGTTCGGGTGTCATCTTCGACACGAAGGGCCACATCCTCACCAACAACCACGTCGTGGCTGTCGGCGGGGCAGGCTCACAGATCTCGGTGACCCTGAACGACAAACGGACCTACGACGCGACCGTCGTCGGCACCGACCCGTCCACGGACCTGGCGGTCATCAAGCTGACCAACGCGCCCACGGACCTCAAGGCGATTGCTCTGGGGGACGCCAACGCCATCAAGGTCGGCGACCAGGTCATGGCCGTCGGCAACCCGCTGGGTCTGGCCGGCACAGTGACCACGGGCATCGTGAGCGCGCTCAACCGGCCGGTCACCACCTCGGACGCGCAGACCGACCCCACCCAGCAGACCACCAGTGACCCGGTCGTGACCAACGCGATCCAGACCAGCGCTGCGATCAACCCGGGCAACAGCGGCGGCGCCCTGGTCAACGCCAGCGGCCAGCTGATCGGGATCAACTCGGCCATCGCCTCGCTCGGGTCCTCCAGCGGTTCGTCCTCCCAGAGCGGCAACATCGGGATCGGTTTCGCAATCCCGGTCAACGAGGCCAGGTCGATCGCCAGCCAGCTGATCACCTCTGGCAAGGCCACCCACCCCTACCTCGGGGTCGCGTCCAAGGACGGCGTCGTGGCCGACGGGTCAGCCAAGCGTGCCGCAGCCGTGCTCACCAATGTGGTGAGCGGGACTCCGGCCGACAAGGCCGGGCTGCAGGCGGGCGACGCCATCGTCGGCGTGGACGGCAACTCCATCGACGGTTCCCTGTCGCTGGTGGCCCAGGTGCGCGAACGCACGGTGGGCGACAAGGTGACCATCACGGTCTTGCGTGATGGTCAGCGCCGGGACCTCGAGGTCACCCTCATCGCCAAGCCGGCGACGACCCCGTAGCGCCGCAGTCCCCTGACAGACCGCGTTACCGGCACACGCCTTCCGCGGGCTATGCTGCACGGCTTACCCCTTGGACCTGCCCTCGGAAGGCGTTGTGTCGCCATGTCCGCTACACAGGAGCTGAAGCGCGAACGTGACTACCTCACTGGTGCCCGCGCCGAGCTCGCCCGGATGCGTGAACAGACGCTGTCGTTGAAGGCTGAGGGTGGGGACCGGGTCTCCAGCGAGAACTTGGCAACAGCGTTGTACCGCCGCGCGCAGTCGCTGGTCGACGACCCGAGCGCCAACCTGTTCTTCGGCCGGATCGACCAGCAGCGCAGCGACGCACCGACACCCGAGCGCTGGTACATCGGGCGACGCCACGTGGCCGACTCCTGCGGCGACCCCGTCGTCATCGACTGGCGCGCGGAGGTCTCCACTGCCTTCTACCGTGCCTCAACGGCCGAGCCCATGGGCGTGAGCCTGCGTCGCAGGTTTGGAATCGACCGGGGTCAGCTGACGGCCTATGAGGACGAACGGCTCGATGGCGGCGGCGGCGAGGCGGCGCCGGTCGGGTCCACCTTCCGGAGCCAGATTCTGGTTGGGGAGATCGAACGGCCGCGGGTGGGACCCATGCGCGACATCGTGGCCACGATCCAGCCCGAGCAGGACGCCATCGTGCGCTGCGACGTCGCCACGACGGTCTGCGTCCAGGGTGCGCCGGGTACCGGCAAGACCGCGGTCGGACTGCACAGGGCGGCGTGGCTGCTCTATGGCTTTCGCGAGCGCCTGGCCCGCAGCGGCGTCCTGGTGGTCGGCCCGAACCGCGCGTTCCTGGATCACATCGGCGCGGTGCTGCCCACTCTCGGCGAGGTCGAGGTCCGTCACTGCACGATCGACGAGCTGCTCGCGTCAGTGCCTGTCCGCGGCCGGGACAGCGTCGCCACCGCCATCCTCAAGGGAGACCCACGCCTGGCCGAGATCCTGCACGCCGCCGTGTGGTCGTATGTGCTGACACCCACCGAGGCGCTCGTGCTGCCACGCGGCGCCCACAAGTGGCGGGTGCCGGCATCCGAGGTGGCCGAGATCGTGCAGGAGCTGCGGACCCGGGGAGTCAGATACGACGCAGCCCGGCGGATGTTGCCCCACCGGCTCGCCCACGCGATCCTGCTACAGATGGAACAAGCCGGCGATTCCCCGGACGACCGCGTGCAGGACGCCGTGGCCCGCTCCGCGGCGGTCAAGAAGTATGCCGGACGGGTGTGGCCCGCACTCGACCCAAAGGCCGTGCTCTTCAGCCTGCTCTCTGACGCCACGACTCTGCAAAGGCACGGCGCCGATCTGCTCACGAACGCCGAACGCTCAATGCTGTTGTGGGCCAACCCTGCGGCTGGCCGCGGATCAGCCCGCTGGTCGGTCGCCGACGCTGTCCTGGTCGATGAGATCAGCGACCACCTCCAGCGGACCCCCAGCCTCGGCCATGTCGTCCTGGACGAGGCCCAGGACCTTTCACCCATGCAGCTGCGCGCTGTCGGCCGGCGCTGCTCGACCGGCTCGGCGACGGTGCTGGGGGATCTGGCGCAGGGCACGACACCCTGGGCCACCGACTCGTGGAAGGCATCACTGGGGCACCTCGGCAAACCGGACGCCGTCATCGAGATCCTCGAACGCGGGTTCAGGGTGCCGGCGAGCGTCATCGAGTATGCGGCCCGGCTGCTCCCCTCGATGGCCCCGGACCTGGGCCTACCGGTGTCGGTGCGAGACAACCCCGGACGCCTGGAGATAGTGCCGGTCGAGGGCGCCGGGCTGTATGACCGGGTCGCCGGATCGGTTGCCGAGACCCTTCTGGAGCCCGGGTCGATCGGGGTGATCGTCGCCGACGCTGCCGTGGGAGATATCTCGAAAGCGTTGTCCCGCAATGGAGTCGGCCACGGGGTGCTTGGCGCCAACCATGGCGATGTGGACCATCAGGTTGATGTCGTCCCGGCTACGGTCGCCAAGGGGCTGGAGTTCGACCGGGTCATCGTCGTCGAGCCCTCAGCCATCGCCGCGGCCGAACCCGACCGGCGCACAGGGCTGCGCAGACTCTACGTGGTGCTGACCCGAGCAGTCTCCGAGCTCACCGTGTTCCATTCCGACGAGCTACCTGTCGAGCTGGCGACCCAAGGACTGACAGACTGACGCCATGCCCGCACTGATCACCTGGTGGACCATGGATGTGCACGGCATCGCGCCGCACGCCCCCGGCGATGACGTCGTCGAACACGTGGGCGCCGATCTGCTGGCGCGCTGGAGCGAACCCACCCGCCGCTATCACACGACCAGGCACCTGGTGGAGATGTTCGGGGCGCTGGAGGAGATGGAGGAAGCCCACGAAATCGACGACCGTCAGTGCTCGGTCGCCCGTCTTGCCGCGTGGTTTCACGACGCGGTCTATGACCCTGCGTCACGTCCGGGATCCAACGAGGCCGACAGCGCCGAGCTCGCCCGGGACACGCTGCAACAGTTGAGGTTCGGGGTCGGCGACATCGAGGCCATCGACCGGCTGATCCGGCTCACCGCCAGACACGACGCCGATGCGGCAGAGCCCCTTGACGCGGCCTTTCACGACGCCGACCTGTGGATCCTGTCCGCGGCGCAGGAGCGCTTCGACGGCTATTGCGACCAGGTTCGCCAGGAGTACGCACACGTCCCGGACACGGCCTACCGCACCGGCCGTGCAGCCATCCTCGGGCCGTTGCTGCACCGTGACAGGATCTATCGGACCTCACACGCCCTGCATGGCTGGGAGACGCCAGCCCGGATCAACCTGGGTCGGGAGCTGACCCGTCTGCGCGTCGACGCCTGACGCCGTCGCGTCAGAGGCCGCGACCCCGGGAAATGCTGGTCCGACATGTGCTGGTCGTGCCCGAGCAGCTCATTGGCTCGAGTGTCACCGAATCACAGGGGTGCCCGCTGACACCACCACCCCTGTGCTTGAGGTCAATCCTCCAGCCTTCACGCACATCAGGAAGAGAACGAGGCCAACGGCTCCTCAGACGTACAGAGCCACAAGCTTGGGTCGGGCAGGTGCAGGCACCGCCACCTCCCAGAGAGCGAGTACGACCACGGCCGGGTGTCAGCCCGGACCGAAACCGTGGACGTGGGCGAACAGCGGCCACCAGAACTCGCTGCCGCAACGCCGCTCGGCCTCTGTCCGGCTCACCCACTCGGCCGCGTCGACATCCACGCCGTGCGGCGCAACCGGTGGCGCCGCAACCTCCAGCACCGTGGCAAAGCAGGCGACATAGTTGCGCCGGTTCGGCCATCGACCCGTCGCCTCCCCGTCAAAGGTCACCCGCTCATAACCGCACGGCCGCAGCGCCGCAGGGTCGACGCGCAGACCGGTCTCCTCCCATGTCTCTCTGGTCGCACACTCCAGCACCGTCTCGACGGGAACCCGCCCACCCGCCGGAGAACCCCAGGCATCGCGGGCAACGGTGCGCACCAGTAACAGTGCACCGTCGGCGTCGGTGACGAAGACCACTGCGGCCGCGGTGAGCTCGTCGGGGGTCGCCAGGGGTGAGGCAACGAGATGAAGGCTGTGGTCGGCTTCGAGCCGGGGCAAGACATTGCGGTATGCCGCCAACGGTCGCTCCCCCTTTCGTTTCTGGAACCGCAGCCCGCTGTCACGCAGAAAGCGAGCGAGCTCCTTGCCTTCCGCGGGCTGCGCGCCGGCTGCGACCAGTGCGGCGTACGACTCCTCGGGAACATCGAAGTGATCGCCGTCAAACCCCCGCGCAGGCATACCGGCCCGCAGAGCAAAGGCGTGCAGCTCGTCATAGGAGGTGTCACTGATCACATGCGACCACAAACGGCCGTGCGCAGGCCAGCTTGGTGGGTCGATCCAGATCGCCATCGCCTGCTCCTCATCTCAGGTGCCGACCCTAATCGACCCACCGCCGTCATTCGGTCATGATGGCCCGCAACACGTCGAGCCTGGCCGCGCGGCGCGCCGGCCAGACTGCGGCGAGGACTCCGACCAGCGCCGCCAGTGCCACGAAGATGAACAGCTGAACAAACGGTACCGACAACACCCCGATCCCCGAGTCCGCTTGCGAACGCTGCAGGGCGACGCCGAACACCAGACCCAGGCCCACCCCAAGGACAGCGCCCAGGATCGAGATGATGATCGACTCCAGCCGCACCATGGTCCGCAACTGTCGCCGGCTCAGACCCACGGCCCTCAGCAGGCCGACCTCGCGGGTACGTTCGATCACGGACAGGGCCAGCGTGTTGACTATCCCCAGGACCGCGATCACCACGGCCAGACCGAGCAATGCGTAGATCAGGCTGAGCATCTGGTCGATGGGCGCCCGTTGTTCGGCAGCGAACTCGGACTGGTCCTTGAGGGTGATCGTAGGCAGATCGGCGATCACTGAGTCGATCCCGGCATGGACTGTTGCGGGGTTCGCGCCAGGTGCGCGCACGACGTAGGCCAGGTTGTCGGCTGGAACCACACCGGCGGCGCTGACGGCTGCCATCGAGGTGAGGTATTCCGACCCGATGGTCGGGAGCCCTTCGAAGATGCCGACGACCGGGTAGCTGGCTTCCTTGCCCGCGATCGACATGGTGACCTTGTCGCCGACGGCAAGCCCCAGCGCCTTGGCCCGTTTGGACTCGACGAGCAGGGTCTGCCCCNCAAGAGCGCCAACCGTCCCNCTGTCCATCTTGACCTTCATGGCCTCACCGAAGGGGATCGGCTCGATGCCGCCCACCTGGGTCGNGTCACCCCTCACTGTGGCCGCGACGTAACGGAACCGGGCCACAGCGCCGACCCCGGGCACCTTCGCGACCCGATCCGCAATAGCGGGCGAGAAGGGAACGCCGACGGCGTTGGAGACCACATAGTCAGCTGAGAAGCTCTCGGCGATCGTCTTGTCGACGCTTGCCTTGGTTGACTGCCCGAAGACTGCCATCATCGACACGAGCGTGAGCCCGACCATCAGGGCCGAGGCAGTGGCAGCGGTGCGGCGCGGGTTGCGCATGGCGTTCTGCTCCGCCAGACGGCCGACGGTGCCGAACATGCGTCGATAGGCCACACCGACGAGCGCAACGACGGGCCGGCCAAGCAGCGGGCTGGCGATCGCGACGCCCACCACGACGAAGGGCATCCCGGCCCCGATGTAGACGAGGGCGTTGGGGATGCTCGTGAACAGCCCCACCCCCAACGCCGCTGCACCAAGGGCGGTCATCACCATGCCGATGGCGGCCCGGCGCCCGATGGAGGACTCCGGCATCGCCACGTCATCTCGCAGGGCCTCCATCGGTGCGATCCGGCTTGCCCGACGTCCGGGTAGGTATGCCGCGAAGGCCGATCACGAGGATGCCGACCAGGTAGGCGACCAGCGCTGTGCGCGGCTCAAAGACCAGCGGTGATCCGGACAGGTCGAGGCCGATCGCCGCGAAGAGCGCCTTGATACCCAGCGCCAGGGCGAAGCCGAGCGCCAGACCGACCGTGGACCCGATGAACCCGATGCTTCGAAGAGCACCGAACGGCTGACCTGTCGCCGACTCGCGCCGAGAGCCCGGAACAGGGCAAGCTCCCGGCTTCGCTGAGCGACCAGGATCGAGAAGGTGTTGATGATCAGGAAGATGCCGACCACGAGCGAGACACCCGCGAAGACGAGCAGGAACGTACTGATGAACGACAGCGCCTTGTTGATCGCGCTGGCGGCCTCATCGGAGGCTTTGTCACCGGTGACAGCCTCAACCCCGGCCGGCAGAAGGGCCGTGACGCGGTCGCGCAGCTCGGCCTGGCTGACACCCGTCCTTAGCTGTCACCCAGATGGTGCTGTAGACGTCCTTACCGCCCTCAAAGAGCTGCTGGGCGGTCTTGAGGTCGAAGGTGGTCAGGCTGGCGCCGGCCAGGCCTCCGCCGCCGAACTTGCCAACACCCACCATGGTCGCCTTGAGGGAAGGTTGCGTACCGGAGGTCACCATGCGCACGGTGTCTCCGATCTTGTACCCGGCTTTGTCGGCCGTCAGAGGGTCGAGGGTGATCTCCCCGGCCTTGGCCGGTGCCCTGCCCGAAGTGATCGACAAGCCCTGGACGCCGTGTCCGGCCGGTGCGTCAGTGAAGTTCACCGCAATGCCGGGCGCCCCCTGAGCGCCGATCACCTTGCCGTTCTTGCCAATCACGAAGACGCCGACAGCGCTGAGGTTTCCGTCGACCCGTGCGGCACCGTCGACTGTGGCCAGCTCCCTGACCAGCGACGCAGGCAGGGTCTTGGCGCTCTGTGTGTTCTCGTCATTGACGGCATCGATCGGGCGCACGACCACGTCGCCGGTGCTGCCCGCCATGATCTTCGTGAAGGCCTGACCCAACGTGTCTGTGAAGATCAGCGAACCGGCGACGAACGCGACGCCCAGGACGATGGCGAAGCCACTCATCAGCAGCCTCAGCTTGCGTGCGAGCAGGCTCTTCCAGCTGGCATGCAACATGGCTCAGGACCCCTGCTGGACAATGCGACGATCAAGGCGCTTCATCTGCTCCAGCACGAGGTCCGAGGTCGGCTGGCGCAGCTCGTCCACGATCCGCCCGTCCGCGAGGAACACGACCCGATCTGTGTGGCTCGCGGCGACCGGATCGTGGGTCACCATCACGATGGTCTGACCGAACTCGTCGACGGATCGGCGCAAGAACTCCAGCACGTCCAGGCCGGACACTGAGTCGAGATTGCCGGTCGGCTCATCAGCAAAGATGACCTGGGGCCGACTCAGCAGAGCCCGTGCACAGGCGACACGCTGCTGTTGACCCCCAGAGAGCTCCGTGGGGCGGTGGTCGAGGCGGTCACCCAGCCCGACCGTCTGGATGACCACGTCATACCACTGCGGTTCCGGCTTGCGACCGGCGATCGCCAGCGGCAGCAGAATGTTCTCCCGCGCACTCAGGGTCGGCACCAGGTTGAGCGACTGGAAGATGAAACCGATCCGGTCGCGCCGCAACTGAGTCAACGCCTTGTCCTTCAGACCGCTCAGCTCGACGTCGCCCAGGAACACCTGGCCGGCTGTGGCGGAGTCCAGAGCGGCTCAACAGTGCAGAAGCGTGGACTTGCCCGACCCGGACGGCCCCATGATGGCGGTGAACTCGCCGGCAGCGAGGTCGAGGCTGACGTCGTCCAGAGCCACCACCTTGGTCTCACCCTGGCCGTAGACCTTCGAGAGCCCGACGGTCCGGACCACCGGCACCCCACCGGCCGTCCCGGTCGAGATCGTCGTGGCCGACGTGCTCATGTCTCTCCCCTGACAGTTGGCGATCGGCCGCAGAGTGCGTCTCTGAGCCGTTTCCAGCCTAGGGCGGCGGCCACCGCCAGCACAGTCTGTTCGCAACCCTGAAAGAACCCTGAGCCGCCCCTGATGACCCACCCATGCGCCCTGCTCATCCCTGCCATGCAGTCACCCCTGCCCTGCGGATGGGGCAGCGCAAAGGGCGGCTCCCCCCGCCTTCTGGGGGAAACCGCCCTCTGCTCGTGACTTACCTGCGTGGGCTCAGAAGCCCATGCCACCCATCTCGTCGCCACCCGGAGCCGCCGGAGCGGCCTTTTCGGGCTTGTCGGCGATGACGACCTCGGTGGTCAGAAACAGCGCGGCGATGGACGCGGCGTTCTGCAGCGCCGAGCGCGTGACCTTGGCCGGGTCGATGATGCCCTCGGCGATCAGGTCGACGTACTCGCCGTTGGCCGCGTTCAGGCCCCAGCCGGATGGCAGGTTGCGGACCTTCTCGGCCACGACCCCACCTTCCATACCGCTGTTGATGGCGATCTGCTTGAGCGGAGCCTCGGCCGCGACACGAACGATGTTCGCACCCGTGGCCTCGTCGCCCTCAAGGTCGAGCTTGATGAACGCAGCGTCTGTCGCCTGCACGAGAGCCACGCCACCACCGGCGACGATGCCCTCTTCGACAGCAGCCTTGGCATTGCGGACTGCATCCTCGATACGGTGCTTGCGCTCCTTTAGCTCGACCTCAGTGGCCGCACCCGCCTTGATGACAGCAACGCCACCGGCAAGCTTGGCGAGGCGCTCCTGGAGCTTCTCGCGGTCGTAGTCCGAGTCGGACTTGTCGATCTCGGCGCGGATCTGGTTGACGCGGCCAGAGATCTGGTCCACTTCGCCAGCACCCTCGACGATCGTCGTGTCGTCCTTGGTAACAACGACCTTGCGCGCACGCCCGAGCTGCTCGAGCTCGGTGGTGTCGAGCTTGAGGCCGATCTCCTCGGAGATGACCTGTCCACCGGTGAGGATGGCGATGTCACCGAGCATGGCCTTACGACGGTCACCGAAGCCTGGCGCCTTGACGGCGACGACGCTCAGGGTGCGACGGATGTGGTTCAGCACCAGGGTCGCCAGGGCCTCGCCCTCAACGTCCTCGGCGATGATCAGGACGGGCTTGCCGGCCTGGCGCACCTTGTCCAGCAACGGGATGAGGTCCTTGATGCTGCCGATCTTGGAGTTGACGACCAGGACGTACGGGTCCTCCAGGACCGTCTCCATGCGCTCTGCGTCGGTGACGAAGTACGCGGAGATGTAGCCCTTGTCGAAGCGCATGCCCTCGGTGAGCTCGAGCTCGAGACCGAAGGTCTGGCTCTCCTCGACCGTGATGACGCCTTCCTTGCCGACCTTGTCCATAGCCTCGGCGATCATCTCGCCGATCTGACGGTCAGCGGCCGAGATCGAGGCGGTCGCAGCAATCTGCTCCTTGGTCTCGACCTCCTTGGCCATGGTCAGCAGCTCGTCCGAGACAGCCGCGACGGCCTGCTCGATGCCACGCTTGAGTGCCATCGGGTTTGCGCCGGCAGCAACGTTGCGCAGACCTTCGCGCACCATCGCCTGGGCCAGAACCGTCGCCGTCGTGGTGCCGTCACCGGCCACGTCGTCAGTCTTCTTGGCAACTTCCTTGACCAGCTCTGCGCCGATCTTCTCGTACGGGTCCTCGAGCTCGATCTCCTTGGCGATGCTCACCCCATCGTTGGTGATGGTGGGCGCACCCCACTTCTTCTCAAGGACGACGTTGCGGCCCTTCGGACCGAGGGTCACCTTGACGGCATCGGCGAGGATGTTCATTCCCCGCTCGAGACCGCGGCGAGCCTCTTCATCGAAAGCGATGATTTTGGCCATTCGGGTGGTTCCTCCCACGCGAAACGGATGGGTAACCGGCTGGCGCCCGCGACGGACGGACCGGATGCCGCGTACGCCGTTCGTACGCGTTCTCCGACCCTCACCAGACAGTCAGAATTATCACTCTCATGGTGAGAGTGCTAACCCAATGATTAGCACTCGACCCCTTCGAGTGCAAATGCCGGACGGTATGCCGGATGCTCGCCTGAGGATGAAGGGCTCAGCTGCGCAATCCACGTCCAACTCCGCGCCGGGGAATGCGCAGGCCGAATGCTCAGGCCGAATGCTCAGGCCTGGGCGCCCAGACGTCGGGCCGAACGCGCGCGCTGACGAGTGGCACGAAGGCGGTTCAGGCGCTTGATCAGCATCGGGTCGGCCTCCAGCGCAGCGGGGTTGTCGATCAGGGCATTGAGCACCTGGTAGTACCGCGTGGCGCTCATGTCGAAGAGCTCGCGGATGGCCTGTTCCTTGGCGCCGGCATACTTCCACCACTGGCGCTCAAAAGCGATGATCTCGCGGTCGCGGTCGCTCAGCTCGCCAGGCGGCGTGAGCTCGATCTGTGTCGCGGCATCCATATGGCCCTCCGGGTGGCTTGCGTGCAGGTCAATCGTACCGGCCAAATGACACCCATGTCATTCACCCGCGTGTCGGCTCGACACCGGTCGCCCGTCACGCGGGCCCCGTCGGTGCGCAAGCTCAGGCCATGGTGTCCAGGATCGCGGCGATGTCTTCCTCCGACGTAGTGGGATTGACGATGGCGAACCGGGCCACCGTCTCACCATCGTGGGAGCTCGGCACGACGAAGGCGAACCCCTCGCGCATCATCTCAGCACTCCAGGCGTGATAGTCCTCGGGCTCCCAACCGTGCCGGCGGAAGACGACCACGGACAGGTCGGCTTCACGCAGTGCCTCCAGATAGGGGCGTCGGGCAATCTCGGCCTCCGCGAACCGCGTCACCTCCAGCGTTCGCTCGATCGCCGCCGTGTAGGCCTTGGTCCCGTGAGTGGCCAGCGAGAACCACAGCGGCAGCCCGCGAGCCCGACGGGTCAGCCCGATCGAGTACTCGGACGGGTTCCACTCCGCATCGGTCAGCACGTCGAGGTACGACGCTTTCTGAGTGTGGGCCCCACGTCCCAGAGCAGGCTCGCGATACAGCAGCGCGCAGCAGTCATACGGCGCGAAGAGCCACTTGTGCGGGTCGACGATGAACGAGTCCGCCTGCTCGATCCCGGTGAACAGGTGACGAACCGATGGCGCGGCCAGTCCCGCCCCGCCATAGGCGCCGTCGACATGCAACCAGATGCCGTACTCAGCACAGACCTGCGCCATGGAGTCGATATCGTCCACGATGCCGAAGTTCGTGGTACCCGCCGTGGCTACGACGGCAAAGAAGGTGCCGGGCCCCTCGGCCTCCAGCACGGCCCGCAGGTTGTCACCGCTGAGCCGCTGGTGCTCATCGCCGGGAACGCCGACGAACTGCGCGTCCATGACCTCACAGGCGGAGCTGATCGAGGAGTGCGACCCTGCATGGGCAGCCACCTTGGTGGGCCTTGGCGAGGTGGACCCTGACCCGGCAGGCCGCGCCCGCGCCGCCCAGCGGGCGGTGACCAGTGCCGAGAGGTTGCCGATGGTGCCCCCAGGAACGAAGACGCCTCCGGCTTCGGCCGGCAGCCCGGCAAGGTCGGCGATCCAGCGCAGCGCGACGTTCTCGGCATAGACGGCGCCTGAGCCCTCGAGCCAGGATCCGGCGTAGATGCCCGAGGCGCCAACAATCAGCTCGAACATCACGGCGGCCTCAGTGGGCGCGCACGGGATGAAGGACAGGTAACGCGGGTGGTCGCTGGACAGACAGGCCAGCGCGAGGTCATCGCCAAACAGCTTCAGGGCAGCCAAACCGCCCATGCCCTCGGCCGTGATGCTGTTGCCCGCGACCGCTTCGAGCTCCTCGAGCGTTTTGGGACCGTCCAGCGGCACCGGATGAAGCCGCATGCGATTCTCCGCATACCGCAGGATCGCCTCGCCCAGGGCCTCGGTGTCTGCGTCGAATCCGTGCACGGGCGGAGTCTACGGGCCGCGTTCGGTAGGTTGACTGAGTGCCCACCCCCCGCACAATCACCGACCTGGTCCATCCTTCATGGGCCTCAGCGCTTACTCCTGTCACCACGCAGGTAGCGGCCTTGGGAGCCTTCCTGCGTGCGGAACGGGAGTCCGGCCGCGGATACCTGCCTGCGGGTGAGCAGGTCCTGCGTGCGTTCGCCCAGCCCATGGACGACGTGCGAGTCCTGATCGTCGGCCAGGACCCCTATCCGAGCCCGGGCCATGCGGTCGGGCTGGCCTTCTCGGTCCCCGCGAACCTGCACCCCCTCCCGCGCAGCCTTCAGAACATCTATCGCGAGCTGGAAACAGATATCGGCGTGCCCCCACCTAGCAACGGAGACCTTTCCCGGTGGACCGACCGCGGCGTGATGTTGCTCAACAGGGTGCTGACTGTCAAGCCCGGAGCGAGTGGCAGTCATCGCGGCAAAGGCTGGGAAACCGTTACGGGACAAGCGATTTCAGCCCTGTCCACCAGGGGAGGACCTCTGGTGGCGATCCTGTGGGGGAACGATGCGCAGTCCGCGGAGCCCCTTCTGGGGGACGTGCCGTGTATCAAGAGCCCGCATCCGTCGCCGCTGTCCGCGGGCACCGGGTTCTTCGGATCCCGACCGTTCAGCCGTGCCAACGACCTGCTGGGCCAACAAGGCGCCGAGCCCATCAACTGGAGCCTCCCGTGAATGACGACATCACTGCCCATTCGACACCCTCCCGAGACCGCGAACCGGTGGCATTCACGCGCTACGTCGCGATCGGGGACTCCTTCTCCGAAGGCATGGCCGACGTCGATCCTGGACGCATCAACGCCTACGTCGGATGGGCAGACCGCCTCGCCGTGCACCTGGCGCGGATGACAGGCGAGAACAAACCCGCCTTCGGCTACGCCAACCTTGCCGTGCGCGGCCGGCTCCTGGCAGACATCGCCGACAGGCAGGTCGATGACGCCCTCGCCCTGGCCCCGGACCTGGTCAGCATCGTTGGCGGCGGCAACGACATCCTGCGACCCAAGGCCGACGTCGATGCCCTGGCAGCCCGACTGGAGGACTCGGTTGCCAAGCTGAGAGCCAGCGGGGCCGGCGTCCTGCTCGCCACCCCCACAGACCCACGTGACGCGCCATTGATCAGGGCAAGTCGGGGACGGTCCGCGACCTATACCGCACACATCTGGTCAATCGCTCGTCGCCACGACGCGTACGTCATCGACTTGTGGGGCATGCGCGCGCTGCGCGACTGGCGAATGTGGGCGCCCGACCGCATCCATCTGACCTCAGAGGGTCATCGGCGGGTAGCGCTGAACGCGTTCACCGCACTGGGGTTCACGCCGCCGGAGACCAGTTGGGCTGATCCTCTGCCCGCCGGTGCTCCGATCTCGCGAGCCGACGCGGCTCGAGCCAATGCACAGTGGGCACGCGAGTATGTCGCCCCATGGGTGCAACGCCGGCTGCGCGGCCAGTCATCCGGGGATGCCATCTCCGCCAAGCGCCCCACGATCACGCCCATGCAGGGCTGACAACCGTTCGTCGAGGTGCCGCTGCCGGTCCAGGGGGCCTGACCCAACTCGCCGTATGTCGCGTTCTGCACCTCAAGGGTCAACTCAACCGAGATGCCGCGGCCGGCTGGCGTTGTCCGTATATCAGCTGAACCAGCCATGGCAGACGCCCTCACTCTCGCCGGTTGCGGGTCTGGGGGTCGGCCCGGAGCTGCGGACAACAGTGAAGGCCACCGAGGCACATGTCTATCCCGCGTCACGGCGACTGACGTCGGTGGCCATCTCCTCTTTGAGCGCCGCGGCAAACCCGTCGACATCTGCCTCAGTGGTGTCGAACGACGTCATCCAGCGGACCTCGCCACTGGATTCATCCCAGACATAGAACGGGTAGCGCCCCTGCAGCCGCTCGGTCGCGGCCGGCGGCATGATCGCGAACACGGAGTTGGCCTCGACCGGTCGCTGCACCTCTACCCCGTCCACGTCGCGGACCGCCGTCGCGAGCCGAAGGGCCATGCAATTGGCGTGGCGGGCGTTGCGCAGCCAGAGGTCGCCGGACAGCAGAGCATCGAACTGCACCGACACAAAACGCATCTTGGACGCCAGCTGCATCGAGAGCTTGCGCAGGAACGCCATCCCGCGTACCGCATCCGGATTAAGCACCACGACGCACTCCCCGAGCATCATTCCGTTCTTGGTGCCACCGAACGAGACGACGTCGACGCCGACGTCAGTGGTGAACGCGCGCAGCGGAACGTCTAGGGCCGCCGCCGCATTGGCGATCCGGGCACCGTCTAGATGCACCGCCAGGTCGTGCCCGTGGGCGTGCTCGACGATCGCGGCGATCTCGTCGACCGAGTACCGCGTACCGAGCTCGGTGCTCTGGGTGATCGAGACGACCTTGGGCTGCGCCCGGTGCTCATCGCCCCAACCTCGCGCCTGCAGCTCGACCAGCTCGGGAGTGAGCTTGCCCTGAGACGTCGGCACAGGGAGCAGCTTGAGCCCGCCGACACGCTCGGGCGCACCGCACTCGTCGACGTTGATGTGCGCGGACTCGGCGCAGATGACGGCATCCCAGCGCTCGGTCATCGACTGCAGCGAGATGACGTTGGCGCCGGTCCCGTTGAAGACCGGATATGCCATGGCGTCAGCACCAAAATGCTTCCGGAAGACCCCCTGCAGATGCTGGGTGTAGACGTCGGCACCGTAGGCAACCTGGTGTCCGCCGTTGGCCCGCACGATGGCCTGCAGGATCTCGGGGTGGATGCCCGCGTAGTTGTCGCTGGCGAAACCTCGAGCGTCGGGATCGTGCAGGGGTGGCGGGTAGGTCACTGGCGTTGTCCGTTCAGCTGGGTGGCAGGTCTGAGCCACAGGTCGTGAAGGGTGGCGGCCGACGCGGCCACCGGTGGGTGGCCCGCAAAGATACCGCCNGCTCTCCAAGCAGTATTCTTCCCGCCATGTCAGCAGAGCGCCTCATGGCCACCGAGGAATCCCAGGACCTCATCGATCTGACCCGGCAGATCTGTGCCGACCAGCTCGCGCCCATTGTGAGTGCCGCCGAGGAGGCCGCCCAGTTCCCGCGCGACACCTTCGCCCTGTTGGGCCGCTCGGGGCTGCTCTCCCTGCCGTATGCCGAGGAGCACGGCGGCGGCGGACAGCCCTATGAGGTCTACCTCCAGGTCGTCGAGGAGATCGCCTCGGCCTGGATGAGTGTGGCCGTGGGCGTCTCCGTGCACTCCCTGACCTGCTTTCCGGTGGCCGAGTACGGCAGTGACCGGCAACGGGCGGATCTGCTTCCGGCAATGCTCAGCGGCCAGAGTCTTGGCGCCTACTGCCTTTCCGAGACGCAGGCCGGCAGCGACGTCTCGGCCATCTCCACCAGGGCAACACCCACCCCGGACGGTTCGCAGTTCAGCGTGAGCGGCACCAAGGCCTGGATCTCGCACGCTGGACATGCTGACTTCTACACGGCGTTCGTGCGCACCGACGACCACCCGAGCAAGGGTCTGTCCTGCTTTGTCATCCCCGCCGGTACCGACGGCATCACCTTCGGCACACCCGAACGCAAGATGGGCCTGGCCTGTGACACCGTGCGTCAGGTTCACTTCGACCACGCTGTGGTCGACTCCGCGCGGATGATCGGTACGCCGGGCCTGGGCATGTCGATCGCGCTGCACGCACTCGACTCGGGTCGCCTGGGGATCGCCGCCGCGGCCACCGGTCTGGCTCAGGCGGCGCTGGATGTCGCCGCGGAGTACAGCAAGGAACGCAAGCAGTTCGGCCAGGCCATCAGCGAGTTCCAGGGGCTGTCGTTCCTGCTCGCTGACATGGAGGCAGCCGTCACGTCGGCTCGAGCGACCTACCTGCACGCGGCCCGGCTCAAGGACGCCGGCAGGCCCTTCACCAAGCAAGCCGCAGTGGCCAAGCTCATCTGTACCGACGCGGCCATGCGGGTGACCACCGATGCCGTCCAGGTGCTCGGTGGCGCGGGTTACACGCGTGACTTCCCCGCCGAGCGGTACATGCGCGAAGCCAAGGTCACCCAGATCTTTGAAGGCACCAACCAGATCCAACGGCTCGTCATCGCCCGTCAGCTTCTCCGTGGCTGACCAACCAACCGAGGAGAAACCCCTTGCAGATCAACGTTTCCACGGTGGCGCTCGTCACCGGCGGCGCCTCAGGGCTCGGCGAAGCGACTACTCGCCGCCTGCACGAAGACGGCGCCGCCGTCGTCATCCTCGACCTGCCCTCGGCACCGGGTGAGGCCCTGGCCGCCGAGCTGGGCGCCAAGGTTCGCTTCTGCGCCGCCGACGTGCGCGACGAAGCCCAGGTACAGGCCGCGATCGCGGCGGCCCAGGAGCTCGGCGACCTGCGGATCGTCGTCAACTGCGCCGGTGTGGGGACGCCCGGCCGCGTCGTCGGCAGGAACGGCCCCATGGACCTCGAGTCTTTCCGAAACGTCATCGACATCAACCTGATCGGGACCTTTAACGTGCTCCGTCTGGCTGCCGCGGCAATGATGGCCAACGAGCCGGTTGACGGTGACCGCGGGATCATCGTGATGACCGCATCCATCGCCGCCTACGACGGACAGATCGGGCAGGCCGCGTATGCGGCGTCCAAGGGTGGCATCGTGGCCCTCACCCTTTCTGCCGCCCGAGACCTCGCGGACAAGCTCATCCGGGTGGTGACCGTGGCACCGGGGACCTTCGCGACACCGATGCTGGCCGGGCTGGCGGACGAGGTGACCGCTGCCCTAGAGGCGCAGGTACCTCACCCCTCACGTCTGGGTAGCCCCCGCGAGTACGCCTCATTGGTTGCCCATATCGTCGACAACGGGATGCTCAACGGTGAGGTCATCCGGCTTGACGGTGCACTGCGGATGCCTCCCCGCTGACCGAGAATCGGGTGTCGGCCCGGGCCAGATCCGCCCGCTTGCTATGATCGGCGGTCGATTTTTCAAGACACGCTTGCCCCCGTTTTCTAGGATATTGGTGTGAGATTTGCGCGCTCAGGGGGCGACGGCAATGTATCAATCAGGCTTGGTAGACATCTTGGACCCCATCACCAATGAGGTCATCAGTCACTGTTGTGGACCGACCGTAGAGGGCAGTTGCCCTTTGGCAAACCGGGACGGGGTCGTGCTCTGCAACGGGTGCCGGATCGCCGGGCGGGTGCTGGACCTGAGTACAGGAATCTCTGGGTTCCGCCAGCATCCCGACACTGCCCCATGGCGTGGAAGCTGGACTCAGTGGGCTATTGAGTGCGCATCTGCGCGGCAGCGATTCCCGGCGCCGACACGAAGTCTTGCCAACGACGGCGACCCGGCGTAGAAAAGAAGATACCCACCCGGTAACGGGCGGCGGCGACGGACAGTAAACGAGATCCTGTAACCGGCGGGGGCGGCCCGTTGGACTCGCCAGTGGCGGGGCGAGGGGATCCTGCCGCACTGCCCGTTCAGTCTGGGAGCGTCACGCCCACGGCAGAGTGAGACCCCGCCAACTCATACTTGGCGGGGTCTCCTCATTATCGCGCCCCCGAGTTGTCGATCAGGTAACCGACACACGTACGGCACCCGTCACGCGGACCATGAGTAACAACTCGTCCCACACGTCCAAGGTCCGGCACGTCATTCCGGGCGGCCGCCCACCGGCTCGCGCCCGGTCCGGCCAGTATGCCGCGGGCGGATGGGGGTGTCGCTGTGCGGGGCCCTGCCATGGTGCAGCTGCATGGCGCTGGTGATGAGGGCAAAGTGGCTGAATGCCTGCGGCGTGTTGCCCAGCTGCCGGTTTGTGCGGGGATCCCATTCCTCGCTCAGGAGTCCGACGTCGTTGCGCAGGCTCAGGAGCCGCTCGAACAAGATGACGGCCTCGTCCCGACGCCCGGCGCCGTCCAGAGCGTCCACGAGCCAGAACGAGCACGCGAGGAAGACACCCTCGCCCGCCGGAAGTCCGTCCTCGCTGCCCTGCGACCGGTAGCGCAGCACGAAACCGTCCTGCGTGAGGTCCCGCTGGATGGCCTCGATCGTGCCGATGACGCGACTGTCGTCGGGGGGCAGGAAGCCGACTCTCGGAATGAGCAGCAGGCTCGCGTCGAGGTCCGTGCTGTCATAGGACTGAACAAAGGTGTTCAGCTCGGTGTTGAACCCATGCGTCATCACCTCCGCGTGGATCGTTGCGGCCAGCGCGGCCCAGCGGTCGGCAGGGCCGGGGAGCCCGGAGCCACGTACTGCATTGACCATCCGGTCGGCCGCGACCCAGGCCATGACCTTCGAGTGGGTGAAGTGCCGCCGCGGCCCTCGCATTTCCCACAGCCCGTTGTCCGGCTGGTTCCAGGCCCCTTCAAGGTGCTCCATGAGGGC
>JGI20195J14853_1000092_pt1 | contig 22450 bp, 16 predicted proteins | sample NGESurdeep092012_3_FD_14853 | JGI IMG/M metagenome (IMG submission 14853)
GCCTGCAACAGTATACAGCGACAGATAAGAAAAGTGTTCGTGATAGACAGTGTCGAATTGGGTATGCTCAAGCAGCCGCATTAGATGTGGGAATTCGAGTGTGATGGTGCCGCTAGACTTGAGTGCAGCTTTCAGCCCACGCGTAAAGTCGTCGATGTCGGGCACGTGNGCATAGACGTTATTGCCAACGATAAGATCCGCCTGTTTTCCATCGGCAGCTAGTTGTCTTCCCAGCGTCTCCCCAAAAAATTTACGGATGACGGGAATGCCAAGCTGCTCCGCAGCCTCGGCGGTGCTGGCCGTGGGTTCGATACCCAGGCAGGGAATGCCAGCAGCCAGAAAGTTCTTAAGAAGGTATCCGTCGTTTGATGCAACCTCGATGATGAGACCGTCGCGGGTCAGTCGTAATTCGCGGATCATCTTCTCGGCATACCTTGCCGCGTGGGCAAGCCAGCCGGTCGAGGTGCTGGAAAAATAAGCGTAGTCCGAACTGAATAGTTCGCCTGCCGTTGCGTAATCCTCAGTCTGCACCAGCCAGCATTGATCGCAAACTTTGATTTTCAGCGGGTAATATTTTTCGGGTCGCGTCAAATCGGCGGCAGTCAGATAAGCGTTAGACGGCGGCGCAAAGCCGAGATCGAGGAACGTATGAGTGACGGAAGAGCCGCAGTGGCGGCAGTTCATAACGCCACCCCTGCAAATTCTTCGTTCAACATCGGATGCTGAGAATCCCTAAGCAACAACTTGCCTATTTGATGCGGCCAGGAAATCGCCAGCATCGGGTCTTTCGGATTGAGCGCGCCTTCGGCGGCGGCGTCATACGCAGCTGAATGGCAGTACAATAATTCGGCGTCGTCGGTCAGCGCCTGAAAACCGTGGGCAAAACCTTGCGGAATGAGGAGTGCGCGGCCATTGTCGGCGGAAAGGCTCTCGGCGTGCCAACGTAAAAAAGTCTTTGACCCGGCGCGAATATCGACGGCGACATCCCACACTTCANCGCGGATGCAGCTCACAAGTTTCATTTCGGCATGGGGAGGATACTGAAAATGCATATCCCGTACCGTGCCTCGGCCGGCAGTATAGCTGTGATTGATCTGANCGATGGGTTTGTTCCAGCCGGCGGCACCGAGTTCCCCGGCGCAAAAAAGGCGCGACAGGAACCCGCGCGCATCACCCAATCTTTGGCGCTCGATGCGTTTGAGTCCTGCCAATGGCAGGTCGGTGATTGATAGCCGGTTCAACACAAGGCCTCATAAGCAGCGATTTCTGACTGGCACAGGATCAGCGCATCCGCACCGCCGTGCTGCGCCCGGTACCAGGCCATTGTCTGATTAAGTGCTTGCGCCAACGTCAACTTTGGCCTCACGCTCAGCGCCACCCGCGCCTTGGCGACGTCCAGCGTGAGCCAACCGGATTCGTGCGGGCCTTCTGGGCTCTCGTTGTAATGGACGTCGCCCTTGCCGTAAGCGGCCCGCGCCACTTCGACCAGTTCGCGCACGGTCACGGCCTCACTGGTTTCTGGGCCAAAGTTATAGGAATCGGCGAGCGCAGATCGCTCCCACAGCTTGTGCGCTAACGTCATGTAGCCGGCCAGCAGATCCAGGACGTGTTGCCATGGGCGAACGGCCTGCGGACGGCGGACCTGCAGTGGCCGGCCCGCCTGCCAGGCGCGTACTGCATCGGGAATAACACGATCGTCCGACCAGTCGCCTCCGCCGATCACGTTTCCGGCCCGGGCGCTCGCGACCGCGACGCCTTGAGCTGACAAGAAGGCATCCCGGTAGCTAGCGATGACGATTTCGCAGGCAGCCTTACTGGCACTGTAAGGGTCCAGCCCGCCGAGCGCATCGTCTTCACGGTAGGGCCGATATTCTTCATTGTTGCGATAGACCTTGTCGGTCGTCACCATCACCGCCACACGTGCGCTCTCGATCCCGCGCAACGCATCCAGCACGTGGACCGTGCCCATCACATTGGTCGCGAACGTTGCGCGCGGCTCCCGGTAGCTCGCGCGCACCAAGGGTTGGGCTGCCAAATGGAAAACGATCTCAGGGTGCGCCGCTTGGACTATCTCGGTGAGCGCCGTCGTATCGCGAATATCGCAAAAATGGCTTTGGCAAAACGCATCGATTTTTGCCTCGGCGTACAGATTGGGCGCGGTCGCCGGGGGCAGACTGATGCCCGTTACCTTGGCTCCCAGCCGATGAAGCCAGAGCGTCAGCCAGGAGCCCTTAAACCCCGTATGACCCGTAAGCAGGACGCGTTTGTCGCGCCAGAACGACGCACTTATTGCGTCCGTCAATGCCAGATTTTCCATGGCGCCTTGCCGGATGCCCATAGCTCTTCCAACATGGTCTTGTCACGCAAGGTATCNATCGGCTGCCAGAACCCGCGATGCTCGAACGCCATCAACTGCCCCATGGCTGTGAGACGAATGAGCGGCGATCTTTCCCAGCTGGTGCCATCGCCTTCGATGAGATCGAGGCAGCGCGGAGAAAGAATAAAAAAGCCGCCATTGATCATGCCGCCATCGCCGCGCGGCTTCTCGATGAATCCGGTCACCTGGTCCCCAGCACGTTCCAATGCTCCGTAGCGGCCGGGCGGACCCACCGCCGTGACCGTGGCCAACCTGCCGTGGCTATGGTGAAATTCAATGGCAGATCGAATGTTCAAATTGCTTACGCCATCGCCATAGGTGAAGCAAAACGACTGTTCGTTCTTTATGTGTTCTGCGACGCGCTTGAGCCGCCCACCGGTCTGTGTGTCTTCTCCGGTATCGACCAGCGTCACGCGCCATGGCTCGGCCTTTCGCTGGTGTACGACCATGCTGTTGTCCGCCATGTCAAAGGTGATGTCGGACATATGCAGGAAATAATTGGCGAAATACTCCTTGATGACATAGCCCTTGTAGCCGCAGCAGATCACGAAATCATTGGCGCCATGCGCCGAATAGATCTTCATGATGTGCCAGAGAATAGGCTTGCCGCCGACCTCGATCATCGGCTTGGGCCTCAGGTTGCTCTCCTCGGAAATGCGAGTACCGAGCCCCCCAGCGAGGATGACGACTTTCATCAAATTTCTTGCTGCGTTGACATCCAACCCCCAAGTGAACCGAACCACTCACTTTCAGACTGCGCGTCTTTGGGCCGCCGCGCTGGCAAGGCGCGGCATCGGCGTCTGCTTGTTGAGCACGGCGCCCCAAAATTCGTGATAGCGTTGCGCTTTGTCCTTGGAGAACAGTTCGATCAGGCTGCAGATTTCCGCCAGCATGTCTTGAAATGACAGTTGTCCAGTCGACGTCAGCAATTTCGCGCACAGCCTGTCCGCTTCGCCCGTAAATCGGGACTCGAACGTGAGCCGCGGATGACCTTTGAACCGTATAAACATCCCTGAAAACCAGCGATCTGCAATGACTTGGCGCTGGGCGATCGGATAGTCGGGAAATATATCCGAGTTGCGCGCCAGCACCGCGCCCTCAAAGCCGCACAGAAACCAATGCAGTTTGTTGATGGCCGGGTCCAATCCCGCTTCTTTGTAAAAGTCGACGTCGCGCTTTTGCGCAGTTTCGGCCGCCCCCCAAGGCCCCACATCGTAGAGATACAGAAGCCGCTGAAGCTTCACGAACTTGCCATTGAGTAGATAGAGCAGGGAACAAATCTGATCGTGAAATGAAAAATAAAATGGCAGCGCGTTCATTAAAGCGAAGACGCGTTGGACGATTTCCCGCCGCATCGGCGCATAAACAAAGACGTTTGGACCGGAATAGCTCAAGTATCCGTCCACGCGCGCCGCGACGTCGTCCGATTCCGCGTTCTGATAGCTGACGATCGACGAGCCTTGCGACCCTTCGATAACATAGGCTCCGGTCACGCCCACGACCGAGGGATCCTTGCGGCACTGACCGAGCACGCCGGGCAGCGAGGCGATGGCGTGATCGAAACAGAAGTCATCGTCGGCNAGNAGGAANACNAANTCTCCCTTCNCCAANCGGAGGCCTTCGGACAAATTGGTGAGCCCATCGCAGGGATCGGCGATGATAATATTGCAATTATCGCGCCTAAAATGCGGGAGTAGCGCTCGCTTTTCTGCGTCGCCCGAGTTGTCGCGAACAATGACCTCGAGGTTCGGTCCCGCCCAAGAGCAAGCCTGCGCGATTCTGGAGCACGCCAGCAGACCCGTCCGGTTCGACGCAATCAAAATTGAAAGTTGCATGGACTCGCTACCGGTCGATGGCGCGATCGCATTCGCGACGCTGCGGGATTCCCGTGCGGCGCAGAGCGCGTCGTGCCGACGTGTTCACACTTTTTAAGCCTGATTCGCATGATAATGAGAACACTATAAACTAGCGGCAGCGATTCGTTCCGCGTTTTGGAGAGCGTTGCCCGGGCCGGTAAGAGGCGCGGCGCATGCAAAAATGATGGCGGCAGTACCCTGCTACTTGAGCAGAATTCCTTCGTCGCACAGCGCCCGCTCCATCAAAGACCTGGGTTGACGGGGGTCACGGTTAGACGCCGGAAGGGGTCAACCTTCGACGCCGATCTACACCCTGGACGACCGCCAGCTTTCGGTCCGGGCTGTGACAGCCAGAGTATCTGGAAATCCACGGACGGAGATGCCCATGAAGGCGAAGTTCCGGAGCAGGCTGGCAGATTCGAACAAAAGGAGCGATCTAGGGGGGATTGCTCCTTTGGGTACGCCGTTCGTTTTAATTGTTGATCCGGCCAGTCACTGCAATTTCAAATGCCGCTTTTGCCCGACCGGCGATCTCGAGCTCATAAAAGCTACCGGCCGTTATCAAGGATCCATGGCTTTCGACACGTTTAAAAAAATCATAGACGATTTGCAGGAATTCCCTGAGCCCGTCAGAGTGCTACGCCTCTATAAAGAAGGCGAGCCGTTGATGAACAAGCGCTTTGCGGACATGGTTCGCTATGCGCGAGGAAGCGATAAGATCGACCGTATCGATACGACGACGAATGGGGTCTTGCTGACGCCAAAGACGAGCGAAAAGGTCATTGAGGCAGGCATCGACCAGATCAACATTTCCGTCAATGGCATCGCAAACGAACAATTCGTCGACTTGGTCAGAACCAAAGTCAATTTCGAAAGGTACGTCGAAAATATCAAGTACCTTTACAGCATCAGGGGCGACTGCGAGATTTACGTCAAGGCGATCAAGGAAAACCTTTCCGAGGACGATCAAAAACGATTTCTCGATATCTTCGGCGATATCGCCGATCGCGTGTTTTTTGAGCATCTATTTCCAAATTGGCCGGGATTCGAGGACGATATTATTCCGAAGGATTGCTCTGTCGGTCTTTACGGCGATGAAGTCCTAGAGAGATCGGCTTGCCCATATATTTTCTACAGCACGACGATTAACTCCGACGGCTCGATCAGCCTGTGCGTGCAGGACTGGGCAAGAAAGCTGGTCGTCGGTTCCGTGACCGAAGAGACGGTAAGAGACATCTGGCTGGGGCAGCGCATAAACGCGCACCGCTTGTCTCACTTGAACGGATGCCGCAAGAACAATTCTACCTGCGGACAATGCCAGTGCATGTCACTCGGCGTCTTTGACAACATCGACGGCAAGGTCGGGGAAATAAAGGAACGCCTCCTCGCCGCGAAATATCATCACGAATAGGCAAGATGGATATTCTGATTGTCGGAGGAACGGGAAATATCAGTTGGCGCGTGTCCCAGGCCGCTGCCGTCGCGGGTTGGCGGGTCACGCTACTGAACAGAGGCGCACCGGATCGTGTGCGCCGACCGGTCCCGCCGGGATGCAACGTGATCGTTTCCGATATCAACAATCAGGCGGCGACTGAAGACGCCCTTGGCACGAGGTTCTTCGACGCGGTCGTCGATTTCGTCTGCTATAATGAAAACCACGCGCGGCTGGCGGTTTCCTATTTCCGCGCGCGCACCCCTCACTACGTTTTCATCGGCACCACGGCATTATACGACCGCGAGATCGCTAGAACTCCGTTCACCGAGGACTCGCCGATTGTCACCAATGGGTGGGACTACGCACTTGCCAAAGCCGGCGCGGAACGCGTTTTCGCCGATGCCGGATCTCTTGACGGCTTTCCCGTGACCATCCTTCGCCCCGGACACACATACGATACGATCATTCCCGAAGCTGTCGGAGATGGGAACTGGACCAATCCCTGGCGTCTGCTGAACGGTAAGCCGGTCGTGCTTCATGGCGACGGAACGACCTTATGGACAGTCACGCATTCGTCCGATTTCGCGAACGCCGTCGTGGAATTTCTGAAATCCGGCCATGCCCCCGGCGAAACGTTCCACATAACTTCAGATGAAACTTATACATGGAGGGAAATAACGGCCGCGGTTTGTCGAGAAATCGGCGTCGATGCTCCAAAGATATGCTATCGCACTACCGAAGAGATCGACAGCGTAACGGCTAGATATGGCAACGGCATCAAATGGCACAAAATGTGGTGCGACATCTACGATAACAAGAAATTCAAAGCAGCATGCCCATCTTGGCGCTCAACGGTTTCATTGGAGGACGGCATAAAAGAGGCCGTTGGCTATTACCGTCGCCACGCGCAGTTGATGGTCCCGAGCGAACCGCTCAACGCCATACTGGACACTATTTGCACAATGCGCTCGCACGCATAGAACATCTGCCGCGGGGATATGCGACCGGGCCACAAAACATCCATTTGATAGCGCGAATAAGTGCGCCAGCCGATCCGGTCTAAACGACTTAGGCAGTCGCGCAACGATTTTCGCGAGGAACCTAGTCAGCGGAGATACGTCCGCCTTAGCGGATGTTGACGCGCCGAAATGCTGCTGGCCGACTATCTCGACAAGCGGCAAACCCACAGGGCCGGCGCCGACAATGAGAGCCTGTGTATTCAAACGATAATTTCGAGATGACCGAGGATCGATAGAAACGCTATCATTTTGTCTAGGCTTGCGGAGTCGATTGGCTCCGCGGTCATGTGATGGACGATTATGAATATAAACCTCGGCCAGCGGATTGGCTCTTTTCTCGCAGCGCACCATGTGGTGTCGCTCGCTACATTCGGTTCGAGCGGACCGCACGCAACAAGTCTGTTCTACGCATGCGACGGATTGGCACTCGTCTGGGTATCGGATCCCGATACGCAGCATTCCCGGGAAATCGAAGCAGATCCTCGTGTTGCAGCCACGGTGGCGCCCGATTACTCGGATTTTACGGCCATTCGGGGCGTGCAGATCGCTGGTGCGGCCCGCCGGATCGTGGCGGCGGATGAACGAATGCGCCACCTTGCACAACTTGAAGCGCGTTACCCTTTTCTCGGGCAATTGGCGGCGGGGCCGCTGAAACTGCGTCAAGCTTATGCGCGAACGGCCGTCTATCGGCTGCAGCCGGCTCACATCGTTCTTATCGACAATACGAAGGGCTTTGGCCATAAGGAGACGCTCGAAATTTCTCCATAGACGGCAAGTGACGCACGGATGAGTAAGTGCGCTTGTTGCAATGACATGTGTGAAGCGGCGGTGCTTCGGCCAAGGAGGGAAGACAAATGCGACGCCTGATCGTTGGCCTAACCGGCGCAACCGGCGCAATTCTCGGCGTGCGACTGCTTGAGGCCCTTAAAGAATGCGATGTGGAATCCCACCTTATAATCAGCAACTGGGCACGGCAAACGATTGAGCATGAGACGCCTTACACGCTTAAACAGGTGTGTGCGCTGGCCACGGTCTACCACAATTCAACGAACATGGCGGCGGAGATCTCGTCGGGCTCGTTTATTACTGACGGTATGGTGGTGATACCGTGCTCGATGCGCACACTGGGGTGCATTGCACATGGTTATGGCGAACATCTTGTCCATCGCGCGGCCGATGTCATTCTCAAAGAACGGCGACGACTGGTACTCGTCGCGCGCGAATCGCCATTATCCGAACTGCACCTGGAAAACATGTTGAAGCTGGCACGCATGGGGGTGACAATAATTCCGCCGATGCCGGCCTTTTACAACCATCCCAAATCCATCAACGATATCGTCGACCATATTGTGGCGCGGGTTCTTGACCAGTTCGGCATCTCCGCGCCATTTGCCAAACGCTGGGATGGACATATCGTTACCTCAACCAAGACTGCATCCGGTGGCTATGAGACTAAAAGTCATGCGATAAAAAAATGATCTGTTCAAAAACTGTCCGGTCTGGAAATCGGTTTGACGATGGAGTTGACGACTGACGGCTTTTGATTAGTCGAATAGGCGAACTCGATAGCGAAAAACGCATCATAGAATGCGTTTCTGCTCCCGGCATACTGTCGCTCGCCATCTTATTCATGTGGAGTACCTCGACCATGGCTTCCAATACGCGTCCGAAAGACATGCGAACCTGGATCGAAGAATTGGAGGAAGCCGGCGAGCTCATTCGCATCGCCAAACCGGTCGACCCGCTCACGCAGATGGGTTCGCTGCTTTATCAATCGCGAGAGAAGGCGCTGTTCTTCGAAAATCTCCCGCACGGCTGGCGCTCGCTCGGACAAGCGCCGGCCAATATCCGGCATGCAGCCATTGCCTTCGGTACCACGCAGGAAAACATGGTGCCCTTGATCGCCGAGCGCATGGGCAAATGCATTGCGCCGGTGATGGTCGAGGATGGGCCGGTCAAAGAGGTCAAGTTCAAAAAAGGTGAGTTCGACCTCACGCATCTTCCAGTTCATGTCGCCGGCCAGCGCGACGGCGGGCCAGTGATCGGTTCAGGCCTGGTGGTAACGAAGGACCCCGACACCGGTCGGCGGAACGTGAGCTTCCACCGCCTTCAAATCAAGGGACCGAATAAATCCGGCATATTGCTCTACCCGCGTCACACCTGGAAAAACTATCTCAAATACCAGGCGCGCAATGAACCAATGCCGGTGGCGATCTTCATCGGTCATTATCCGCTCTATTACGCCGCCGCGGCAACGACGGGGGCCTATGGGCTCGATGAATTCGAGATCGCCGGTGGCTATCTCGGTGAGCCGGTGCGCCTGGTCAAATGCGAGACGGTGGATCTCGAGGTTCCAGCCGATGCGGAGATTGTCCTCGAGGGCCACATCCCGCCGCATTATCGCGAGGAAGAGGGACCGTTTTCCGAATTCCAGGACTACTACGTGACCGGGACCGGCAAGAATCCAATCGTCGAGTACCAGTGCATGACGCACCGGCACGACGCCATCTTCAAGAATCTGCAGAACGGCTCGGAGATGGAGGGCTGCGTCTTCCACAAGATCCCGATGAGTGCGGCCATCTTCCGGCGGCTCAAGGATGTCGGCGGCGGTCCCAATCTGCACAATGTGATGGTGATGCCCGGCGTCTTCGGGGTGGTCGTGCAGATGACGCCGCGGGCCTATGGCGAAGCCAAGAATCTCCTGTTGGCGGCGCTATCCTCTGAATACCAGCATCCGAAAATCGCCATCGCCGTTGACGCGGATGTCGACATCTTCAATCCGTCGGAGCTGATGTGGGCGCTGTCGACGCGGGTCGATCCGCAGAAGGATGTGACGATTATTTCTGGCACGCATAATCACGCCATGGATGCGAGTTTGGAGGAACTCGGCGCGCCAGGGACGGCTCTTTGGCAGCGTTTCGGCTCGAAGATGCTGATCGATGCAACGATCCCGCCGCCCGCCGACCCCGAAGCCCGTGCGATGTTCGAGCGCATCCGCCCGCACAATCCGCAGCTCCGGCTCGAAGATTTCGCCGCTGAAAGCTCTCTCCCGCTGGTTCGCGCCCTGTCCCCGATGTTCTTTGGATCGAAGCTGTTGGGCGAACGCTGAATCTGCGGTAATTGGAATAACAATAAAATCTGACGCTCGGCCCTAAAGGGAGGCTAGAATGTCGAAACGGTGGCTGTGCGCGATTGCACTGTTGTTGATGGGCTTCAGCACCCAAGCATGGGCGCAGAGCTGGCCGACCAAGCCGATCCGGGTGATCGTCCCCTACAGTCCCGGCAGCGCGACCGACATCATTCCGCGCACGATTTTTGCCAAGGTCCAAGAACAACTGGGCCAGCCGATTATTGTCGAAAATCGTCCCGGGGCATCGAGCACGCTTGGCACCGCAGCGGTGGCTAAGGCCGAGCCCGATGGCTACACGATCCTGGTCGCCTCCTCGGCCTATACCATCGTGCCATTGACGGTTGCGAACATGCCCTATGATCCGTTGCACGACCTCGCGGCGGTAACCCCGTTGGCCAATATGGCCAATGTGCTGGTGGTCTCTCCGGATAAAGCAATCAAGACCCTCGGCGAATTCGTCACAGCGGCTCGCGCGCGGCATGGATCGATGAATTATGTCACCATCGGAGAAGGAAGCGCGGCACATCTCAATTCCGTGCGGTTTCTCCGTGCCGCGGGCTTCGAAGCACAGCCGATACCCTATAAAGGGTCGCCGGCCGGGCTGACCGACGTCATGACCGGGCGGGTCGATTTTTATTTCTGTCCGCTGTTGCCTGCGCTTTCGCTCATTCGCGACGGCAAGCTGACGGCGTTGGCAGTGAGCAGCTTGGAGCGCTCACCTAAATTGCCCGACGTGCCAACCACCATCGAAGCCGGGTTCCCAAACTCCGAGTATAATTTCTGGTTCGGTGTGTTCGCGCCCGCCAAAACTCCACCTGCCATCATCCAGCGGCTTTATGAGGAGATTACCAAGGCACTGCGCGATCCGGACGTGCAGGAAAAGTTGTCGAATCTCGGCGTTCAGCCGATGCCTATGACGCCGGCCCAGTTCGATGCCTATGTCCGCAAGGAGCTTGAGCAAAATGCGGTGCTCGTGAAGGCCGTCGGCATTAAAGCTCAATAACTATTTTTGCGGCTGAAAGACCACAGCTACCCGAAGACCTCGGTGCTACGGGGGAATGACGCGACATGATCCGGATCGGCATTATCGGGCTCGGCTGGTGGGGCAAGCAGATCGTCATGTGCCTGGCCGACAGCCCGCGCTTCAAGGTGGTGGCCGGCTGCGACATCGACACGAAAATGGCGGCACCGTTCGCGGCGGGCCATAAATTCGACCTCACCGGCGACTACAAGATGCTGCTCACACGGCCTGACATCGATGCCATCGCGGTGGTGACGCCGCATGCGCTGCACGAGGAGATGGCCATCGCGGGCCTCAAAGCCGGCAAACAGGTGTTCTGCGAAAAGCCGCTGGCGCTCACCACCGCCAGTGCCGAGCGAATCTTGGCGGCCTGTGCCAAAGCCAAAGGCGTGCTCGGCATCGGCCATGAACGCCGCTATGAGCCGGCGATGGAGGAGATGCGCCGCCTGTTCGAAAGCGGCGCACTCGGGCGCCTGCTGCACATGGACGCCAATGTCAGCCACAGCAATTTCCGCAAAATGGATCCGGCGAACTGGCGACGCGATCCTAAGCATGCGCCGGCCGGTGCCTGGACCGCGCTCGGAATCCATCTCGGCGATATGTTCGTGTCACTGGCCGGTCCGCCGACCCGTGTCGCCGCGCACACGGCTTCGCAAGTTTTTCCGGCCCCGTCGGAGGATTTCGTCAGCGCGGGAATCGATTTCGCCAACGGCGCGCGCGGGCGCATCACTTGTCTGTCGACGCCGCCGTTTTACGGGCGCTTCACGCTTGTGGGCGACCAGGGCTGGGTCGAAGTGCAGGAAGGCGGCAATGTCGACAAAGGCATCCCGTCGAGCTTCGTGCATTGCGGACCGGACGGCAGCCGGCAGATGCGCAACTACGACCCCGTCAATACCGTGCGGCTGAATTTCGAGGCCTGGGCCGACGCGGTCGAGGGCCGCGCGCTTTATCGCTTCTCCACCGAGCAATTGCTTGGCAATATCCGCATTCTCGACGCGGTCACCCGCTCGGCGGCGGCGGACGGCAAGCCGATCATGCTGTAGTATCGGGCCAAAGGCGCCGCATGCAGCACGAAAAAGAACAGGTCGCACTCACTTCGATCGCGGCGTCCGCCGCGCTGACGATCGCCAAGGGCCTGGTCGGCGTCGCCACCGGCTCGCTGGCGATCCTATCGGAAGCCGGCCACTCGCTGATCGACCTCGGCGCCACGGTGATGACCTATGCCGCCGTGCGCATCTCCGGCAAGCCGGCCGACGCAGACCATCAATATGGCCACGGCAAGTTCGAGAGCGTCTCCGCGCTGGCGGAAACCGCGCTGCTGTTCCTGCTCTCGGGGGTGGTGATCTGGGAAGCGGTCAAGCGTCTGACCGAGCACGAAGAGCACATGGTGATCGCGAACGCCTGGGCGTTCGGGGTGATCGTCGTGTCGATCGCCGTCGATTTCTTCCGCTCGCGCGCGCTATCGCACACCGCCAAGAAGACCCAGAGCCAGGCGCTGGAAGCCGACGCGTTGCATTTTTCGTCCGATCTGTGGGCCTCGTTTGCCGTGCTGATCGGCTTAGGCGGGGTGCGGTTTGGCCTGTGGTGGGCGGATTCGGCGGCCGCGTTGGCGGTCGCGATCCTGATCTGCATCGCCGGCTGGCGGCTCGGTCGCCGCACCATCGACACCCTCACCGATGTGGCGCCGGAAGGCGCCGCCGAGAAAATCACCGCCATTGCGGCGAAAGTCTCCGGCGTGGTCGCGGTCGAGCAGGTGCGCGCGCGCGCCGTCGGCGAGACGACCTTTATCGATCTGACCGTCGCGGTCAGCCGCACGCTGCCGCTCGACCGGGTAACCGCGATCAAGGACGCGGTCGCCGCCGCGATCCGCACGCAAATACCGGGCGCCGAGCCGATCGTCACCACCGATCCGGTGGCGCTCAACAACGAAACCGTGCTCGACCGCGTCATGGTGATCGCGCGCAACCGCGCGCTCGCCGTGCATCACGTGACGGTGCACGACCTGAAGGACCGGCTGGCGATCTCGCTCGATCTGGAAGTGGACGGCAAGCTCTCGCTGCGCGACGCCCACGCCTTGGCGGACGGGCTGGAAAGCGCGATCGCCGCCGAGCTTGGCGCCAGCGTGGAAATCGATACCCACATCGAGCCGTTGCAGCCGCACCGCGCCTCCGGCCGCGAGGCGCCGGCCGAGCGCGTGAAGGCGATCGAGATCGCGCTGGCCGAGCTTGCGGCGGACGGCCGCACCCTGCGCGACGTGCACGATGTGCGCGTGCGCGAGACCGACGAGGGCGAGATCGTTAATTTCCACTGCCTCGTCGATCCGCAGTTGGGCGTGCAGACCGTGCACGAGAAGGTCGATGCGCTGGAACGCGCCTTGCGCGAGCGCTCGCCGACGATCAAGCGCGTGATCGGCCACGCCGAGCCGATGCGCTAACCAGCTTGCCTTTAGCCGCCATGCGGCCACGCGCACTCGGCGACGTATGGATGAGGGCGACGGCCACGATCCCGGTCAGCAGATAGCAGCCGGCACCGAGCCAGATGCTGACCTTGATCGAGAAAGCGATGTTCACGGCAACCGCGATGCTCGCCGCCAGCACGCCGGCAGCGCCGTTGATCGCCCAGAACCACGGCGTCGGCCGTGCGTTGATGGCATTGGCGAGCCGCATGCCGGTGGGGAAGCCGAAGCCCATCAGCAGACCGAGCGGCAAGATCATCACAATTGCGACCAGCGCCCGCACCGTGATTGAATAGGCCTCGAAGCTGCCGACGAGAACCGGCAGCCACGCCGGAAGCAAAGCAAGGTAGAGCGCAGTCAGTCCACACCACGACAAGGCACTAAGCGCATCGCTGATGGGCCAGCGATCGCTGAGCAAGCTGCCGATGCCGGTGGAGAGAATGATGGCGAACAGGCCCACGGCGAGGCCGTAGACCGGATGGCCGAGAAACAGAGAGAGCCGTTGGATCAGCCCGATCTCGACAAACATGAAGCCGAAGCCGATCAGCAGGAAATAGGCCGTGCCCAGGCCGACCAATCGCGCCGAGACCTGTCGCGCCGAGGGCAGCGCCGGAAGGATGATGGTGAGGACAACGAGAACGAAGGACAACAGCACGATGATCAACAGCGTAATCGTGGCACCGAGATTGCCCTTGATCACGCCCGAGTTCGCCTCCATCGCGCGCAGCATGGCGACCGGATCGGTCAGCCGCAATTGATTGAAGAAGAATGGCCGCTCATCGGTGGGCGGCGACACGTCGAGATGAAACTTGGCGGAGAGCGCGCCCAGCGCCGCGGCGTCGGGCGCTTGCATGATCTGCCGCAGCGCCTCGGACGCCGCCGGTTGTCCCGGACTGATCAGGATGGAGAAGCCGAGCCGGTTCGCCGCGTCGCGCAGGGTAGCGAGATCCTCGGCTGAGAACGGCGCGCGGCCGACGATCAGCGTCGACAGATTGGCGTACGAGGCGAGAACGAGATGCTGCGCCGGGTCGGCTACGCCCATGTCGAGCAGGGTCGCCTTGGCCAGGCTGACCAGCCGTCCGGTCTCGTCGACATTGTCCGGCGCGTACCAGCGCGACACGGTGAACACCCCGCTTGGCGCCAGGCTCGCCATGAAGTGCCGCCAACCCTGCACCGTGTAAAGCCCATTCTCCGAGAGCGAGAAGGCGCCAACCCCGGTCGCTGCCCACGTGTCGATCATGCTCATCTGCACGAGATCGAACTGGCGATCGCGCCCCACACTGGCGAACCAGCTGCGCGCCTCGTCCACTTCCAGGCGCACGGCAGGGAAATCGGCGAGGTGGTTGAAGTCGCGGAAGCGGCTGATGAAATAACTGATGAAAATCGGGTTGAGTTCGACGCCGGTGACGTCGCGGAAGCCGAACAAATAAGCGGTCAACAGGTCGCGCCCGCCGCCCACCCCGATGACCGCCGAGCGGCCCTGGTTACGAATGTAATAGGCGAGGCTGGTGACGTCGTATTTGAGAAAATCCACCTCCTGCAAATTGCCGCTGAAGCGATACATCGCGGTCCCCGCATCGCCGTCGATGTTCATGTAGCGCTGATCGACCTCGGTTTCCGGCATGGTCGGCGAGGCGCCCCACATTGCCGGAGATTCGTGCACGGTCTTCTCGGCGCGGATGCGCGAATACGAATTCCACTGCATGTGTTCGCTAATGCGGGGGTCCTCGGCTTTGCCTTTGGCGAAGGACAACAGCAGTCCATGCGGATGAATCGCTGCATTGCCGAGCGCGAGCAGCGCGAACACCACGAGCAGCGCGCCGGGCCGATGCAGCATGCGCAGCCAGCGCGGCAGCACGACCGCCCGCGATTCCGCATCGCTGCAGCCGCGCGCGAAGGCCAAGGCCGCCGCCGCGCCGAGCGCGCCGACCATCAGCATGGCCGACACACCATCAAGCGTGCTCATCAGCACCAGCGCGCCGAGGCAACCGAAGGCGGCGCCGGCGAGGTCAAAGCCGTAGACCAGCCCGACCGGCCAGGGACTGCGCGTCAACGCCAGCGAGATGCCCATGCCGGCGAAAATATAGGGCGGCACCAGCGCGGCGATCAGCTTAAGCCAGAGCACGGCCGACAGGACGAAGCCGAATCCGGGGTCGAGCAAAACCGTCGAGATCAGAACGACGGTCGACAGCACGACGGTGACGGCGAACGCCGAGGCGATCCAGCTCAGATTCGCCAGCAGACGCTCGGGCGTGAAGAATTCCTGGTTGAAGTAGACGATGAGCGAACCGGCGGTCATGCCGAACATCGCCATGCTGATGGCGAAGAAGGCGAGATGATAGTAACTGATCACCGACAGAACGCGCGTCTCGACGATCTGCAGCACGAGAACGCATGCGCACAGGAGAAACAGTCCGCCGAGGAAAGCGATTTTTCGGGTCATCAATAAGCGCTGCCTGCCAGGACGCGGACCATCCAATTTCAGCGTTGCAGCCCCGGATGCGGCTGGCAAGGCCCAAGCAACGTTCGCCTTACGGAATCAACACCGCCGCGCCTTGCAGGCGGCCCGCGCGCAGGTCCGCCAATGCGTCGTTGGCACGCGCCAGTGGATAGCGCGTGACCTCGCAGTGCACGCCCGCTTTCGGCGCCAACTGCAAGAATTCATGCGCGTCGGTGCGCGTGAGGTTCGCCACCGACATCACGTGCCGCTCCTCCCACAGCAATGAATAAGGAAAGCTCGGAATATCGGACATGTGGATGCCGCCGCAGACCACGCGTCCGCCCTTGCGCACCGCTTTCAGCGCGGCCGGCACCAGCGCGCCCACCGGCGCGAAAATGATGGCGGCATCGAGCGGTTCCGGCGGCGCCTGTTCCGAGCCGCCCGCCCACACCGCGCCGAGCGCGCGCGCGAAGTCCTGCGCGCCGGAGTCGCCCTTGCGCGTGAAGGCGAACACGCGCCGGCCCTGCCAGATCGCGACCTGCGCCAGGATATGGGCGGCGGCGCCGAAGCCGTAGAGGCCGAGCGTCTTGCCTTCGCCGGCCATGCGGTAGCTGCGCCAGCCGATCAAGCCGGCGCATAGCCAAGGCGCGATCTCGGCATCGTCGCCGCCATCTCGAAGCGGAAAACAAAACCGCGCGTCGGCCAGCACATGTGTCGCATAGCCGCCATCGCGGGTGTAGCCGGTGAACACCGGCGTATCGCACAGGTTCTCGGCGCCGCTGCGGCAATAGGGGCATATCCCGCAGGTCGCGCCCAGCCACGGCACGCCGACGCGCTCACTCAGCGCAAATCCGCTGACGCCCGCACCCGTAGCGGCGACGCGGCCGACGATCTCGTGCCCCGGCACGATCGGCAGCTTGGGGTGTTCCAGCTCGCCGTCGACCACATGCAAATCCGTGCGGCAGACCCCGCAGGCCGCGACCTTAACCAGGATTTCGCCTGGCGCCGGCACCGGCCGCGGCCGCTCGCGCATGACGAGCGGGCTACGCGGCGCGTCCAGCACCATGGCGTGCATGCTCGCCATCATTCTTCCTTCCAATTCTGCGGCAGACATCCTAGATCAAAACCCATGCACACCGATACCGCCCAGCCCATCCGCCTGAAGGATTACCGCCCGCCCGACTGGCTGGTGGAAACCGTCGCGCTCGACGTGTCGCTGCACCCGACGCAGAGCAAGGTGCGCGCCACGCTCGCGCTCAAGCCCAACCCGCAATCGGCGGCCGCGCCGCTGGTGCTCGATGGCGACGGGCTATCGCTGGTCTCGCTCAAGCTCGACGGAACCGCGCTGCCGCCGGAAAGCTATGTCGCAACGCCCGACAACCTGACCATCTCGCAGGTGCCAAACGCCCCGTTCATGCTGGAGATCGAGACGCTGGTCGATCCGACCGCGAACACACAGCTCTCGGGGCTGTACCGCTCGAGCGGCACCTATTGCACGCAATGCGAAGCCGAGGGCTTCCGCCGCATCACTTACTTCCCCGACCGGCCCGACGTGATGGCGGTCTACACCACGCGCATCGAAGCCGACAAAGCGCAAGCGCCGGTGCTGCTGTCGAACGGCAATCTGATCGAGAGCGGCGATCTTGCGGGCGGCCGGCATTTCGCGGTCTGGCACGATCCGCATCCCAAGCCGTCCTATCTGTTCGCGCTGGTCGGCGGAAATCTCAGCGCTGTCGAGGATCGCTTCGTCACTTTATCGGGGCGAAACGTCACGCTGCGCATCTATGTGGAGCCCGGCAAGGAAGACCGCTGCGGCTATGCCATGGACTCGCTCAAGCGCTCGATGCGCTGGGACGAGGAGGCGTTCGGGCGCGAATACGATCTCGATATTTTTATGATCGTCGCGGTGTCCGACTTCAACATGGGCGCCATGGAGAACAAGGGCCTCAACGTCTTCAACGACAAATACGTGCTCGCCAGCGGCGACACCGCGACCGATGCCGATTTCGCGCAGATCGAGGCAGTGATCGCGCACGAATATTTCCACAACTGGACCGGCAACCGCATCACCTGCCGCGACTGGTTCCAGCTCTGCCTGAAGGAAGGCCTCACGGTTTTCCGCGACCAGGAATTTTCCTCCGACATGCGCTCGCGGCCGGTCAAACGCATTTCCGTTGTGCGCGGCTTGCGCGCGGCGCAATTCATCGAGGACGCCGGTCCTCTGGCCCATTCGGTCCGGCCGGAAGCCTATAAGGAAATCAATAACTTCTACACCAGCACCGTGTACGAGAAAGGCGCCGAAGTGGTGCGCATGGTGCAGACGCTGATCGGTGGACAAAAATTCCGCGCCGGCATGGATCTCTATTTCGCCCGCCACGACGGCCATGCCGCGACCGTCGAACAATTCATCCAGTGCTTCGCCGACGCGTCGGGTCGCGACATGACGCAGTTCATGCGCTGGTACAGCCAGGCCGGCACGCCGGAGGTGACGGTCGCCGGGCGCTTCGATGCCGCGCGCAAGACCTACACGCTCGACTGCAAACAGAACGTGCCGCCGACGCCCGGCCAGCCGACGAAAGAGCCGATGGTCATTCCGCTTGAGCTTGGCCTGGTCGGCAAGGATGGCCGCGACCTGCCGCTTGCGCTGTCGAATGGCGGCAAAATAGAGCGCGGCGTGCTGGTCCTGAGCGAGCCGCTGCGCACTTTCGAATTCACCGGTATCGGCGAGCGTCCGGTGCTGTCGATCAACCGCGGCTTCTCCGCGCCGATCAAGCTCAACAGCGATCTTGACGGCGGCGGTCTCGCCTTCCTCGCGGCGCATGATGGCGATCCGTTCAACCGCTGGCAGGCGCTGCAAACCATCTCGATGCGGCTGTTGATCGACAATGTGGCCGCGCTGCACAGCGGACAATCGCCGCGCAGTGACGACAAGCTAATCGCGGCGCTGGCCGCCATTCTCGGCGACGCCAAGCTGGAACCAGCCTTCATGGCGCTCGCGCTGGTGCCGCCGGGCGACGGCGACATCGCGCGCGAGATCGGCCGCGATATCGATCCGGATGCCATTTTCAACGCACGCCGCGCGCTGCGCGCCAGCATCGGCGGCAAGCTCGGCGCCGCCCTCGTCAAGACTTACCAGCGCATGACCGTCCCCGGCCCCTACTCGCCCGACGCCGCCAGCGCCGGCCGTCGCTCCTTGCGCAATGTCGCGCTCGATCTGCTGGTGGCGGCCGCGGCGCCGGAGGCCATCGCCCGCGCCGCCCGGCAATACGACGATGCCGACAACATGACCGACCGCACGGCGGCGCTGGCCACGCTTACGCTGCACGCCGGGCCGGAGCGCGAGCGCGTGCTCGCCGATTTCTACGCGCGCTACGCCGCCGATGCGCTGGTGATCGACAAATGGTTCGGCCTGCAAGCCATGACCCCGCAGCCCGACACGCTGGACAAGGTCCGCGCCCTCACCACGCACCCCGCCTTCTCGTTCGCCAATCCCAACCGCGTTCGCGCGCTGATCGGCGCCTTCGCGCAAGCAAACGCCACCCAGTTCAACCGCGCCGACGGCGCCGGCTACGATTTCACCGCCGACAACGTGCTCGCGCTCGATCCGAAAAATCCGCAGCTGGCGGCGCGGCTCGCCACCTCGTTCCACAGCTGGCGCACGCTGGAGCAAGGCCGCCGCGACAAGGCGCAAGCCGCGCTGCAGCGCATCAAGACCGCGCCTAATCTGTCGCGCGATCTCGCCGACATCGTCGAACGCGCGCTCGCGCAACACTAAAATACCGCCCTACCAGCGCTTTTCCGGCGCCCAGGCAGGCGCCAGAGCCGCCGCTTACCCTTTGGCCGGCGCCAAATACCGGTGGGTAACGTTTTTTAAATATTTGACTCTTCGGACTCTCGACAAATCGCCGCCCATCGATTCCAATCAAGACTGATTCGGAAAGCGATGCGGCACATCCTTCCGATCAGGCTGGTAGGGGAAATTCCGAACGGAGGCCATCAATGGCGCGCGCCGGTGCGGCGAGTGCGTCCGCACGCTCAGATTCCATTCAAGGTCTCGCGCAATCGATCGCCAAGCCGGCGTATCGGCGCCTGTTGACCGCTGAGCCCTTGCTGCGCCGCGCCGTTCCGGTGCTCATCATCGCGTTTCTCGCCACCATTTGCGTCGGCGCCGCCGTGCAGGTGCTCGACCACCGCCGGCAAGCCCTTAACGACATGATGGTCGCGCTCGATGCCGTCGCCGAAATCGCCGCCGAGCGCCTGCAACAGCCGCTCCAGCAGCCCGCCGACGCGCAGACCCGTCCGCAGGAGGTGCTCGCACGCGCGCTGCCGCTCTGGGCCACCGCCGCCGGGCGTCGCTTCCTCCTGACCAATGCGGAGGGCGTGGTGGCAGCCGCCACGCCGGCCGCCGACGCCACCATCGGCCACCGCCTGATCGACCTGCTCGGGCCGACGCAACTGCTCACCACCTTCGGCGCCGACGCCGGCGTCATGGAAATCACTTTGCCCGATGACAGCCGCGCGCTGGCGACCGTGCACATGCTGAAAGCCCCGTTCGGGCAGATCGCCGTCCTGCAATCGCGGGACGTGGCGCTGGCGTCCTGGCGCTCGCTCACCACGCTCACGATAACACTCTCGGCTACCACCGGCTTCGTCGTGCTGATCCTCGGCTTTGCCTTCCACTGGCAGGCGACACGGGCACGCGAAGCGGACCTGATCTACGAAACGGTCCGCAGCCGCATCGATACCGCGCTCAATCGCGGCCGCTGCGGCTTGTGGGATTGGGACCTGCCGCGCGGGCGCATCTTCTGGTCGCAGTCGATGTTCGAGATTCTCGGGCTCACGGCCAAGGAAGGCCTGTTGTCGTTCGGCGACGTCAGCGCGCTCACCCATCCGGACGACTTGCGGCTCTACGACCTGGCGGCGGAGGTCGCCGAAGCCACGGCGACCACCATCGATCATGCCTTCCGCATGCGCCACGCCAACGGCCATTGGGTCTGGCTGCGCGCGCGTTGCGAACTGGTGCGCCAGCCGGGCGAGCCGGGCCCGCGTCTGATCGGCATCGCGGTCGACATCACCGAGCAGAAGAATCTGGTCGAAAAGACGATGGCCGCGGACATGCGCCTGCGCGATGCCGTCGAGACTATCCCGGAAGCCTTCGTGGTGTGGGATGCCGATAATCGTCTGGTGCTGTGCAATTCGAATTTTCAAGAGCTGCACAATCTGCCCGACGAGGCGATCACGGTCGGCGCGTCGTACGAATCCGTGGTCGAGGCCGGCCGCAAGCCGGTGGTGCGCAGCAGGGCCATCACCGGCGGCCCGAATATTCCCGGCGCGCGCACCTTCGAGGCGCAGCTCGAGGACGGCCGCTGGCTGCACATCAGCGAGCGGCGCACCAAGGACGGCGGCTATGTCTCGGTCGGCACCGACATTACCGCGCTCAAGACGCACGAGAAAAAGCTGGTCGACAGCGAGAAACGGCTGATGGCGACGGTTGCCGACGTGCGCGCCTCGCAGCAGCGGCTGGCCGAACTGGCCGAACAATATGCCGCCGAAAAGACCCGCGCCGAGGAGGCCAACCAGGCCAAATCGAAATTCCTCGCCAATATGAGCCACGAGCTGCGCACGCCGCTCAACGCCATCATCGGGTTTTCCGAGATCATGGAGTCGGGCATGTTCGGCCCGCTCGGCGCCGACAAGTATCGCGAATATTGCAGCGACATCTTCAGCAGCGGGCAATACCTGCTCGACGTCATCAACGACATTCTCGACATGGCCAAGATCGAGGCCGGCCGCATCCGGCTCGATTTCGAGGAGCTCGACCTCGATACGCTGCTGGCCGAAGCCACGCGCGTGGTCTCGGCGCGCGCGCAGGACAAACAACTCGAGCTGGTCGCGAAAATATCACCGCATCTCAGCTTGCGCGCCGACCGCCGCGCGTTCAAGCAGATCGTGCTCAATCTGCTCTCCAACGCGGTGAAGTTCACGCCCGCCGGCGGCCGCATTACCGTGCGCGGGCGCGCCGCCGACGGCTGCATCGTGCTGGCGATCGCCGATACCGGCATCGGCATCGCCAAGGACGCGCTCGCGCGCTTGGGCCGGCCGTTCGAACAGGTCGAAAGCCAGTTGACCAAGAGTCATCAGGGCTCGGGGCTTGGGCTCGCGATCGCCAAGTCGCTGGTCGAATTGCACGGCGGCCGCATGCGCATCCGTTCCACGCTCGGCAAAGGCACGCTGGTGGTGCTGCGCTTGCCCATGAACCCGCAATGTCATCTGCCGAAGGAAGAAGCGGCATAAGCGGTTTTTTCAAGCGCGCATGATCTTGTCCGAAAACCGATTCCCACTTTTCGGGATCATGCGCTACGGCGCTTTGCCCAAAATCCGCACGAAGCTGGCGCGCACTTTCGCCTGCGTCTCGATCAGCGTGGCATCGAGCGTGGCGAAATCCGGCACGTCGGCGGCGCGCGCGAGCAGGCGCAACAGCCCGGCGCCCGCGGTCTTGGCGTCGAACGGGCCCGCCAGGCACAGCCGCAGGATCTGCGTGAGGTCCTGATAAAGCTGCACCGCCGGGCGCAAAATCTCGGCCTCCTCGACCGGCAGCACGCGCAATGCCCAGGCCTTGTCGAGCACGCGCGCGGTCGAGGTGTCGAGAATGTCGGGCACGTTGTGCGCGTGCACCAGTTGCAGATACTGCGCGATGAACTCGATATCGACCAGTCC
>JGI20195J14853_1000093_pt1 | contig 22186 bp, 18 predicted proteins | sample NGESurdeep092012_3_FD_14853 | JGI IMG/M metagenome (IMG submission 14853)
CCGACCTGGACAACCTGGTGCTGTTGTGCCGCGTTCACCACCGGCTGGTGCACGACGGCGGCTGGCGGCTGCGCCGGGACGACGATGGGGTGGTGACCGTGACGCCACCGGCCTCGGTCGGGGCTCGGGCGCCGAACGGGCAGGTGGCGTGACGGGGGGCGGCCGTGGACCGAGCCGACTGTGGACGACGCGGCCGAGGTGTCTGATCTGAGAGTCTGGCCGCACCCGGCTGCACTGGCTTGGCTGAAGCTGACCGAGCGGGATCGTGCGGCACCGGGCGGTCACGCTAACGTCGGGATCCGTGCTCAGCTACCGCAGTTTCTGCCTGCTGGCGGGGCTCGAGGTCGACCGGCGGGAGGCTGCCGGGGCACTACTGTGGCGCGGCAGCCCGTGGGGCGAGCTGGGCTGGAGCGGGTGGGGCGAGCCGGCTGCGCTGCGTCGGCTGCTCAATGCCGAGGGCGCGGACGGGGTGAATCTGCCCACCGACCTGGCCGAGCGGCTCGCCGGGTTCCGTCCTCAGACCGGCTGGACCTGGCACACCGTGGACGCGCCGCTTTCGCTGCGACCCCGCGAGGCCGAGGTGCATTGGCTCGAACGATCGGACGAGTCGGAGATCACCGCGCTGCTGCAAGTTGCCTTTCCGGATGCTGAGGCGAAGCCTGGCGATCCGCGGATCGCGCGCTGGTGCGGTGTGCGCGCGTCGGCCCCGCCCGGGCTGGTGGCGGTCGCGGCCGCGTTGTGGGTCGGGCCCAGCGCCGGGTTGCTGAGCTCGCTTGCGGTCCACTCGACCCATCGGCGCGAGGGCTTGGGTGCGACCGTCACGGCCTGGTTCGTTCGCCGACTACTCCAGCAGGGTGCCGAGGTCGTCGGGTTGGGCGCGTATGCGACGAACACCCACGCCCGGGCGCTCTACGCGCATCTCGGCTTCGCCGAGGAGTCTTGGGTCTGGGGCACGCTCGACCGAGCCTGGCGTCAGTCGTCGCCGTGAGTGCCGACGTCGGCGGCCGGGCTCGGCGCCGGCGGCCCGACACCGACGTGCAGCTGGCCGCCTCGGACTGCGACCGGGAGGACGCCGAGGGGGGCCGGCGGAGGGCCGCTGACCACAGCGCCGGTGGCCGCGTCGAAGACGCCGCCGTGGCACGGGCAGCGAAAAGTCCCGTCGCCACCGAAGTCGACGGTGCATCCGGCGTGCGAGCAGACCGCGCTAAACGCCGCAAAGCGCCGGAGGCTGGGTTGCACGACGTACGCCGGGAGGCGGGTGCCCGGGTCGAGGATGGCCACCGCGCCGCCGACCGGCACGGTCGCCGGATCGACCACCAGCTCCGGTCCGCCGGGCGCGAAGCCCGACCGCTGCTGTCGCCGGCGGCGATCCCGGCCGACCAGGGCTGCGGCCGTCGCCACCGACCCGCCGACGGCGGCCAAGGCGGCGGTGGCCCCAACGCCGCCCAACACCCCGCGACGGCGGGCATCCGGCTCCCTTGCCCGGCGGCCGAGCACGGTGTCCAGCGACAGCACGCCGCCGGCGCCGGCGCCGGCGATCACCAGTGACAGCCAGGCGGCCAGGAAGACGACGTCGGAGCCGTAGTAGTACGGCCGAGTGCGCCAGCTGACCGTGAGGAAGAAGCTCAACGCGAGCAGCGCACCCCCCACCGCGGCCAGCCGGGTCCACAGCCCGACCAGCGTGCCCAGCCCGACCGCGATCTCGGCGACCGCGATCGTGCCGCCGACGAGCTGCGGCTGGTGCTGCGCGAGCCCGACGAGGGCGGCCACCGGACTGGTCGTACGAACGGCCGCCAGCTGCTGGGCGATCGAGGTCGGCGCCGCTGGGTCGAGAAAAGCGGGGTCGAGCAGCTTGGTCAGGCCGGCGTACAGGTAGGTGCCGCCGAGGAAGAGCCGCAACGGCAGCAACGCCCAGCCGGGCCGTTGCCACCAGCGCACCGCCGGCGGGTCCTCGGCACTGGCCGACCCGCCGGCGACCTTGGCGGCAACCGGGCCGGCCGTCAGCGACCCGCCTTGGCTCGACTCCGGGTCGCGCCGCGAGCGGCCGGGGCAACCCGGACCCGGTCCCCGAGGACCGGACGCAGGAACGTGGCGGTGTGGCTCTCGGCCACCGTAGCCACCAGCTCGGGCGGTCCCTCGGCCACCACCAGGCCCCCCCCGTCCCCACCCTCGGGACCCATGTCGACGATCCAGTCGGCGGTCTTCACCACGTCCAGGTTGTGCTCGATGACGACCACGGTGTTGCCGGCGTCGACCAGCCGGCCCAGGACGCCGAGCAGTTTGCGGATGTCCTCGAAGTGCAGGCCGGTGGTCGGCTCGTCGAGGATGTAGACAGTCCGGCCGGTGGAGCGCTTCTGCAGCTCGGCGGCGAGCTTGACCCGCTGCGCCTCTCCCCCGGACAGTGTCGGCGCCGGCTGGCCGAGCCGGACATAGCCCAGACCGACGTCGTTGAGAGTGCTCAGGTGCCGGCCGATCGCCGGTACGGCGGCGAAGAACTCGCACGCCTCCTCGATCGGCATGTCCAGCACGTCCGAGATCGTTCGGCCCTTGAAGTGCACCTCGAGGGTCTCCCGGTTGTACCGGGCGCCGTGGCACACCTCGCACGGCACGTAGACGTCCGGCAGGAAGTTCATCTCGATCTTGATCGTGCCGTCGCCGGTGCAGGCCTCGCAGCGGCCGCCCTTGACGTTGAACGAGAACCGGCCGGGCAGGTAGCCGCGGACCTTGGCCTCGGTGGTCTCGGCGAAAAGCCGCCGGATGTGGTCGAAGACCCCGGTATAAGTGGCCGGATTGCTGCGCGGCGTGCGACCGATGGCGCTCTGGTCCACGCCGACGACCTTGTCGACGTACTCCAGTCCGCTGACCCGGCGGTGCCGGCCGGGCACCAACCGGGCACCGTTGAGCTTGTCGGCCAGTACGGCGTGCAGGATGTCGTTGACCAGCGTCGACTTGCCGGAACCCGACACGCCGGTGACCGCGACGAAGCACCCCAGCGGGAAGCCCACGGTGACTCCCCGCAGGTTGTGCTCGCGGGCGTCGTGGACGGTGAGCCGTCGCTCCCCCGGCTGGCGGCGGATGTCCGGAATCGGGATCGAGCGCCGCCCGGACAGGTAGGCGCCAGTCATCGAGCGCTCACACTCGAGCAGGTCGGCCACGGTGCCAGAGACGACGATCTCGCCGCCGTGCTCGCCGGCGCCCGGACCGATGTCGACCACCCAGTCGGCGGCCGCGATGGTGTCGCGGTCGTGCTCGACCACGATCAATGTGTTGCCCAGGTCGCGCAGTCGGACCAGGGTCTCCACCAACCGCCGGTTGTCCCGTTGGTGCAGCCCGATGCTGGGTTCGTCCAGCACGTATAGCACGCCGACCAGCCCGGACCCGATCTGCGTGGCCAGCCGGATCCGCTGGGCCTCCCCGCCGGCCAGGGTGGCCGCCGCCCGGTCCAGGGACAGGTAGTCCAGGCCGACGTCGAGCAGGAAGCCGAGCCTGGCGTTCACCTCCTTGAGCACTCGCTCGGCGATCTGACGCTGGCGGGCGTCCAGCTCGATCGTGCGCAGGAAGTCGGCGCACTGGGCGATCGACATCCCCGCCACGTCGGCGATCGACCGATCGCCCAAGGTCACCGCCAGCGACTCCGGCTTGAGCCGGCTGCCGTGGCAGACCGGGCAGGCCACCTCGCGCATGAAGCCCTCGTAGCGCTCCCGGGTGGCGTCGCTCTCGGCCTCACGGTGCCGACGCTCCAGGAACGGCACCACGCCCTCGTAGGCGGTGTAGTAGCTGCGGTCCCGACCGTAGCGGTTGCGGTACCGAACGTGCACCTGGGTGGCGTGGCCGTAGAGCACCGCCTTCTGCGCCTTGGCCGGCAGCCGCTCCCAGGGCGCGTTGACGTCGAAGCCCACGCCCTCGGCCAGCGCGGTCAACAGCCGGCCGAAGTACTCGATGTTGTGGCCGCTGGACCAGGGCGCGACCGCGCCGTCGGCCAGCGAGCGCTCCGGGTCCGGGATCACGAGCTCCGGGTCGACCTCGCGCCGGGTGCCCAGCCCGGTGCACTCCGGGCAGGCGCCGTACGGCGAGTTGAACGAGAACGACCGCGGCTCGAGGTCCTCAAAGGACAGGTCGTCGTAGAGGCAGGCCAGGTGCTCGGAGAACGTCCGCTCGCGCTGCGGGTCGTCGGCGGGAAGGTCGACCAGGTCGAGCACCAGCAGACCGGCGGCGAGGCCCAGCGCGGTCTCCACCGAGTCGGTCAGCCGGCGCTGCGCCGACGGGCGGACGACGAGGCGGTCGATGACCACCTCGACGGTGTGCTGCTCGTACTTCTTCAGCGTCGGCGGCTCGGCCAGCGGCACCACCGCGCCGTCTACCCGGGCCCGGCTGAACCCCTTGGTCTGCAGGTCCGCGAACAGCTCGACGTACTCGCCCTTGCGCCCGCGGACAACCGGGGCGAGCACCTGGAAGCGAGTGCCCTCGGGCAGCTCGAGGATCCGGTCGACGATCTGCTGCGGGGTCTGCCGGGCGATCGGGCGGCCGCAGCGGGGGCAGTGCGGTCGGCCGGCCCGGGCGTAGAGCAGCCGGAGGTAGTCATAGACCTCGGTGATCGTCCCCACCGTGGACCGCGGGTTGCGCGAGGTGGACTTCTGGTCGATGGAGACCGCCGGCGACAGGCCCTCGATGAAGTCGACGTCGGGCTTGTCCATCTGGCCGAGGAACTGCCGGGCGTACGACGACAGCGACTCGACGTACCGGCGCTGGCCCTCGGCGAAGATGGTGTCGAACGCCAGGCTGGACTTGCCCGATCCGGACAGCCCGGTGAAGACGATCAGCGCGTCGCGGGGCAGGTCCAGGCTGACGTCGCGCAGGTTGTGCTCGCGGGCGCCCCGCACGACGAGGCGGCCCTCGGCGTGGTGGCTGGCGCTACTGAGATCGGCCACGGCAGGTAGGACTCCGGGAACGGTCGGCGGAGGGTCGGGCGGGCGTGGAAGCGCGCCAGCGGGGAAGGTCCGGCGACGCCGTCAGGATAACCGGGCGGTGCGACAGTTCCTTTCCATCAGCGGCCTCGGGAGTGGCGATGAGCGCAGCCAGCGACGAAACGGCTGAATACACCGGACAGGTTGAGGTGGGCGGCACGCCCGATGTCCGCGAGCTGCCCGGGCTGCGGGTCACCAAGGTGGCGGTCGGCCCGTACAACAACAACTGCTATCTGCTGCGGGATGCCGCAACCGGCGAGACGCTGCTCGTCGACGCGGCCGCCGAGCCAGAGCGGCTGCTGGCTGAGATTGGTGACGACCGGCTGGTCCGGGTGGTCCAGACGCACCAGCACCCCGACCATTGGCAGGCGTTGGCAGCGGTGGTCGCCGCCACCGGGGCGCCGGTGGCGGCCCATGCGGCCGACGCCGAGGCCTTCCCGGTGGCGGCTACCGAGCTGGTCGCCGACGGCGACGTGGTGACCGTCGGCCGGTCGCGGTTGTCGGTGATCCACCTCGACGGCCACACGCCGGGCGGGATCGCGCTGCTCTACGACGCCGACGGTACGCTCGCCGACTCCCCGCACCTGTTCACCGGCGACTCACTGTTCCCGGGTGGGCCGGGCAACACCTGGGGCGACGCCGAGCGGTTCACCCGGCTGTTGGACGACCTGGAGCGCAAGGTCTTCGGCCCGCTGCCGGACGCCACCTGGGTCTATCCCGGCCACGGCGCGGACACCACGCTCGGGACCGAGCGGCCGTCGTTGCCGGCGTGGCGGGAGCGCGGCTGGTGACGGTCGCGGGACCGGTGCGGCCGTGATCATGCCCGACCGCACCCACTACGCCCCGCGTGGTCTGGTCTGCTCGGTCGACCACTTGGCCAGCGCGGCCGGGCTGAGCCTGCTGCGGTCGGGCGGCAGCGCCGTGGACGCCGCGGTGGCGGCTTCCGCGGTACTCGCCGTGACAACCCAGCAGATGTGCGGGATGGGCGGGGACCTGGTCGCTGTGCTCCATCCCGGGCGGGGCGCCGGGGAACCAGCCGCGCTGGTGGCGGTGGGTGCGGCCGGCTCTGGCGCGGACGCCGCAGCGCTGCGGGCGGCGGGCCATCGCCGGATGCCGTACCGCGGAGACATCCGCACGGTGACGATGCCGGGCTGCGTCGACGGCTGGCTGGCGCTGCACGCCCGGATCGGCCGCCGCCCGCTGGCCGAGGTGCTGGCGCCGGCCATCGGCTACGCCTCGGAGGGCTTTCCGGTCTCGCCGCTGCTGGCCGCGGCCCTGCCGGCGGTCGCCGACGTCGCAGGCGCTGCCGAGCTGATCGGCGACCAACTGCCGGCCGCGGGTGAGCTGCGACGGCGGCCCCGACTGGCCCGCTCGCTGACCGCGATCGCCGCCGCCGGTCGAGACGGCTGGTACGGCGGTGAGTTCGGCACCGGTCTACTGCGCGTGGGCCACGGGCTGTTCGACCGCGCCGACCTGGAGCGGGACAGCGCCCGCTGGAGCGCGCCGCTGGCGGTCCGGGCGCTGGGCTGGGTGCTGCCCGCCCCGCCGGCACCGACGGCCGGCTACCTGCCGCTGGCCGTGGCCGCACCCCGATGGGCGCTGGTCGACCCGGAGGCCACCGGTTTCGACACCTGGGATACCAAACCCGGCGGCCTCTCGCCGCAGGTGGTCCGGATCGAGGACGGCGCGCCGGACGCCTGGTACGACGGCTTGTCGGCGCGCGGCCACCGGGTCGAGCGGGCGGCCGCCGGCGGTGGCTTCGGGAACGCCCAGGTGGCCGTGTTGGCAGACGGCGTGGTCGGCGGGGACGCGGACCAACGAGCGGGTACCGGCGCGGCGGTCGGCTGGTGAGTTTCGCGGACGGGCTGCTGGTCGCGGGCGCCGGGTTGGTGGCCGGTGCGGTCAACGCGGTTGCCGGCGGCGGCACGCTGATCTCGTTCCCGGCGCTGATCGCGGCCGGGAACAGCCCGCTGGTCGCCAACATCACCAGCAGCGTCGGACTAGTCAGCGGGTACCTCGGCGGCTCGATGGCCTACCGGTCCGAGCTGGCCGGTCAGCGCGACCGGGTCCGCGCGCTTGGTCTGGTCAGCGTTCTCGGGGGGATCACCGGGGCGGCGATCCTGCTGGCCACGCCGAGCCACACCTTCGACGCGGTGGTGCCGTGGCTGGTACTGACCGCCGCGCTGCTGCTGTTCGCCCAGCCGCGACTGGCCGGGGTGGTAGCGGCCCGGCGGGAGCGCCGGCCGGCCGGGGCGAGCGGTGACCGCGGCGTCGGCGCTCCCGCGCCGCCGCCGGCCGGTCACGGGATCACGACGGGCGTCCACGTCGGGGTGTTCCTCAGCGCCGTCTACGGGTCCTACTTCGGCGCCGGCCTGGGGGTGCTGCTGCTCGGCGTACTGGGCATCCTGCTCGCCGACGGGCTGCAGCGGTTGAACGCGCTCAAGGGGGTGCTGTCGTTGATCGTGAACGTGGTCGGCGTAGCCGTCTTCGTGTTCTCCGGCCGGGTGCACTGGGTGCACGCCGGTCTGCTGGCGGTCACGGCGTACGCCGGGGGACACACCGGCGTCTTCGTCGCTCGCCGGTTGTCCCCGATGGTGCTGCGCTACGCGGTGGTCGTCCTTGGAGTGGTCGTCGCAGCGGTGCTCTTCGTCCGCGGCTGATCTTCAGGCCGCGTCGCCCCTCGCCACCCTCGCTGCGCTCGCATTCGCTGCCTCGATCGTCGCCGTCTTCCGCACCGACAGGACCACCGTGACGCCGAGGATCGACACGATGACCAGCAACGACACGTACACGGGCACGGGCACGACGCTCTCCAGCAGCATCTTGGCGCCGACGAAGCACAGGATGACCGAGAGCCCGACGTTGAGGTAGCGCAGCTTGCGTACCGCGCCGGCAAGCAAGAAGTACAGCGAGCGCAGGCCGACCAGGGCGAAAGCGTTGGAGGTGAAGACGAGGAACGGTTCCCGGGTGACGCCGAACACAGCCGGGATGGAGTCCACCGCGAACAACACATCGGTGGTCGCGATAGTGATCATAACCAGGACGAGCGGAGTGACGACCCGCCGGCCATCGATCCGGGTGAGGATCCGGCCGCCGTCGTACTCCTTGGTCGTCGGCAGCACCCGCTCCGCCAGCTGGAGCACCGGGTTGCGCCCAAGGTGCGGCTCCTCGGCCCGGTGCAGCGCCAGCCGGATCCCGGTGAGCACGAGGAATGCCCCGAAGACGTAGATCACCCAGTGCAGCCGGTCGAGCAGCGCAACGCCGCCGGCGATGAACAGCCCCCGGAGAATCAAGGCGCCGACGATGCCGAAGAGCAGCACCTTGTGCTGGTTGACTGCCGGTACGGCGAACATCGACATGATCAGCACGAAGACGAAGAGGTTGTCGACGGACAGGCTCTCCTCGACCAGATAACCGGCGAAGTACTGTCCGGCGATGTCGCCGCCGGTCAGGATGAGCAGGCCGACGCCGAAAGCCACGGCGATGCCGATGTAGAGCGCCGCCCAGACACCGGCTTCCTTCCGGCTCAGCTCGTGCGGATCGTGGTCGACCACGACCAGGTCGACCAGGAGCAGGACGAGCAGACCGCCGACGACGCTGGCCCAGACCCACAGCGGAACATCCACGCACGAACCTCCGGGTCGGTGAAAACACCGGAGGTCTCTCCCGCTCCGCGGCTGGCGGAACCGGTGACGCCGGGGCGTCCGGCGCAGGGGCCGGGACGGAACCGTGCTGACGACGTCGCCGCGGGGGGATACTCCCCTCCAAGAACCAACGGCAGTTTACCGTGCCTTGACCGCAACCGCGAGCGTGCCAAACCGGCCGGTAGCCCGGGTAAGACGCCGGAGCCGCCGAACCGTCGCTGTCAAGGGCGGGCTATCGCACCCCGGCGGCGTCCATCCCGCGCAGCTCCTTCTTCAGCTCGCCTATCTCGTCCCGAAGCCGGGCGGCCAGCTCGAACTGCAGCTCGCGAGCGGCCTCGTGCATCTGGTCGGACAGCTGCTGGATGAGGTTGGCCAGCTCGGCCCGCGGCATCCCGGCCAGCTCGGCGGCGTGTCGACCCACGGAGCGGCCGCGGGAAGACAGCCCGGGCACCGGCGCCTTGCCCCGGCTCTGCTGCCGGCCGGAGCCGCCCACCAGCTCGCCGTCGGCCGCGGTCTCCCGAATAACGTCGTCGAGGATGTCGGCGATCTTCTTGCGCAGCGGCTGCGGGTCCAAACCGCGCTCGGCGTTGTAGGCCAGCTGCTTCACCCGGCGGCGGTTGGTCTCGTCGATCGCCTTGGCCATCGACGGCGTGATCGTGTCGGCGTACATGTGGACTTGGCCGGAGACGTTGCGGGCGGCCCGGCCGATGGTCTGGATCAGCGACTTGTCCGAGCGCAGGAAGCCCTCCTTGTCCGCGTCCAGGATGGCGACCAGCGACACCTCCGGCAGGTCGAGGCCCTCGCGCAGCAGGTTGATGCCGACCAGCACGTCGAAGTCACCCGAGCGCAGCTCACGCAACAGCTCGATCCGGCGCAGCGTGTCCACCTCGCTGTGCAGATAGCGCACCCGGACGCCGAGGTCGAGGAGGTAATCGGTCAAGTCCTCGGACATCTTCTTGGTCAGCGTAGTGACCAGCACCCGCTCGTCCCGGTCGGTCCGCAGTCGGATCTCGTGCACCAGGTCGTCGATCTGGCCCTTGGTCGGCTTGACGACGATCTCCGGGTCGATCAGACCGGTTGGCCGGATGATCTGATCTACAACGCCGTGCCCGCGAGACAGCTCGTACGGTCCCGGTGTCGCGGACAAATAGACAGTTTGGCCGATCCGGTCGGTGAACTCCTCCCACTTCAGCGGCCGGTTGTCCATGGCGCTGGGCAGCCGGAAGCCGTGGTCGACCAGCGTGCGCTTGCGGCTCATGTCGCCCTCGTACATCCCGCCGATCTGCGGGACGGTGACGTGGCTCTCGTCGATGACGAGCAGGAAGTCCTCGGCGAAGTAGTCGAGCAAGGTGTTCGGCGCGGTGCCGGCGGCCCGGCCGTCGATGTGCCGGGAGTAGTTCTCGATGCCGGAGCAGAACCCGACCTGGCGCATCATCTCGATGTCGTACGTCGTGCGCATCCGCAGCCGCTGGGCCTCCAGCAGTTTGCCGTGGCGCTCCAGCTTGGCCAGCTGGTCAGCGAGCTCGAGCTCGATCCCGGAGATCGCCCGCTCCATCCGCTCCGGGCCGGCCACGTAGTGGGTCGCCGGGAAGACGTAGATCTCCTTGTCCTCGGTCAGCACCTCGCCGGTCAGTGGGTGCAGGGTGGAGAGCCGCTCGATCTCGTCGCCGAACATCTCGATCCGGACGGCGTGCTCTTCGTAGGCCGGGAACACCTCGACGGTGTCGCCCCGGACCCGGAACGTGCCGCGACTGAACGCCAGGTCGTTGCGGGTGTACTGCACGTCGACGAAGCGCCGCAGCAGCTTGTCCCGCTCGATCTCGTCGCCCACCCGCAGCCGCACCATCCGGTCGACGTACTCCTGCGGCGTGCCCAGGCCGTAGATGCAGCTGACGCTGGCCACCACGATCACGTCGCGACGGGTGAGCAGGCTCATCGTGGCCGAGTGCCGCAGCCGCTCGACCTCGGAGTTGATCGAGGAGTCCTTCTCGATGTAGGTGTCGGTCTGCGGAACGTAGGCCTCTGGTTGGTAGTAGTCGTAGTAGGAGACGAAGTACTCCACCGCGTTGTGCGGCAGCAGCTCGCGCAGCTCGTTGGCCAGCTGCGCGGCCAGCGTCTTGTTGGGCGCCATCACCAGCGTCGGCCGCTGCACCCGCTCCACCAGCCAGGCGGCGGTGGCCGACTTGCCGGTGCCGGTGGCACCGAGCAGCACGACGTCGTGCTCCCCGGCCCGGATGCGCCGCTCCAGGTCGTTGATGGCGCTCGGCTGATCGCCGGCCGGCGCGAAGTCGCTGACGACCTCGAACGGGGCGACGGTGCGGACGATGTCGGTAACTGGTCTCACGACAGCGACACTACGACGAGCCTCCGACAGTTTTCAGCTGCCCGTCGAGCCGCGGTCATGGCGACCACACCGCTGTCCGGACGAGCCGCTGTTCACCCGGCCTGGTCAGACCCGCACCACCTGCAGCCCTGGGACGTCGTCGTACTCGGAGTCCTGGGAGACGACCGGAATGCCGTTGGCGAGCGCTGTTGCCGCAATCCACGAGTCATTGAGCGGCATCCGCGTGCCCGCGTCGCGCAGGGCGAGCCGGAGCGTGGCCCAGGACGCGGCGACAGCGCCGTCGACCGGAATCGGGTCCAATGCGTTGGCGCGAGTCAGCGTCTCCAGCCGACGCGCCCGGGTAGGCCCGTCGCCGGCAGCAAGCACGCCAAGGCGAAGTTCAGCGATGGTGATCACTGAAGCCGCGAGGAGCCTGGGTGGAGCGCCCGGGAGCGGCCGGTCTGCTCGATCGCAACAAACAGCGACGTGTCAGCCAGTCCCAGCTCCGCCCGGTCGGGTGCGGCGGCCATCAACGAACGGGTGCGTCGTGGGTAGAGTCCGGAATCATCGTCGCCAGGTCTTGGACCAGCCCCGGGTCGGCCCGACCGCCGTCTAGATGGCGCATAAACCTTTCCCAGGTCATGGTCCGGGGGCGGGAACGCAGCGGGACGAGCTCGGCGACGGGCCGCCCGCTGACCGTCACGCGGAGCCGCTCCCCAGCCTCGACCCGACGTAGCACCCCACTGACGTCGTTACGCAGCTCTCGGGCCGGCAGGTCCGTCATGTCCGGGAGACTACCCTCACTGTCGCAGTACTGCTACGGACGGCTCAGGACGGCCGGGTGCGCAGCCTGTCCTGCAGCGCCAGCCATACCGCCTGCACCTGACGGTCGAGGTCGTCCAGGCTGCCGTCGTTGGTGATCACGAAGTCCGCTACTGCCAGCTTGTCCGCCAGCGGTGCCTGGGCGGCGATCCGGCTGCGAGCCTCGTCGGCTGACATGCCCCGAGCGCGCACCAGCCGGCTCCCCTGAGTCTCTGCGGTCGCCGCCACCACGAGCACGACGTCGTACGCCGCTGCCAACCCCACCTCGACCAGCAGCGGTACGTCGTGCACCACGATCGCGTCCGCCAGCGCAGCCGCGAACCGTTCCGCCGTCGCGGCCCCGACCAGCGGGTGCACAATCGCGTTCAGCCGGGCCCTTGCCGCCGGGTCGGCGAACACGATGGCGCCGAGCCGGTCCCGGTCCAGCGACCCGTCCGGGCGCAGCACCTCGGCGCCGAACTCGGCGGCGACGGCGGCCAGCCCGGGTGTGCCGGGCTCGACCACCTCCCGCGCCAGCACGTCGGCGTCGACGACGTACGCGCCGAGCGCCGCCAGCCGGCGGGTCACCTCGCTCTTGCCCGACCCGATCCCGCCGGTGAGCCCAACCTTCAGCACGGCCGGACGCCCTCAGCAGACAGCGGTTAGACCTGACCCCCGGCCAGCTTCTCCCGCAGCGCCGCCAACGCCTCGTCGGACGCGAGCGCGCCGGCCGAGGGCTGCTCGGTGACGTACTCCCGCGGGCCGGAGGCCTCGGACTCGGACGCGTGCGCCGCCGCGATCTGCTTCTGGTGGGCGTCGTAGCGGGCCTGGGCCTCGGCGTACTGCCGCTCCCAGGCCGCCTGCTGGGCCTCGTTGCCGGGGAGCCAGGCCTGGGTCTCCGGGTCGAAGCCCTCCGGGTAGATGTAGTTGCCGGCCTCGTCGTACTGGGCCTCCATGCCGTAAGCCGTGGGGTCGAAGGCGACCGCCTCCCCGATGGTGCCTTCGTTGGCCTGCTTGAGCGACAACGAGATCCGCCGCCGGTCCAGGTCGATGTCGATCACCTTGACCATGATCTCGTCGCCGACGTTGGCCACCTGCTCGGGGATCTCGACATGCCGCTCGGCCAGCTCCGAGATGTGCACCAGGCCCTCGATGCCCTCGTCCACCCGGACGAACGCCCCGAACGGCACCAACTTGGTGACCTTGCCGGGCACGACCTGGCCGATGGCGTGGGTCCGGGCGAACTGTCGCCAGGGGTCCTCCTGGGTCGCCTTGAGCGACAGCGAGACCCGCTCGCGGTCGAGGTCCACATCCAGCACCTCGACGTCGACCTCCTGGCCGACCTCGACGACCTCGCTGGGGTGGTCGATGTGCTTCCAGGACAGCTCGGAGACGTGCACCAGCCCGTCCACGCCACCGAGGTCGACAAACGCCCCGAAGTTGACGATGGAAGACACGACGCCGTGCCGCACCTGGCCCTTCTGCAGGGTGGTCAGGAAGGACTGCCGCACCTCGGACTGGGTCTGCTCCAGCCACTGCCGGCGGGACAGCACCACGTTGTTACGGTTCTTGTCCAACTCGATGATCTTGGCTTCCAGCTCCTTGCCCACGTAGGGCTGGAGGTCGCGGACCCGGCGCATCTCGACCAGCGACGCCGGCAGGAAGCCGCGCAGGCCGATGTCGAGGATCAGGCCACCCTTGACCACCTCGATCACCGTGCCGGTGACGATCTGGTCCTCTTCCTTGAGCTTCTCGATCGTGCCCCAGGCGCGCTCGTACTGCGCTCGCTTCTTGGACAGGATCAGCCGACCCTCTTTGTCCTCCTTCTGCAGGACCAGCGCCTCGACCTGGTCCCCCACCGAGACAACTTCGTTGGGGTCCACGTCGTGCTTGATCGAAAGCTCGCGCGAGGGGATGACGCCCTCGGTCTTGTAGCCGATGTCGAGCAGAACCTCGTCCCGGTCGACCTTGACGATCGTGCCCTCGACGATGTCGCCGTCGTTGAAGTACTTGATCGTCTCGTCGATCGCGGCCATGAAGTCCTCGGCGGACCCGATGTCGTTGACCGCAACCTGCGGGCTGTTCGCCGGAGACAATCCCGCGCCGCGGCCGGCCGCAGTCAGGGAAGGAACAGTCTCGGGTCGTACGTCGGTAACACTCGTCATAGGGGGGTGGGCTCCGGCCGGGGTGGCTCGTCGGGAGCGCGGAAGGCCCTGATCGCCGGCTGACGAGGACGGGCGGACAAGGCGGACCGGACGGTACGGCGGCGGGCGCGCGCACGACGGTGCCTGGACGTGACCCTGGTCGTTGACAGACGAGTGCGCCTGCTCCGGTGAGGCGGCACAGGCCCACAGCGCATTGGTAAGGATACGGTCGGTCGTCGATCAGGGTCAATCAGCGGAATGGGTTACGTGGATGGGCTACGTCGATGGGCCACGTGGACGAATCGGATGACAGCAGCGCGGTCGGCTACCGGCCGGTCGGGGCGGCCGCGGCGGCCGCGGCCAACCGGCGGTGGTGGGACGGCGATGCCGACGCATACCTTGCCGAGCACGGGCGCTTCCTCGGTGGCGACCAACCGGGCGCGGCCCGCTTCGTCTGGGGTCCGGAAGGACTCGATGAGGCCGACGTCGGGCTGCTCGGTGACGTGGCTGGGCGTCGGGTGCTCGAGGTCGGCTGCGGGGCCGCGCAGTGCGGCCGGTGGCTGGTCGGACGCGGCGCCGCGGTCGTGGGCGTCGACCTGTCCATCGGGATGCTCGGCCATGCCCACCGGTTGGACGCCGCCATCAGTCACCAGGGCGGCCGGCGAGTCGACCTCGTCTGCGCCGACGCCCGGCGACTGTCGCTGGCCTCAGAGTGCGTGGACCTCGCCTGCTCGGCGTACGGCGCGCTGCCCTTCGTCACCGACCCGGGCCGGGTGCACGCCGAGGTGGCCCGGGTACTGCGTCCGGGTGGCCGCTGGGTGTTCTCGGTGACCCACCCGGTGCGCTGGGCCTTTCCGGATGACCCCGGGCCGGCCGGGCTGGTGGTGGCCCGGTCCTACTTCGACCGGACGCCGTACGTCGAGACCGGCGCCGACGGTGAACCGGCCTACATCGAGCAGCACCGGACGCTGGGTGACCGGGTCCGCGAGGTGGTCGGCGCCGGGCTGCGGCTGTTGGACGTGGTCGAGCCGGAGTGGCCGGACGGGCACGACCAGGTTTGGGGCGGCTGGAGCCCGCGGCGCGGTCGGCTGATTCCCGGCACCGCGATCTTCGTCACCGCGAAGCCGGAGTGATCCGGACACTCGCACACTCGCACACTCGCACACTCGCAAGCTCGCCAATGTTGAGTACACGTGCGGATCAGCGGCCGGGATCCGCACGTGGGCTCAAGATCGGCGGAGGTGGGGCGGTCCGAACGCCTCTTCGCGCTATCCACCAACCCGGCTGTGCCTGCCGGGGCGGTCGCCGGGGTAGTAACCACCGGCGATGGAACGAGCTCTCGATGACGCGTACCTGGTGTCGCAGGCCCAGCGTGGCTTCCTCGACGCCTTCGAGCGCAACCCGCGCGTTCGCGTCCAGGTGCGGGGAGGAGCCCGATGAACCCGAACGCGGATCGCGCCAACCGCGCGCTGCGACCCTGCTCGCCCTGCTGCTGCTCGTTGGCGCCGGCTTCGGTCTCGCGTTGAGGTTCGGCGTCTTCGGCACCGCCCGAGCCAACCAGCCGCTGCTGCTGCCGGTCGGCACCGACCGGGTGCGTGAGCTCGACTTGGAACCCAACACCGGCGCCGGGGCAACCACCGTGTCGACGTCGGCGGTGACCGACGCGGTGACCACCGAGATAGCGGGCTACCGCGGGGTCGAGCGGACATCGGCCCGGCTCATCCGAGACCAGGTCAGCCTGGACCTCGTGCTCACGGTCACCATCAACAACCGCGCCGACCTCGACGCCGTACGCCGGCGCATCGAGGAACACGCGGTCAGCCACACCCGCCAGGCGCTGGGGCAGTCGCAACTTCGGTCCAGTTGCACGTCCAACTCGCCGCCGGCTCACCCCGACGGGTGCGCTGACCGGCGTCCAGGTCAAGGTGCCCGCCCGTACGGCGGGTCACGTACCGCCGCTGCACCACGATCACCGCCGAGGGCGGCTGACCTTCCGGCCCGATGATCGTGGTGTGCGGCCGCAGCGACTTGCTGATTCAGACCCGGTATAGCGCGACCAGCGGGCACCGGAACGGGTCCTGGCCGCGCACCCCGAGCGCGTTGAGGTAGCGCGTGATGATCCGATACGACTGCAGCAGGCTGGTCTCGGTGTAGGCGACGCCGTGCTCGGCACAGTGGGCCCGGACCAGTGGCTGGGCGCGCTTGAGATTCGGGCGCGGCATGTTGGGAAACAAGTGGTGCTCGATCTGGTAGTTCAGCCCCCCCATCGCATAGCCGGTGATGCGGCCACCGCTGATGTTGCGCGACATGAGCACCTGGCGGCGCAAGAAGTCCACCTTCAGCCCGGCCGGCACAATCGGCATGCCGATGTGGTTGGGGGCGAACGCGCCGCCGAGCAGCACCCCGAACACCGCCAGCTGTACGCCGACGAACGCCGCTGCCTTGCCCGGCGGCAACAACAGCAGCAACGCGGCCACGTACCCGCCGAGGCGGGCGACGAGGAAGCCGGCCTCCATTCCCCGGTGCTTGACCGGAGCGCGCCGCAGCACCGACTTGACGCTTTCGGCGTGCAGGTTCAGCCCCTCCAACGTCAACAGCGGGAAGAACCACCAGCCTTGCCGGCGGGCGAACTGGGCGGCGAGCCCGGTCTTGGTCACGGCGACCGCGGGCGTCAGGGCAAGCACGCCGGGACCGATGTCGGGGTCCTTGCCCTCCTGGTTGGGAGCGGAGTGATGCCGGTTGTGCTTACTGATCCACCAGCCGTAGCTCAGGCCGGTGAAGGCGCCCGAGAGCACGCGAGCCGTCCACTCGTTCCAGCGCTTGGACGCGAACACCTGCTGGTGCGCGGCGTCGTGACCGAGGAACCCAAATTGGGTCGAGACCAACGCGAGCAGCCCCGCGAGCACCAGTTGGAACCAGGAGTTGCCCAGCAGTACCACGCCGACCCAGACCAGCACGAAGGCGGAGACCGTGCCCACGATGTGACACCAGTAGTAGCCGTACCGGCGCCGCTGTAGACCGTCGGCCTGCACGCGGCGGGAGAGCTCGGTATACACGCTGATGTAGGCGTCGCGCGGGCGCTGAGCCGCTGTCGGTTGGGCCGGCGTCGGTTGGGCCGCTGTCGGTTGGGCCGCTGTCGGGGTCAACGGAGGTCCGCCATGGCTGTCCTCTCGGGGGGCTCCCGCATCGCGCGGCCGAAGTCGGCAACCGAGACAGGGCCCGTGCTCCTGGCTGGGGCGTCGCGGGACGTCAGCCGGCCGGACAGCCCGCCGGTCAAGCCAATAGCTTGACTACGCTCCAGACACTCGACGTACCCAACGGGGATGTCAAGGCCAGGCCCGCCGCGGCGGTCAGTGGCCGGCTTCGTCCCACGTCGCCCCGGTGCCGACGCTGACGTCCAGCGGCACCGACATCGGGTAGGCGCCCCCCATCTCCCGGCGTACCTGGTCCTCGACCGCCGCTCGCTCCCTCGGCGCGACTTCAAGCACGAGCTCGTCGTGCACCTGCAACAGCAGCCGAGAGCGCAGCCCGGCGGCGCGCAGCCCGGCGTCCACCCGCAGCATGGCGACCTTGATGATGTCCGCGGCCGAGCCCTGGATCGGGGCGTTCAACGCCATCCGTTCGGCCATCTGCCGCCGCTGGCTGTTGTCGCTGAGCAGGTCCGGCAGGTAGCGCCGGCGACCCAGTATGGTCTCGGTGTAGCCGTCGCGGCGGGCCTGGGCCACTACGTCCCGGAGGTAGTCGCGCACCCCGCCGAACCGCTCGAAGTAGGCGTCCATCTGCTCCCGCGCCTCCTCCGGCGCGATCTTGAGCTGCTGGGCCAGCCCGAACGCCGACAGCCCGTAGGCCAGCCCGTACCCCATCGCCTTGATCCGCCGGCGTAGGTCCGGGTCGACCTGCTCGGGCGGTACGTCGAACACCCGCGCGGCCGTGGTGGTGTGCACGTCCTCGCCGCTGGTGAAGGCCTCGATCAACCCGGCGTCCCCGGAGAGGTGGGCCAGGATGCGCATCTCGATCTGGCTGTAGTCCGCGGTCAACAGACAGTCGAAACCGGGCCCGACCACGAACGCCTGGCGGATCTCGCGACCCTCTGCTGTCCGGATCGGGATGTTCTGCAGGTTCGGGTCCTGGCTGGACAGCCGGCCGGTCGCCGCGACCATCTGGTTGTACGTCGTGTGAATCCGCCCGGCGGGGTCCACCATCGGGATCAGCGCGTCCACCACGGTCTTGAGCCGGGAGACGTCCCGGTGGCGGAGGAGGTGGGCCAGCACATCCACATCCGGGCGCTGCTCGAACAGCCAGGTGAGCGAGTCGGCGTCGGTGGTGTAGCCAGTCTTGATCTTCTTAGTCTTGGGCAGGCCCAGCTCGTCGAACAGGATGACCTGCAGCTGCTTGGGTGATCCCAGGTTGAACTCCCGGCCCACGCAGCGATAGGCGTCCTGAGCGGCGGCCTTGACTTCGCCGGCGAGTCGGGCCTCCAGGTCGGCCAGCCGCTCGGCGTCCACGGCGATGCCGGTGCGCTCCATCCCGACCAGCACGTCGACGAGCGGCAGCTCCACCTCGCGCAGCAACGTCGTTGCGCTGCGCCGCTCCAGGTCAGCGTCCAGCGCGTGGGCCAGGTCGACGACCGCCCGGGCCCGCACGATCTCCGCCGCCGCCGCGTCCGCCTCCTCGCCGCCGTCGAGGGAGAGCTGGCCGTCGGTCGCGGTCTCCGCCCGCAGCTCCCGGCGCAGGTAGCGCAGGGCCAGGTCGGCCAGGTCGAACGACCGCTGCCCGGGCAGCGCCAGGTAGGCGGCCAGCGCCGTGTCGCTGGTCACGCCGTGCAGCTGCCAGCCGCGGTCCAGGAATGCCAACGTCGGTCCCTTGGCGTCGTGCACGGCCTTCGGCTGCGCCGGGTCCGCCAGCCAGCCCGCCAGCGCGGCGTCGTCGGCGGCGGTCAGCTGCTCGGGGTCGACAAACGCCGCCTCGCCGTCCTCCACCGCCAGCGCCAGGCCGGTCACCGTCCCGGTGCCCCGGCCCCAGGTGCCACGGACCGCCAGCCCCACCCGGCCGGTGCCGACCGCGTGCTCGGCCAGCCACTGCGCCACCTCGTCCGGCCCCAGCGCGCCGCCGCCGACGTCGAAGCCCTGGTCGGCCTCCGGCTCGACCGCGGACAGGGTGGCGTACAGCCGTTCGCGCAGCACCCGGAACTGCAGCGTGTCGAAGACCTTGTGCACCTCGTCGCGGTCCCAGGCGCCCAGGTGCAGGTCGTGCGGTCCCACCGGCAGCGGGACGTGCCGGTCCAGCTCGGTCAGCTGCCGGTTGCGCACGACGTCGGCCAGCCGCTCCCGCAGCGCCGCGCCGGCCCGGCCCGGCACCTCGTCCACCCGGTCGACCAGCTCGGCCAGCGAACCGAACTCACGCACCCACTTGGCGGCGGTCTTCTCCCCCACGCCCGGGATGCTGGGCAGGTTGTCGCTCGGGTCCCCGCGGAGGGCGGCGAAGTCCGGGTACTGCGCCGGCGTCAGCCCGTACTTGGCGGCCAGCTCGGCCGGCGTGAACCGGGTCATGTCGCTGATCCCGCGCCGGGTCATCAACACGGTGACCGCGTCGCTGACCAGCTGGTAGGCATCCCGGTCCCCGGTGACCACCAGGACGTCCATGCCCGCCGCCTCGGCCTCGGCGGCTAGGGTCGCGATCACATCGTCGGCCTCGTAGCCCTGGGCGCTCACCATCGGTACGGCTAGTGCCGCGAGCACCTCCTTTACCAGGCTTACCTGGCCGCGGAAGTCAGCGGGGGTCTCGCTGCGGGTGGCCTTGTACTCGGTGTACGCCTCGTGCCGGAAGGTCGGTCCGGACAGGTCGAAGGCGACCGCGACGTGGGTGGGCTTCTCCTGCGCCAAGACGTTGATGAGCATGCTGGTGAAGCCGTAGACGGCGTTGGTGGGCTGCCCGGTGGTGGTGGCGAAGTTCTCCACCGGCAGCGCGAAGAACGCTCGGTAGGCCAGCGAGTGTCCGTCGAGCAGGAGCAACCGCTGGCGCTGGTCCTGCGTCGGGCGGGCGGTGCCCGCCGCTGGTGCCGTGGCCACTTGCTGATTCTAGGGACGACGCCTTCCTCGGGAGGGGCGTCCTGGATCACCCGCTCCTGCAAGTGGCTCAGTAGTTCTGGGAGACGTCGGCCCAGGCCGGCCTAGCTAGTGTAGTGTATTGCAATTGGCGCTTGTCTTGCGATAGACTGAGCTATGAACAAGCCAGCGCCGGCGCTTGCCTTGTCCAAGGGACAGCGCCAGACCTTGCAGAGGTTGTCCAGCTCGACTTCCGCCGCGAACCGGCTGGTGGTTCGGTCGAGGGCCCCGCTGCTAGCCCCGTCTTCCGCACTGTGATCGGTCATGCCCCCTGTGTGGACGGGCAGGAATGCCTGTGGTTGAACGGTTCTGTTGGACCTGGACTGATCGCTGAGACGGACGTGTTGTGCCAACGATACGAATAATGTGCTTGTCGTCCAACGGCTCTAGGCGCTATCGTTGTGCTAATCATGTATCCACGAGTCAAGCGAGTCCGGCGAGGCGACCAGCTGCACGAATACGTGCAGCTGGTGGAAGGGCATCGGGTCGACGGAAAAGTTCGGCAGCGTGTTGTGGCAACGCTGGGCCGGCTCGATGAGCTCAAAGCCACCGGNCAACTGGACCGTTGGGCTGGTGCGTTCGCGCGGCTGGACCCGCCGCCGGTCGGGACCCGGCGTGAGGTCGGTCCGTTGCTGCTGGTCACGCACTACCTGCGCCGGCTGGGCCTGACCGAGCTGGTAGATGCCGCCGCCCCGATGCGTGGCCGGTCGCTGCTGACCCACGGCGAGGTGATCAGCGCGCTGGTCGCCAACCGGCTCAGCTGCCCGGCGCCGCTGTATGACGTGGCCGGTTGGGCGTCCGGCGCGGCGGTCGCCGAACTGCTCGGGGTGCCGGCTGGACTGCTCAACGACGACCGGCTCGGTCGGGCGTTGGAGGCCTTCGCCACCGTCGCCGACGACGTCCGCGGCCGAGTCCTGCTCACCACCTTGGACCGCTTCGACGTCGACGCGACCCGGCTGCACCTGGACCTGACCACGCTGCGCTTCACCGGCGCCTACCCGGACTCCACGCTGGTCGCCAAGGGCTGGGGGTCGGACCGCAAAGTCGCCCGTCAGGTCCGTGCTCTGCAGGCCAGCACCCCGACCGGGGTGCCGCTGCTGTTCCGGCCGCACAAGGGCTCCGAGGCCGAGCTCACCGCGCTCGGCGCCGCCATGGAGACCTTGCCGGCCGCACTGCCGGCCGGCCTGGTCGTGGTCGCCGACTCCGCGTTCGGGCACCTGGGCAGCCTGTGCGCAGCCGACCGCGAAGGACTGCGGTTCGTCGTCCCGCTGCGCGCCGACACCGGCTGGACCCAGCACTTCGACACCCAGATCAGTGACCTCACCAACCTCACCGACCTCGACCACACCGCCGAACGCGAACGCCACCTACCAGCCGAGCAACGCACCCGCTGGCGCGGCGCCCTGCACCCGTTCGCGGTCACCGACCCCAAGACCAAAGCCCACCACGACCTGCGGGTGGCCTACAGCTGGTCCTCGGAGGAAGCCGCCTCCGTCAGCGATGCCCGTGAACGTGCCCTGACCAAAGCCGAGAACGACCTGACCCGCGTCCGCAACGGCCTCGGTGGCCGCTACTACAAGACCCTCAAACAGGTCGAGACCAAGATCGCCCGGATCGTGCACCGACGCATCGAACCGCTGCTGGCCGTCACCGTCGGTACCACCCCCACCGGCAAACCCACCCTGAGCTGGAGCCGCGACACCGCAGCCATCACCGCCGCCAGCCGCCTGGACGGCCTCTACGCCCTCGCCACCAATCTGCCCGACCCCCTCACCGCCCTCGACGTGCTCGACATCTACAAAGACCAGTGGATCGTCGAGCAACGCCACCGCGACCTCAAACGCCCCAGCCCGCTGCGAGTCCGGCCGGTGTTCCTGCACAACGACGACCGGATCGCCGCCCTGGTCAGCGTCGTCGGCATCGCGCTGCTCATCTTCGGCCTCATCGAAGCCGACCTACGCCGCCGGCTCCCCACCGGCCAACCCCGCCTACCCGGACTACTCCCCGAAGGCCGCGCCGCCAAGCCCACCGGCCGAAACATCCTTGCTGCCTTCAACAGCCTGGCCTTCACCTACACCCTCTCCGGTCCCGCCCTAGACCGACTCACCCCCACCCAACGACAAATCCTGGCCCTGCTCGACATCCCCCTACCCTGGATCGAGCAACACCACTAGACACCTCACGGTGCGGAAAACGGGGCTAGTCG
>JGI20195J14853_1000096_pt1 | contig 22000 bp, 20 predicted proteins | sample NGESurdeep092012_3_FD_14853 | JGI IMG/M metagenome (IMG submission 14853)
GCGCCATAAGCGCGTTTACGCGCGTCTTCGACGCGCTATGGCGGTGCGCCGCTGATCCGGGACCTTTCCAAATTCTGAGTTTCGTAACGGTCCCGGGTCTGCGTCGCAACATTTCATGTTGCGCCGCGCCCGGGACATGAGCCTACCCATCCACAAAGCCGTTCTGCCGCAGATAGGCCAGCAGCGGCAACAGCGGCAGGCCGAGAATGGTGAAATAGTCGCCCCCGACGCGCTCGAACAGGTGAATGCCGATGCCTTCGAGCTGATAGCCGCCGACGCTCGCCAGGGCGGCGCCCCCCGCCATGTCGAGATAATCCTCGAGAAAGCGGTCGGAAATATCGCGCATGGTCAGCCGCGCGCTGTCGACGCAATCGAACAGCACGGCGCCGTCGCGCACCAGCGCCAGCGCAGAATGCAGCTCGTGCGTCCGCCCGCGCAAGGCTCGCAACTGCTCGGCCGCCGCGGCGCGGTTGGCCGGCTTGCTGAAGCGTTTGGCTCCGCGCGCCAGTGTCTGGTCGGCGCCCAGCACCAACCGGCCGGGCAACGAGCGCGCCACCGCGTCGGCCTTGGCGCGCGCGAGCAAGCGGGCGACGGCGGCGGCATCGGTGGTCCCGGCTTTGGCTTCGACCGCGCGTTCGTCGATCTGCGCCGGCCTGATCTCGAAGCGCAGGCCGACCGCCGCCAGCATCTTGCCGCGCACGTCGCTTTTCGATGCGAGCACCAGCGGTTGCGGGCTAAGCCAGAGCGCCATGATTCAAGTCATCGGTTGACGGCGGCGTTCGCTCAGCAGCTTCATCACCGCGGCGGCGGTTTCCTCGATCGAGCGGCGCGTCACGTCGATAACGGGCCAACTGTACTTGGCGCAGAGCCGGCGCGAAAACGCCACCTCCTCGGCCACCGCGGCCTTGTCGATATAGCGATCGTCGTCGCGATGCGCTTTCAAGCCCAACAGCCGGTTCTCCCGGATCTGCACGATGCGCTCGGGACTGGCATAGAGCCCGACCACCAGCGGCCGCGTCAGCTTCTCCACCGCGGGCGGCAGCAGCACGCCCGGCACCAGCGGCACGTTGCCGGTTTTGACGCCGCGATTGGCGAGATAGATCGAGGTCGGCGTTTTCGACGTGCGCGAGACACCGACCAGCACCACGTCGGCCTGCTCCAGCCCTTCCACGTGCTGGCCGTCGTCATGAAACATCGTGTAGTTGAGCGCGTCGATGCGCTGGAAATATTCCGCGTTGAGCACGTGCTGGGCGCCGACGCGGTGGATGGTCTCGGCGCCGAGATAGGACTGGAACAGGCGGAGCACCGGCCCCAGCACCGACATACAAGGCAGCGCGAGGTCGCGGCATTTGTTTTCCAGCAATTGAATGAGGTCTTCCTCGAGCAGCGTGTACAGCACCAGGCCCGGCGATTCCGTTATTTCAGCCAGCGCATTGTCGAGCTGCTTCTTCGAGCGCACCATCGGGTAAAGATGCTCGACCGGCGACACGTTGGCATATTGCGCCGCAGCGGCGCGCGCCACCGTGATCAGGGTTTCGCCGGTGGCATCGGAAACCAGATGGAGATGGAAATAACCGGTGTTGGGCATCTGTATAGCTGCAGGACCGCGTGTGGATAGAGCGGGAGAAGGCCACGGCTTTACCCGCCACGCAAGCTCACACTGACAATGAGTTCATTTTCCATCCACATGGCTGGCCGCGGGACGCTTCCGATATAGCGATGTGGCTTCTGTAAGTGGATGTGGACAGTGGCCTGGGGACAAACGGGGATAGCGCATCAAACACCAGCAAAACCGCCGCCACGGCTGTGGATGACAGAATGCTGGATTAGGCCCGCTTCTGAATCCAACCCTACCATGCAGTGGACAGACTGTTGACCGGAAGGCATGAGTCCAATCCACCGTCCAGTAACCACTACAAAGAGATTTATAAGAGTCTTTATGGAAGAAGCCGGCAAAACCGATGGTCTGGGGATAAAGCNGCTACTACGCGTGCTTGGCAGGCAGCACGAAGCCGTGCCGCCCGTATGGATGATGCGGCAAGCAGGGCGGTATTTACCGGAATATCGTGCAGTGCGGGAGAAAGCGGGCGGCTTTCTCGATCTCTGTTTTAATCCAAAATTGGCGGCGGAAGTCACGCTGCAGCCGGTGCGGCGGTTTGGTTTCGATGCCGCGATCCTGTTTTCCGACATCCTGGTGATACCGCTCGCGCTCGGGCGCAAGCTTTGGTTCGTCGAAGGTGAAGGACCGCGGCTTGAGCCGTTGGCGGATGCGGAAGCATTACTGTCGGTACGACAAGAGGCGGACCAAAAGCTGCTAGCGCCGATCTATGAAACCGTGCGGCGCGTGAAAAGCGAACTTGGATCTACAACGACACTGATTGGCTTTTGCGGCGCGCCATGGACCGTTGCGACTTATATGGTCGCCGGCCAAGGGACGCCCGATCAGGCGCCGGCAAAAAACCTGGCAGCGCAAGCACCCGAGGCTTTTCAATATATAATCGATTGCCTGGTCGATGCTTCCGTCGATTATCTGGCGCGGCAATTGGAAGCNGGCGCCGATGCGGTGCAAATATTCGATACTTGGGCGGGGTCGCTGCCGCCGCAGGATTTCGAGCGCTGGTGCGTACAGCCGACGAAACGTTTGATCGCAAAACTACGCGCGCGGCGCCCCGATGCGAAAGTGATCGGATTTCCCCGCGGTGCCGGCAAAAATATTCCGCGCTATGTGGATGAGACCGGCGTCGATGCGGTCAGCCTGGAAAGCGGCATTGACCGAGGCTTCGCCCGCGAGCAAATCCAAAGCCGGGTGCCGGTGCAAGGCAATGTCGATCCGTTGCTCTTGCGCGCAGGCGGCGGCGCGCTCGATCGGGAAGTCGACGATGTGCTGAACGCTTTTTCGAGCGGCCCGTTCATTTTCAATCTCGGCCATGGCATCCTGCCCGATACGCCGATCGCCCATGTCGAGCGCATGCTCAAGCGGGTGCGGGGTCGGTGACGAACAACCATGTATCTCACCCTCAAAGCCCTCCACATCATCGCGGTCATCTCGTGGATGGCCGGCATGCTCTATCTGCCGCGGCTGTTCGTTTATCACGCGGCGGCCAAGCCCGGCTCCGAGCAATCGGAAACCTTCAAGGTGATGGAGCGCCGGCTGCTCAAAGCCATCATCAACCCGGCGATGATCGCGGCCTGGCTGCTCGGGGCGTGGCTGGCCTGGAGCGGCGGCTGGCTGGCCGCGCCGTGGCTGTACGCCAAGCTCGCGCTGGTGCTCGTGCTGTCCGGATTGCACGGCTACTTGGCCCGTCTCGTCAAGCAATTCGCCGCCGACCAGAACCCGCATAGCCAAAGATACTATCGTATTATCAATGAGATACCGACGGTTCTGATGATCCTCATCGTGCTGCTGGCGGTGGTCAAGCCGTTCTAACCAAAGCGTAAATTGGTGCACCGGTGCGCGGCGCACTTGCGAAAAAACGCTTTTCCGCTTATGTTGTTTATTCCCACCGAACGCAGGCGGATGCAGTCGCGNTCCGGCTCCCACAATTTGGGCCGGTCGCAGCATCGGGTTCCGGGCACTTTTCCAAAATCACCGCGTTACCCCAGACCTGCGATCTCTCTCCTCAAGTCGACCGGCTTTCCGAGTCTTCGCATTTTTCAAGACTCCACCGGTCACTCTTCCAAGGATAAATGCCCCCCATGCGGGAAATGAAACTCCAGGAACTTAAGTCCAAAACGCCAGCCGAACTGGTGCAGTTCGCCGAAGAAAACAAAGTCGAGAACGCCAGCACCATGCGCAAGCAGGAGCTGTTGTTCGCGATCCTCAAGCAGCTCGCGACGCAGGAGATCGATATCATCGGCGAAGGCGTCGTCGAAGTGCTCTCCGATGGCTTCGGCTTTCTGCGCTCGCCGGAATCGAATTATCTCTCCGGGCCCGACGACATCTACGTCTCGCCTTCACAGATACGCCGTTTCGGCCTGCGCACCGGCGACACCGTCGACGGCCACATCCGCAGCCCGAAAGAAGGCGAGCGCTATTTCGCCCTGCTCAAGGTCAACACGCTGAATTTCGAAGACCCCGAGAAGGCCAAACACAAAGTCAACTTCGACAACCTGACGCCGCTCTATCCCGACGAGCGGCTGCAGATGGAGCACGAAGATCCAACCAAGAAGGATCTCTCGGCCCGCGTCATCGACATCGTGGCGCCGATCGGCAAAGGCCAGCGCGCATTGATCGTGTCGCCGCCGCGCACCGGCAAGACCGTGCTGTTGCAGAACATCGCGCACGCCATCACCGCCAATCACCCCGAGGTGTTTCTCATTGTGCTGCTGATCGACGAGCGGCCGGAGGAAGTCACCGACATGCAGCGCTCGGTCAAGGGCGAGGTGATTTCCTCGACCTTCGACGAGCCGGCCTCGCGCCACGTGCAGGTCGCCGAAATGGTGATCGAGAAAGCCAAGCGCCTGGTCGAACACGGCCGCGACGTGGTGATCCTGCTCGACTCGATCACCCGACTCGGCCGCGCCTACAACACCGTGGTGCCGTCATCCGGCAAGGTGTTGACCGGCGGCGTCGACGCCAACGCGTTGCAGCGGCCGAAGCGCTTCTTCGGCGCCGCGCGCAACATCGAGGAAGGCGGTTCGCTCACCATCATCGCCACCGCGCTGATCGATACCGGCAGCCGCATGGACGAAGTGATTTTCGAAGAGTTCAAGGGCACCGGCAATTCGGAGCTCATCCTCGACCGCAAGGTGGCCGACAAGCGCACCTTCCCGGCCATGGACATCACGCGCTCCGGCACCCGCAAGGAAGAGCTGCTCACCGACCCGGCCGTGCTCAAGAAGATGTACGTGTTGCGCAGGATATTGAATCCGATGGGCACCATGGACGCCATCGACTTCCTGCTCGATAAGCTGCGTAACACCAAGAACAACGCGGAGTTCTTCGAGTCGATGAATACCTGATCGCGCCGTCAGGAGCCGCGCATTGCCGTAACGGCCGCGGCGATCTGATCGGGGCCGCTCACCGGCAGCGAACACCTCTCGCCGACGCAAACGAAGGCCGCGCTCCCCTGTGCGGCCTTTAATTTTTCCTGCGCGGGATGCGTCGGCGGCAGCTCGGCGGCGCTCGCCGCGCGCAGCACGATGCGATCGAGGAACGGCAATTTCAGCGCGGCTTGCGCAAAGCGGTCCGCCTGCGGCCCCGTCAGCACGATCTCGGCGCCACGTAAACGCAAGTCGAGCGCATTGAGCAGCGCCACGTGGCCGAACAGATTGCGCTCGGCCGTCGACAGGATGCCCTCGATCAACCGGTCGGCCTGCNCGCGCCAGGCGTCGTCGCCCGNGAGCACCGCCAGCCGCAGCAGGTTTTGCGCCGCCACGGCGTTCGGGTTGGGCGTGGCGTCGTCTAGCGTGGAATGCGGGCGCAGTAGCAGGTCGGAGGCATCGTCGGCGGATAAATAATAGCCGCCGGTGTCGGGATCGGCGTAATGGGCGTCGAAGGCGCGCTGCCAGGCCAGCGCCCGCTCGAGATAGGCTNTATCGCCGGTCGCCTCATGCANCACCAGCGCGGCGCGGATCATGGCGGCGAAGTCGGACGCCAGGCCGGGAAACAGCAATTTGCCCGCGCGCCAGGAGTGCCCGAGGCGGTCGCCCTGGNTCATGCTGCCCGCGATGAAGTCGAAGGCGCGGACGGCCATGGCGATCCAGTCCGACTCGTCCAGGATGATCCCGGCATTGACCAAGCCTGAGATCATCAGCCCGTTCCAGTCCGCCAACACCTTGTCGTCGAGTCCGGGCCGGACGCGTTTTTCTCGATATTCCAATAACTTACCGCGCAACATAGACAACCGTGCTGCATCATCTTTGCTGCGCTGGGACTCCGCCCCAATTTGGCTGCCCTCACCTATGCTGCGCGGTAAGTGCTTGAGTCGATTGAGAATATTATGGCCCTCGAAGTTGCCGGCGGCAGTCACGTCATATTGCACTGCAAAATCGGCGGCATCCGGGCCCAGGGTCTGTTCGATTTCGGCCCGCGACCAGACATAGAACTTGCCCTCCTCGCCCTCCGAATCGGCGTCAAGCGAGGCGGCAAAGGCCCCCTCCGACGTGGTCATTTCGCGGGCGAGCCATTCCACGGTCTCGCGCGCGCGCTGGCGGAAAAGCTCCTTGCCGCTGCGCTGATAGGCCAGCGCCAACAGCTCCAGGAGCTGTGCGTTGTCGTAAAGCATCTTCTCGAAATGCGGCACCAGCCAGCGCTCGTCCACCGAGTAGCGCGAAAAGCCGCCGCCGAGGTGATCGTAAATGCCGCCCTCACACATGCGATCCAGCGAATGCTCGACCGTCTCGAAAAAGCGCGCATCGCCGGTGCGTGCGCCGGCCCGCCAAAGCATCTCCAGAATCGCCGGTTGCGGAAACTTGGGCGCGCCGCGCAGGCCGCCATTGACCGGATCGAACATATTGCCGACCTGCTGCGCGGCGGCGTCGAGCTCGCTCACACCGATGGTGACTTTGTCCGCCGGGCGCGCCTTATCGGCGAGCCGCGCCAGCAACGACGCGCGGTTCTGCTCGATCTTTTTCGGCTCCTCGCGGAACAGCCGCGCCACCTCGCGCAAAATATCGGTGAAAGCCGGCCGCCCGTAGCGCTGCTCCTTGGGAAAATAAGTTCCGCCCCACACCGGCTCCGCCTGCGGCGTGAGAAACATGGTCAGCGGCCAGCCGCCCTGCTCGCCCAGGAGATGCAGCGCGTTCATGTAGATCTGGTCGATGTCCGGCCGCTCCTCGCGGTCGACCTTGATGTTGACGAACAGCTCGTTCATCACGGCTGCTGTGCCTTCGTCCTCGAACGACTCGTGCGCCATCACGTGGCACCAGTGGCAGGCGGCGTAGCCGACCGAGAGCAGGATCGGCCGATTGCTGCGCTTGGCCTCGGCCAAGGCCTCCGGCCCCCACTGCCACCAGTCCACCGGATTGTGCTTGTGCTGCAGCAGATAGGGCGAGGTCGCGGCGGCCAGGCGATTTTCGTGCGCGGTGTTTTGCGGCGAGGACATCGGCGCAGCCTAGCGCGGATTACGCGCCAGACAAATTGGCCGTCGGTCTAATTGAACAGGGCCGCAACGCTCAGCATCGAAACAACCGGCGCTCGATCATGCCGCGCGCACGTGGCGCAGAAACTTATCGACCTGGGTCTGCAAAGTTGCCGCATGATCGAGCAGACGTTTGGCGCCCGCCAGCGCCTGCCCCGAGGCATCGTCGTTCTCGCGCGTCTTTTGATCCAATTCTACGATATTGTTGGCGACGATGCGCGAGCCATCCGCGGCCTGCTGCGCGTTCTTGGAGATTTCCTGGGTCGCGGCCGCCTGCTGGCCGACCGCCGTCGCCATTTCCATGGTTCCTTCGCCGAGATGGCCGACCGCGCTGATGACCTGTTCCATGATGCCGACGACGGCGCCGCACGAGGCATTCACCGCCGTGATCTTTTGATTGATTTCCTCGGTTGCTTTCGCCGTCTGCTGCGCCAGCGATTTGACCTCGGCGGCGACCACGGCAAAGCCTTTGCCGGCGACGCCGGCGCGCGCCGCCTCGATCGTCGCATTGAGCGCCAGCAGGTTGGTCTGCTGGGCGATCGCCTGAATGAGGCCGGTGATGGGAACGATTTGACTGACGGCGTCGAGCAGTTGCTGGACGTTGGCGCTGGCGTTTGCCGATTCCGCCACGGTCTTGTTGGTCAATTCCCTGGCGTTGTGCGTTTGCGCCGCCAGTTGCTCGATCGATTTCGCGAGCTCTTCGGCGGCGTCCGCCACGGAATCGACGTTGGTCTGCGTGTCGATGACGATGCCGGCGGTTGATTGCGACTTGTCGCGGGTTTGCGCTGCGATCAGCGACATGGCCTCCGCATTATCGTGCATCGCGGCCACCGCGTCGGTAAGCTCCTTGGCTATTTGCTGAACCGATTTCTCGAATTCGCCGGCCAGCTCGTGCATGGCGGCCCTGCGCTCGACCACGCGATTTTGCTCGGCCTGATGGGTCGCCTGCTCCATCGAACGGATTTCGATCATATTTTTCCGGAAGATGTCGATGGCTTGCACCATTTTGCCGATTTCATCGCGGCGGTCGCGATGGCCGATTTCGACGTCGGTCTTTCCGGCGGACAGCTGCTGCATCACATCGGTGATGGATTTGATCGGCCGCACGATCGATGCGCCGACCATGAAGGTAACGAACACGCTGACCACAAAACCCAGGACGGTGCCCAGGATTATGATCGTCTTGGTCCGCTCGGCATCCGCGTAGAGACTGTTCCTGACCGTATTCGCGGCATTTATGGTTTTCAGCGACATTGTTTGAATATCGGAATAGACGGCTTTGAAACTGTCATCGGTCTGGCCAAGCATCATCGTCGCCATGGCCGAATCGGATTGGCCGACGTCGATGGTATCTTTGGCCTGCCTTATGCACTTTTGCCACTTGATCGTGAGGTCTTGCAGGCTTGCTTTTTCTTCCGCCGATAAATCCGGCCGTTGGCTGAGGTCGTCGATGCGAATCGACAGTTCGGAAAGATCCGAGCTGATCTGCGCATAAAGCGAATCGAGCAGTTTCTTGCTCAAACTATTGCTCGCCCACGACACATAACGAAAAATTTTCATATGGGTTGTGACGATGGCGTCGCTGACATTGGAGACTGTCTGCAGTTTCTGTTCGATCTCGTGCGACAACGTCCGCAGGCCTTCCGCGGACTTGGTCGTGGTCACATAGGCATTGGCGCCTAAGGCCAGCAGGCAGATCAGCAGCACCGCCGAGGCGGCCGACGCCTTTATTTGAATGGACAGATCGTTGAGGACGCCGAACAAGGATCGGAGACCCCAAAAAGAATTGAGGGGGGCCAAAGGTGCCCGTGAAACGGCGAGAGCCTCCATGATGAATTACTGCTTATAGATACCGACACCGACGAAATAATCGCCCATCTTTTCGACGTAGCTCGATTTGTCTTCGATCTTGTTGGTGAGCGGATTGGGCCATTTGTAGTCGATCCATCCGCTGCCCGGTCCCTTCGACATGGCGACCATCTCGCGGATCAGGAATTTTCCATCCTGATCCTTGAGGTCGATGAGTAGTTTTCCGATCAGCGCCGCGCGGGCGCCGTGCGCCACACAGACCCCCTCCATGTTGTAGATGAAGGGATAGAGATCGCGGTCGTGGAAATCTGGGACCGCTTTGTCGGAGACCGCTTTGAAGGTGGCGTCGGGCCCGGATTTTTTGAATTCGGCCTGCACGCGCTTNACCATGGCGACCGCTTCGTCCTTGGAACCGAATTCGGCGGCCGGTGCAGGTGACGCAATGGCGATGAGCGCGGCAAAGACGAGGAACGCGCNAATTCGCATGATTTCCCTCATGGGTAATTGAGTAGTCCCGATAATGTGAGATGGGTATTAATGATTAATTAAGGCTACGTAGCCGGTGCGGCTCGATTTTCCGACGCGGCATTGGAGGATGCAGACGCGCGGCCGGCTACGTCTCTCCATTGGCATGGCCGGGCTTGTCCTGGTCGTCATTCCGGGATGGCGCGTTTGCGCTGGACCCGGAATCCAGCTGCCATCGCTGAGCCTGTTTCTGGATTCCGGGTTCGCGCTTAGCGCGCCCCGGAATGACAGCGGCGCGGCATTCTCACTTCCCTCGCCCAGCCGAAGTCGGATTTATCCGACTTCGGTCCATTTAATAGTGGGGGAATGTCGGGTATCGGAAACAAATTGCGCCACTCAGAGCCTGGTTTCGCCGCCGTGCGCCAACGCCTCTAATTTGTGCATTGCGCCAATCTATTAACTAATTGAAAGGACATAACAAAAATATGTGATCGCATGCAATATTGTGCATCGCAGTAGAAGTGCTATTTCTACCGCAATGATTCACTCAACGAGGCACTAAAATGATCTCGCGCAAAATAAAACTTTTCTCCGCAGCCATTGCTGCGGCGGCCTTGATCGCTACGCCAACGCTTGCTCGCTCAGTCCACAAAGGGGTGGCTCCGGTTGATCAAGCCCATGACCGTGCTCAGGGCCAAGGGTATGACGCTAATGCCGTCGTCGGGCCGGACGGCAAATTAATCGGCGCTGCCCCCGACCCGAGCGTGCGTTCCCAGTTGCAGCGGGACGGTCTTCCGGAGTGATCCTGAAGCTTGCGGCGGAATGTACTAACCGTTAGCGCGCGGCGACCGCCGCCGTTCGTGGAACCACGGGCGGTACTTCGTCATCTTCGAGCGCTGCGCCACCGAGGCATGCCGCTTACAGGTCGCGGCCTCGGCGCTCTTGTCCGGCGCGCCCCAGCGCAGCTCGACGCAGTCGTTCACGTTGTACGCCATCTCGAGAGCCGCCGTGCGGTCGAGCACGTCTTTGAGCGCGAGCGTCCACGCGGAGCCATCGCTGCGCGGATACGAAAACTTGCGCGCCGCAAGCTCCGACGCGAGCGCGCTATCCAAATCGGCCTTCACATCCGCGATGCTCTTCCCGTTCGGCATGGCGTAGCGCTCGGGCCGCCGCGCGACGCGCTCGGGAAACCCGCGCACCACATCGATCGCGATCAACAGACGCAAATCGCGCGACGGCGTCGCGAAATCTTCCCACGCGCCGGTGGTCTCGAAGATCGCCGCGCCGTCCGGCATGGTCGCTTCGCCGTGCCCGCTGTTTTGGAACTTTCGCCCGTTCTCGACCGACGTCACGCGCGTCTTCACTTGTTCTTCGAGCGCCGTGATCGCCTCCGTCAGCGCGCGCGCTGGATCGAGCGGCGCCGGCGACATCACGTCATCCATGCGATCGTAAAAGGCTTCGATCGCGAGCTTCGACTGCTCGAGCGAAAAATCGCCGTACTGCGGATGTTTTGCGATCTCAGCGTTGCTCAGCCGCCGCAAGGAGCCGTTCTGCTCGCGCATGATCGGCCGGAAGCGCTTGAACCCGGGGCTGCCGAGCGCGGGATCCTGGGCGAACAGGAAGTTGCCGCGCCAAAAACGTTTTATCGCGACCGTTCCGTCGGGCTGCGCGTCGGCGGCGAGCAGGACGCCCGCCGCGTCGCCCGTTTGCGGGACGCGCTTCGTCAGCATCAAGACGTGCCCGTACGGATCGGCGTACACGGTCCCCGGGCGCAGCGTCTCCTGCCGCAGCGGCACAGTGTAATAATCGGTGTTGTCGTCGCTCGCCAGCGTTCGCCCGGATCCGGAATGGACAGCGTCGCCGACGATCGGAATATATTGAGCGAACGACGCTGCGAGCCCCGTGCGCTTGGCCGCAACGCCACTCGGCGCGTTATTTTGTTCGGGCGAAGGCGAAGGCGAAGGTGAACGCGCCGCATCGAGATGCACAATGTTGAACCACTGGAAGCACTTCGGCGGATGGCCGCCGCCGCCGCGCGAGCACGTCGAGTAGCCGAACGGCAGCCCCATCTTGAACGCGAAATAGGCGCGCAAGAAGTACGGCATGTCGGCGCAGTCGGGGCGCATCACGAGTCCGGTCTCGTCCTCGCCGAGACCCAGATAATCGAACAGGACATTGCGCGACCGATCGCGCAACACTTCGTGCAGCGCATTCCACGACGGCGGCGCGTCGAGCGAGGCGTCGAACAGCTTCTCGATCCAGGCCGAATACAGGTTTTCCGTCGCGCGGTTCCATGATGCGCGTAAGGGCCAGACGCTGCCCGGCACCGCGCTCGGCCGCGGCGGCTGGTCGGCGCGCACGGCGATGTCGCGCGTGATCGTGCCGCACCCGGCCGGCGCATGGTCGCGCGCGAGGCTCACGCGCCACGTCCCTGCGGCCGGCGATGCGACCTCGGCGAACCAGGAATACGGCGGCCCGCCGTGCCGCTCACGCGATGTGGCCGCGACGCTGCCGTCGGGCGCGATCAGCGAAAGCTCGCCCTCGAGCGGCTTCTCCGCGGCGAAAACGACGCGTAAGGCTGCGCCCTTCCACGGCGCGATCGGCGAGGACAAGACCGCGAGCTCGGCCGCGTCTTGGCAGGCGCCGGATGCACCTTGGGCCTGGGCGTCCGCGACTGAGAAAAGGATGCCGAAAAGCGCACCTGCGATCGGCAATGATGCTGTCACGGCGGCAGCAAACTGGCGTATTCGAGACAATTGAGCCTCCTTCCTGGTCCCTCGACCGCACCCCCGCAGCCAGGGCCGGATTGCAGGATACCGAATTGACCGGGATCAGTCAGCGGGTATCAGCGCGGCATTCTCACTTCCCTCTGCCATTGGAACTCGGGTTTATCCGAGTTCGGAACTTTAGCTTGGGAGAGAGCCTGCCCCCGCGAAGGCGGGGGGTGGCTCGCGCGGCGGGGTGATTTTTGGTAAAGTGAATTTACAAGATTATAGGGACAGCCGTGATGGCGCCTTTTGGCATTCCTCGGCGCTCATTGAGCGCGAAGGACGAAGAAATATTGGCGGTCAATTGGCGGCGCGGATTGTTTCGCGTCTGGCTCTTGTTTTGCGCCGCCTGGCTGATGGGCTGGATCATTTATTTGATCATGCAGGGACTGCAGGGCGGGTTCAAAACAACCGGCGACTTCCTTGTGATCCCGGTTCTGCTTTTCGGCCCGCCGATTGCTTTGTTAATTTTCGGGTTAGCCGCCGGATGGGCGGTTCGCGGCTTCAAGGCAGAGAGCGACCCGCCGGGCAAATGAACCGCGCGGCGACGACGTGATCGCGCTCTCTTGTCATGGCCGGCCTTGTGCCGGCCATCTCGCTTAGGCGGGCACCGTGCGTCCCTAAGCGCAATCACCGGGCCAAGCCCGGTGATGACAATAGGGCATGGCCGAGGCCGCGCTTGAAGTTCGCGACCGGTGCGCAATCAGCAGAAGCACACGCCGAGTCGATCGGTTTGTCGCCATGCGACGCGGCAGGCGCGGGTGGACCGGAAATTATCGAAACTCAGTTCAAATGATTCAGGTGCCTGCAATGGGGCTGGAAATTGCAGGCAGGCGCCGCCGCTCGACAAATCGCGCACGATGCAATCGACGAGTGACGATTGATCGTCGAACCCGATTTTGGCGGGTTTATTCACGACGTGTCTCGTAAGCCGGCGTCGTTCTTCCATAGAGCGGCCTTTCAAACGGTAGCTCTATCCGGCTTCCGTTGCACGTAACCTAAAAGGATCGGCAATTCCCTAAGGTGAGTACATACTTAATTTTAATGATAGTTTTAAGCGCCTGCGATGTCGTCGTCATGCCCGGGTCAAGCCCGGATTGACAACGGCGCGGCATACTCACTTCGCTCTCCCGACCGAACTCGGGTAGCCAATCGATGCAGTGCGGTATTGATAGCTGATCCGCATCAATGCGGCGGCTTCATTGCCTTCATAGATATGAAGAGCATGAAAGTTCTGTTCGTCATCAACGACCCGCCCTATGGCACCGAGCGCGTCTATAATGCGCTGCGGCTCGCGCACGCCCTCGTCAAGAAAGATCCTGTGGCGCAGATCACGGTGTTTTTGATGGCCGACGCCGTGATTGCTGGCAAGGCCCAGCAGAAGACGCCCGAAGGCTAGTACAACATCGAGCGAATGCTGAAGCGGGTGATCGGCAGCAAGGGGTCCGTGCTGTTGTGCGGCACATGCATGGACGCGCGCGGCATGAACGATGCGGAGCTACTTGAAGGCGCGCAACGCAGCACCATGGATGCACTCGCGAATGCGACGATGGAAGCGGACAAGGTTTTGGTATTCTGAGCGCGCGGCCGCCGGACTATTTACGTCGCTGTTTTCACGATCGTCTCTAGAACATTCAACGCATCAATTGTCCCATCGGACTCGCCTTTTTCGAAATCCCGTTCGGCCTGCCCCATCGTGTTGGTGACATGCGCGAGGCAGAGCACGGATTTGCCGCGCGTCCGCGCGAACGTGTAGAGCGCGGCCGCCTCCATTTCCACCGCCAGCACGCCTTTCGCGCGTGCCGACTCGATTGCTTCGGCGGTTTCGCGGAATGGCGCGTCGGTAGTCCAGCTTGCGCCGACCAGGATGCGCAAGCCCGCCTGTTTCAAAGCGTTGGCCGCTGTCACGACGAGCTTTGCGTCGGCTTCGGCAAACTCGGCGGGCGCTGCGTAATGGTAGCTGGTGCCCTCGTCGCGGAGAGCACGGTCGATCACTACGAAATATGGCGTCGGTCCGGCGGCGTTGATTTGACCCGCCGAGGTCAGGCTGAGCAGAAAGCGGCAGCCGCAGGCGAATAATTCTTCGGCGATCAAGACGGCGAAAGGTGCGCCGACGACGCAGCCGACGATGCCAACCGTCTGCTCCCCGAGACGAAACGTATAGAGCTCGGTGTGGTAGCAGGGCCAGGCGTCGAAGCGCGTGGCGCGGCCGGATTTTCGGAGCTGGCGCAGGATATCGCCGTCGGGATCGAAGATACAAACGGCCGGCACATCGAGCGGCGCAAGCCCCTTTTGCCGCCGCGCTTCGCGCAACAGCGCATCAGGAGAAAACACCGATGCCGCCTGCGGCGACTTGTTTTGCAGCAAGGGCACGGCATCGCTCTTTTGTTTATCTGGGATTGGCGGCATGCTTTGCAACCATCGAGAACCACAGCGCTATCGTACAACAACAGGGAGATGGACGGGTGGTGCTTCCGGGTTTCTTCAAAGGAACCGAGATGCCCACCGCCGGCTGGTGGGAGGCGCTGTGGCCCGATCCGGCCCTGGTTCTCGCTCAGGTCGGCGTCACCGCTGGCATGAACGTCATCGATCTATGCTCAGGGGACGGCTGGTTTACATTGCAAATCGGTAAACTTGTGCGTCACGTGAGGGCAATCGACATCGACCGCCAGCTCTTGGACGTGGCCCGCGTGCGGCTCGCTGAAAGCGGCATCGCCAATTGCGATTTTGTCGCAGGCGACGCTTACGACGTCGACAGACTGGTATCGCGGCCGGCGGACCTTGTGTTCATGGCCAATGCATTTCATGGCGTGCCCGAGAAGACCCGCCTTGCGCGTGCGGTGGCAAATGCGCTGGTGCCGCACGGCCATTTTGCGATCGTGAATTGGCATGCGCGGCCGCGTGAGGAAACGATGATTCTCGGAGAGCCGCGCGGGCCTGCCACCGATCTGCGGATGACGCCCGAGGCCACGCGGGCCGCGGTTGAGCCGTCAGGATTTAGAATGCATCAGGTCGTTGAATTGCCGCCCCACCATTACGGGGCAATTTTCGAAAAAGCTTGAATCGGATGACGGTCCACGGGCGCTGATGTGTGCCCCTTGACCCACCCTCCCCGCGGCGCTCACCTGCGCCGCGATGCTTAAGCCCGCCCCCGACACCATCTTCGCCCTCTCCTCCGGCCGCGGGCCGGCGGCCATCGCGATCATCCGCATTTCCGGTCCACGCGCTGGCGACGCGCTGAAGGCGTTGGGTGTCAAAATCCCCGTGCCGCGCAAGGCGGGGCTGGCGCGTGTGCGCAATCCCGATCCTTTGGCCGACAACGAGATCATCGACGAGGCGCTGGCGCTATGGTTTCCGGCGCCGCATAGCGAGACCGGCGAGGACGTGGCCGAGCTGCAGCTGCACGGCGGCCGCGCGGTGATCGCCGCGGTGCTGGCGGCGCTCGCAACCGTCGAAGGCCTGCGGATGGCGGAAGCGGGCGAGTTCACCCGCCGCGCCTTCGAGAACGGCAAGCTCGATCTCACCGCGGTGGAAGGTCTCGCCGACCTGGTGATGGCGGAGACGCAAGGGCAGCGCCGGCAGGCGTTCCGCCAGATGAAAGGCCTGCTCGGCGGCCGCGCGGAAACCTGGCGGCAGCGGCTGATCCAGGCGCTGGCGCTGGTCGAGGCCGGCATCGATTTTTCCGACGAGACCGATGTGCCGAACAATCTGCTGGCGCCGGCGCTGATAATTGCGCGCGAACTGGAGACGGAAATTGCCGCGGCGCTGGCCGACGGTGGCCGCGGCGAAAGATTGCGCGAAGGCCTGGTGGTGGCGATCGCAGGACCCCCAAACGCCGGCAAGTCGATGCTGCTCAATCGGCTGGCCAAGCGCGAGGCGGCGATCGTGTCGCCCTACGCCGGGACCACGCGCGACGTGATTGAGGTGCATCTCGACCTCGCGGGCTGGCCGGTGACCCTGCTCGACACCGCCGGCATTCGCGATACGGAAGATCCGGTCGAGCTGGAGGGTGTGCGGCGCGCGCGCGAGCGGGCCGCGGCGGCCGATCTGGTGCTGTGGGTGGTGGACAGCCGGGATTCGCCTAACTCCGGCGCAGCCGCATTTGAAAACGAGGCCGAATCGAACGGAAAAGCGGAATCTCGGCCGCCAACCTGGCTGATTCGCAACAAAATCGACCTGATTGAGGGGCAAACGCAAAGAAGTGAACCTGAATTACTGAATATTGTAACAAGTGAAGCTGTATTCGACCCTAATAAGCCCTTAAAGAACATGGTTAAAAATGAGTTAACACATAAAACTGAATCAGAACCCACTAAGAATGAATTAATATTCAATTTATCAGCCGTTACTGGCGAGGGTTTTGACCAGCTATTGGCCCAGCTGGCCCGCCACGCCGAGAGTTTCTTGGCGGGCGCCGAGCAGGCTTTGGTGACCCGCGAACGTCACCGGCGGGCGCTTGAGGAGGTCCTCGCGGCCCTGCGCCGGGCTCGGGGCGGCGAACTTGGCGACGAGGATCTGCTGGCCCAAGAGCTCTTGGCCGAAGAGCTGCGCATCGCCGCCCACGCGCTGGGGCGGCTGACCGGCCGGGTTGATGTCGAGGATATCCTGGACGTGATTTTCCGCCACTTCTGCATCGGCAAATAGCCGGCGGGCGAATTGGCGGCCAGTGACGCCACTTGGCAGCTGAGGATCGATCCTCGGCGCCTGAGGAATGCAGCATAAGTGCCGAGGATGACGCGCTCGGCTCCGAGGAATCGGCAGACCATTGGTAGTTTTTTACCGTTTCGGCGATGTTTCACGTGAAACATTCCGCCAATGGGGAGTTTTTGACCCCTGCCCCCGCCTCCGCTACAAGCTCGCATCCGAGGCGAAAATGCAGGCTCGATTCGACGTTGTGGTGATTGGCGGCGGCCATGCCGGCTGTGAAGCCGCGGCCGCAAGTGCTCGTATGGGCGTCAAAACGGCGCTCGTGACGCACCGATTCGCCACCATCGGCGCCATGTCCTGCAATCCGGCCATCGGCGGCCTCGGCAAAGGCCATTTGGTTCGAGAAATCGACGCTCTGGACGGCCTGATGGGCCATGTAGCCGATAAAGGCGGCATCCAATTCCGCGTTCTGAACCGCCGCAAAGGGCCGGCCGTGCGCGGGCCGCGCGCCCAGGCCGATCGCAAGCTCTATGCGGCGGCCATGCAGGCGGCGATTCGGGAAACGGCGAATCTCACGGTCATTGAAGCGGAAGCCGATGATCTCATCATCGAAAATGGCCGCGTTGGCGGGGTCAAATTCGCCGATGGCCGTGAACTTTCCTGCGACTCTGTAGTGCTTACGACTGGCACTTTTTTGCGTGGCCTCATCCACATCGGCGAAAAGCAAATTCCAGCGGGGCGTGTGGGCGAGGCGCCTGCGATCGGCCTTTCAAACACGCTGGAAAAATTCGGCTTTACGCTCGGCCGTTTGAAAACCGGCACGCCACCGCGGCTCGATGGCCGCAGCATCGATTGGTCGGCGCTGGAGATGCAGTCCGGCGACGATCCACCGGAAGTGTTTTCGGTTCTGACCAAACGCATTGAAAATCCGCAAATCGAATGCGGCATCACGCGCACGGTCGCGGCTACTCACGACATTATCCGCGCCAATGTGCATCGCTCGCCGATGTATTCCGGACAGATCGCGAGCACGGGCCCGCGCTATTGTCCGTCGATCGAAGACAAGATCGTGAAATTCGGCGAGCGTGACGGTCATCAGATTTTTCTGGAGCCGGAAGGTCTCGACGATCACACCGTTTATCCGAACGGAATTTCTACGTCGCTGCCGGAAGAAGTTCAGCACGCGCTGGTCGCGACGATTCCCGGATTGGAAAAGGCGCGCTTCGTCCGGCTTGGCTATGCCATCGAATATGATTACGTCGATCCGCGCGAGCTGCATCCGACGCTGCAAACGAAACGGCTGCGCGGATTGTTTCTCGCCGGCCAGATCAACGGCACGACAGGCTACGAAGAGGCTGCGGCACAAGGGCTTCTTGCAGGTCTCAACGCGGCATCGTTGGCGGGTGGCGGGGCTGAAATTATTTTCGATCGCGCCGAAGCTTACATCGGCGTGATGATCGACGATCTTGTCACACGCGGCGTCAGCGAGCCGTATCGCATGTTCACGTCGCGCGCCGAATATCGTTTGAAGCTGCGCGCCGATAATGCGGATCAACGTTTGACTGGCAAAGGAATTTCAATCGGCTGCGTCGGCGCCGTGCGCGCGAAATTCCACGATGAAAAAAGTTCTGCGCTGAATGCCGCGCGCGAATTTGCCAATTCAGTTTCGCTCACGCCGAAAGAAGCGGAACGTCACGGACTTGCGCTGAACAAAGATGGTCAGCGGCGCACCGCGTTCGAGTTGTTGTCGTATCCGCATGTTGCGATTGCGGATCTCGCCAAAATCTGGCCGCGTTTCGGCGCGCTCGATCAAAAAACCGCCGAGCAGATCGAGATCGATGCGAAGTACGATGTTTATCTTTCGCGCCAGGCGGCCGACGTGGCGGCGTATCGGCGCGATGAAAGTTTCACGCTGCCGGACGATCTCGATTACGAAGGCATGCGCGGGCTTTCCAACGAAGCCAAACAAAAGCTGCAACAAAATCGTCCGCGAACGATTGGACATGCCGGCAAAATCGATGGGATGACGCCGGCGGCGCTGACGCTTTTGGTCGCGCACGTGAAACGCGGCCGCAACGCCGCGAAACGCGCTTGAAAAAAAGCGGGCAGGGCGGTTTCGACCTCGAAACCGATAAAAAACGCGCGCTCGTGCTCACGCCTGTTTCACGTGAAACGCTAGAGCGTCTCGAGGTTTTCGTCGACCAACTGTTGCTCTGGCAAGAAAAGATCAACCTCGTCGCCGAATCCACGCTTCCTCTGCTTTGGACCCGGCATATTTCCGATTCGCTCCAGCTCTTGCCGTTGGCGCCGGAGGCACGGGTGTGGGTGGACTTCGGGTCGGGTGCTGGTTTTCCGGGCGTCCCGATTGCCTGCGCGCTCGCCGATACGCCTGGCGCGATGGTTCATCTGGTTGAAAGCGTTGGGAAAAAGGCGAATTTCCTGCGCGAGGTGGTGCGCGTCACCGGGGTTCCGGCGCTCGTCCACCAGGAGCGGGCCGAGAAATTTGCGGAAACCTGTGCAGAAACCGTCCATGTGGTGACGGCGCGGGCCTTGGCCCCATTGAAAGTCCTGTGCGATCAAGTCTTTCCTTTGATCGACAAAGGAGCGGTCGGGCTATTCCCCAAGGGTCAAGATGTAGCGGCTGAATTGACCGAAGCCGCTAAATATTGGAGACTTCAGGCTTCACTTGTACCCAGCGTGACCAATCCGGCCAGTGCCATCGTTGTTGTGCGCGGCCTCAAGCGTCTCGGAAAGACTCAGCTAAGTCATTGAACTAAAGATGGAAACGCCGAATGTCTGAAACGCCATCAGCCGATCCCGAAGTCGTCGCCTTCCCGAAACCGGGCCCGCGGCCCGATGGCGCCCGCCCGCGCGTGCTGGCGATCGCCAATCAAAAAGGCGGCGTCGGTAAGACCACCACCGCCATCAATCTCGGCACCGCGCTGGCCGCCATCGGCGAGCATGTCCTGGTCGTGGATCTCGACCCGCAGGGCAACGCCTCGACCGGGCTCGGCATCGACCGCAAATCGCGCCGCACCTCGACCTATGACGTGCTCACCGGCAAGGCGTCGATGCGCGCGGCCGTGCTGCCGACCGCGGTGCCGCAGCTCATGATCGCGCCCTCGACCATGGACCTCTCCGGTTTGGAGCTCGAGATCGGCCAGACACGCGACCGCGCCTTCCGCCTGCGCAGCGCGCTCGGCGAACTCAACAAGGGCACGCGCGCGTATGACTTCACTTACGTGCTGGTGGACTGTCCGCCCTCGCTCAATCTGCTCACGGTCAACGCCATGGCGGCGGCGGATTCGATTCTGGTGCCGCTGCAATGCGAATTCTTCGCGCTCGAAGGTTTGTCGCAATTGTTGAAGACCGTCGAGCAGGTGAAGAACACGCTCAATCCAGCGCTGTCGATCCACGGCATCGTGCTCACTATGTACGACTCGCGCAACAATCTCGCCAACCAGGTGGTCGCCGACGTGCGTCAGTTCATGGGCCGCAAGGTTTACGACACGGTGATCCCGCGCAACGTGCGCATCTCGGAAGCGCCGTCTTACGGCAAGCCGGTGCTGGTCTACGATCTCAAATGCGTCGGCAGCGAAGCTTACTTGCGCCTCGCCACCGAGATCATCCAGCGCGAGAAGGAATTGAAGGCGGGGTAGCTTATCCCTCCCATCTGAACTCGGGTTTACCCGAGTTCGGATGGGAGGGATAAGAAAGAAGCATCGGCAAGAGCAAGAGGAAGACAAAGCGTGGCACGAGGTTCAGGAGCGGCGGCGATGGCGGATCATTCGCGATTGGGACGCGGCCTCGCATCGCTGATGGGCGACGTCGGCGAGGAAACCACGGCACCGGAGCAGGGGCGCAAGGCGCGCCGCGCGCCGATCGAAAACCTGCGCGCCAATCCGCGCAACCCGCGTCGCGCCTTCAGCGAGACCGAACTCAACGAACTCGCCGATTCGATTCGCGAGCGCGGCATCATCCAGCCGATCGTGGTGCGCAGCGTACGCGGCGAGCCCGACAACTTCGAGATCATCGCCGGCGAGCGGCGCTGGCGCGCGGCGCAGCGCGCCGGCTTGCACGAGGTGCCGGTCGCGGTGGTGGAAGCGACCGACGCGCAGGCGCTCGAATTCGCCATCATCGAAAACGTGCAGCGCGCCGACTTGAATGCGATCGAGGAGGCGACCGGCTATCTGGCGCTGATGGAGGAATTCAACCACAGCCAGGACGAGGTCGCGCAGATCGTCGGCAAGAGCCGCCCGCATGTGGCGAACACGCTGCGGCTGCTCAAGCTGTCGGAGCCGGTGCAGGCGCTGGTCGCGTCCGGCCAGTTGTCGGCCGGGCACGCGCGCATGCTGGTCGGGCAGCCGAATGCGCTCGAACTCGCGCAAGACATCGTCAGGCGTGGGCTGAACGTGCGCCAGGTCGAGGCGGCGATGCGCAAGGACGGCCACGCGCAATCGCGCGAGGTCGCCGGCACCTCGCGCGCCAAGGACCCCGACACCAAGGCGCTGGAGCGGCGGCTGTCGGATGCTTTGGGATTGGACGTGACCGTCGACCACCGCGGCCAGGGCGGCACGCTGCATATCAAGTATCGCGATTTGGATCAGTTGGATGGGGTGTTGAGGAAGTTGGATAGGAAGTGAGTTATTTATGGCCTCGTTTTCACTGAAGACTTAGTTGCTTGTCATGCCCGGGCTTGACCCGGGCATCCATGATGAATCGCCAATAGTGAAAGCCTTACGTAAGGCTGCCGATGCCGCGCTGCATCATGGATTGCCGGGTCAAGCCCGGCAATGACGGCGGTGAGGTGGCCGCTCATCGGGTGATATCCTTGAAGAGATCGCGCCACTGCGGATTCGCAGATTCAACGAGTTGGAGTTTCCAAACGCGCGACCAGTGTTTGATATTCTTCTCACGTTGAATTGCTGCCTGCGGCGAGTCGAATTGCTCGAAATAGACCAACATTTTGAGTTTGTAGCGTTTGGTAAATCCACTCACGAGGCCCTCGCGATGCTCGTGAATGCGGCGCACCAAGTCGTTGGTGACGCCGACATACAGCGTGCTTCGCGGCTGGTTCGTAAGGATGTAGACCCAATAGTCTGCCATGGCTGCGAGGCATCGTGGATTGCCGGGTCAAGCCCGGCAATGACGGTGGAGAGGCGCGCGAGCCGGGACCCATAACCACCGCGCTTACGATTCGGATACGACATGGCGTATGGGTCCCCGCCT